>ENA-OOZX01001415-OOZX01001415.1-human-gut-metagenome-genome-assembly--contig:-NODE-1415-length-15153-cov-2.750497_pt1 | contig 15153 bp, 9 predicted proteins | sample MGYA00241048_ERZ501412 | MGnify/ENA primary metagenome ERZ501412 (study PRJEB25962, sample SAMEA2042518) | human gut metagenome | biome: human gut; feature: human-associated habitat; material: faeces... | reverse complement strand
CGTTCCGAAGGTGAGAAAGATCATGTTCTCCGTGCCTTTTCCGGCTCCGAACTTCCATTCCGCCACTGCGCAGGCATCCGCATCATTCTTTAGATATGCCGGAATCCCAAACGTTTCTGTGAGCATGTCCGTGATCGGTACTTCGTCCCAGCCCGGAAGGTTCGGCGGTCCTAAGATCACGCCCGTCTTACTGTTTAACGGTCCGCCGCAGCTGACACCAATGGAGGTTACATGCTCATTCATGAGCTCCGAAACGCCCTCAAAGATCTCTTTTAAGGTCTCGTCCTTCGTTTTCGTCGCGAATTTTTTCTTTTCGAGGATATTTCCTGCCGCGTCCCCACGGATCACCGATATCTTCGTTCCGCCGATATCAATCCCTATGTATTCGTTCATATGATCCTCCTGTTAGTTCCATCTTACATGAAAAATCTCCCCCCTAACAGAGGACAATCCTACGGTTATGGGGGACAATATTTTGATGTATACAACAGCCTGATCTTTCTTACGGTCAGCGCAGCGGGGTGCACAGACCTGCTATACAATGTTATTGCCAGAACGAGTGCTCTACCTCACAATACGTTTGAACTCGCTCCTGTCATACGATGCCGCAACTTTCCCCTGTTCCACCACAAGCAGACGGTCGGAAATGTCCATGGTATCTGAGACGCTGGAGGTGATCATAAGGATCGCCGTTCCCTGCTTCTGGATCTCCCGCAGGGCATTTAAGATCTTCATTCTGCAGAACATATCTCCTTTTGCCAGCGGCTGGATGCAGATCATGACCCGCGGTCTGAGAAGATTCATCTTATGGTAAAGCAGCGCGAACTGGTCTTCCTGCGGGATATCCCGGACACAGGGCGCATCGATCACCGGCCCCACAAGCGGCAGATACTCCGAGTGGATGCTCTTATAGATCTTCCCCGGGATCAGGCTCTTCTTCAGCTTCCGGTCAAGAAGGAATGTCAGATTCTCCATATAACTCATTTCCAGAAACAAAAGGCGGTTCACCCCGTCCGCCGGAATTACAGCGATCCCCTCATCCAGATAATTCCCTGCTTTTTTCTGCGTATAAGTCACATGATCCACCGTGATCCATCCGGACTTACACCGCATTTTCCCGGTCATAAGGTCCATCATGTCCCCGGCGATCTTATTTTCCTTATCAAGGAGCGTCACACACTCCCCACGGTGTAAAATAAACCTCAGCCCGTTCAGATTTCCGGCCCCCACCGTGTGAAAATGCAGGATTCCGTCATCGTTCTCCTGTTCATTTTCCGTCGACAGGATCTTCCATTCCGACGTATAGGGCGCCATGTTCTCGTCCGTCATCTCATCCCGCTCAAAGACCTTGTAGATATACCCGTCAGAAAAAAGGGCCGTCCTGTCCGCGATCTTAAAGAGCTCCTGATGGTGGTTTCCGATATAGAGAACGGATATCCCCTCTTTCCGGATCTTTTTTAACATCCGCTGAAACTTATAAAGCTCATATTCACTCAGGTAGTTTGACGGATTGTCCACGATGACCAGATGGCAGCCGGATAACAGTGCTTTGCCGAGCTCCACAAAGCACCGCTCCAGCTCCGAAAGGTTTTCCACCCGCTTATTGAGCTCGACCTCAAGTCCCTGTTCTCCCATAAACCGTACTGCCTGTTGAAAGATCACCTGTTCGTTGATAAAGTACTTTTTAAAACCTTCCCGCAGGATAAAAAGGTTGTCCACAACGCTTAAGCCCTGCACAAGATGGCTCTTCTGTTCGATGAGCGCCACCTTATTGGACTCCCCGCTGCTGTAAGAGTAGCTGTTTACGATCTTCCCGTCATACCAGACAGACCCCAGCGTGATCGGATCGTTCCGGCAGATCAGATCCACCATCTCCTTCTGGCCTTTCCGGTTCCGCGCCACGAGACCAAAGATCTCACCGGCAAACATCTGGAACTCGAGATTATCTAAAAGCTGCTCCCCGTCCCGTTCCAGACTCACATGGGAAATTCTGAGAAGTTCCTTTCTCACCGCCATCCCCCCTGCCTGTTTTCTTCCCGCACAAGAGGGAGCTCTACCACAACATCGGTTCCGACTTCCTCTTTGCTGTAAACATGGATGCCATATTCCTCGCCAAAAAGCAGTTTGATCCGCCGGTTGACGTTCACGACGGCGATTCCGCCTCTGGTCTGCTTTTTCTCCCCGTCTTTTTCCGGGTCGTCCGTCTCGTCGCCCAGGCGGCGCAGTTTTTCATTCAGTTCCTTTAACTTCGCGTCCGTCATTCCCTGTCCGTCATCGGAGATTCTGATATAAAGCCGTTCCTCGCTGGCACTAATACGGATCACGAGGTGGCCTTTTCCGATCTTCCTCTCGATTCCGTGGTAAATAGAGTTCTCAACGATGGGCTGCAGTGTCAGTTTTGGGAGCTTGCACTGTAAAAAGTCCATTTCACTGAAATCATCGTCCCCGTCCCGCTCGTAGCGGATACTGAGATCCAGTTTTGAACCGAAACGGAACTGCTGGATATAATAGTAATTTTCGATATTGGCCAGTTCGTCCTCCAGCGTCACAAGATTTTCCAGATCTGAGATCGTGTACCGGAAAAAGGTCGCCAACGCCTCCGTCATCTCCGCGATACTGTCAAGCCCCGCAATCAGCGCCTCGCTTCGGATTCCCTCCAGTGTATTGTAGAGGAAATGTGGGTTGATCTGGTTCTGAAGTGCCAGATACTCCGCCTGTTTTTTCGAGATCGCGATCAGGTTGCTGCGGTCGATGATCTCGTTTAAGCGCAGGACTGCCTGCTCGCTCTCCGGTGAGAACGGGTAGCGGACCTTGAACAGGTCTTCCATGACGTATCCCATGACAAACTGCTCGTATATCTTCCTCGTCTCCCTGTACGGCACAAGAACCAGCCGATGGACCGCTGCCGCCAGCATGAGAAAGAGTGCGGTAAAAAGCGTCGGTGCTGCAAGGGACCGCATCTCCCGGATGTGCACCAGCCACATTTCCGCTAAGACCACTCCGATCAGCCCGGCCGCGAGAAGTGCGCACCATTTGATCCGGACTGACAGATAGTTTTTTTTATCGGTATGTTTCTTTTCCATCAAGAGTACAGCTTTCTGTATTCCTTGGGCTTTAGACCCGCATATTTCGTAAACGATTTTGTGAAATACCGGACATCGCTGTAGCCGACCTTCCCGCAGATATCAGCCACCGTGTCGTTCGTCTCCTTTAAAAGCTTCTTCGCCATATCCATCCGGACCTTAGAAAGGTATTCCAGAAATGTTATTCCCGTGTCTTTCTTGAATAACGTGCTAAGATAAGTAGGTGAGAGATCCGCGATCTGGCTTACCTCCTCCAGCGTCAGTGGTTCCCCGAAATGCTCTTCCACATACTTTTTCACAAGACGGATCGGACGGTTCTCATCCTGGCGTTTTAATCTGGATGCCTTCTCATAAGAACTCGTGAGCCGTCTCGTCAGGTAATCGAAGAGCTCAGTGGCATCAGCACAGTTGTCGGCGCTGATGCTGAAATTTTCCATGAAATTTTCCTCCACCGGCAGGCGATATTTTTTCATAAAGAAGAGATACTGGTTGCAGATCTCCTTTGTCATCTGCAGGATCTCATGACCGCTGATCTCCTTTGATGCCAGCATCTTTGTCTTTAAATAGATCAGTTCTTCCCGCAGGGCAAAAGGATCCAGACTCTCGAGCGTATGGGAGATCCGGTCGTTGAATTTCGCAAAGCTCTCACTGTCCGCGAAGGACTCTCCGCTGTCAATACTCCCTTCCATCAGCTTTCCGGTCCCGCCAAGCAAACGTTCCTCAATCAGGAGTCTGGCATTTTTTAAGGAAATCCCGATCTCTGAAAGGCGCCTCACACCTTCTCCCAGTGCCATCGTCACAGCCAGATTTTTTAAGATATCTCCCTGGACTCTGATCTCAGAAAGCAGGGCTTTCATCTGTCTGCGGATCTGCATTCTGTCATCCGGATCATAATTCAGCAGGAAAAAATGGAACCCGTTTAACTCCGTCAATTCTGTTTCCATTACATACCCGTTTAAAAGCTTCCCTGCCGCAGCCTGCACTTTCTCCGCCATAAACCGGACATTCTTTTCCTCATCGCACACGCGTCCGTCAAGCTTTAAGATCGCAATACTGAATTCCCCCGGCTCAAAGTGATAGTGGAATTCCCGGTTGATACGATCCAACGGCTGCGTCAGGACTTCTTTATTTCTTCTCCCCACAAGATCCTGCAAAAATGCCTGTCTGAGATTCTTCTCATCGCTCCGGATCGCCCGCTGTCTCTTTTCCTCCAGGCTTAACTGCTCTGTCTGCTCCTTAAAGTGAGCGCTGAGCCGTTTTAAGGTCTCCGTCAGCTCATCCTTCCGGATCGGTTTTAAAAGATACGCGTTTACCCCGTAGCGGATCGCCATCTGCGCGTATTCAAAATGGCGGTAACCGCTGATGATCACAAACTCAGCCTTCGGTGCTTCCTCTTTTCCCAACCGGATCAGGTCCAGACCGTCATATCCCGGCATCCGGATATCCGTGATCACGATATCCGGGTAAAATTCTTTTATTTTTTCCAACGCCTCGATCCCGTTCTCGGCAACTGCGACAACCTCCATCCCAAGCACGTCCCAGTCCACAAGCTTCTCGATCAGCTGGCACACCTTGCTCTCGTCGTCGGCGACCAGTACTCTCAGCATCCGCAATTCCCCCCCCTGTTTCCCCCGAAAGTAGTATGGTTTCATTGTACTCCGCATGGGACATTTCCGTCAACCAATATGAATTGCTGCCCTTTGCGTTTTTGGTCCGACCTTTTATTTCCACTTGACTTCCCCCACAACATCTGGTATATATAGCTTATACCGATCATATGACTGACGGATGAGTGGATAAACCACGTGAAGTATGATCGAAGAAAGCCGACCGTCTGGGCAATCATAGCGCAGACCGTGGGCTGTTTTTTTGCCCTTTTGTCTGATTGCGCATTCTGCGCCGCGCTGTGATTCTGTAACAGCTGAGATCTCCCTGAAGAGAAAATTTCCCATATGGCAGATTTTGATAATGATTCTCATTTAATGTATTGTCTTTTCCTGTCAAGGTCTGTTATAATGGCGAAGCATTTCTTCACAACCGAAGATTTCAGAATGATCCCTTTTTAAACAAATGGTAATGCAAACAAGGAGGAACCACCATGTCTGAACAGAATACCCGAAACGGAAACGCTGATGTTTTCAAAAAAGCCTGGAGAGGATTTCAGGGCGCAAAATGGACCGACGAGGTCAATGTCCGCGAATTCATCCAGAATAACTATACCCAGTACGACGGAACCGAGGATTTCCTCGCAGCTCCGACCGAAGCTACCGCTAAACTCTGGGGACGTCTTCAGGAGCTCCAGAAAGAGGAGCGCAAAAAAGGCGGCGTCTTAGAGTGCGAGACTGAGATCGTATCCAGCCTGACTTCCTACGGCCCGGGCTATATCGAGGATACTCTCTGCGGTGTGCCGGTCCGACTCGGCCCCCTCTCCTTTTATCAGGTCAACACACTGGCCGCTGAGCGGCTCTACGGCATCGCTGCCGAGTACGCCCAGCTGGAACCCTCGGACGTTCTGCTCGACCTCTACTGCGGCGTGGGCACGATGACGCTCCTTGCCGCCCGCACCTGCGCGAAGGCCGTGGGCGTCGACATCGTCGCCGCCTCGATCGAGCGCGCCAAACTCAACGCCAAGCGAAACGGCATCGAAAACGCCGTCTTCCACGCGGGTGCGGTCGAGGACGAGCTGCCCCGTCTCATCGCCTCGGGCATCAGGCCCGCCGCGGCCATTCTCGACCCCGCCTTCAAGGGGCTCGAGGAGACGGTGCCCGCCATGCTGACGGCCCTGACGCAGATGGCGCAACGCCACGGCATCGAAGTGCCGAGCACCGTCACCACGGTCGGCCGCGCGCTGGTCACGTTGGAGGGATTGCTTGACGAATTCATTCCCGACGTGAACATGATCCAGATCATCTCCGACCACATCGCGTCGAGCACGTCGAAGAAGGATTTCGCCAAGGACGAGACGAAATCGCTGGCTCTCGAAAGCCATCAGGCGCTGCACAGTCTGCTGGCCGCCGCCAACGAGATGAAAGTGGCCTCCCGCATGCTCACGCGCGGCCAGCTGCGCGTCAATATGGAGATGGTCGGTTCGCAGGAGCCGATCCACCTGCTCGCCAACATGGTGAACAGGCTTACGATGGCGCTTATCGTGGTCGGCCTGTTCATCGGCTCGTCGATTGTGTATTACGCGGGCATCAAGCCGGTGATTTTCGGCATTCCGATTGTCGGTTTCCTTGGCTACGTGATCGCGTTCATCCTGTCCGTCTGGATTGTGTTCGACATCTACTTCAAAGGACGCGATTCGAAGAAGCGGTAGCCGGGCGTTTTGCGTTGCGGGTGGCTTGTGTTGCGGCGCGCTCGCATTCGTGTTGGTGATTGCGTTCATATCTGCGTTTGCGATTGCATTTGCGTTCCCGGATTATTCGATAGGACACGGCTTTTTGCTGAATAATCAGACAGGTTGTCAATGATTTCACTCCCCCTAATATGGACCCATTGACGGGGTACTGTTTTGGTGGCATAATGCTCAATGTCGACGATGACATCACCACCCGGTTCCCATGGAGGAGAGGACATGCAGGCCGGGAAATCCCAGCGAAGCGTGCTCGCGCTCGTGATCACCTGTGCCCTGATTCTTGGATTTGGTATCCCCCTTATTCCCCTTGTCGGAGTGGATTCCGCCGAAGGGACGGAGGTCTCCGCCGCTTCCGACGTTGCCACCGTCTCCGCCGAAAACAGCCTGCAGAACGGCAGTTTCGAACAGCCGGACGTGTACCAGTACCGTGAAACCAGCGATGTTCCGTATTGGAAATCCACCACGACTTCAGGCAACATCGAAATCGGCAGTGTCTTCAAAAACGGCAACGGAGACAATGACTCCCTGCACATGCGCACCGGCGAGAAAGTGGCCGCGGCCGAAGGCAGCCAATTCGGCAAGCCGGCCACGTCGAACGGCAACTATTCGATCTACCAGCGGCTCGCCACCACACAAGGCGCGAAATACCGATGGTCCCTGAAACACAGGGCGCGTCCGTCCGGTTCGAAGAGCGGTTTCGATACACTCGCGGTCATCACCGCGGACACGCATGGCGCCGAACCGCCATCGTTCTCATGGGGTAGCGGCACCGACCTGTTCCACAACATGTTCGAGTGGATGTTCGGCAACGGTTGGGACAGCCCCGGCTGGACCTTCCCCGACAGCGGCGAAGGCACGTTCAAGCTCTGCTCCGCCACCTTGGGCAACGGAACGGTCAACGGCTACCAGAGCCACTGGTACCGCGCCGGCAATGACTGCTCCGACACCGAGCATTTCCCCATCACCTGGACGATCACATTCGTCAGCAGCGTCTTCAACCAGTACACGCGCAACGGATGGAACGAATACGAAGGAGAATTCGCGGCGGACGGCGACGACACCGTATTCGCGCTGGCGCCTACAACACGCTCAACGGCAACCTCGCATACGGCAATCTCGTGGACGACGTGTCCGTTGCCGCGGAAGGCGGCGACGGCGGCAACCTCGTGACCAACGGCGGTTTCGAATCGCCATCGCTTACCAAGGACGGCGAAACGGGCTCCGCCAACGCTCCAGCCAACGCCGCAACGCAGCGGCCCGCACCCCGCATCACGCCGCCGATTGGCCGCATAGCCTCACCGTCTCAGTCCGCTAATAAAAGGCGATTAGCCAGTCTTACCGACTCGGCAATCGCCCTCCCATATTTTGTCCCGCGAAAGCCTTTCGAGGCCGACGTGGGTGCCGTTAGAGCGTGGGAATCGCCATATGCAACGGCGAAACTGAATAATCGGTGAAATCGTGAGCGAAAACCGGCAAACTGGGCTACGCTCGTAACAAGTGGCTCATTGCGCGCGCAAATGCGGTGAGCAGGGTCAATCGCAAGGGAGGATGCCCATGTCAAAGTCGTTTCTCAAGAAAGCGCTGCTCGGCGGTGCGGTGGCGGCGGGAGCCGCGGTGTGGGCGATCGCCCCGCGTTCCTTCTCCGACAAGCGCCGTCATTATGTGCCGGCCGTTCCGGACGTGTGGTACGCGCACCGCGGTCTGCATGACGCCGGTTCCGGACTCACCGCGCAATACGCCAACGAAAGCGGCGAATACGTGGCGCTCGCCCGCCGCATGGCCATGAAAGCCGGGTACGGCAGCCCTGATACACCCGGCGTGATTGCCCCTGAAAACTCGCTTGCCGCGTTCGCAGCCGCCTGTGAAGCCGGGTACGGTATCGAACTGGACCTGCAGATGACGCGCGATGGCGAGGTCGTGGTGGTGCATGACGGCGACCTGATGCGTGTTGCCGGAGATCCGCGCCGTATCGCCGATCTCACGTATGACGAGCTGACTCGTATTCCGCTGTTCCCGACCGATGCACCGGGTGCCTGCAAAGCCGCGCCGCTGCCGTTGGCATTGGAGAATCCGCCGCTGGTCACCACGCCGGACAACGCGCCGGAAGGCTACTACCAGCATGTGCCGCTATTCGCCGACGTGCTCAAAGTGGTCGCCGGCCGCGTGCCGCTGATCGTGGAATATAAGTTCGACGATAATTCGAAGTGGGATCCGCACGACGTGGAGCTTATGGAGAAGGGCGACGCGTTGCTGCAGGCATACTCCGGCAAGTATGTGATCGAATCGTTCAATCCGGCGGCCGTGAACTGGTACAAGGAGAACCGTCCGGAAGTGTGCCGCGGCCAGCTGTCTTGGTGGCCGTACGGCGAGGACAAGCCCACCGATCCGGTGGCGCTCGGCAAGGAATACGCGGCCGGCGCGCTGGTATTCGACTGGATTTCCCGTCCTGATTTCGTTGCCTACGATTGGAAGGGCGGCAACAGCCCGCAGGTGAAGCTGGCCCGGTTCATGGGTGCGGTGCCGGTGTCGTGGACCGTGCGCAGCCGCGACGAATACGCGCAGTGCTGCGACCAGTTCGACCGCCACATCTTCGAAGCGTTCGTGCCCGACGAGCAGTAGCCGACTGATAGTTGCCCGGCGAGCGACAGCAGCCGGGCGCTAGTCGACGGACTATGATCGACAGGCGACAGCCGGTTTTATATGGTTTCGGCCTGCCATCGCATGATTGGTGCGGTAGCAGGCCGAATTTTTATTCGATTGATTTATTCCGATTGGCAGCTCAGTCGATCACGCCGTACAGACGGTCGCCGGCGTCGCCCAAGCCCGGCACGATGTAGCACTTGTCGTTGAGCTTCTCATCGACGGCGCACAGCACCAGCTTGAACTTGATGGACGGGTCGAGGTTTTCCTCAACGAACTTCAGACCTTCCGGAGCGCCCAGAATGCACACTGCGGTGATGTCCTTCGCACCGCGCTCGGCCAGATAGTGGGTGGCCGCAACGAGCGTGCCGCCGGTGGCGAGCATCGGGTCGATCAGGAAGCACTGACGGCCGGTGAGATCCTCCGGCAGACGGTTCGCGTACGTGATCTGCTGGGTCGGGTTCTCCTCGTCGCGCTTCATGCCGAGGAAGCCGACTTCAGCGGACGGAATCATCTTGGTCATGCCGTCCAGCATGCCCAGACCCGCGCGCAGCACCGGCACGATAATCGGAGCCGGGGCGGCGATGTGCTTGCCGATCATCGGAGCCACCGGGGTTTCGATGGGCTTGTCCACGACTTCGATGTCGCGGGTGGCTTCGTAGGCCTCGAGCATCACGAGTTCGGAAACGAGCTCGCGGAACGTGGAGGACGGAGTGTTCTTGTCGCGAAGAACGGTGAGCTTGTGGTCCACCAGCGGGTGGTTCAAAACATGAATATCCATGGTTTCTAAGCGTAGTCCATGTATCGGCTGTTCGGCAACGCGCCGGTAGGTCGGTCAGATGAAACCCAGATGAGCGCCGATCGGATGGCAATCGAAAATCGCAAGAAAGCCAGAGAAAAATTCGAAAAACATCAAAAGAGGAGAAAAGCGCCGAACCACGAAAGCGCCTGTCGGCGCAAAGGCCGCTCGCAGCGGCAAAAAATGGAGCCCGGGGCTATGCATGGCCCGGCGCGAATTCCTATTGTACAGTCGCGCTCGACGCTTCGCAGCGCCGTGTCGTGTGGGGTATGAAACGGGGGAAAATTACGGAAAGCGGCGGTGGAAAGCAGTAGTGGAAAACGACAGTGGAACGGCCTATTCCAATCGTCCGCGCCGCCACAGATTCGCCCCGTGGCGGAAATCCTTGGCCGTGGCGAACAGGTTGCCGGCTGTGTGCATCAGTTTCGCAGCCTTCGCGCGCGCCCGCTTCTCAACGGCCGACGGGCGGCTGCCGGCCGCAGCAGACGCAGCGGAACCGTCGGAAACATCAGATGATCCGGCCTCGCTGGAACCGCCCAGCGAAGCCAGTTTGCGCGCTTCGATACGCAATCCCAACGCAACCACGTCGGTGAAGGCGGCGGCCCGCTCAAGTGCCACGGCGAAATCGCCTGTAAACGCGCCGGCCAAAATCGAATCGGCGGTACGTGCGATGTCGTCTTCCGTCGGTGCCTGGTCCACGCCGGCAATCGCGGAAGCGGTGGTGGCGACGGGCTCGCCGACGCGCCACAGTCGCGCGATCGATTCGCGGTTCTTCCGCATCCACGTACGCAGCAGATACAGTCGCCACAGAATGCCCGGCAGCGAGTCGGGGTCGGCATGGCTCCACAATTCGGCGATCACGTCCACGCCTTCGCGGTCCACCAGCGTCAGCACACGTTCCACCAGTTCGGCGTCCTGCGTGTGGTGCACGCGGTCAAGCAGCGCCGCGGCCGACGCATGACACATTTCGTTGATTTCCGCCGGATCGGCGCCGCCGGCGATATTGTCGGCCATCATCTGGTCGAGCTGGCCGGGGCGTGCCGGACGCGGCGAACCGGTGTTCGTGAAACCGGCGGAACGGCTGGGAACGACTGAACCGGAACCGTAGTGCATGTTAGTAGACAATGGGGGAGACCTTCTGAATGTCGATGATGCTGGGGCCTTGCGGTGTGTCGATGATGAACAGCGACATGGCGGTGCCGGTAGGCATGTATGGCGATTTTGCGATGAGCTGCTTGGCAAGCTGCTTACGCGCGCACAGGCCGCGCAAATGGTCGTACATGCCGCCGATGACCGGCCGGTGCATGCAGATGGCCGTGGTTTCGCGGCTGTTGAGCGTCTGCGTGATCTGCTCGCGGAACGCCAGCCATGAGGCCGCCGGATGCTCGGCGAACGCGTCCTCCGTCAACGCGTTGATGTGTTCCATCGGCCGTTCGGTCTGCCAGCTCAGCACCTGCAACGTCTCCTGGCAGCGCAGCCACGGCGAGGTGGCCAGTCGCGTCGGGTTGAAACAGGCGAGCTCGCGGTTGAGGGCAAACGCCATCGCCGCGCCTTTCGGCGTGATCGGACGGTTCGCGTCGGTGCCCTTCCACGACTTGCGCGATTCAGCCTTCGCATGGCGTACGATCAGCAGATTCTGCGCGGTCGCGGCACCCTCCTGCACGCGGTCCACGAACACTGCCAACGTGTCCTTATCGGTCGAATGAGACAGTATTTTGCGCGCCTCACGTACGGAAACCCAGACGATATCGTTGATCTCGCCCACGTCCGCGCGGTGCACCGGGCCGAACGCGTCCAGCAGATGTTCGGCATCGTCGGCGGAAATCGGCTGCGCCATCCAATACAACGTGTGCTTGGTGTCGGCCGTGCAATCGTGCGAATGCCGGGTCTTCTTGCCCTCTTCGGACAACGGGTATTCGACTTCGCACAGATACGGTCCGAGTTTGACCGGCGACCCCGTCTCTTCGCCGATTTCACGCACCGCCGCATGCCGATGCGTCTCGTTCTGCTCGAGCTTGCCTTTCGGCCAGCTCCAATCGTCATACTTCGGACGGTGCACGATACATACTTCAATGCTGTCGAGCTGTTCCTGCGCAGATTTGCTACTGGCGATCGCAGGATCGTTCGCGATATCGCTGCCCGCCTTCCATCGCCATACGATGCCGCCGGCGGCTTCCACGATGCGTCTCATCTTTTCGCTCATATTGTCCTATTCTAGGCTGGGCCGGGCTGGCGGCGGCGCGTGACGTCCGAACATACAGAAAATGGCCGGGCCCGCAAGGTGCGGAACCGGCCATTCGCCTCGATCGATCAGTGCCTTACCGGTCGACGCGTGTGTTTCTTGATGAGGTATTCCTGGCTGTCGACCAGCGGTCGACCTTCCTCATCCTTGCAATGGCGCACATAGGTGCCATCGGCCTGCATATGCCAAGACGCGGTGGAATCGGCCATCTGCAGATCGACGTACTTGATGAGCTCGTCGATCTGCTCCGGAGCCACGATGCGGACCAGCGCTTCGACTCGACGGTCGAGGTTGCGGTGCATCAGATCGGCGGAACCAATCCACACTTCCGGACCGGCCGCAGGGCCTTCGCCGATCTGCGGGCCATCGGAGTTGGCGAACGCGTAAATACGGCTGTGCTCAAGGAAACGGCCCAGGATCGAACGCACGCGGATGTTCTCGGAAAGCCCCGGAACGCCCGGCTTGAGCGCGCAGATGCCACGTTCCACGATGTCGATCTTCACGCCGGCCTGGCTTGCACGGTACAGCGCGTCGATGGTCTTCTCGTCGACGATGGAATTGACCTTGATCTTGATCCACGCCTCCTTGCCGGCGCGTGCGGCGTCCTCCTCGCGGCGGATGCGCTGAATCAAGCCGGAACGCACGGTGCGCGGCGCCACCAGCAGACGGTGGAAGCTCGACTTCGGCGCGTAGCCGGACAGCTGGTTGAACAGGCGGGTCATATCCTGACCGACCACCGGATCGCAGGTCAGCAGGCCCAGGTCGGTGTAGATACGTGCGGTCTTCGGATTGTAGTTACCGGTGCCCACGTGGCAGTAACGACGCAGGCCGTCGGCTTCCTGACGCACCACAAGGCTCAGCTTGCAGTGGGTCTTCAGGCCGACGATGCCGTACACCACGTGCACGCCCGCGCGTTCCAGCTTGCGGGCCCACGCGATGTTGGCGTCCTCGTCGAAACGCGCCTTGATCTCGACCAGCGCCAGCACCTGCTTGCCGGCATGCGCGGCGTCGATCAGCGCGTCGATGATCGGCGAATTGCTGGACGTACGGTACAGCGTCTGCTTGATGGCCAGCACCTTCGGATCGGCCGCGGCCTGCGCCAGGAACGCCTGCACGGACGTCGAGAAGGAATCGTACGGGTGGTGCAGCAGGATGTCGCGCTCGCGGATGGCGGCGAAAATGTCCTGCGCACGGGACGATTCGACTTCGGCGATCTGACGATTGGTGGTCGGAATGAACGGACGGTACTTGAGATCCGGACGGTCGATGCCGCCGAGCTCGAACAGCACGGTCGCGTCAAGCGGCGCCGGCAGGCGGTAGACCTCGTCGGCGCTCACGCGCAGCTGGTCGGCGAGCAGCTGGGACAGGAACGGGCTGGTCTCGTCGGAGATCTCCAAACGGATCGGCGGTCCGAAACGACGGCGCAGCAGTTCCTTCTCCATGGCGTTGAGCAGGTTCTCTGCATCATCCTCTTCCACGTCGATGTCCTCGTTACGGGTGACGCGGAAGGAGCGGGCCTCCTTGATGATCATGCCCGGGAACAGGGATTCCAGGTGGGCGATGATCAGGTTCTCCATGGTGATGAAGCCATAGCGCACGTTGGTGCTCTCGTCTTCGGTCAGATCGTCGACCGGCACGAGTCGGTTCAGGTTGCCAGGAACCTTCACGCGGGCGAAGTGGGATTTGCCGGATGCCGGATTCTCCACCAGCACGGCGAGGTTGAGGGAACCGCCGGAAATGTACGGGAACGGGTGGGCCGGATCCACGGCAAGCGGCGTCAGAACCGGGAACACCTGCTGGCGGTAGTAGCGCGACAGGCGCTCCTGCTCGGCCGCGGTGAGCTTGTCCCAGCTCAGCAGCACGATCTGTTCCTTCGCCAGGTCGGGGAGGATGTGATCGATGATGTAGTGCGCGTGCTCGTCCTGCAGGCGGTGGGCCTGCTCGCTGATGGCGCGCAGCTGCTGCCTCGGGCTCAGTCCGGAAGCGGCCGTCACGGCGATGCCGGTGTCGATGCGGCGCTTCAAGCCGGCCACGCGGACCATGAAGAACTCGTCGAGGTTGTTCGCGAAGATCGCGGCGAAGCTCGCGCGTTCGATGACCGGCAGGTCCTCATCCTGTGCAAGCTCGAGGACGCGCTTGTTGAACTTCAGCCAGCTCAGCTCACGGTCGAAGAAACGGTCGTTCGGCAGCGGTTCCTCGCCTGCCTGAAGCTCGCGCTTATCGTTCTTATCGGTCTCAGCGATATGCTCAGCTATCTGGCTGCGCAGGATCGCCTTTGAGGGTGCGTCAAAAATCTGTGCCATAGTTATCTACTTTATCCTCAAGTGCTTGGAATGTCTTGCAGAACTCAGGAAAATTAAGCAGGAGTTAACATTCGTTCGCCGAGTTGGTGAAATATGCTTCCGACACGCCGTTTTTTCGGGGCAAATGAACGTGAATGAACAGGCAAGCGTTGCGATTCGCACAGCATGGAGCATTTTTGCGATTCTTGCGATCGGAAAGCAACAGTTGCGATAAATACGGAACATCGTCCCGTTTCGGTTTGCACTTGCCGCAATGGCGAGCATAATTACGAAGTACAAGAACAACTGAAGAGCAGAGCCCCACAAGGTGTGTATGACCGAGATAGGTTGTTACGTTGAACGGGCATTGGATAGACTTACCGTTACGACGATGTTGTTGTGCAGCGATTCTGCTCCGAAGATTCTTGCAGGAAGGCCCGCTTCGGCGGGTCTTCCTTTTTTGTTGCGCTGCGCCGTGCTGCGTTGCGTAATGTCTTGCGATGTGCCGAATCGCGTTGCGATGTGGATAAGTGTGGATGACACGCCGAGGGTGTGGATAACCCACATTCTCCGACCACAGGTGCCGTTTCGGCTTGAATCCATGTGCGGTTTCGTTTTTCAATCGGCGGTATGAGCGATGCAATTTCTTCATTACAGGTCCCTCCGGTCCCATTGCCGTCATACGGAGGCCGTGACGCACGCGTGACGTGTTCGCCGAAAATCCGGTCGCAGCCAGCGGCCAGAGTGCGGCA
>ENA-OOZX01001410-OOZX01001410.1-human-gut-metagenome-genome-assembly--contig:-NODE-1410-length-15184-cov-2.834093_pt1 | contig 15184 bp, 13 predicted proteins | sample MGYA00241048_ERZ501412 | MGnify/ENA primary metagenome ERZ501412 (study PRJEB25962, sample SAMEA2042518) | human gut metagenome | biome: human gut; feature: human-associated habitat; material: faeces... | reverse complement strand
GTTCCGGCTCCATCGAGTCGCTGGGGATGCGGAAGGAGGCGAGGAGGAAGACTTGAGAGAAGAGCCAAAAGGCGATCAGAACCACCAAAGCGAGAAATAGATTCAATAATATGTTAATCCATCGTTTCACAATCTATCTTTTAGATTAAAAAATATATCATTTTATATTCAGGTTGCTACAATCAATACCAGTCAATTTTATTATCTTCATCACAAACGAATATTCTTTGTTGCTTTCCCTGCGAGCATTTAATGGCCAAAAGGGCTTTTTGAGGCACATTTTCAAATTCGATAAAAACATCATTCGCTATTTTGGTATTGATAAGTTGCCAATTATTATTATCCCAATAATATAAAGAATACTCCAATCCTGGCTGAATAGAATTTCCATCACAACGACGAATATACGAAATTTTGGATATATTTACTGGCCGGCAAAAATCAAAACCGACCCAATCTTCTCCTTTGGCACTGAAATTTGTCAATTGATCACCATCTGCTATATTAGCTGCGTTGTTGCTTTTATCAAAAATCGAATTTGTACATTTGATAATGTTGCCTTGAATGATCGAATCATGTTCATCATAGAAATAAATTTCAGCCATGTCACACTGACTTGTATCAGAAGATGTAAAACGCCAATATCGATATTCGGCATTTTTATCAAGAAACACTGTGCCATTTGTTAAATTCCCTTGAGGTAATTCCGCTATTTTCTTTGTATGATCAAATTCCCTGTTTTCAGAAGTTTCGATAATACCTCCTGTTATTTTTTTTCTAATAGAAAATACATTGTCTCCCAAAGGATATTTTCGATTCAATCTGATCGTACGAAAAGCTGAAGTGTCTGGTTCTATAAATTGGATATGCTTCGAAGCAGAAGCCAAAAACGGTTTGCTGATCGGAATAGCATTGCCATTAGAGTCATACGCCAAGGCGATATAACAGGTATTCAGTCCCATTCTTTCGAAAACCACATGACTACCAGCTATTTTCCCCCAATAGACAGGAGTCCAATTATTTCCATCATAGATGGCTATAAATGGAGATTGTCCACTCTTCAATGATTCCTGCAACGAAATACGTATGTCAATCGTAGGCATATATTCAGCGGTAACATCTCGTATAAACATATTCCTGAGTTTGGGTGGGATATATTTCTCAGTTGCGATTTTCAGATACTCTTCATTGGGTTTGTACACATTGCGGAAAATCTTAGGGACTTTCAAATATGGATAATGAACTGTGCCCGGATCTGTCGTATGGGGCGCAAACTCCAAGTTTCCAAAACGCGTTGTATAAACTGTATTCCAAGAATGTCCATTATTACCTGTAGACCAATTGGGCGTAAAATCATAAGCGACAGGAATTCCTTTACTACGCATGATTAAGACAGCCCCTAAACAATACGTGGCACAATTAGAAAAAGGAAGTTTCAGTATGATATCAGGATCATAAATCGGAAGTGTCTTTAATAATCCAAAACTTTGAGGTGTGTTTTTCATTTGGTTATTCACTTCTGTTGCTGCAAAAATTGGATTTCGTTTATACTCGTCACACAAATATGCCAGATCAATATCTCCTTTACAAATATCGTAATAGGCATTCCTCCATTCGGTAAGCGGCTGCCTTTCAAAACATTTATAAGGTAATAGATATTCACAAAATTGTTCGAAATCCAGATGTTCGGCCCATTCGCATTCTCTCCATTGTTTGAAAGCTTCATCGATTGACTGAATAAGAAACTCCGAAGTGATAACCTCTATATCCCGTTTCTGTTTATATTTACTTTCAAATCTAAGACGAAGCGATTCGATATGTTTTTCTTGTTCAAGTTTGTCTTCTGATAAAGCAACGACAGAATCAATGGCGTGATAATAGTCCTCAATGCCTTTATCATAAGAAGTATGGTAAGGCATGTATCGAATCAGGTATTGGGCTGCTTCCAGTTTCTGCCGATCATCCAGTTTTGCGTAGTGCGACAAAACCGCTTCAAGCTCCCCTCTGTTTTCTCCGGCTTCCCGCAGAGCGTATTCCACATCGGTTATTTGTAAGCCGCAAGCAAAAAGCATCAAGTAGAAAGGCAACGAAAAAAACAGATATTTTGTAGTTGTTTTATATTGCAATCTCATATTCATTGTTTTAGGGGAGAAACTATATTTCAATCATTCTTTATCATGACAGGATGAAAGATATGCACTTCTAAATCTTCGGAAATCTCTTGATCTGTAATTTTATCTACAAAAAAAAGGATTCCATCATGAAGCTGACACCAGCCTGTATAAGGATTGAATGTGTTTATGGGCAGTTTGATTTCTTTTATTTTATTAAGCTCATTATCAAACAGACATAAATAAAAATCCCGTTCTCTGGATAATAATTCCAGGTTTTCGTTTTTACCGAAATCAATGGCATCCACATGCAAACGGGCATACATATCACATGTCGGAAGATACATGATATCAAAAAAATGAGGATTTTCAAATCCGTGTCTTTGCCATTCTGTATAATCTGTTTTGGATTTACACTTTTGAGCTTTATTGGAAGTGTAATCGCTATCAGCTTTGTACATTTTTCCAGATCCTGTGTTCAAATCGATCTTGTAGAGATGTGATTCTATCGGATAATTATATAAAATGTAATCATCCCGAAAGTTGACATTCGGTTCACTCATGTTCGCATACCCTTTGCTTATGTCTGGTTCCGCAATAGATGGAGATAAATTGAAAGTTTTTACCTTTTGGTTTTCTTCGAGGAAAATTTCTTTTACTTTGAATCGGGGTGGCGAAACAGACCTATCTTTTACCGTGCATAGCAGCGACTGGTGCAGGGCATTGTAATACAAACGAATTGTAGACATAGCATGATTCGTATTTATGATCAATTCCTCGTCTTCTTGCAAAGAATTACGGATTTGAATACGTTTCAACACATTCCCTTTCGGATCAATCAGGAATACGGATTCCGATTCATCAGCAACCCAAATGGAGTCTTTTTGATATGCAAAAATTCCAGTTAAACGAGTTATGGCGTTAGGACCACTTGTTTGTAACGGAATTTGAATGATTTTTTTCTCCAGAAGATCGATACAATCCAAAGCATGTTCCTTATGGTTATATCCAATCAATATATGTTTAGCACCTACTTGTACCGAAGAAGACAAATAATAGGACTTTAGTTGTAATACGTCAGAAGGAGGGAAAAAAAGTTCCTCCTTCTGTATTTCAACTAAGTCATTATCAACGGTCTTTATATTTTCTCTTCTCTGAGAGCAAGATATACTAATGCAAATTATGCATAAATAATGAAATAGTAATTTGTACATGGTTATCTACAATACGTTGGACCATAACATTCAGGACGTTCACTGTCTTTAAAACGGCATTCATTTCCGGAACTTGATGGACATGGAAACAAATGATAGTTTGATTTATTCTCATCCCAAGCTAAAGCCTCGACATTTTCCAATGCCAAGTCAGAGAGTTGAACCTCATTTTTGTTTTGCTGGTAGTTCCAGCCTGCGGCGGCGATCGCTGCAAAAGCGATTACGCCGATGATTTTCTTTCCCATGTTTCTCTTTAATTATAATTGATATTCTATCACATGAAATTCAGGATTATCACTTAATCCATACAATTTATTTGTCGTAGGATTGATTGTAAAGGTGAAAATAGGCGAATCCAATGTATATCGTTGTAGAGGATTTCCTTTATCGTCAAATACAAAAAGTTGATCTTTTAGATATTTGTGGTTTTCACGATTAAAATAGATCCCAGAGTATAAAACATATACTCTCCCATTTATGGATAAAGGTGAAAAATATGCATCTCGTGATTGCCCTGAAACAGAATTAACATGAACTGATTCATCTTGAATAGTCTGTTTGATTACTGGAAAAAACAAATCAGGACCTTGTATTCTTTTTTTTAAATTGCCATATATATCATATAGCTCTATTAAATCTGTTTGTTTATAAAAAAGGAAGATCCCATTTTTATCCGGAGACAGGGTAGCATAACAGGAAAGTCCTTCTATTTTTTCAAAAGGGGTCAATATCTCTCCATATTCCGGGTATTCACCTTTTGTTTCTATAAATTTGCCTTCTGAGTCGTAGAATGATAAACGCTTTTGAGTACTATTATAAGCTGTTGTCATAAAATGGTGATTGGGTAAAATAACGATATTTCCAAAAAGATCAGGCAGCATAACTTCTTTTATTGCTGTTGGTGATATAGTATCTGAAAATAAGATGTCTTTTTTACGATAAGCAGATATGAATGGTCTTTGTGCATCTGATAGCCATAATAGGCTGTCAGATGATTGTATTTGTTGTATATGAAGAAATTCTCCAGGGCCATTTCCAAAAGAAATAGATGTGTTAACTTTCTCTCCTGTATTAACATTATACATATGCAATATATGTTCATCCATATCTTCTTTTAGAATAAGGATTGAATCTTCTATATGTAATGCTGTCGGACGCATTACCTCTTTAGAAAATTGAAGATCAGTGCCTTTAATCTCGCCTTTATCCAAGAAATCTGTCAATTTGAAAGATATGCAATTCTCATAAACTCCTTTGTTGTTACAAGAACAAAATGTAATAAAAATACATATACTGATAAATTTTGCAATTTTCATAACCTTTATTTTTTAATTGGCTATATAATATACTATTATGTAACGATTTAACTTTGACGTGATGAGATCTTTTTCATTCGGATCCAATTTCCCGTCATGCAAAAAGGATTTTAATGTTTTTTGTTTGATCCTATCTTCTATATCAGCCTCATATATGATCAATAACGGAATCTCTTTATTGTAAATCATCTCTTTGGTATAGTCGAAAAACTTATAGTCGAAATATTTGTTCAAATCAGTTGTTACTTTTTCTCGAAGAGACATGGAGCCAGATCTATAAAAAGAGAAAATTTTCACATGTCGACAATTTGATGTATCCGGAGTCAAGATCCAAGACACAGTACTTCCTTTTTTCGGATAAGCAAATTCAGTCAGTTCAAATTCATCTGGTATATGTTTTTGATCCACGTATTCCTTTGTGTAGATTTTGTAGTTGGTTTTTTCTTTAGTCGCTTTATTACTGATAGTTCTACTTTCACTATTGAAAGACGGACTATCTACGAACTTTCCATTGTTAGGGGTTGTCGTACGGCGAACACCTTTGGATGGAAATAGATTTTGCCCCCATGTGACGAAGGGAAACAATAATAATATGATGATTAATTTCATGGTATATTTATTTTAGAAAGTGCTGAAGAGGCTCCTTCAGTCACTTTCTTTATTCGACACGTTTTATCCTCTCATGTTTGGACAAACTTTTATTAAATTTCCCCAAATGGATGAATATACATTACAGGTACTACTAAAATCAACAATACAACCATAATAAGTACAATTTCCCCAATCTGTTTCGCCTTGGGCTAACGCTTCCGCATTAGCTAATGCTAAATCTGACAGCGGCACTTCATTTCTACTCTGATTGTAATTCCAGCCGGCAGCCACTGCTATTGCTACTAAAAGTGCTGCTCCAAGTATACGCTTTTTCATTTTCGTATTTTGTTTTATCGTTTTTGATTCAGTAAATTCCCTATCTTTGTTCATTCTTTTAAAGCAACAAGATAGCCAAATGATGTACTGAACTTGCATCATTCTGTTTTGTCCGGTTTATATTACCATCATACACCTCCTTTCTAAGGGGTTTCGGGGAGCTTGCCGTCGTAGTTTCTGAGGCTTTTCAGGCAGGCTCCCTTTCGTTCAATTACTGAACTTGGCCTCTTATTTTTACTTTGACAGGACTTGCTGTGTTACATTTAAGTGTGACGATTTCATCGAAAAAGCCTGTGTCTTTCGGTGTCATCCTGACTTCAATACGAAGCCGCTCTCCCGGCTTCGCTGGGCGTTTGTCATAGTTTGCAGTCGTACAACCGCAAAGTGGTACTGATATCCAATATGACAAGGGGATTGTCTCCCGTGTTTTCTATTTCAAAAACAGCCGTTTTCTCTTCGGATTTCGAAAATGCGCCGAAGTCTACTTCGCTGTTTATGGCTTTTGCCGTCGTTTTGATCCGGTCGCGCCCCGGTGATATTTTCCCGGTCATCTGTTTCAAATACAAATCCTTGACCGCCAAGTTATGCACCGGATTGCCGATCACTTTCACCTTGTTGTCCCGGTCAAGCAGGAAGGTTTGGAATGTGATGTCTTGCGGAAATTTGTTCAATTTGTCCAACTGACTGTCCCGGTCGATACAGACCGGACGGTTAAAGTTGTCGCGTTTCAGGATATATCGCAATTCTTTATCATCTTTCGACTGGAAGACGAAAATGAACGGGATGTTGCTGTTTGTTGCCGAATCGACATGGGCGATCAATTCTTTCCATTTCGGCAGTTGCAATTTGCAACTGGTGCAACCTGTTGAATCGACATAAATCAGCACTTTATATTCTGCATCGGGTATCCGGTATTCCACCTGCTCAGTGACGAAACGAGTGAAAGCCATATCCTGCGGAAACACGATCTCTTTCCCTTGCCATTCCTGAACCAGGCGGGCGAATTGCTCTTTCTTGTTTTCCCGGCAAGCGGCTAACAAAAATAATAGGAATAATATGTAGAGCAGTCGTTTCATTTTCTTGTTATAGTTTGAATGTCACGATCGGATTATCGCTTTCCGCGCAAGTCGCAATTCCGGTGTTTGTTTTTTCATTGATATGGATGCCCAAGATATTTTTGTCGAGCGTATATTTTCGAACCGGGTTTCCTGCCAAATCGAACACGTAAAGGAAATGGCCTCCTTTGGGAGCAGACATGCCGCGTTCATAAAATTTGTCCCGCTCTTTCCAGGACATCCCATCGAAAACGGTATAAATATAATCGTCTGTGACTTGTATGTCCACAAACCCTTTGATGCCGGTCGGGAATCCTTCGCCTCCTTTTGCAATGAATTGAGGTTCTCCGGCAGGACCGTATATAACGTTATGAGTTTGAGTTTTTAGATTGTATATTTCAAGGGCTTCTCCCAATTGGGTCGCCATCGCGTATATCCCGTTTTTCGGGTTGTAATCGGTAAAGCTACGCCAAGCTTGTGCTAAGGCGGGATGAATATATTGCTCATAGCTGATTTCGGTGGGAATTTTACCTATGTTTTTGATCGGTTTACCACTATGACTGACTTTGTGATAACGAAAATCACCTAAGTAGTCTGTGATCAGAAAGGCTGAATCTGTACGATAAAAATCTAAAGAGCGAACTAATGTTTTATCTAATCTTATTTCCTCTTTGCGCAAAACGGTCTTGTCCGTCGGAGAGACAGACCAGCGCGTGATCAGCATCCGGTTAGCATCCAATGTCCAGACTGAATCCAATGCAGAAAACTGGAACATCTCTGCCGAAAGCATTTCTCCGGGGGCCTCTCCACGCTTTCCGAACGGTGCGATCGGCTTCCACTCCGGATAAGTAAAAGCGTAAAAGTAATGGCTGTCATTATGTAAATCCATGATGATAGCGATACTGTCTTTTACCGCTACCCGGTAGGGATAACGGAAAAAGGCAGAATCAATAGAAATCTCCTGCGTGGCTACCATTTTCTCATCAGGAAAAGTTGTATACCGAGGGTAAAGAGGATCGGGTGAACCACTGCAGGAGATTAATGTACTTATTCCTATTAATAATATGTATAGGAAGATTCTCATGTCATTTTAAACTATAGCCACTATACATCTTATCAACTTTATCACCATGACAGTCGACATCGCCTATCCCGTAACACCTATAAGCACTACTCTCACCGGACGCCAAAGCCTCAATATTATCAAATGCCAATTGAGGCAAGCCGACAGATGATGTCGACAATGTCTTGATACAAGCAACTCCACCCAAACAAACCAAAACAATTACTACTGCTGAAACTCTTTTTTTCATAACTTTTGTTTTTGAGGTAAATGTAGGGATATATAATTCGGATGTCAATAGGTTTGTGCCACATATTTCACAATTCGCTATTAAACAGATAAATAGAATGCCATTTCCTGATTTCTTGTAGGTTTTCTGTAGGTTTTCTTCGGACTTGAATTACATATATCTGAAGAGAAAAGCCTATATAGATGTCCATTTTTTATATTTTTGCAACATGCAAGAAGAGAATAGACATACAGACAAAATCCTTTTTTTTAAAAGACTATGCATATTATTATATATGTGTATGACTTTGTTTTGTTTGATAATGGTCTGGCATGGATTCCTTTCATGCCGTAAAAAGATTTTCACTGAAGCCTCTGCTACTTTTCAAGATGCTATCAGTAAAGAAATAAACACCCGATTGGGTTCCATACCGATAAAAACCAATAGAGGGACATTATTATTATCGGACTCTATTTCCTATGAAGAAAAAGAAAGATGGTGTGACCAGGACTATCTGTCTCTGAATGATCCGAACCGGATTTTCCTGGATAGCCTTTTTCGCGCCAGACTTGCAGATTTAGGTATGGAAACACAAACAGCGGTGCGTTGTAAGCGTAAAGAAAAAACAACGATAAGTTACACCGATAGCCTTTTTATGAAAAAAGCTACCGCTTTGAAGCCAGTTATATATCGGAAGAATAAAAATATAGAAGACAATATAGCATTACAAGCATTTGTGCAAATTCCGCTTTCCTTTATTTTAAAACGGGCAGATTCCATCCTTCTCTTTTTACTCTTTTATGGTTTATTTGTCGGAATTTTATACGGCAGTTATAAATGGGGAATAAAAAAACTAAACGCGGTATTGCTTGAAAAGAAAGTTGTAGAAACAAAAATTGTAGAAAAGCCGGTTGTCGCTTTTGTCCGTTCTTTTTCCAAAGAAGGGACCTTACCTTTCGGATTACAGTTCGACAAGAAAAGCGGCATCTTGAAATACAAAAACCTACATGTGACTTTAAGCGGGCAAGGCCTGAAGCTATTTACTCATCTGATTAATTCTCAACAATCAGTGATAGCACCTCAAATTATCTATTCACAAATCCTCGGAAATGCCTTAAAAAAGGGAAAGATCGGTAAAGCGGAACGCGATGCGGTCTCTGCTACTATTGTACGCTTGCGGGAAAGCTTGGCCCCCATGCCATTTATCCAAATCAAATCTTGTCGGGGAACCGGCTATCAGCTTATAATAAGTAATCCTGAAGAGATCTAAGAAACACAGAACACCAGACTTCGAAAGACGTTAAAACGCACAATACCCCCCTTCAAAAGGCATATATTTGTATTTTTCTGTTGTTCAACATCTTGCAAAAACACGAGTTTCTTAAAAAATATGGGGTAGAAAACCTAATTTCATGCGCTACAGTTTCGATTCAGACTAACGGGTATTTTGAAAAACCGTACAATAAGCCAGGGATGACAATAAGTTTTATTTTTAAGAGAAACCGACCTGACGCTGAACCGGTAAAAATATCGGGGAAACCTGGGAATATTGTAAAAAATGCCCATAGAAACAAGAAAAAAGCTATCAAAACCACCTTTCCAAAAGGTTTCTCCAGCAGCGGCAACAAACATTTCCGGAGGTATTTTCCGCGAGATGCGCAGAAAATTCCCATGACGACCGTCTTCATGGCTCTGAAGTGCGCAGTTCACCCTGCATGAAGACGGTCGTCATGACAACGAAGACGGTCGCCAGCGCGATGAAGACGGTCGTCACGGAAGGGCTGCCGGCCTCCCTGAAACCGGGCTCTTTATACGTTCCATATTCCTGCACCATCCCCAAGCAGGATCCGGATATTCGACTCTCCGGAAGTTAAGGTTTTCCGGATTGTCAAGGAAAACAAGATTCGGATTGACAAAAACACATGTACCGGAGACGAACCGCGCAGACGTGCTGTCTGCACGTCACAAAATGTTCCGGCCCGCTTACAAAAAGACAACCCGAAAAGGTTCGGTTTTCGGGTTGAAATAGAAAAAACAGGGGGTTATTGTAAAATCTGAATCATCCTTCTCAGAAGATCCCGCCCTTGTACATATCGTTGAAATTCGTATGCTGCCCTTCCAGCTTCCGGGCTTCGTCGCCTTCGGGGTTCAGTTCGATGGACTTTTTCAGATCTTCGAAGGCGCCATCCTTGTCGCCTTTCAGGTTCTTGGCACGGCCCCGTTCAGCGTATGCTTTGCCGAAATCGGGTTTCAGGTCGATAGCTTCGTCGAAGAAAGTAATGGCTTCATCCAGACGTTCCTGCGTGATCAGGAGCTGGCCGACGAGCAACGTCGCCTCGTCATTGAACGGATTCAACTCCAACACATTCTGGTAATCAGCCGCAGCAGCGTCGATATTGCCCATCGCTTCATGGATACGGCCGCGTAGCAAATAGGATGTTTCTTCTTCCGGAGCCAGCGTGATGGCCTTTTCCACATCGGGAAGCGCTTCGGTTGCCTGCTGCATCGACAACAATATCCGGGCACGCATCAGATAGGCATCCGTGAAATCTTCTTTCAAGGCGATCGCTTTCGTCAGGTCGGCAATAGCCCCTAAGGGGTCGGAAGTCGTCCGCTTCGCCTTCCCCATCAGGAACCAGGCCAAATGGTTCGTCTCTTCCAGTTCGAGAATATGCCGGCAATCGACAATCACGTCCGCATCCTTGTCCAGCATGAAAAGCACGTTCACACGTGTCAGAAGCGTATTGATATGATCCGGTTCAAGTTCCACCATGCGGTTCAGCACCTCAAGAGCTTCTTCCGCCTTATTCGCCGTCGTATAGGCAGCGACCAGATAAGTCATCGTCTCGAAATCCTCCTGCAACTTCAACGCTTCAGTAAAACATTTGATGGCATACGCTACCTGTCCTATTTTCTGGGCGCGGACACCGTCGTATTTCAGAATATCGAAATTTTTCTGATCGTTCTTGCTTTTTTCCTCTTCAGGTGTTGCAGCCTTAGAAGAAGAGAATAGTGATTTAAAGAAGTTTCCCATGATTTAATTACAAATTGTTTTCAGGGAGGCAAAGATACGAAAAGTCCGAACCCTTTTCATATTTTTTATGAAGAATCCATAAGTGAGTTTCAGACATTTTTCTAATTTTGTAGCAGAATTTTTAACTTGGGAAGGATTGTGCCAGCCACACCAACCGCACGCTTTCCCGTCAATTAATGAGTATGGAAAACATAGAAACTGGACTTTTGCTAATGATTGTAGGAATGACAACTGTTTTTGCTATCCTACTGATCGTTATCAATCTTGGGAAGGGCCTGATCGTACTGGTAAACAAATATGCGCCCGAAGAGATTATTGTCAAAAAACAAGTGACACCACAAAGACAGACGGCTACATCACCGGCTGCCGGCATCACGAACCAGACTACTGCCGCAATCGTATCGGCTGTAAGTGTTATGACCGGTGGAAAAGGCAAAGTCGTTAAGATCGAGAAATTATAATAGCATTTATACATAAAATATCATGAAAAGAGAAATCAAATTTAGTTTGGTCTTCCGTGACATGTGGCAATCTGCCGGAAAATATGTTCCCACCGTAGACCAGCTAACACGGGTAGCGCCAGCCATTATCGAGATGGGCTGCTTCGCCCGCGTAGAGACCAATGGCGGAGGATTCGAACAAGTAAACTTATTATTCGGTGAAAACCCAAACAGAGCCGTACGCGAATGGACGAAGCCGTTCCATGAGGCCGGCATACAAACCCACATGCTGGACCGAGCGCTGAACGGCCTGCGTATGAGTCCCGTACCTGACGACGTTCGCCAGTTGTTCTACCAGGTAAAAAAAGCACAGGGGACAGATATCGCCCGCACATTCTGCGGATTGAACGACGTACGCAACATTGCTCCTTCCATCCGATATGCGAAAGCAGCAGGGATGATCTCGCAATGCTCGTTGTGCATCACCCACTCTCCCATCCATACGGTCGAATATTACACCAAGATGGCGATGGAACTGATCGAACTCGGAGCGGATGAAATCTGTATAAAGGATATGGCCGGTATCGGCCGTCCGCATTCTTTGGGGCAGATCGTAGCAAACATCAAGGCAAAACATCCGGAAATTCCGGTTCAGTATCACAGCCATGCCGGTCCCGGATTCAACGTGGCTTCGATCTTAGAAGTATGTAACGCCGGTTGCGATTACATCGACGTTGGCATGGAACCGCTTTCATGGGGTACAGGCCATGCGGACCTGCTGACCGTGCAGGCGATGTTGAAAGACGCCGGCTACAAAGTGCCGGAGATCAACATGGAGGCTTATATGAAAGTCCGCAGCCTGATCCAGGAATTCATGGATGACTTCCTCGGCTTGTATATCAGTCCGAAGAATCGCCTGATGAACTCGTTGCTGATCGGTCCGGGCCTGCCAGGAGGCATGATGGGAAGCCTGATGTCAGACCTCGAAAAGAACCTGGAGACAATCAACAAGAACAATATCAAAAACAACAAGCCGCTCATGAGCCAAGACCAGCTGTTAATCAAGCTGTTCGATGAAGTTGCCTATGTATGGCCGCGTGTCGGCTACCCTCCATTAGTGACTCCGTTCAGCCAGTATGTGAAGAACCTGGCGCTCATGAATGTGATGCAGATGGAGAAAGGGAAGGCCCGCTGGAGCATGATCGCCGACGATATCTGGGACATGATTTTAGGCAAGGCAGGACGCCTGCCGGGTCCGTTGGCTCCGGAAATCATCGAGAAGGCGAAAGCCGAAGGACGCAAATTCTTCGAAGGCAACCCACAAGACAACTATCCTGACGCGCTCGACAAGTATCGCAAGCTGATGAACGAAAAACAATGGGAAACGGGCGAAGACGACGAAGAACTCTTCGAATATGCGATGCATCCGGCACAGTATGAAGCCTACCGTTCAGGAAAAGCCAAAGTGGAATTCAAAGCCGACGTAGCCAAGAGAAAAGCCGAAAAGCAAACAGCCGCCCAGCCTGCCACCGTTCCTTCACAAGCTGCCCCGGCCAGTATGGCAATGGCTATGCCGACAACTCCGCAAGTAATGACCGTCGATGTGAACGGCCAATCCTACAAGGTAACCGTAGCATTCGGAGACACAGCGAATGCCGTCCCGGCAGAAACACAGGCTGCTCCTGCCGCGACACCCGCCCCCACTGCTGCTCCTGCCGGTACCGGCAAAGAAGTGCTCTCGCCGCTGGAAGGCAAATTCTTCCTCGTGAAAAGTGCTTCCGACACACCTGTAAAAGTAGGAGATGTCGTAAAGGAAGGCGATGTGCTTTGCTATGTGGAAGCCATGAAGACATATAATGCCGTACGTGCGGAATTTAGTGGAACAGTCACTGCGATCTGCCTAGCTTCCGGCGATGCGGTTTCTGAAGATGACGTACTAATGACGATACAATAATGAATGAAATATTTCAAAATCTATATGAGATGACTGCGTTCAGCAACATCATTGCTGAACCGCAGTTTCTGATCATGTATGCCATTGCGTTCATACTGCTTTATTTGGGTATCAAAAAACAGTATGAACCGCTGCTGCTCGTACCGATCGCGTTCGGCGTGTTGCTTGCCAACTTCCCCGGAGGCGATATGGGGGTGATACAGGCCGACGAAAACGGCATGATCAACGTGCACGGAGTGATGAAGAACATTTGGGAGATGCCGCTCCATGACATCGCGCATGAGTTGGGGCTGATGAACTTCATTTACTACATGCTGATCAAGACTGGGTTCCTTCCTCCTATCATCTTTATGGGTGTAGGAGCGTTGACGGATTTCGGACCGATGCTGCGCAACCTGCGTCTGTCCATATTCGGAGCGGCGGCACAGCTGGGTATTTTCACCGTGCTGCTGGTAGCCATCCTGATGGGATTCACGCCTAAAGAAGCAGCTTCTTTAGGAATTATCGGAGGAGCGGACGGACCGACTGCCATCTTCACGACCATCAAACTGGCCCCCCATCTGTTAGGACCGATAGCGATTGCCGCTTATTCCTATATGGCGCTGGTTCCGGTTATCATCCCACTGGTAGTCAAGCTACTTTGTTCAAAGAAAGAGCTATCCATCAATATGAAGGAACAGGAAAAGAAATACCCGTCCACTACGGAAATCAAAAATTTGCGTGTCTTGAAGATCATCTTCCCAATCGTAGTGACGACGGTAGTGGCCCTGTTCGTGCCGAGTGCAGTGCCATTAATCGGTATGCTGATGTTCGGTAACCTGGTCAAAGAGATCGGAACCAATACATTCCGCCTGTTCGATGCAGCATCGAACAGCATCATGAATGCAGCGACCATCTTTTTAGGATTATCGGTCGGCGCGACCATGACAGCCGAGGCGTTCCTGAACTTCACGACAATCGGTATCGTAATCGGAGGCTTCCTTGCATTCGCCCTTTCCATAGCGGGCGGCATCTTCTTCGTCAAACTGTTCAACCTCTTCACAAAGAAGAAAATCAACCCGCTGATCGGAGCAACCGGACTGAGCGCCGTACCGATGGCATCCCGCGTGGCAAATGAGATAGCATTGAAATACGACCCCAAGAACCATGTGCTTCAATATTGCATGGCCAGCAACATCTCCGGCGTTATCGGTTCTGCCGTTGCTGCTGGTATTCTGATCAACATCTTCGGCTAAGCATTCCCTGAAAAACAAATGTTCCCGTCCGGTGGTCCTGTACTGCCGGGCGGGTTTTGTTTTGCCACTGTGCAAGCTCTGATAGAGAAGCGTTATCTTGCACACTGACTGATTTTGAACAACGTATCGTCAAAAAAGTCACTGTGCAAAGTTTGCACACAGACAAGGCCTGCACACTGAGTCACTGTGCAAACGGGGGTCAGAGTGCAAGACTTGCACACAGACGAAAAATAACGATATATAATTATATATTTGTCTCTGTGCAATCTGTTTCACCCCGGTGGAAAAACCATGTGGACCCTCCGTCTGCGCCAACCGCCTTGTGGTGTGGCAGAGCATGGCTCCACGGAACCTGCCCGGGGCGGCACCGGCGGCGGACCCCCTGCGCAGAAAATGGGCCGCAAAATTTCCGCGCAAAGGCCTCCGGCAAACGCACCGGCTATTCTCAATTTCCTGAAAATGTGGTATACTGTTCTTTGACAATAAAAGGAGACAGGGGAACCCATGGCAACAGATCTGACACAAGAATTCTGCGCTCTGCGCGACACCTATATCGAAAAGCAGTTCGGCCGCCTGAACGAGATGCAGCGGCGGGCGGTGTTCACC
>ENA-OOZX01001404-OOZX01001404.1-human-gut-metagenome-genome-assembly--contig:-NODE-1404-length-15288-cov-9.800499_pt1 | contig 15288 bp, 9 predicted proteins | sample MGYA00241048_ERZ501412 | MGnify/ENA primary metagenome ERZ501412 (study PRJEB25962, sample SAMEA2042518) | human gut metagenome | biome: human gut; feature: human-associated habitat; material: faeces... | reverse complement strand
TGATTACAAAAAATCCGATGCAACTGAAAGCCTTTATCAAGAACAAAGCGGCAGAGAAGCATATCTCGGCGCAGCTCGTCATGCAGAACTATATGTTGGAACGGCTGCTGGAACGGATCTCGCTCTCGCCCTATAAGAACAATTTCATTCTCAAAGGCGGATTCCTGATCTCCGCCATTGTGGGACTGGACACGCGGGCAACAATGGATCTGGACACAACGATCAAGGGCTTCACCCTGACGCATGAAGCAATCCGCAAAATCTTTACAGAGATTTGCGCTGTCCAGATCGCCGACGACGTGCAGTTTGAGGTTATCGGCATCTCTGACATTCGGGAAACCGACGATTACCCCGGCATACGGGTCGCGCTGAAAGCGAACTATCCGCCGATCAGCGTACCGCTGACGGTGGATGTCACCACGGGCGACATGATAACGCCCCGTGAGGTGGAATACACATTCTCCCTGCTGTTCGATGACCGCACGATCAGTATTCTTGCCTACAACCTTGAAACGGTACTGGCGGAAAAGCTGGAAACTGTGCTGTCCCGCAACATTGCGAATACCCGTCCGAGAGATTATTACGACGTACATATCCTGTACGCGCTGCGCGGCGCGGAATGTGACAAAGCGACGCTGCGCCGGGCACTGGAACGAACGACGCAGAAACGCGGCAGCGGCACGATCCTGACAGACTACCCGGAGATTATGAAAGAGATCCGCGAAAGCGATACGCTCCGTAGACTGTGGGAGAAATACAGCCGCGAGTATGAGTACGCAAAGGACATTTCCTTTGACGATACCTGTAATACCATTCAGACGATTATGGACGCAATCATGGCGTAAACGAAAGGAGGCTTCTTTATGGGTTGGTTGGCAGCGCAGGGCGCGATTATGGCGATTGGGCTTTTCATTGGGCTTGTCTGCTCGGTGATCGGACTATTCTTTGGGCATATCATTCTCTTTGACAGCATCGCTCTCGGCATCGCCGCCGGAGTATGCTGCAATCAGTTCACCGCAATTCATCCGGCGCTGTGCCTTGTGATCGGCATTGCAACATTTCTGCTGCTGTTGTGGCTGCAAAATACCAGCATCGGCTTCTGGCTCGTCGGCGGACTGCTCACGCTGATCTATGCAGCGGTGTTCGGGCTGCTGGCCTACTTCATTTCGGAGCATGATCCCATCTGGGGCTGGGTGATTTTCGGTCTGGTGTTCCTCGTGGTCGGTGCGCTGCACCTACGCGCACGGGATAGCTGAAAGCAAGCGCAAAGTCACGGCTTAGAGTGCCTGTATGCCTTGCTGAGAGCGGCTTTACAGCGTGGAGGATGCAAGGGGCGTATGTTTTCCCTGCCAGTTATGAAAAACGAGTTTGAAAGCGTGACCGGAAAATGCAAGTACAGCATAAACAAGTTGGTTCTTCTCAAAATACGGAGGGGTTTTATGAAAAAACGAGCAATTCTTTTTGGAATGTTCCACTACAATAGAAGCGCTTCAATTACAGCAAACGATCTACCAAGCACAGAAATTGATGTAAAGACATTAGAAAAGAGATTAAAGCAGTTACAGTTTGAAACCGTTTCATATATGGATCTTTGCTTGAAAGATATGGAGCAAAAGATAACTGAATTTGCAGATACAGCTCCGTGTGATTCTCTGAATGTAGTATATTTCTCTGGACATGGCGGACACAGCAAAGGCGAGAACTATTTGTATCCTGTGGATTTTGGGAATAGCTTGGATGCAAGAATGTCTATTGAAGATAGCGCATTTAATCTCAAACGAATCCAACCGCTTTTCAAAAGAAAAGTGAAGCTCTTGATAATTGTTGATGCCTGCCGCGACAAATTAAAGCCAGATTATGCTTGTAATTATTCGGAAATGGTCGCGCCACAAGATACATACATAGCCTACGCCACGCAATTTGGAGATTGCTCTGGTTGCACTCCAGCAATAAGCTATTTTACAGAAGCGTTATGCGACAATATCTTAACTCCGAACATCTCGGTTGATCGACTGTTTACTGATGTGCGGGCTACTCTCTATTTGAAACACGGCAGACAAATATCAAACAGCGTAAACGGGTTTATGAGTGATATTTCTTTGAACGAACAGGCCGACCACGATAAAGTGGGAAATTTGGTTTTGCAGTTTGTGGATCACTATGGCGATATGTATGTTGATAAATATGGTCCCTTTGCAGGAGATGACTTAGTGTTCATAGATGCAGCACAATATTGTGGTATCAGTGTATTAGACGCAATCTATAAATTCCAAAAACTTGATGCAGAACGATGCCACGTTACCGATAGCCTTTCAGAAAGCCACAAAAAACTAATTGCATTTTGGGGAATGTTGGGGAACGGTTTAGCGCAGGATGAGTTTTATACATGGAAATACCGAGGACGACCTATAAGATTAGGAGAAATCCCACCGTTGCCATTAGATATGCAAAAACCTATGCCGGATGCTGGAAAAGAAATTGAAGTTGATTTTAAGCTCAATATAAAGCATGATGGGATATACATTTCAACAAATCTACCAGATAACTACCAGCTTTTTGGAAAGATAAATGGCAGGTATTCATTCAACAACATCGTTGTTAAGAGTGGAAACGCCCAAATACCTCTTTCTGATAAAATATCCGAGGTTTACGCAGTCGATTTGTATTCAGTTGTGCCTACTATTTCGGGAGTTGATAGCTCTATCATAGGAGAAAAGGCTCGAAATCTTGTGGGGCAATATGTAAAGTTTTCCCCAATCAGCGGAAACTCCATTGAATTTCATTACAAGAAATAAAAACGCGGGACGCAGCAGCCATCATCGGCTGCCGCGCCCCGCGTCGTCTTTTACTCTGCGTCGGAAAGCGTCATGGTGAACTGCGCTTCCTCAAATGCTGCGTCGGTCATGTTGTGCAGCTTATGGATCGTCTGCTCTGCCAGCGGGCGCATATCTGCGTCCATATCCGGCAGCGCGTCGGAAATCGCCGCAATCGTTCTGCGGTGGTCGTGCTTGTGATAAATGCAGATCAGGTTTTCTTCCTCAATGGTAAACGAAACATTGTCCATGCTCATACCTCCAAATCATTGTCTTTCGCCTTTGCCGCTGCCTTTTTCGGTGCAGCGGTCTTTTTTGACTGTCCCTCCTTGAGCTGCGCCCGGACAGAGGGACGCTGCTTGCGCAGCGGCAGATCGCGCCGCTCGTCCTTGCTGATAAAAGCGAAAACGCCGTGTCTGTCCTTGACGGAGGAAAGATACAGCGTCTTATACGGAAGCAATGCAAATAGCCGCTCATGTTCCTTGCTGGATGCGATACGCTCAAACCACGGCGACACTTCTACTACAAAATGCGTTCCGTTGGGGCTGTTGGGCGCTTGCAGGGATTGAAACGCCGCCGAAAGGCGCTGTGCTTCGGCAAGCACCTTTTCGTCGGAGAGCCGTCCGATATGCTCCTTGAAATTGCCGGGTTTCAGCCGTTCACGCTTCCGGCTCTCGTCGCGCAACAGATCCCGCAGCGCGTCCGGGTCATGCGGCACAGCTTCATAGCACACGAACTTTCCGTACTCCCGATCCGGCGTCGCTTCAAAGCGGTATTCCTTGGGCAGCTCCCGTGAGCCGTTTTCATAGATTAGACGGTTATTGTCTGTCCGCAAGGCGGTCTGGATTGCAAGCTTGGCTTTCGCTGCATAGTCCAGCTCATAAATGCTGCCTTTTACCTTGCCGCTCTCCATGCCGGACAGCACCACGGCATAGGCAAGTACACGCTCCTTGGTCTGCTCATGGTAGAAACGGAACGTATTATGCTCCCGCGTTCCGCGCAGAAACACGTCCCGTTCCCGCAGACAATGCGTTCCGTTGGGGCGGGAAAACCATAGATAGACCTTATTCTCGGCATTTTTGCTCTTTGCCGCCTGTGTCAGAATCTTCTTGTCGATGTCAAAATCATTCTGAAAGGCGGCTGTGTTCTGCTGCATGATCTGTTGCAGGGATGCCAGCACATCCACATTTTCAAATTTATTCATAGGTCACTCCATTTCCAAAGCCTGCCGGATGCTCCGCTTGGTTTCCTGTTCCTTTTCCCGCTGCTGCGGCTTGCCGGACTGCACACGATCTGCTTTGAGCTGTGCGCGGATAGATGGCTTTTTGCCGTCCGGGTCGCGCTGCGGCGTTCTGCTGTCCTCGGCCTTGACCGCTGCGGCAAGCGCAGAGAGCGAAATCACCTCGCCGCGCTTTGCCTTTTCTTCCAGCTCGTCCACGGACGGGGTGTTGTTGATCTGCCCGTCAATCATATTGTAGTTCTGCTCGGTGGACAGCTCCGCCGTGCGCATATAGTTTTCCTGTTCCCGCTGCTCGGCGGCAATGGCAAAGGCCTGTGTGCCGTTGCCCATGATAAGGTACTTGCCGTCATCGGTGCTGTGGTGATACCCATAGCCTGCGGCTTCCATCTGCTCACGGTTCATATCGGCAACATGGAAGCTGCCGCGCGGCGTTGAAATGCGCTCTCCGGTCAGGTGGGCGTCAGGGGCAGCGGATTCCTGCTGCTGGGCGCTGCGCTGCACGTCAATGGGCTTTTCCCCGGAGATAGGCTGAATACAGGAAATGTACCCTGCGGCGTAGTATGCGTTTTTATTAAGCTGGCGCTGCCATGCGCCGACGCTGGGTGCCCAGCGGAAGCCGTTTGCTTTCAGCTCGTCCCGCGCCGCTTCATCCGGCTTGCCGTCAAAGAACACTTGCAGACGGTTATCCGCTTTGTTTGCTTCCACGCGCCCGCCGTCAAATTCCCATCCGGCAAAATTGGTGTCCTCATGCTGCCGCACCTGTTCAATGCGCCCACGGATGCGGCGAATCTCGGCATTGTTGTTGGAGAGCATATAGGCGGGATACGGCCGGCTCTTATCCAGATGCCAGGACTGCGCCATTTCCTGCTGCAATTTGGTGATCTGCTCCGGCGTCAGACTGGGGCAGCCCTCCAAAGTCTTATTCTTACGGAAATAGGCGTTGACGGCTTTCATGGTTTCCTGCGCCGATTCCAGCTTGACGAGCTTGGCTTCCAGCTTTGCCGCTGCCTGCGGGTCATCCATGCTGATACCGCCCATGCCTGTGCTGCGGATCTTGTCCAAAATCCCCTGAACATCCTGCCATTCCTGCATATTGCGGTCACGGGCGGCGTTTTGCTTCTCTTTCTTGCGAACGGGGAAATTGCTGCCGCCTGCAACGAGGATCGAGGGAACACGGGCTTCAATGGCATAGTGGTCGTTCAGATTTTCCGCCAGCTTGCGGGCGTAGGTGTCCAGCAGCGCGTCAATTTTCTCATGGTACATGGGATCGACGCGCTCTTTCTGCCGCTGCGCAATCGCCGCTGCCTGATCTACCATCTGCCGATATTCGGCGGTGGCGCTGCCTGCGGCGTAGTCGCGGTAGCTGTTTGCATCGTTGGCACGGCGGGCAGCGCCCTCATTGATGGTGTAATACCTGACGGCGGTTTGCTCCGGCGCGGTATCTGCGGGCGGCGCTTTCTCCGGCTGCTCCTGTACGTCGGCGGGCTGCTCCTGCGGCTCGTAGCCATTGGCGGCATATTCCTCCACGGTCATGCCTGCGGCTTCGGCTTCCTGTGCGATCTCACTTTCTACATGGGCTTTGTAGTCCTGAAGCTCTTTATCAAAATCGGAAAGCTGCGGCGGATCGGGCAAGTGATAATCGCCAGCGTTCAGCTTTTCCCGGCAAGCGTCCACATGAGCAAGAACTGCATGAAAATATGCCGTCTGCTCCGGCGTCAGATTTTCTCCATTTTCCAGCATATCCGCAGCGGTGCGCTCCTGCTCGGAGAGGTTACAATGCAGACGCATATACGGTACAAACTCGGTGAGAAGCGTTGCGCGCTCGGCCTTGTCCTTTTCCCACGCTTCCGCGCCCTCGTTGTGCAGCACAAAGTTTTTCCAGCTCTCGTCCTTGGCGTAGTATTCGTGATAGGCTTGGATATGGTCGATCAGAGCGCCGTCCCCGTCGCCAAAGTCCTGCCGCCCCTCGTAGCTGTCACGTTCCCCGTGGAATGTGCAGTCAATGCGGAATTTGGTTTTATCGTACCAGCCGCCTGTGTAACCGGGCTTCTCACGCTCGGAACGCTTTTCCTCGTCCAGCGCCTTAAAGAGCGCGTCGGCGCGGGCAAGTGGGAGCTGTTCACCCTCTTGCAGCTTATCGCTCTCGCTCCAAAGAATCGTCACGACGGGCTGCACCGCAGGATTAAGGGAGGTTGCTTCCTTGCCGGACACTTCCTCTTGGGCATGGAACATGGCAATCTGCTCGTCGCTCGCATAGGTCAGGTCGCCAAACTCCAAATCGTTCAGCTCGCCTTGGATCAGCGCAGCCAGCGATTCATACTGTCGGCTTTCAATCAGCACATCACCCAAATATTTTTCAATGCGGAAGTCCGCCAGGTTTGCGTATGCCTGAATGGGGACTTCATCATCCGTAACGGTCGTGTGTCCAATACCAACGGCGGACAGGTCGCTGAAATCTGCGCCGGAATGAAATTCTTCGCGGCAGTAATCGTCGATCAGCTTTTTCGCAAGCTCCAATTCAGCGCGTTCCCGTGCGGCGTCGCTCAGATGCAGAGAGTAAAGGCCGGAAACAGAGGAAAAGCCGACGTTGTTGAAAACATAGTCCACATCACTTTCTTTCAGCGCTCCGGCTGCGTAGTAATTTTCCCGCGTGGGTGTCGGGCTTACGCTGCCGGATGCAATGTCGTGATTCAAGCCCGTTTCCAAGTGCGTGCAGATTTTTCCGTCCACCGCCAGCGTCGCATAGTACCAACCTATGTAACCGTTGCTTTGCTGATCTGCGCCGTCGTTGAACTCCACATTCAGCAGCGTGTAGGGCTTCAAGCCCTTTTCTGCGGCAATGGCATTGTCCTGAAGCTCGCGTTCTTTGAGGGCGGTATAAGCAGTTTCCTTTGCAACGCGGATGATTTCAGGGTTATACCGCACCAATGCGCTATCGACAAGCTCCTGCTGTACCTTTTTGGTTTTGGCTTGCCGCGTCATGTGGTTGCCTAAAAACAGAGAGCTGCCGTTATCAAAGCGAAGGGAAATATCGCTTGTGCCGCGCCATTTTCCTGTGCAGGGCGAGGTTTCAATCGTGCCGGACGTGCAGCCGAACGCCTGCGCGATCACGCCGATTTTCTCCTGCATGGAGAGCGTTTCATACCGCTTGGCAATTTCAACAGCCTGTTTCTGTAACTCTGTCAGTGGTCGTTCCACTGGCGGAGCGTCAACCTGTGCTTCCTGCTGTGCGGCCTGCTCCGGCTGTAAAAACTCCGGCACTTCGGTATAGCCGCCGCGATCCAGATAGTGCGCCGTTTCCTGCTCGCCGCGATGCAGCACAATGACATCGGACATGGAAAGGCTATGCCCGGTAAAATCCTGCGGCCTGTCCATATTGAAGCGAACGAAAATGTCCTCCAGCGTATCCGTATCGGAGAGCGGTGCGGTATAGACCAGCTCATAATTTTCGCGGTCAACACGCAGCCCGGCGGCCTTTACCTGTTCCAGCGGCTCAAATCGGAGATCCCGCGTTGCGTCGCCGTCTTTAAGCTGATAAATGGAAAAGGTGTTCTCCGGCACATCCTGCGCAGCAGCCTGTTCCTGCTCTGCGGTGTGCTGCGCCTGAAGCTCTGCAAAATGCCCCTCGATTTCGGAAATAAGCTCGCTGGCGGCGGTGCGGATAGTTTCAAGGGATGCTTTCAGCTCCTTAATATCGCGGCCGCTGCTCCACCCGGCGACATAGCCAAAGGAGTAGTCCGACGTGTCCAGCCCGAAATGCTGGCACACCGTATAGGCAACGCTTTCCGCCTGCACCTCGCGGGTGCTGCGGTCGGGGCGCTCCGCCTGCTCCGGCGCGTTCAGGTCAATATCGTGCAGCTTGGCATGGGCAATCTCGTGGATCGCCGTCTTAATGGTTTGCAGCTCGCTCATGCCGTCGTCAATGGCAATGCGCTTTTCTGCAAGGTCATAATAGCCGTGTGCGCTGCCGTCGATTTTTTCAAGTGTCACGGGAACGTGAGAGGTCAGCTTCAAGGCTCGCCAAAAGTCCTCGTACTGTTCCACATTGCCCGTGAGCGCGTCCACGGCAATGTCGGGAAGCTCCTTGCCCTCGGTCTGGCTCACATCGAATACCGACACCACCTTGAACGCCGGAATCGTCACCTCCTGCTGCTCCGTGACGGGCTTACCGTCTGCGCCGATGATGGGCTGCCCGGTGTCCGGGTCAGTTTTCGCCACATCCTTTTTGATTTTATAAGGTGCGGGCGCAAGGATTTTGATGCCCTTTTCGCCGGATTTGACATGGCGTTCAAATTCGTCACGCCACTTTCCGTAGCCTGCGATAAGGGATGCGTCCGGCTTCTGCATGACAATCAGCAGCGTATTGTTCAGGCTGTAATTGTGGAAGCGGGACATGGCTTTCAGGTAATCCCGATACCTCTCACTTTCAAAAACCTCCTGTACGCCCTGTTCCAAATGCTCGGTGATCTCCTTGATTCTGCCCTGTGTGTCGGTGGCGTTCAGCACCAGCGGACGCACGGGGATTGGCTCGACAGGCAGCGCCGCGCCCTGCGGCAGCTCGTCCATATCCCGCTGGGGGCTGGGCTGCGCAGTCAGACGATATTCCTGCGGCACTTGGTTGGCTTTGTACCACTCCGCATAATCGTTGCCGTTATTGTAGACATAGCCATAATCGGTAAAAATGCCGCGATCCTCTTTAACCGCTTCGCGCCCATAGCTCTTGTAATCAAAGAACCTCTTGGCGGCATCCGGCAATTCCAGTTCGTCCAGATCGTCAATGAGGTAATGCCCGTAATCGTCGGAATTGTGTACGGTGGGATAAAGCCAGTAGCAGTCCAGATTGTGCGTCAGGTTGATTAAGTCCGCCGCGCTTGCCGCATGGTCGCCATACTGTGCGGCAGCGGCAAACTTGTCGCGTTCCTCGTTGCTGCGCTGGGTGAGCAGCGCGGCAAGATAGTTCAAATCGTCCAGACTTTCGCCGGGCTTCAAAGCTTCGCTCCACCCGTCCAGAGAGGAATGAAAGGCAGATACCTGATACTGTTCCGTGTCGCTCCCGTCTACGCCCAGCCGTTCAAAAACGGCTTTCATCGTTTCGGCGTCGGTGGGCAGCGATACCCATTCCGCAACAGGCGTTTCCTCGGTATGCCGTGCGGTGTTGATAAGATATACTTCCAAAAGGTGTTCGTCCACGTCTGCGCTCCTTTCTGACATAAGGGTTTGGGACTATCCCAACAAGCAATCGCCGCCCGGTCTGTGCCGGACGGCGATTTTCGGGAGTTGTAGCCACACTCCCTATGCTTGCTGCGTTACTGAATCGTTCTTTTATCTCCGTAAAATGCGTTCGGTCACGCTTTCAAAGCCACTTTTCGCATTTTCCATAGGAATACCCCGCATACTCCAAAAGCGTGTCTGGAAAACCGCTTGCCGCAAGGCTTTTGAAGCCCCTAAACCGTGACACACCGCGCCTTTGTCCGCTGGCGGCGCTTGCGCTCGGCTGCATTGCGCCGGGCAGCATAGGGCGCACAGCGGTCACAGTATTTTGCGCGGTTGCTGCGGGCGGGAAAGGGCTTACCGCACAGCTCGCATTTCTTGCGGGTGTCCGCCGTGGCTGCAAGATCCGCGCATAGCTCCCGGTCTGCGGGCAGCACCGCTTCCCGGAAGTATCGGCAGAGCAGCGAATAGCTGATGGCCTGCACACAGACGCACGGTTCGCCATCGTCCAGCAGCAGACAGCACCCGCGCACATTGTTAGCGCAATGGCAGCGGGTCAGCTTTTTCACTCTGCGATGCTGCGCGTCATTCAGCCGGATCATTTTCTCTGCTCGATACGGTAATTCACATACTTTTCTCCCGTATCACACAGCAGCACCGTCCCGTCATAGGTCTTGCCCGTGCGCTCGGAGTACAGCCCTTTGACTTTTGCCTTGCCGTCCTTTAGGAGCGCAGCGGCGATCTTCTTGGAAAAGACGGTTCTCCGGCTTTCAAAGAATTTGTCATTCTTCCACATGACAAAGCGGCAGGAGCGGTCAGAGCAATAGAAATTCTTCTTGCCCTCATAGACGGGGCTTTTGCAGCGGGGGCAGATGCCAACTGCCTCCTTTTCCGGCGCGAACAGCTTTTTACCGTCCTCGGTGATGTGGGAATACCGCTTCACCAGCTCCCGCGTCATATCCTCGATTCCCTGCATGAAGCTCTGCGGGTCGTCGCAGCCCTTGGCAATCTCCGTCAGGCGGGTTTCCCATTCGGCGGTGAGCAGCGGCGATTTCAGCATATCCGGCAGAATAACGGCAAGATTGATGCCGTCCTTGGTCGGCACAAGACTTTTGCCCTTGCGCTCGACAAATCCGGCAGAGAGCAGCTTTTCGATCATCGCCGCCCGTGTTGCCGGAGTTCCCAGTCCTTGCCGCTCTGCATCCTCCGGCATATCTTCCTTGCCCGCGTTCTCCATTGCGGACAGAAGCGAATCCTCGGTGTAAGGCTTGGGCGGCGTGGTATAATGCTCGGAAACAGAAGCCGTGGCCGCTTCAAAAATCTGCCCCTCGGAAAGCTCCGGCAGCGCCGCATCCTCTGCGCCGTCCTCGTCCGGCTTTGCTTTGAGCGCGGCGCGAAAACGGGCGTCAATGTCTTTCCAGCCTGCCATCAGGATCGTTTTGCCCTTGGCGGTGAATTGCTTGCCGCCGCAATCAAAAACCGCCGTAACGGTTTCATACTCCTGCGGCGCGGCAACGGCACACAGCAGCTTGCAGCAGACAAGGGACATCAGCTTCTTTTCGCTCTCCGGCAGTCCATCAAAGCCGCTGCCAGCAAAGGCCGTCGTGGGGATAATCGCGTGATGGTCGGAAACCTTGGCGCTGTTGATGACGCGCCCGATCTCCGGCATAAGCTCCGCGCCCTGCATAAAGGGAAGCACAGGCAGCAGCGCCGCAGCAAGGTCAGTTGCCGTCTGCGCCATATCCTCGGTGAGGTAATTGCTGTCGGTGCGGGGATAGGTCAGGAAGCGCTTTTCATACAGGCTTTGTGCATAGTCAAGGGTTTGCTTGGCGGTAAAGCCGTAAACGCGGTTGGCTTCCCTCTGCAAGGAGGTAAGGTCAAAGAGCTTCGGCGGCAGCGCAGTTTTCTTCTCCTTTTTGAGAGAAACGCAAACGGCCTGCGACGCTTCGCAAGCCGTTTTCAGCGCATCCGCAGCGGTAGCGTCGGAAATGCGTTCACTTTTCGCGTCCACGCCGCCGCAGCCGATATGTACGATGTGGTATTTTTCCTTGTGGAACATCGTAATTTTTCCGTCGCGCTCCACCAGCAGATTCAGCGTAGGCGAAAGCACCCGCCCCACATTCAGGGTCTTGTGATACAGCACGGAGAAAAGCCGCGTCGCATTGATACCCACAAGCCAATCTGCCCGCGCACGGCACAGCGCCGATTGATACAGCGCGTCGTATTCCGTTCCGGCTCGGCGTCCGGCAAAGCCCTCGCGGATGGCGCTGTCCTCCATAGAGGAAATCCAAAGACGGGAAAAGGGCTTTGTGCATCCGGCCTGCTCATAGACAAAGCGGAAAATCAGCTCGCCCTCGCGCCCGGCATCTGTAGGATAGTTCTCGGAGGTGACTTTTCTGACTTTGTTACTCGATGGCATCCAATGGGCCGATAAAGCGGTAGAAAATCTGGATTTTCTGGACGTATTCGCCATCGACCTTTTCCGCTCTGGATACCAGAATCTTGTCAATCAGCTGATGCAGAATCTTATAGTTCAGTTCGGTGATACCAGCGTACTTGCTGACTTCATCAATAAAATCCTGAATCTTGTCCAGCTGATCGTGTTCAGCACGGCCTTCCCGCTCGTACTGCTCAATCTTCTCGGTCAGTTCAGCCTGTTCTTTGTCGTAGCGATCTGCAAGCATTTGAAAACGTTTCTCCGGGAGAAGTCCCTTTGATACGTCCTCATAAAGTTTTGCATACAGGTCTTCGATTTCTGCGATTCGTGCTTTACACTGCTTCAAATCCCGTTTGTGCTGCGCCCGGTCAGAGGACACCCGGAGGTGCATCTGATTTGCAATCTTCTTCACAAGGGCTTCCCGATTGCTCACAGCGGCCTTTGCGTGTGCCTGAATGTCCGCAAAGACAGCTTCATGCAGAACACGGGCTTCCAAATTATGCGAGTCACAGGCTTTCGCACCATATTTCCGATAAGTGCTGCAACAATAAAAGGTCTGATCCAGAACACTGTTACGTTTGCGCCTGTGCTCGACCTTGACTAACATCGTTCTGCCGCAGTCTGCACAGCGGACGATGCCTTTGAAGATATTGTCGTAGTCGGTCTTATCGCACATAAAACTACTGGAACGGCTGTAAAGGATTCGCTGCACGTTCTCCCAACGGTCTTGTGGGATGATTGCTTCATGTGTATTCGGAACGATAGCGCGTTCTTCAAACGGAATATAACGCCGCTTTTTGGATTTCATGGACACGGTGGGCTTGGCTTCGTAGATGATGTGTCCGGCGTAGACTGGGCTGTGCAGAACCTGACTGATATAGGCACTGTCCCAATCATACATCTTTTCATCATCAATAAAGCGGCCAAACATCTCTTTCTTGTAGTAACACGGCTTCAAGACTTTTTCATCGTGGAGCCGCTTGGCGATGCGGTGAAGCCCCAGCCCTTCCTCTGCCATTGAATAGATATACTCAACAACGGGGGCGGTGTTCGGGTCGATCACAAGGTGATTGTGGTCGGCAGGGTCTTTCTGGTAGCCAAACGGTGCGCCGCTGGAGATATACTTTCCACTTTTCTTGCGTGTCCGAAGGGCACTCTTGATCTTTCGGGAAGTGTCTTTGGCGTACATTTCATTGATGATGTTTCGGAACGGGGCAATATCCATCTGAGATTGCTCGTTGGAATCATAACCATCGTTGATTGCAATATAGCGGACACCGTGTTCAGGAAAGAAGATTTCCATATACGTTCCGGTTTCGATGTGGTTGCGTCCAAGTCGGGACTGGTCTTTGGTAATGACTGTTGCCACCTTTCCTTCCCGGATATCATCCAGAAGTTCCTGAAAGGCAGGGCGGTCAGAGTTCGTACCGCTGTAACCATCATCAACATAGTACTGGCAATTCCCGAAACCGTTGCGTGTGGCATACTCCATAAGCATTGACTTTTGAGTGCGGATGCTCAGGCTTTCGCTGTTTGAACCGTCATCTTTTGACAGTCGGCAGTATAAAGCAGTTACTTTTTTGTCCTTTTCCATGTGTACCTCCATAATGGAAAAGAGACCTCATCAATCACATTGTAGCGGATGCTGCGTGACGATGCAAGCCCTTTTCCGCAGTAAAACGTCCAATTAGCCAGCGGCGAGATACGATTCGGCAGTTTTACGAATTTCTTCTTCCGCAAGCCGCTGAAAAAGCGTATTCATCGGCACATTGCCGATATAATGGCGTTCCACGATCAGGCGCACGGACTTTGGACTTCTCGGCGCACGTTTGCGTGTGGTGGGCTTCTTCTCAGATTTTTCTTTGTTCAAGGGCAGACCTCCTCATTCATGTGGTGCAAATACGGAAAGGAATGGATGGATTCTATTCGTTTTTCTCTTTTTGTTTTATTACGTTGGTTAGGTGAAAGTTTTCTTCGATACAGTCTTAAAGGCTGCTATACTGCATAGGAAAAATATCTTTTGCAGATGCCATTAAGAATCTGCATCACAGAATCGTGATTTTGGCGGTTCTTGAATCGTGAAAAACGCAGAACTATTCAACATTTGGAATTTTCACAAAGATGTGATTGGGCGAAGAAAACCGCGTTCGTCTGCGCTCAATCAATCCCGCAGCGTCCAATTCCTTAAGCGCACTGGAAACACTGACAGTGCTGCGCCCTAGCTGCTCAGCCAAAGAGCAAATCGTAAAAATGACAAACACGAATCCACGTTCATCTATCCAGAGATTTTTCTGCGAGAGTGTGGCACGGTCGAGTAGCAACACATAAGTCATTTTTGCAGTCTGACTCAGGTCAAGTTCCAAAAGGAAGCGTGGGTATGGGAGAAACGGCGGCAGCGGAGTTTGCGTGGTAAGATATTCTGAAATGTTGATCACCTCCAGCTGAAGCAGAAATCAGGAACAAAGAGTATGTAACGAGAATTGGTGGGTTCCAATTCTCCAGTCGCAGAAAAGCACGAAACAAGTGCTCAACTGCGTTAATAAGTTAAGGTCTCCCATATTGGTCCTCGACTTCCCTAGGAGTGGGGAATCGTCCGGCGGCGGGCTTGCACCGCACCATTGGCATTTCAGCCACCCCGTCTTCGTTATGACCGGGCTGCGAGTTACAGAAGTACCTTTTGTGAAGTACCGGACGATTGAACTATTCACTTGTCAAGGAACATATGGAAGATTTCTGGACTTTGACGGACGAAAAACATCCTTCTACTTGGTAGCCGATGAAAAAGGCCATTTCGTAGCATTGCAAGCAATTTTGTAAACAAAACGTCATAATAGTCCGAGAATGGTCTTGAAAAAGATGCCCTACACTTGGTAGGCATCGAGAACGCCTGTTTCGTAGCATTGGTGAGAAACTTGTAATTGAATTGTAATTCTTGAGACCAAATCTCCGCTTTTGAAAAAATCCTCTCAATAGGTAGGCAACGAAAACAGCCCAAAGACAACCATCTTTTTGAGAATTAACAAAAAGGTCACAAATGACCGGCTTTCAAAGAGGCGCTTCTACTATTAACAGAAAAAGTGGCCTAAAATGGGGGGTGTTGGAGAAAATTTCTGCCTTAAAAGTACGCCTCTACTCACTAGCCAGCGAGAATAGCCAAAAGCCAGCAAAAAACAAATGAATTATGTACTTCTGCCACTGATTGCAACGGCATATCGGTGACAGAAAGATCGTTTAGAGCGATTCTTCGCGGTTTGGGGTGGTAGAAATCGTTTTGTAGTTGGACTTTTTCTGCTGAAGCTGCTCCAGCTGTTTCAGCACCGATTCCTTCTCCGGGGGCTTGCCGCCCGGTGTGGAAAGCTGCTGCTTATTCAGCACCATGTCGATATACTTGCGGATATTTTTCAGGGCAGAGACATCCGGCTGCAAGGTTTCCAGTTTGGTACGCAGTTCTGCGCTGCCGGATTGCAGCGCAGAAAATTCGGCATCCAATGCCGAAAAATCTACCGCTGTGCTGCCGTTCAGTTTCATCAGAGTGCGGACAGCTTTATTAAAGGTGTCCAGCTCCTCTTTGTGCTGGGCGGCATAAG
>ENA-OOZX01001399-OOZX01001399.1-human-gut-metagenome-genome-assembly--contig:-NODE-1399-length-15313-cov-4.663783_pt1 | contig 15313 bp, 5 predicted proteins | sample MGYA00241048_ERZ501412 | MGnify/ENA primary metagenome ERZ501412 (study PRJEB25962, sample SAMEA2042518) | human gut metagenome | biome: human gut; feature: human-associated habitat; material: faeces... | reverse complement strand
GCCCCAAAATGTTTTTTTTGAAAAAAGGGCTCCAAAATAGTTTTTTTCTATTTTACTATCTGTGACTAGATAAAGTTTGCTGTCATAACCTATGATACCATCAACAACTTGACCCTTTGAAGCAAAGATATATTCTTTTCCATCGATAATTTGTTTACCAGTTAAGACTTCGCCGTTAGCATTGGTACGGTAGGTAGAAGTGTTTGCATGGAACATTGAAGGAGTTTCAACAATGCCATATTTGTTCTTGACCAATTGTCCTTGGTAATCAAAAAGATAAATCTTCCCATCAATTGTGACAGTATCATTTTTAGCCAAAAGTCCATCAGGTTTGAAATAATAACGTTTACTGTCAATGGTATGCCATCCAATAAATGCAGCACCATCTTCGCCTAAGTAATTAGTATAAGTTGTATATTGAGGTTCTGTCCTATAGCCATTGAAAATTGAAGTGTGATGCCACTGATTCGTTAATAGAGAACCATCATTCTCATCGAATCGATAGTATTTTCCACCAATCTCTCGTTCTTGTCCTTTGACTTGTTTGCCATCTTTATCAAAATAAAGGATGACACCATCAACATTTTGCCAACCAGTCAATTTTTCACCATTAGCAGTGTAGTAATACCAATCTTTTTGGTTGTCAGATTGGAAATGACCACCGGTCACGACCTGGGTAGGTAGTTGCGTTTTTTCGGTTAGGATGCCATCAGCATCTGCTAAATAAGTTTTACCGTCTACTTCAATACTTGTATCAGTTACCTTTCGCCCATTATCTTTATCGTAGTAGTAATCCTTGCCATCAATGGTTACCTTTTCACCTTTTGCTTGGATACCATTGTCATGGAAGTAGAGGTTAAAGCTATCGATGGTTTGTGGGCCAGTTAGTTTGTGGCCCTCACTGTCTAAGTAATACCAGTTACCTTGATCATCAGAAGTGAACTTGCCACCTTGGGAAGGTGTTTCGTGTGCAGTAGTTGCGTTGTCGCTTGTCTCAGATGAGACTTCAGTACTTCTATCAGTAGTAACTCCTTCAACCTTCTTATCAGTTTCACTGGCAGGCTGTGTAGTAGTCGTTTCTGTAAGCTGACTAGCAACGTTAGTAGATGCAGTGTCAGAAGATACTGCTTCACTAGAAGTATTCTCGACAACAGTACTTGCTGGAGCTACTTCGGTTCTTGTAATGAGGCTAGCACTTGTCTCAAGATTGCTGTCAGAGACGACATTTTCAGGACTGTTAACGGCAGTCGTTTCTGGTTTGACTTCATCAGCTCCGACCTGTCCTAGGCCAATCAGTGAAGCCCCGATAGCCAAACTTGAGGCAGCGATTGTAATCCAATGTTTCTTAACTTTATGAAGCTTGAAATGAACTTTGTTTTCCATAAATTTCCCCCTTATTATGGTGACTTGGCATACTCACATCGTGAAATAATTAACGAGATTAATACCAAAGATTAATTTATGATTATATCTTACCCTTATTTTCTAACAAACTCAATAGAAAACGCATACATAATTATAGTTTCAATAAATAGTGCAATAGAGACGTTTGAGAGAAGTAGATGTTTACACAAAAAAATCCAGGACCTGAGCCCTGGATTTAGGAGATTATGAAAAAGAAAAGTTTTAGGCTTTTACCCTTTAATTCACTTTCTCAGTTGCCACACCATTTTCATCAATGACATAAGTTTTGCCATCTTTTTCAAGGGTTGCATTGGTTGTGATTGGAGAACCGTTAAGGTCTTTACCTAATGAAGTTGATTTTTCGAAGTGATAGAGCTTACCGTCAATTTCCTTCCAAGTTGGTTGGTAGTCAGAAATTACTCTTGGCTCAAGATAGCATAGGTAGCCTTTATCAGTGCGGTAGAATCCTGTTCGAACGATTCCATTTTCGTCTGAAGCATATGCGTAATTACTGTCATTACGCAATAATTCCGCGTAAGAACCGAAAAGATAGGTCTTACCGTCTATAGATGCTGTTCTATTATAGTAGTAGTGCTTTTCGCTTGGATCTAGGTAATAGGTCTTACCGTCAATTTCTCTCCACCCGGTTAATAGTTTTCCTTCTGAATCGGCAAGATATATTTCACCAAATAATTTAGCTGAACCATCAACTAGGAGTTGCCCATCTCGAGTGAAGTAATAATAATTTCCGTCAATTAGAAGCAACTCTTCTTTAGCTTGAAGACCATTTTCCTTAAAGTAAACACGGTGATTATCTAGTGTATACCAGCCAAAAACTTGAGCTCCATCATTGCCAAAGTAGAGCTTAGAATAGTAATTGTACGGATAGAATGCATTACGGAGGAGTTCACCATTGTTTTCAGCGAAATAGTAGTACTTCCCATCTATAAGGATACGCTTCCCTTTTATTTGCTTACCACTGCCATCAAAGTAGAGTTGGACACCGTTAATGGTTTGCCAGCCAGTAGCTAATTGGCCCTTATCTTTGAGATAAGTCCAATCGCCATCCTTGTCCTGAACAAAGGTGTTGCGTAGAGATGATGTGACATGTCCTTCTTCATCAATGTTATAGGTAACACCACCAAGCTCAATGGTACGGTTAGTCCATAAAGCTCCGCTATCTTTATCGAAGTAGTAGGTATCCCCATCGATGTCAACCAAAGTTCCTTTGGCTTGCTTGCCATCTTTATCAAAGTAGAGTTGGACACCATCAATGGTTTGACGACCTGTTAGGAGTTTCCCATCTTTGTCGTAGTAGTACCAGTTCCAAAAGTCGTCGCGAATAAACTGATTTTTAGGTGTAACTTCAGTTGAGATTCCCTTGTCATCAAAGGAATAGACTTTGTCATCAACTTTCAAAGTTGTATTAGAGACAATAATTGTAGGACGCATACCAGCAGTAGGTTCGACGTAATCTCCATCTGTCAATCGGTAACGTTGCCCATTGATTTCCTCCCATGAAGGCTTAGTGACACTTTTTACTTCTGGTTGAAAGTAGTGGAGTTGACCATCAATACCTCGTTGGAATCCTTTTAAGACAATTCCGTTTTCATCAGTGCCATAGATCCCATTAAAAATACCTTCATTGTGATAGACAACAGGTGCAAAGTAGGCTTTAAGGCTATTTTTTTGGACTACACTATTAATGACAAAATAATCTTTATTTTCAAAAGTGATAATTCCGTTTAGGACAACCCCATTTTCAGAAAAAATGTATTCCTTACCATCAATTAATTGTCTACCGGTTTGAATGACGCCATCAGCATCAGTATGGTAAGTTGTTTTACTAGAGAAAAACATAGAAGGTCTTTCAACGATGCCATACGTGTTCTTAACCAATTGACCGTCATAATCAAACAAATATTCCTTCCCATCAATGGTTACGACATCATTTTGAGCTCTCAGGCCGTCCGATTGGAAGTAGTAGCGTTTGTTATCGATTGTATGCCAACCTGTAACGGGAGCACCGTCCTCTCCTAGATATTCAAAGAGGTGCGTATACATTGGATTGGTCCTATAACCATTAAAGATGATATGTTCATACCATTGATTAGTCATTAAGGCACCATTATGATAGGCAAAATAGTAGTGCTTGCCGTCGATTTCTTGTTTTTGTCCTTTGACTTGTTTACCTTCTTTATCAAAATAAAGGATGACACCATCAACATTTTGCCAACCAGTCAATTTTTCACCATTAGCAGTGTAGTAATACCAATCTTTTTGGTTGTCAGATTGGAAATGACCACCGGTCACGACCTGGGTAGGTAGTTGCGTTTTTTCGGTTAGGATGCCATCAGCATCTGCTAAATAAGTTTTACCGTCTACTTCAATACTTGTATCAGTTACCTTTCGCCCATTATCTTTATCGTAGTAGTAATCCTTGCCATCAATGGTTACCTTTTCACCTTTTGCTTGGATACCATTGTCATGGAAGTAGAGGTTAAAGCTATCGATGGTTTGTGGGCCAGTTAGTTTGTGGCCCTCACTGTCTAAGTAATACCAGTTACCTTGATCATCAGAAGTGAACTTGCCACCTTGGGAAGGTGTTTCGTGTGCAGTAGTTGCGTTGTCGCTTGTCTCAGATGAGACTTCAGTACTTCTATCAGTAGTAACTCCTTCAACCTTCTTATCAGTTTCACTGGCAGGCTGTGTAGTAGTCGTTTCTGTAAGCTGACTAGCAACGTTAGTAGATGCAGTGTCAGAAGATACTGCTTCACTAGAAGTATTCTCGACAACAGTACTTGCTGGAGCTACTTCGGTTCTTGTAATGAGGCTAGCACTTGTCTCAAGATTGCTGTCAGAGACGACATTTTCAGGACTGTTAACAGCAGTCGTTTCTGGTTTGACTTCATCGGCTCCGACCTGTCCAAGGCCAATCAGTGAAGCCCCGATAGCCAAACTTGAGGCAGCGATTGTGATCCAATGTTTCTTAACTTTATGAAGTTTGAAACGAACTTTGTTTTCCATAATTTTCCCCCTTGTATGGTGGCTTGGTAAATTCATGCTGCGACATAAAAACATCATGAATACCAAAAATTAATTTACGATTATATTTTAATTCTATTTTCTAATAATTTCAATAGAAAACGGATACAAAAATGCCATGATTTTATAAAAAGATTCTTATATTCGTGATAGTTATAGCCTATAAAAGGGTTTTCCTAATTTATTTATTTTTTCGTCTATAGATATGCTTGAAAGGGTAATTGTCCCCATACAGTTTGAGAAAAATACTCTTTTTTTCAAAAATTATCCTGTGTAAAATAAAGGACATAAAAACATGAGAGGTGATTGCAATGACAAATCGTTACGACTTAAATAAAAATTTGGCACAGATGCTTAAGGGGGGCGTCATCATGGACGTTCAAAATCCTGAGCAGGCACGTATTGCTGAAGCGGCGGGAGCAGCTGCGGTCATGGCCTTGGAACGCATTCCGGCCGATATCCGTGCAGTGGGTGGTGTGTCACGTATGAGTGATCCTAAGATGATCAAGGAAATTCAGGACGCCGTTAGTATTCCAGTTATGGCTAAGGTGCGTATTGGTCATTTCGTTGAAGCACAGATTTTGCAGGCGATTGAGATTGATTATATCGACGAGAGTGAGGTTTTGACACCGGCTGATGATCTTATTCATGTGGACAAAACCAAATTTGATGTGCCTTTCGTCTGTGGAGCCAAGGACCTTGGTGAGGCTCTTCGCCGTATCTCTGAAGGGGCATCAATGATTCGTACCAAGGGTGAACCTGGTACTGGTGATATTGTTCAGGCTGTTCACCACTTGCGACTCATGAATCAAGAAATTCGCCGTATTCAAAATCTTAGAGAAGATGAACTCTATATTACTGCTAAAGACTTGCAGGTGCCAATTGATTTAGTTCGTTATGTCCATGAACATGGCAAGTTGCCTGTTGTCAATTTTGCGGCAGGTGGTGTAGCGACACCAGCGGATGCTGCCCTAATGATGCAGTTGGGGGCTGAAGGTGTCTTTGTTGGTTCAGGGATTTTCAAGTCAGGAGATCCGAAAAAACGTGCGGAAGCCATCGTCAAGGCAGTGACTAACTATAATCGTCCCGATATTTTGGCGCAAGTGTCAGAAGATTTGGGTGAAGCCATGGTTGGTATCAACAAGGATGAAATTGACATCTTAATGGCAGAGCGAGGAAAATAGATGACAAAAATTGGAATACTGGCTTTGCAAGGTGCTTTTGCAGAACATGAGCAGGTCTTGAAAGCACTTGGGGTTGAAACGGTTCAAATCAGAAATCGACAGGATTGGGAAGCTCACGCTGATTTGGACGGGCTCATTCTACCAGGGGGAGAGTCGACAGTCATGGGGAAACTCTTGCATGATTTAGACTTGTTTGAGCCGATTAAGACGAAAATTGATGCTGGACTACCTGTATTTGGAACCTGTGCAGGTCTGATTTTGTTGGCCAAAACCATAGTGGGGGACCAAACAAAACATTTGGCAAGTATGGACATCAATGTAGCCAGAAATGCCTATGGTCGCCAATTGGGCAGTTTTGGCACAGATGCTGAATTTAAGGGAATAGGGGAGATCCCAATGGTCTTTATTCGTGGGCCAATTATTGAAGCTGTTGGACCAGAAGTGGAGATTTTAGCTCAAGTCAATGGGGCTATCGTGGCAGCTAGAGAAAAGCAGATGTTAGTGACCTCTTTTCATCCAGAATTAACGGGTGACGAAAGGGTACATGCTTATTTCCTAGATATGATTAATCCGGCAAAAGAAGAAAAGCTTTGATTCAAATTTCATAAATTCATTTACTTCTCCTTCACGCAAAAAAATCCAGGACCCGAGCCCTGGATTTAGGAGATTATGAAAAAGAAAAGTTTTAGGATGGTTATAGTATATAAAGCAAATCCTAAAGTTTTCTTAAAGTAAGGAATAGCTTAAACTTTAGTCGCGTTACCATTTTCATCAAAATGATAAGTTACACCTTTGATAGTACGTGTTTGGTTAGTGACGAGTTCACCAGAGTTTTCATCGTAGTAGTGACCATCTGGTGCAAAAGCGCCTTTAACTTGTCTACCATGATTTTTATCGAAGTAAAGTTGTTGTCCATTAATCTGAACGGCACCAGTAGCTGCTGAACCATCCGCATAGAAGTAGTACCAGTAATTACCCCATTGATAGAAACGATTTTTAATTGCTCTACCGTCATGACCGAAGTAGTAGATTTTACCATCGATGTAATTAATACTGTCTTGCCACATGTCACCCAGTTGGGTGTACTTATAGGCACCTCCTCGACGGAAGTAATATAAATCACCATTGATTTCATGAAGTCCAAGGACTTTTTCACCTTTCTCGTCAAGATAGTAAGTTAAGCCTCTGTTATCTTTAACAAACCCAGCTTTGGTTACTTTGCGACCATTATCTTTATCGTAATAGTACTCAGGCATATAGACGCCATCTTGACCAAATCCTCCTTTAGCTTGTACCCCTCGATAGTTGAAGAAGACATCTTGTCCATCGATATTTCGAGCTCCCTTGACTGGCTTACCGTCTTTACCTACATAGAACCAATTACCCATGTATTCAACATAACGATTGGTTACAAGATTTCCAGAATTAATATCGTAGAATGCGTATAAATCACCGTAGGAATCACCATAAGCACCTTTAACCTGTTGACCATTGTCGCGGAAAAATAACTTTTGACCGTTAATGATTTGAGCACCAGTGAGGTTGTCTCCATTTGCGTTCTTATAATACCAGTTTCCATTATCGTCGCTATAATAACCATTTGGGTTAGGAGCATCCATACCTACGCCGTTTTCATCAAATCGATAGGTCATACCATTAATTGTTAGAGTGGTGTTAGAGACGCGTGCTCCAGAATTAGGATCATAGTAGCGAAGAACACCATTGTCGAGAACAAGCTCTCCCTTAGCTTGACGACCATTAGCATATAGGTAAACGATTTGACCGTCTATATTGACTTCACCATCTTGAGGACGAATAGCATTTCCATCTGCACCATAATAGTACCAGCCATCATTTTCTTGGACATAGCGATTTTTAACGGCTTGACCAGTAACTGAGTCAAAATAGTAGCGACGGGTAATATTAGTAGGGGTACCAAAACCATAAGTACGTGGTGAATTTTGCCCTTCTTCTAGTAAAATGCTGATTCCTTTTTGTAGGACGCCGGTATCAACAGGAGAGGCAGCTTCACGTGCTTTAAAATAGTAGATATTACCATCAATTTCACGTATTCCTGTAAATTTAGAACCATCGTTCTTGATGTAGAAAGTTTGGCCTTTTTTATTCTGAACTAGACCTTCTTTTCGGACCCTTGCACCAGAGTTAGAGTCGTAATAGAAAGTTTGATCTGGATAGCTATAGTCCTCTCCGCTAAAGTCACCTTTGATTTGAACACCTTTATAATCGAAGTAGACTTCTTGACCATTGATAGTTTGTTCTCCAGTGAGTGGATAGCCATCTTTACCTAAATAGTACCAATTACCTTGGGATTCAAGGTATCGATTCGTCCATAGTTGCCCAGTATCAACATCGTAGTAACGAAATAGATTATTATTCCTATCGAGTAAAGGCCCCTTAACTTGTTGCCCATTACTGCGGAAATAAACATTTTGGCCATCGATAGTCTGTTCGCCTACGAGGTTTTTACCACTAGAATCTTTATAATACCAGTTGCCTTGGTCATCGCTATAGTATTGACCACCGGTGACATTTGTTTCACTATTGGTATCTGCGGTTGCTGTTGCAGTCTCATTGGCAGCCCGGTCTGTAGTTACAGCTTCGCGTGTTTGGCCTGAGGCTGATTCTGCAGGTGATTGACTTTCACTTGCAGTTATTGAAGCTGTTTCACTGGCAGTTTCAGAGCTTGCAGCAGAAGTTGTGGCTTGTTCTGAGACATTTGTAGTGCTTTCAGTGCTGGCTGCCTTTTCGGTAGTAGCAGGAGCTTCGACAACCTTAGTTTCTACGAGGTCTGCTGTGGTTTCCACATTGGTTGTGGTAGCAGTAGTTGCATCAAGGTTTGATGTGTTGTCAGCTTTAGCTTCCTCAGCGAAGGCAGGTCTTGCGATAAAGGCAAAACTTGCAAGAGCAGTTGCACATGAGAATGCAATCAGACGTTTTGTGGACTTAGGTCCAGTAAAATTAGAATGTACTTTCATAATTTTTCCTCCATTTCCTAAGTCCTATTATAGCGCTATTTTAGAGACTTTCAAGAAAATATAAGAAATTTAGACAAAAATAAGAAAACGATTACATTATAAAGTGAGTAATAAAGTAAATGTCGCAATTTTAGCAGTCACAAGAGTTTAAAAACACAAAAAAATCCAGGACCTATGCCCTGGATTTTAGGAAATCATGAAAAAGAAAAGTTTTAGGATAGTTGTAGTATACAAAGCGATTCCTAAAGTTTTCTTAAAGTGGAAGATGGAATTACTTTTTCATAATGATTACTGTTCACTTACACTAATTGAGGAGTTTTCCATTTCCCTCAGCATCAAAATGGTAGGTCTTACCTTCGATAGTGAGGGTAGTGTTCTCAGTACGTGCACCACTGTTAGGATCATAATAATGAAGTTTATCATTTACAGTGACAAGTTCCCCTTTAGCTTGTTTGCCATCTCTATGGAAATAGACATGAGCCCCATCAATAGTTTGTTCACCGGTTAGTGCATACCAATTAGGTCCAAAGTAATACCAGTTACCATTAACCTCTTTATATTGATTTTTTATAGCAGTAGCTGTTTCCTTATCAAAGTAATAGATATGGCTACCATTAGGAATAAGTGATGGGAAATAGTCTTTAGTCAAGCCATTCGCCCTAACCCTACCATCAGCATATTTATTTGTCGGAGCATCAAACATATAAAGTTCTCCGTTGATAATGTGAAGCCCTAATGGGACGTGACCAGAAGCGGTAATGTAATATCTATTACCATTTTTGGCCTTAACGAATTGAGGCCCTTTGACTTCCTTATTATTCAAATCGTAGAATGAAGAGTAGCCATAAGGATATAGAAATTCTTCTCTAGCAAGGTGGGGATCTGCACCGCCCGTAAAGGTATACTCTTTACCATTGATAGTTCGAACTCCCCCTTCTCTAAGTCTTTTGCCTTTAGCATCAACATAATAAGTCTTTCCATTCAAATCGACAAATTGTTCCTTAAGGCGGGCACCACTATCTTTATCGTAAAATGAATCGTTTTCAGCAAAGTTTCCTTTAACCTGCTTACCAGTACTATCGAAGTAGACCTCGACACCATCAATGACTTGTTCACCAGTAAGGCGTTTGCCGTCATTACCAATATAATACCAATTATTGTTTATGTTTTGATAATGATTTTGTCCTAAGTCTACTCGGTCTCCTGAATTTTTACTGTAATAGTAGCCATCCGAAGCGAAGTCGCCCTTAATCTGTTTACCGTCTTGGTCAAAGAAAACATTATGACCATCAACGACATGGGCACCTTTAAGAGGAGTACCTTTAGCACCGATTCTATACCAATTGTTATTGAAGTTAACATAACGATTGGTTACTTGTACTCCTGAATTTTCATCATAGTACGCTCCATTTTCAGCAAAGTTCCCTTTAACTTGCTTGCCATCTTTATCAAAGTAAAAAGTGTTGCCATTAATGACTTGTTCACCTTTTACAATTTTACCTTCGTTATTAAGATAGTACCAGTTACCGTTCACTTGAACAAACTGATTGTTGCCAAGATTAACGCGTGCACCAGAATCTTTATCATAATAGAAACCGTCATCTGCGAAAATCCCTTTAGCTTGAACCCCATTTTTGTCAAAGAATACGGTTACGCCATTAATGACTTGCTCTCCTTTAAGAGCTTTAGAGTCTGAACCGATATAGAACCATTTATCTTTATTTTCAAGGGTATTATATGAGTTACTCTGGTCATTGATTTGAACATAACGATTAGTAACAGGTTCCCCTGTAATTGCATCATAAAAAAGTCCATTAGGTGCGAAATTTCCCTTAACTTGGATACCGTATTCACCGAAGTTGAGATGCTTACCATTAATAATTTGTTCTCCCTTAATTGTATTGCCTTCGTTATCGAGGTAATAAATAAGGGTTCCTGATGGTTGCTCTAAGGAGACAAAGCTATTTTTGACGAGTGCTCCAGTGTCTTTATCATAATAAAAACCATCGTAGCCGAAGTCTCCTTTGGCTTGGTGTCCTCTATAGTTAAAGTAGACACGAACGCCGTCAATAACTTGTGGACCTGTTACCACTTTTCCGTCTGACCCAAGATAATACCAATGGGTCTCTAGAGTTGGAGCCATTGAGCCGTTCGATTCGTAGCGTGTTAATTGAATATAACGGTTTGTCACGAGCTCGCCAGTATCCTTGTCATAGAATTGGCCGTCAGAATTAAAATCCCCTTTAATTTGATATCCGTAATAAGGGGTAAAGTAAACTTTCACACCATCAATGACTTGTTCACCTTTAAGTATCTTTCCATCTTCATCAACATAGAACCAATGGTTATCGATGAACACGTAGTGTTTTTTCCCTAGATCAACTAAATTACCATCTTGATCATAGAAACGCCCATTGTCAGCAACGCTATTACGCACCTGTGCTCCATCATACTTATCGAAATAGACAGATTTTCCATTGATGATTTGTTCACCTTTTAATTTGTCGCCATTTTTATCAACATAGAAAGGATAGATAGTGTTGTTATAGTTGTATTTAGTGCTAAAAACATAGCTATCTGTTACAAGGTTACCATCTTTATCGTAGAAGTGTTCATTGCTAGCAAATCCGTCTCGAACTTGAAGGCCGTTGTAATCATTGAAATAAACTTGTTTTCCTTGAATGGTTTGTGCGCCTTTTAATGGTTCACCATTTTTATCGACATAGTAAACACCACCAAGATGATTAATATAACGATCCGTTACAAGAGCACCAGAATCTGCATCATAGTATTGTTTATTTTTTGAAAAGTTTCCCTTGACTTGTATGCCATTTTCATCGAAATAAACGTTGACCCCATCGATTTTTTGTGCACCAGTTAGGTTCTTACCACTAGCATCCTTATAATACCAGTTACCAAGGCTATCACTATAATATTGACCACCGGTAACATTGGTTTCACTATTGGTATCTGCGGTTGCTGATGCAGCCTCACTGGCAGCCCGGTCTGTAGTTACAGCTTCGCGTGTTTGGCCTGAGGCCGATTCTGCAGGTGCTTGACTTTCGCTTGCAGTTGTTGAAGCTGTTTCACTGGCAGTTTCAGAGCTTGCAGCAGAAGTTGTGGCTTGTTCTGAGACATTTGTAGTGCTTTCAGTGCTGGCTGCCTTTTCGGTAGTAGCAGGAGCTTCGACAACCTTAGTTTCTACGAGGTCTGCTGTGGTTTCCACATTGGTAGATGTTGCAGCAGTCGTATCAAGGTTTGATGAGTTGTCAACTTTAGCTTCCTCCGCAAAGGCAGGCCTTGCGATAAAAGCAAAGCTAGCAAGAGCAGTTGCACATGAGAATGCAATCAGACGTTTTTTGGACTTAGGTCCAGTAAAATTAGAATGTACTTTCATACTTTTTCCTCCATTTCCTAAGTCCTATTATAGCGCTATTTTAGGGACTTTCAAGAAAATATAAGAAATTTAGATAAAAATAAGAAAACGATTACATTGCATTGCGAGTGAGAGGGGATGATTTTAGTTGCTAAAGACCTTTCTAAAACAAAATAATCCAGAACCTATGCCCTGGATTTTAGGAGATTATGAAAAAGAAAAGTTTTAGGATGCTTATAGTATATAAAGCATCCTAAAATTTTCTTAAAGTGGAAGAAATTTTTTTCTTTCCCCATTAATTCACTTTCTCAGTTGCTACACCATTTTCATCAATGACATAAGTTTTGCCATCTTTTTCTAGTGTTGCTTTGGTTGTGATTGGAGAACCGTACAAATCTTTCCCTAATGAGGTTGATTTTTCAAAGTGATAGAGCTTACCGTCAATTTCCTTCCAAGTTGGTTGGTAGTAAGAGATTACTCTTGGCTCAAGATAGCAGAGGTAGCCTTTATCAGTACGGTAGAATCCTGTTCGAACGATTCCATTTTCATCCGAAGCGTGTCCGTAGTTAGTGTCATTTCGTAACAATTCTCCGTAAGAACCGAAAAGATAAGTCTTTCCGTCTATGGTTTCTGTTGTGTTAGAGTAGCGATATTGTTTGCTTGGATTTAGGTAATAGGTCTTACCGTCAATCTCTCTCCAACCGGTTAATAATTTTCCTTCTGAATCTGCAAGATATAAACTATTATATGATTTAGCGGAACCATTAACAAGAAGTTGACCATCTTGATTGAAGTAATAGTAATTGTCATCAATTGAAAGTACCTTATCTTTAGCTTGTAGACCGTCTTCTTTAAAGTAAACACGATGACCATCTAGTGTGTACCAGCCGAAAACTTGTGCTCCATCATTGCCAAAGTAGTAAATATATGAATTAAAGGAATGGAATGCATTACGGAGAAGTTCGCCACTGTTCTTATCGAAATAGTAGTATTTTCCATCTATAAGGATACGTTCACCTTTGATTTGTTTTCCAGTGCCATCAAAGTAGAGTTGGACACCGTCAATAGTCTGCCATCCAGTAGCTACTTGCCCTTTATCCTTGAGGTAGGTCCAGTCACCATCCTTATCTTGAACAAAGGTATTTCGAAGTGACGATGTCACACGTCCTTGGTCATCAATTTCGTAGGTCATTCCATTGAGAGTTAGACTACGATTGGTCCACATAGCCCCACTATCCTTATCAAAGTAGTAAGTGTCACCATCAATGTCAATCAAAGTACCTTTAGCTTGTTTACCGTTAGCATCAAAGTAGAGTTGAACACCATCAATGGTTTGACGACCAGTTAGGAGCTTGCCATCAGTATCGTAGTAGTACCAGTTCCAATTGTCATCACGAATAAATTGGTTTTTGGCCGTAAACTCAGTTGCAACTCCCTCATTATCAATCGTATAGGTCTTGTCATCGACTTTCAAAGTATCGTTAGTGAGGATAATAGTGGTGTACATACCAGCATGGTGTTCAGGAAGATACCATTTTGTTAGACGATAGCGCTTGCCATCGATTTCTTTCCATGTAGGTTTATCAACACTTTTTACCTCAGGTTGGAAGTAGTGCAGTTGACCATCTAAGCTTCGTTGGACGCCCTCTAGGAGGACACCGTTTTCATCAGTTCCATAGATTCCAGTGAAATTAATTCCACCCAAAATTTCGTTTTTAGAAAAGAAGGCTCCAAAATAGTTTTTTTCTATTTTACTATCTTTGACTAGATAAAGTTTCCCGTCATAACGTACAACACCATCGACGACTTGACCATCTGAAGCAAAGATATATTCTGTTCCATCGATAATTTGTTTACCAGTTAGGACTTCTCCATCTGCATTAGTTCGATAGGTATATTTTAATCTCACTTTAGCCCCTGGCTTATCAACAACGCCATAAGCATCTTTGACTAATTGTCCTTTTTCAAATAGATAGTTTTTACCATTGATTGAATAGATGCCATTAGAAGCATAGATACCGGTATCGGTGAAGTACAAGTGTTTTCCATCAATATCTTGCCAACCAGTCACAGCAGCGCCATCATTTCCGAGATAGTATGAACGGTAGTCCTTTGATGCAGGACTAATTCCACCAACATTGACTGAGGCCCATTGATTTTTAACCATACGTCCATTGTTTTTATCAAAGTAATAGGTTTTACCATCAATCTGAACGATTTTATCTTTTGCTTGACGACCGTCTTTATCGAAGTAAAGTTGGTAACCATCAATGGTTTGAAGTCCTTTAACAGCGTGGCCCTTTTCATCACCATAATAAAAATTAACATTTTCAGGGAAGGTGAAATCTACCTTATCCCAAATAAAGGAGTTTCGAGCTAGCCGTCCTCTCTCACCAAAGACATAGGTTGTGCCTCCTACATTAACCGCTACATTCTTAAGCAGTTCGCCATTTTCATCAAAATAGTGAATGAAACCAGCTGCTGTTTTAACGAGACCTGTGGCACGTATGCCATCTCGGTTGAAGTAACTAGTATGGTAAATGTAGTTTGTTTTATACCGTGAGATAATCTGTTTTTCAGACCAATTGCGGTAAGAATTTTTGAGAAGGGCACCGGTGTTATGATCTAAGTAATATGTTTTTCCATCAACTGTGATTTCTTGACCTTTGAGTTGTTTCCCATCTTTGTCAAAATAGAGTTCAACACCGTCCACATATTGGAAACCAGTCAATTTTTCACCTTGTGAAGTGATATAAGACCATTCCCCCTTATCATTGGCTTCAAAATGTCCACCAGTAATGTTTGTAGGCAGTTTAGTTCTCTCTGTCACAACCCCATTCTCATCTATTTGATAATGTTTTCCATCTTTATCGAGGTAGCAATTGACTAAGAGCATACCAGTATGGTCATCTAAATAATAGTTCTTTCCATTTACCTCAACAAATTGGCCTTTGACCTGTTTTCCATCTTCTTGGAAATAGTATTCGCGATCTTCTACATTATTCCATCCAGTGAGATTTTTTCCGTCCTTGGTGTAGTACCAATTGCCTTGATCGTCGGATGTGAATTTTCCTTGAGTGATAGAGATTTCTTGTCCTGATAATGGATGCTCACTAACCTCAGTAATCTCTGACTTATTTTCATTTGTATTTTGCTTGTCGGTGACAGGTTCCGCGCTCCTATCAGCAATAGTTGTTTCACTAGATTGAGCGGTTTCAACCTTTTTATCAGTCTCGTTAGCAGGCTGTGTAGTAGTCGTTTCTGTAGGCTGACTAGTCGCATTAGTAGAAGCAGTGTCAGTTGAGACT
>ENA-OOZX01001370-OOZX01001370.1-human-gut-metagenome-genome-assembly--contig:-NODE-1370-length-15523-cov-3.095164_pt1 | contig 15523 bp, 16 predicted proteins | sample MGYA00241048_ERZ501412 | MGnify/ENA primary metagenome ERZ501412 (study PRJEB25962, sample SAMEA2042518) | human gut metagenome | biome: human gut; feature: human-associated habitat; material: faeces... | reverse complement strand
GTGCGCTTTCTTTGCGCATGATTTCAGTCATTTATACACAACAGGTACAAAAAGGGAGATGCGAAAAAACTCAATCGAGTTTTTTCACATCCCCTTCTTTTTTTTACATAAAACGATAAATACAAGATAAATAATTTAACATGGCTATTGTAAAAGCTAAATTTTAATGATATAATTTAGCAAACATTTAGCAAAGGAGATATTAAAATGGAAACAAAGAAAATTATTTTGGATTGTGACCCGGGCATGGATGACTCCATGGCAATTGTAATGGCTGTAAAATCTCCAAAACTTGAAGTGATGGCAGTAACGACCGTGAATGGAAATTATCCAGTTGATATCACTTGTGTAAATGCAAGAAAAGTACTGGAACTGCTCAATCGAACAGAAATTCCGGTTGCACGAGGTATGGCAAATCCGATCATTCGAAAAAGTCCAAGTGATCCTTTTACTCATGGAAAAGACGGTCAGGCAGAGGCATTTCTTCCAGATCCCCAAATGCCATTATCAAAGTTAGATGCTGTTGATCTTATTATTAAAACCGTAAAAGAAAACCCTGGAGAAGTAACACTTGTATCAACCGGTCCGATGAGCAACATTGCAATGGCTATGATAAAAGCTCCTGAAATAAAAGAAATGATTCCTGAGATTATTGCTATTTCTGGTGCTTTTGGTCTCAACGATTACGCTTTCTTAAACGCAACAGGAGATACCCCGCAGAGTGAATGGAATGTATATGTTGATCCGGAAGCTGCCAAAATAGTATACGAGTCCGGCGTCAAACTGGTTGCATTAGGACTTGACGTTGCAACTTATTTTGATGTTAATTTCAGCGATGCAGATATTGCCCTGCTCGAAAAAAGTGAAAAACCAGAAGCAAAGTTTTTATTAAATGCGATCCATTTTGTAAATGGAAGAGGTTTTGATGCATACTGCACGGTAATTGACTGTATGGCAGTTGCTTATGCAATTGACAGCACTTTGGTTGAAACCATGGATGCCCATGTGGGTGTTGAGACAAAAGACGGGTTGACTTTAGGAATGACCGTAATTGACCGGAGACACCATTTTGTATGGGAACAGCTTCCGCTTATTAAGGTTGGACGTAAAGCAGACTGTGGAAGATTCCTTAGCTTACTGATGGATCTGGTACTTGCATAAAGAAAGATGAGGGCTAGATAATATGTATCGATATCAGCATGAATTATTAAAAAATGAGGCACTTTATATTGCAGGACCGGAATGCTTTTATACATATGGATATGACCAGCTGGCTGCAATGAAGGTAAAAGCAGAATCATTGGGGTTTTCTGTGACTTTACCCAATAATGACCCCTTGGACATGGAAAACGAAGACCTTCAGAAACGTGCAGACAGTATTTTTGAAAATCTGAAAAAGGTCATGTTAAATACAACTGCAATTGTTGCAGACTTAGAAGCATATCGTGGAGCAGAACCAGATAGCGGTACAATTTATGAAATTGGAATGGCCTATGCCAAGGGTGCGAAATGCTATGGCTATACAAGAGACAAAAGAAGCTTTGCTACCAAAAATATTAATGCATCTTTAAAAAACGGAAAAGCACTTGACGAATTAGGAAATTGTGAAAACTATGGCAGACTGCCATTTTCTCCCTGCATCATAGGCTCTACAAAAATTATCGAAGGCAGTTTTGAAGACTGTTTAAAAACAATGATTGTGGATAAAGAAGAAGAATTGAAATATTATACTCAGAGAAATCATTTTGTGGATTATTCAACTGCAAGAACCGTAATGCCAGGAGACAAACCAATTGTATATATTTCCGGAATAGAGCGTTATCAGGAAAACGCGGCTGAAGTATTCGCTAAGATGAAAGAAATCTGTGAAAAGTATGGATTTATAGCATATACTCCTGTGGATTGGGCACCTGGTGTAAAAAAACTGAAAACAGAAAATCTTTATAAATGGGCCGCGAATTTATTCGACAACTATCAACAGCATGTACGTAACTGTGATGTCATTATTGCAAACCTGAATGACTATCGTGGATATGAAGTAAACAATGAAGTTGGCTTTGAATGTGGAATGGCATTTCAACTTGGAAAGAAAATGTATGGCTACATGGATAACACAGCACCATTGATTGAAAAAATCCCACATCTGGGAGAAGAACACGAATTCCGCGACCATACAGGAAGTAATGTAGAAAATTTCAATTATCCGGCAAATTTAATGTTTGGTTCTTCCATGAAAATATTTGAAGGAAAATTTGAAGAGATTATGGCAAAAGTTGCAGAAGACTTGAAAAAGGGTGAATAACAGTGACTGGAATTTCAGATGAAAAAGCACTTATGCGGCAGATACAAACCGCAGCTGGTAAAGAAAAAGCAGAACTGGTTCTAAAAAATGCCAATATTGTGAATGTGTTCACCAATTCCATCCTAACAGCAGATGTTGCTATTGATAATGGATATATTATTGGTGTTGGACATTATGATGGGATTCAGGAAAAAGATCTGTCTGGAAAATTTTTGTGCCCTGGTTTTATTGATGGGCATATTCATCTTGAAAGCTCAATGGTTTCTCCAAATGAGTTTGAAAAAGCGGTTATGCCCCATGGTACAACGGCTGTAATAACCGATCCACATGAGATTGCAAACGTCGCTGGTCATGAGGGAATCCGATATATGCTAGACATGACAGAAAAACTCAGCCTGGATGTTTTCTTCATGATCCCATCCTGCGTACCGGCAACCTATTTAGATGAAGCGGGCGCAGTTCTAAATGCTGCAGATATAGAACCCTATTTTACCAATCAAAGAGTTCTTGGACTTGCAGAACTGATGAATGCATACGGCGTTGTAAACTGTGACAGAAACGTAATAGGAAAGATAGCGGCAGCAAAAAAACATGATAAGATTATAGATGGACATGCACCGGCATTAGGCGGAAAAGAATTAAGTGCCTATGCAGGAATTGGAATCCGCTCCGATCATGAATGCGTAGATATAAAAGAAGCTATTGAAAAAATGCAGCAGGGACAGTGGATTATGATCCGGGAAGGAACTGCGGCCAAAAACCTTGAAGCACTGGTAAATTTATGTTCTGCACCGTATTATCAGAGATGTATGTTCGTTACAGATGATAAGCATCCGGGAGATCTGGTAAAAAAAGGACACATGGATTATATCATAAAAAAAGCGGTTTCCCTTGGGGCAAATCCAATTATTGCCATAAAAATGGCAAGCTGGAATGCAGCACAGTATTTTGGCCTGAAAGACAGGGGTGCTATCGCACCTGGATACCGGGCGGATATGGTTGTGCTGGATAACCTACTGGATTTTGGTGTGCAGGAAGTATGGAAAGATGGAAAACTCTGGACTGTTACACACTCCGAAGAAAAAGAACTGGATGAAAAATATCCAGGAGTATTCCATTCTTTCAATATGAGAGAACTATCCGAAAAGGATCTTAAAGTAAAAAGCACAGGTTCCTATGAAAGAGTCATTGAACTTGTACCTGGTGAACTACTGACAAAAGAATTTATTGTGCCGAAATGTCACGAAGAAGGACTGCCGATAGGAGTCAGTCTGAAAGAGGACATCCTGAAAGCTGTAGTTTGCGAAAGACATCATTGTTCCGGGCACATTGGAATAGGGTTCATTAAAGGTTATGGGTTAAAAAAAGGAGCCGTTGCTTCCAGTGTTGCACACGATTCGCATAATTTGATCGTGATAGGCACAAATGACCAGGATATTACAATGGCTGCGAACTGCGTCAGAGCGAATCGTGGTGGGCTTGCCGTTGTTGCGGATGGGAAGGTCTTAGGAGAACTTCCGCTTCCCATTGCGGGTCTGATGAGCAGTATGGATATAAAGGAAACGGAAGAACGGTTAGAAGAATTGAAAAAAAGAGCAACTGAGCTTGGGATTTCGCCCGATATTGATCCATTTATGACATTGGCATTTACCAGCCTTCCCGTTATCCCTAAGTTAAGGCTAAATACATATGGTTTAATAAATGTGACCCAGCAAAAAGTTGTGGATGCATTTTTTGATGATGAAGAATGAGCTGCCTATCTGGCAGCCCATTTTTACTTGGTTACACGATAGTGCAGTTTTGTACAAACACTCAGCCAAATTGTACTTGAATATTCAATTGGTGTTTCATCTGCTAACAGATACTGAGAATTAATCAACAAGCCTGGCGCGTCGTATATGGAATTAAGTAAAGTAGCTTCATTGACACTTAGCTTCATGGATTCGATGCTATTGTCAATATATTCCACGTCATAATGATATGTATGAAACAGAGTTTTGGAAATGCTGTTTTCAATTAAGCTACCAGCCGTAATTCCAGGAACCTTTTCTTTCGGAAACCAAATGTTGCTAAGTCCCACTGGACGCTCTTTAAAATAATGAAGCCTTAAAAAGTGAATCAAAATAGCATTATCCTTTACCTGAAGCATATGACGCACTTCCGGAGTAGGCGGGTAAATTTCTTCTTCCAAAATGATCCTGCTGGTAATCGGATTTGTCACGGTATGCGCAAGATCAAGGGAAGGAAAGGACAGATCCTGAACAAGACAGCGCGGATTGCTTTTGACATAGGCACCTTTTCCCTGAAATTTTTCAATCAGGCCATCACGTTCAAGCTGCGCCATAGCCTGACGGAAGGTAACTCTGCTGACCCCGTAATTTTGTGCCAGTTCCTGCTCAGAAGGTAATCTGTCGTCAATTTTCCATTCGCCCTGCGCAATTCTTTTGGACATATCGTTTGCAATCTGCTGATATGCAGGAATAGGAGATGAGCGGTCTATTAATTGATTCGGTAAAACTGTCTGAGACATTATCGTTCCTCACTTTACAAATTGTTGTTATGTATAGTATATACAATAATACAAGTAGAAATCAAGTCTTATTTGTTGTGAAAATTAACAAAACAGCTATAAGTTTAACTGAAAAGGCACACGTTTCTTACAATAGTTTAACACTTAAGATATTGACATCTCATTCAACTTGTATTAATATATAGACAACAATACAGGATGGGTTTTAGAGAAGGAGGACCATGGAGAAAAAGAATATTAAAATGGTGGTATGTGATATTGATGACACACTGGTACATAAAGAGCTACATTTAAGTGCCGATATCATTAACATCATCAGAAAACTTAAGGAAAAAGGGATTTACTTTACCTTTGCTACAGGAAGAATGCCCTACAGAGTGGATGTATTTGAAAAAGAAGCAGCTTTGCAGATTCCATATGTTGCAAACAATGGAAGTATCCTTTATTCCAATGGAAAATTTATTTATAGCAAAATGCTGAAAGCATTTGAGTTACGGGATTCATTAAGAAAAATCATGGAGGAAGATCCTGAATTTACCGTTATCTTTAGCTATGAAGACCGGGAAAGACCAATCCGGCGTACACCATGGATTGAAGCCCGTCTTCATAAATACAAAGGATATGATGAAACTCTTGGAGATACCGACGAGGTATGGAATCAGGAAGTTCATAAGGTATATGTCTTAGATGATAACCGTACCGGGCTGATTTCAAGAGTTGCCAAAGAATTAGACAAGCTAAATGGTGGCTTTAGTTATTTCCAGTATGGAGAATATTCCATGGAAATTGTGGCAGAAGGATGTTCAAAAGCGTCGGGAGTTGAACGGCTGATTGAATATATGAATCTGACAAAAGACGAGGTTATGGCAATCGGAGATCACACCAATGACATTGAGATTGTAAGTATGGTGGGCTTGGGCGTTGCAGTAGGAAATGCAACACCGAAATTAAAAGAGGTAGCCGACTATGTTGCAAAAGGAGAAGTTGAAGATGGTGTGATAGAAGCAATTAACAAATTCCTCTTTGATGTGGAGGTGTAGTATGGGAAAAACAGTTAGAAGAAAGCGTAAGAAAACACTGTTTCAAAGATTTGAGCCGGTATTTTATCTGGCACCGGCATTTCTCTTTTTAGGAGTATTTGTTTATTATCCTTTTGCGAAAACAGTATCAGAATCTTTTTTCCTTTTGGATTCTATGGGAAAAGTTAAAGAATTCATCGGATTTGAAAATTACATCAGTGTATTACATAATTCAAGCTTTGTAAAATCAATTTTCAATTCCTTGAAGTTTACTGTTTTTACAGTTCCATTTTCAGTTGGTCTTGCATTCTGCCTCGCGATGATTGCAGCCAAAAAGAGGAAAACCTCACCGGTTTATGAAACTTTATTTTCTCTTCCGATGGCAATGTCCACCTCTGTATCGGCAATGATTTTTGAATTGATGTTCAGTCCTACGCTGGGAATCATTAATGCACTTTCTGGTTCCAATATTAAGTGGCTGAATGATAAGGATACTGCACTTTGGGTTTTGATCATTATACAGGTTTGGATGAATCTGGGATATAATTTCCTGTTTATTCTGTCTGCTGTTCGGGGAATTGATGCTGATAAGCTGGAAGCGGCTGACGTAGAAGGTGCGAATGTTTTTCAAAAGGCGACAAAAGTTGTTTTGCCTCTTGTTTCCCCGACTGTTTTCTTCCTGCTCTGTAATTCACTGGCAAAGATGATCATGATGTCTGGATTATCCTTGATTCTGACAAAGGGAGGACCACTTGGAAGTACGGAAACGATGATTTCATGGATGTACAAACAGGCTTCTGAAAATTCAAATTATAACACTGCATACGCCTCTGCAGTAATTGCATTTGGAATTACGATGATAGCTACGATTATTACATTTATCTATGAGAAGAAGGGAGTAAACTATGACAACTAACAGAGTTAAGAAAAGAAGTAAAGTTGGCGATGGAGTACTCCAGGCAGTGTACATTTGTTTGGGACTGACAATTGCATTTCCTATTATATATGCAGTGCTGATTTCTTTTATGGAACCGTCGCAGGTTCTTGCCGGAGGTGTAAACCTGATTCCAAAGAAATGGACTTTAGAAAATTATAAAACAGCTCTTACAAGCGCCCCACTGATGCGTTTTATGTTAAACTCCCTAATTCTTGCATTAGGAGCAAGTGTTGTGCGTCTTGCAGTTTCTTCATTGGCTGCATTTGCATTTGCTTTTCTGGATTTTCCATGTAAGAATGTGATTTTCATGGTGATGCTGGCTACCATTATGATTCCTGCGGATATCGTTCTTGTAGCAAATTACCGTACGGTTTCTTCATTGGGACTGATCAATACTTACCTTGGTATGATGATTGTATTCTTTGTATCAGCAATGAATATTTTTCAGCTTCGGCAAAGCTTTTTAACTTTTGCAGTATCGTTAAAGGAAGCTGCACACATTGATGGATGTTCCAATTTTAAGTTTTTCCTTACAATTCTTCTTCCAACAAATGTATCTACCTTACTTACTGTATTTATTACTGCATTTATTGGAACATGGAATACCTATTTGTGGCCATTACTGGTAACGAACCAGACAAATATGAGAACCGTTCAGGTTGGAATTACCATGCTGAATTTTTCGGAGGGAACAGTATATGGTCCGATTATGGCTGCATCAACAATTGTTATGATTCCTACGCTTTTCCTGTTCTTCGCATTCCAGAAGAAGATTGTTGCTGGAATGATGTCAGGCGGCGTGAAAGGATAAATACCAGACAGGAGGTCTGAGTAAAAATTTTAAGGAGGATTTTACCTATGAAAAAAGTTGTAAGTGCAGTTTTAACTGCAGCAATGACTGCATCCCTTATGGCGGCACCAGTGAGTGTCCATGCTGATGATGTTGTTACATTTGATGTATGGCATTCCATGGAGGGAACAAACGGAGAGGCTTTTGAAGCCATGGTTTCCAATTTTAACGATACCGTTGGAAAAGAACTTGGAATTCAGGCAAACAGCGTATTCCAAGGAAATGACACTGCAAGCAAGCTAAAAACACTTATCCAGGCTGGAGATACAGAGAATATGCCAGATGTATGTCTTGTATATGGAGCTTCTCTTCCAGTAGTTGGAGATTACGAAAACACCGTACCAGTTGATGACATGTATGGAACTGGAACAGCTACACTTTCCAAAGAAGACATTCTTCCGGCAACGGTTCAGACTTATACCTATAAGGGAAAACAGATCTGCATGCCGTTTAACAGCTCTACACTTCTTCTGTATTACAATGTAGATGCATTTAACGAAGTTGGACTTGACCCGGAGAATCCGCCAAAAACATTGGATGAAATTGCAGACGCCTGTGAAAAACTTACCGTGAAAGATGGCGATAACGTTACAAGATACGGATTTAATGCAGAGCTTGACCGTTATGAGATGGTCAATCTTGTAGGAAACCAGGGCGATGGAACTCCATTTGGTGATAACAATAACGGCCGCGACGGACTTATTACAGAAGTTACCTGCAAAGACCAGATGTTAAATGTGTTTACTTCATGGCAGAAAATTGCTGAAACTGGTGGCTTCAAATATAACTATGATAATCAGAACGAGGAGTTTGCTACAGGCACAAACGCAATGACACTGATGTCTTCTGCACGTATTGCTTCTGTAACAAATCTTACAAAAGACAGTGGTGTAAACTGGGCTGTTACAACAATTCCTGGAATTGACAGCAGTGTAGATAAAGGCGGTGCTGCAATCGGCGGAGCTTCTTTATGTATGTTTGATAAAGGAGACGACGCCAAGAAAGAAGCTGCATGGGAATTCATCCAGTACGCAGCATCTGCTGAGACACAGTCTACATGGTGCCAGTCTACCGGATACCTTCCGATTAATGTAAATACCAAAAACCTCGATGATTATGCTGCGTACGTAGAAGCTAATCCAGCTGTACAGACTGCATTAACTCAGTTTGAGGCAACAAAACCGAATGTTCAGGAGCCGGTTCTGATGATGCAGGGAAGTGTTGATACCGCAATCAAAGATGCAGCTGTTTATCTTTGCGAAGGTGATCTGACACCAGAAGAAGCAACCGACTATGTAATTGATGAGTGTAACAAATTGTTTGATGAATATAACAGAGCAAACCAGTAAATGAATATTCACAAACTGCCATAGCGTGCTCTATGGCAGTTTGTGATACTAAAAGAGAAAGAGATTGGAGGAGCCATGAGATTATCTACTTCGACGAACATTTACTTTAACAGACCTGATAATGTAAAAGCAAAAATCCAGGATTCCGTATCGTTATGCGCAGAAGCCGGTTATCGGGTTATGGATATGAATTTTTTTGACTGCACTACCTTTAAACTTCCTTTTGTAACAGATGAATGGGAGAAGTGGATTTATGACATCAAAGATCTTGCTGAAAAAAAACAAATAGAATTCAGTCAGGCCCATGCGAACTTTTATAATTTTTGTGATCCAAATGCAGAAAACAAAGAATGTTTAGACCGTATGGTATTACGAAGCATCGACTGTGCTTCTATATTAGGCGTTAAATGGGTTGTGATACATGCCGGGACAGATTTTGAATCCCCCATGCTTGTGAAAGATTCGAAAGAAAAAAATATTGAATATTTTAAGCCGGTATTGGAACATGCTGCCAGCAAAAATGTAGGGATTGCAATTGAAAATCTGTGGGATTTAAACATTGCACCGCGCCGGAGATATACAACGACTGCAGAAGAACTGGTGGATTTAGTAGATACACTGAGTAAAGAATATAATAATGTGGGAATATGCTGGGATTTTGAACACGCAGACATCATGAAACAAGGTCAGGAACCTGCCCTTAAAATGATTGGTTCCAGATTAAAAGCAACTCACGTTTCTGATAATATAGGAATCCAGAATGACCATATTCTGCCATACAGCGGATATACCAACTGGGCAGAAATTATGCGCATTTTAAAAGAAATTAAATATCAAGGGGATTTTACGTATGAAATCCATAGATATATTACACAGTTGCCAGATGAACTGGTAGTTGCGGCATTAAAATACAGTGTAGAAGTAGGAAATTATCTTTTATCACTGGCAAAATAGTTAATTGGGAGGAAGAAAGAAATGAACAATGAAAATGCATTAGTAAGACAGGTGCTCAGTCTTCCAGAGCTAATTGAGCAGCAATTTAAGGATATGGAGCAAAGATCAAGAACGGTACTTTCCACACCGGAAATCTTTAATATTCAGAAAATCGTATTAACAGGCTGTGGGGATTCTTATGCAGCAGCGCTTGCTACCAAACATGCTTTTGAAATGCTGACGCATATTCCAACTGAAGTAGTCACAGCTATTGAGCTGAGCCGTCTGTATTCCAGAGACCAGCTGGGATTTCGTCCGAATAATCCGCTTGTAATCGCAGTAAGTAATTCCGGCGGTGTAACACGTGTTGGAGAAGCGATTCAGGCTGCAAGAAAACATGGTGCCTTTGCACTTGGAATTACTGGAAAAAGAGACAGCCTTCTTGGAAAAAGTGTAGACAAGATTATGGATTTACATATCCCACCATTTGATCCGGCTCCGGGAACACGTTCTTATATGGTTTCTGTAATGTCTCTTCTCCTTATTGCAATCAGAATTGGAGAAGTCAGAAGCTGCTATACCATGGATGAGGCTATGGACATGCGTTATGACATGTTAGAACAGGGAAAAGAGCTTGCAAGACTTCTTCCGGATATGACAAAGCAGGTATATAAAATTGCAGAGCAATGGAAAGATATGGAAGCATATGATTTCATTGGAACTGGATTTGATTACGCAACTGCGTGGTTTGGAAAAGCTAAGATTTATGAAGCCCTTGGAAAATATGCAATGGATAATAACTCGGAAGAGTGGTTGCATATGAACTTCTTTATGAGAAATGTTGATAAGATTGGAACTATTATTGTGGCAAATACAACCAATCCAGCAATGAGCAGAAATAAAGAACTGATTAAATTTGCCCATGATCTTACCAGACCACTTGTTGTAATCACAGACGGTGGAAAAGAAGATTTTGGTACAGATACTACTTATATTAAAGTGCCGAAATCAAAATATGAAATCAATATGCCTCTGACACAGTATGCACCAATCTGTTTGCTTGCTGGATATATTATGGATATGATCGGAGAGGTAGATGGACGTGGCTGTGAAGGCGTATGGCACATTGCGGATGGTGCAAAATGTATCAGAGAGAGTGAAATGATTGTATTATAAGGAGATCAGAACGTTATGATGAAAAGATTTGACATTTCTACCAAGATAAATGATGTATATGAAATCACCGATGATGTAAAGAAATATGTAGAAGAAAGCGGTGTCCAGGAAGGAACCTGCATTGTATTTACTCCTCATACTACTGCTGGATTAGGAGTGACTTCAAGAATGGATCCAGCCGGATTTGACGATCTTCGTGATGAAATCAACCGATTAGTACCAACCAGAATTGATTTTAAGCACCAGTTTGATACACCTGCGGATGCTGCAGGACATATCAAATGTACAATGTTTGGCGTTTCACAAACATTCATTGTAACTGGTGGAAAATTGATGCTTGGTGGCTCCCAGGGAATCTTCTTCCTGGAGTTTGATGGCCCGAGAAATAGAAATTATACAGTCAAAGTAATCCCGGATTGATTAGGTATATACTATGACTGTAGAAGAAATCAAAACAGATACGGTGTATGAACTTTCTCCGCATCATCACGCTTATATCAATCCTTATATTGGCTGTTCCATGGGGTGCCCATTTTGCTACTGGCTAAAACAGGACGGCTGGGAAGGTAAAATTAAAGTCAAAACAAATCTGGAAGAATTACTGGAAGACAAGTTAAAAGACTGGCCAAAAGATGAATATTTATATCTTGGAAGTGTATGCGATCCTTTTAATGAGTTAGAACACAAGTACCATTTATCTGAAAAATGTCTGAAAGTGATCGCAAAATACGAAATACCGGTGTTGATTACCACATCGGCAGCTACAGATGTGGTACTGCAGTATTCAGATTTATTACAGTCAATTCCAAAACTGGTTGTTGTCGTTGAATTATCCAGGATTCCGTTTATTGAAAACATGAATCAGGGCGGAATCCATAGGGGAATCACCTGTGCAAATTTGTTACAGGAAAAAGGAATTAAGGTGTGGACAACGTTAGCTCCCATACTTCCAGGAATTACGAAACTGGATCAGATCTTAAATCTGCTTCATAAAGAGATTCCGGTTTATATTGATAAGCTTGATTGCAATGCAGAGGATATCTTAGGAAAAAGAACTTTGAAATGGATCTATGAGAAGTATCCGGACCTTTTGAAAGAATACGAGAGAATTATAAAAGAACATGACTTCAGCTATTTTTCAGCTATCGAAAAAGCGTATGCTGAAAATGAGCGTGTCAAAAAATTTCCATTTCAATTAACGGATTAACAAGCAACAGACGAACAAACGGCCGCAGAATACACAAAAGTTTTCTGCGGCCTGTTTGCAAATATAAAGAAGGGCGGAGCTTATGGAAAATTTTTGCAGACTATTAATGAATTGTGGGGTATCTGAATTTGAAGCAAGTGCAATCACAAAAATGCTGTTAGCCTCTATATGCGGAGGGTTAATTGGGGCGGAGCGTGAAATGAAAGGACGTCCGGCTGGGCTCAAAACGTTTTCCCTGGTATGTCTGGGAGCAACTTTGATCATGATTACAAATGATTACATTTTTAAATATGTTACAAATGGAACCGGTGATATTGTACGTATGGCAGCACAAGTGATCAGTGGGATTGGTTTTCTTGGAGCAGGTTCTATCATGGTCACAGGACATAATCAGGTGAAAGGATTAACGACGGCTGCCGCGTTATGGGTAACAGCTGCACTTGGAATTACGATTGGTTCCGGTTTTTACCAGGGGGCAATCGCTGGATTACTTATTATTTATGTTTCTTCATTTGTCTACAAGTATATTGATTACAGAATTATGCGTGGAGCCCGGACAATGAGGTTCTATGTAGAATCGGAAAAGGAAGAGTTCATGCTGCAGTTGCTGGATTATTTTAAAGAACATCATATAAAAGTAACTTCCCTGCAGCGTAGATCTGAAAATAAATGGTATTCAGCAGATGCCTGTGCAACCATTGAAATATATTTAGGAAAACGGATATTACACCAATTGGTGATCGAAGATATAAAGAAATTAGACGGTGTACGATATGTGGAAGAATTATAAACAGAAGAAATGGAGTGATCATATGCTTTCAGATGAAATACAAAAAATGTATCTGGCTATTTTAAAAGAAGAATTAGTACAGGCAACCGGCTGTACAGAGCCCATAGCAATTGCCTATGCTGCTGCAAGGTTACGTAATATTTTAGGAAAAGAGCCGGAAAAGATTCGTGCAGAGGTATCCGGAAATATTATTAAAAATGTCAAAAGTGTAATTGTCCCCAATACAGGTGGATTAAAAGGGATAGCCGCAGCAATTGCAGCAGGAGCTATAGCTGGGGATGCAAGTAAAATCTTACAGGTGATAGCATCTGTTCCAGAAACTTTACATACAAAAATAGCGGACTATGCACAAACAACACCAATTGAAATAATTTGTGCAGATACGACACGGTTACTGGATATCAGCCTGACTGGATGGGCGGGCGGACACTCTGCACAAGTACATATTGCAAATAATCACAGCAATATTATATTTGAAGAAAAAGATGGAACTGTACTGCTGAAAAAAGATACGGGCAATTCAGCAGAAGATAGTCTTACAGATAAAAGCGTCTTGAATGTAAAGGATATTATTGAATTTGCAAATACCACAGATCTTCATGAAGCTGGTTCATTGCTTGAGGCACAGATAAACTGCAACATGGCTATTGCGGAAGAGGGCTTGAAAAACAACTGGGGAGCGAATATCGGATCCGTATTATTAAAGGAGTATACCCAGGAAATAAAAACAGAAGCAAAAGCGTGGGCGGCTGCCGGAAGTGATGCAAGAATGAGTGGCTGTGAACTTCCGGTTGTTATATTATCCGGTTCCGGGAATCAAGGGATTACCGCTTCTGTTCCTGTAATCCGGTATGCCATGAATCTGGGAGTTTCCCACGAAAAATTATACCGGGCATTATTGGTAAGCGACCTTGTTACCATACACCAAAAAAGTGGCATTGGACGGTTATCGGCATATTGCGGTGCGGTTAGTGCCGGAGTAGGAGCCGGAGCTGGCATTGCTTATTTGCTGGATGGCAGCTATGATGCGATTGCTCATACAATTGTAAACGCAGTTGCAATTATCAGCGGAACAATTTGCGATGGCGCAAAACCATCCTGTGCAGCTAAAATAGCAGCCAGTGTTGACGCTGGAATTCTCGGTTATAACATGTATCGAAACCAACAGGAGTTTAAAGGTGGGGATGGAATCGTAACCAAGGGAGTTGAAAATACGATTGCCAATATCGGGGTATTGGCGCAGAAAGGGATGCGGCAGACAGATAGAACCATATTGTCGATTATGACGGAAAAATGCAACTGATATTTTGATTAATTTTTAATATATCCAGTTTTTAAGTTTGGGTTGTTTTTTCGCAAGCTTTGAAATAGGGGAGGTATCCCTCCCCTATTTCAAATAGATATAAAAACAAGAGAACTTCTTACATTTAATGTACTTTTAAACCTATTGGAAATAATTTCATTTATTTTCCGGTGGAACATACTCCAGCAGATCCTCAATCTTGCAATCCAGCGCATAACACAGCCGCGCCAAAACAGCCGTATCCAATCTTGTCACAGTTCCTTTACAAAACTGGTTCAGCTGTGTCCTTTGCATCTCTGCTCTGTGTGCCAATTTATTCTTACTGATTCCCTGTTTTTCAATCATTTCATCCAGCTTGATCCGGATGCTGCCATAATTCAAATCTTCCATATACTATTACCCTCAACTACAATATTATTATGAGATTGTAATAATAGGATATCTAATCTATAATCGAATTATAAGCTGTAGAATAGCTACTGTAGTTACTTACACATGTAGAAATATTGGGAGGGGTTTCATTATGGAGGAAGTATTAAAAAATTTAACAGAAGAGCAGCAACAAAAATTTAGCCGATTATCTGCAGAGCTGAAATATCTTACGGATACACAATGGAAAGCTATTTATGGATTATGTCCCATGACGCAGGAGATTTTTAACGGCATTCAGTTGGAACGACTGAAAATAGGAGATGAGCTGGAATCTGCTGCCCTGGAAGTTTTCCTGAAATACCCAGAGTTTGCACTTTCCTACAGCGACTGCCTTGAAAAGGCAATAGAAACACTTCAATCGGACAGTGGCACTCCAGAAAATTCAAATAAAAATTCGGGAGATGTATATGAAAAAATACAGTGTGTAGTGAAAGAATCATTTCCGTACAGCTTCAATTAATTTATAAGGAAACTACATAGAAAATCCAAAAGGCAGAGGAAACTTCTTATGTTTGATTTTTTGCCACAATCAATAAAGAAATCTCTCTGCCTTCGTTATATACAGCCCTCTTAGAGGTATCCCTTTTTTATGAATATACCGCCTTTTTACTAATTCTCCAGTCCTGCAAAAAAATCCTCAAATTCGCAGTCAAAGATTTTTTTCATTGCAACCAGCTCACTGACCTTGATGTTCA
>ENA-OOZX01001338-OOZX01001338.1-human-gut-metagenome-genome-assembly--contig:-NODE-1338-length-15859-cov-2.616300_pt1 | contig 15859 bp, 14 predicted proteins | sample MGYA00241048_ERZ501412 | MGnify/ENA primary metagenome ERZ501412 (study PRJEB25962, sample SAMEA2042518) | human gut metagenome | biome: human gut; feature: human-associated habitat; material: faeces... | reverse complement strand
TGGGCTTTAGCCTGTTGAGTGCATCGGAGTTTCTCCCAACGGAGAAATGGAGATGCACTCAACAGGCTAAAGCCCATAATTAGAAGATTTGCGGTACAAAAATTGTACCGCAAATATAAGTTCAAAAAGTCGTTATAATCCTCATGTATTTACAGAGCAAGGATTATATATGCTGATGACTGTTTTGAAAGGACCGTTGGCTGTTAAGCAGAGCAAGGCATTAATAAGAACCTTTAAGAAAATGAAAGATTACATATTAGAAAATCGTGATTTAATCGGTCAGAGAGAATTACTTCAGTTAAGTATGGAGACTGCAAATAACAGAATTGAAATCAGCAAAATCAATTCTGATATGATATCTCTTGAAAAACAGATTTCTGATGTTGCAGAAGGATTGAAGGATGTAGTGACGAAATCTGAACTTGCGGATATGATGAACAGTTTTATTTCAGATGATGATGAAAAATGGCTTATGTTTAATGCAAAATTTAGTAGTGCGGATGAGGTTTACGAGTCTATTTACAGGCAGGCAAAGTCATCAATATATGTGGTTGATAATTACATTGGTTTAAGAACGCTGGTACATCTTAAGAATTCTCCAACAGGAGTAAATATTATTTTATTTAGCGATAATGTTGGGAATAATAAACTTCACAACATAGAATATACGGATTTCCGTAAGGAATATCCAACTGTAAAACTGTCAATGAAGAAGACTGGTGGCATATTCCATGATCGCTTTATCGTGCTGGACTATGGAACGGCGGATGAGAGAGTCTTTCTGTGTGGTGCTTCTTCCAAGGATGCCGGGGCTAGAATAACAAGCATCGTTGAGGATTACGGAATAGCCAAATACAACTCTGTTATTGCAGGATTATTGAAAAATTCGCCATTAGTATTACCGAAATAGGAGTGTGAGATTATTGAAGAAGAAAAGAGGATGGAATTGACAGCTCAAAAGAAGCCGGTAAACTGCTTATATCTATTATTGTTGCTGTAGCAGAGATGGAACGTGAGAACATAAGAGTACAGTAAATGCCACAGGACATAAATGTACTTTTCGATGTAACATTGAACAGTCTCAGATTGATGCTGACAGCATATACGGCTTTTTGAACGCATTTAATGAATTATATGCAGAATGTACGGATGCTGAAAAGAAACAGTTTATGCAGGCATTTATTGAGCTTATCGACATCTTTACGGAAAGACGTGAAGATGGTAATTAGATTAGGAATATCAAATTTCAGTTTCCGACACTTGAAACGGTTTGTTTGTTGTCGCGAGTGTAAGCGTAAAATCAACGGTATTAATGAAGAAAAACATATTCCATCTTACGTGCAAATGGTGTAGAATAATACCAATACACGGAGGACAAACATGAGAACGCTATATACATTTGACAAACACAACTATTCCGATGATATGGAGGTATTTGAGCGCTTCGCGGTGCGCGCGGTTATTATTAGAGACGGAAAGCTTGCCATGCAGCAGGCCGGTGAAGGCTACTACAAGATACTGGGCGGCGGCATCGATGCAGGCGAGACCAACGAGGTTGCGCTGGCACGGGAGGTGCGCGAGGAGGCAGGGCTTCTTGTCGTGCCGGAAAGCATCAGGGAGTGTGGCAAGGTCATAGAAAAGAGACGCGATATATTTGAGGCTGACAAGATATATTACTGTCACACCTACGTGTATTTCTGTGATGTGAAGGACGAGCATGTGGCAGCACAGATGACAGACAGCGAGATAAGGCTTGAGTATCATCTGTCATGGGCTACGCCGGATGAGATAATAAAGGCCAACAGCGCTTTTCTTGATAAAGAATGGATAGCAAGAGACACTAAGATTGTTGAGTTGATAAAAGAAATGTGTTAAAATAATGCCTGGATGTAAATCCGGGCATTTAATATAAGGAGAAGCAGTATAAATGGATAAAAATAAAATCAAAAATAAATTAAAGGATGATCCGGCCTTCACTCTTGAGGTGCAAAACCCGGAGGTTGAGGCGCTGATGACACAGTATTCAAGCGACAAAAAGGCGGAGACGCTCAATAAGCTCATTGAAAAATGCACTAAGAGCAGATTCCTGGTACCTGCAAATGTCGGAGAGAACAACAAGCCGATTCCGCTATTTATTAAAAACGGTGAGGGAGAGGCTTTCATGCCGATTTATACCTCAAAGGCACAGCTTTCTAAGGATCATCCGTCACCATGCATTGTAAATATGCCGTTTCTTGCAGTCAACAATATGGTGGCAAATAAAGAGTCAAAGCTTGATGGTATCGCATTCAACCCGTTCACTCACAATCTGATTTTCAAAAAGCCTCTTGTAGAAAAGATTGAGGCAGTGGAAAAGGCCAGAAGAGAGGGACATCCTACATCACCGACAAAGGGCAAGACTGTACAGATGACAGCAGAGCAGTATGTCATCTTCGAGCGTATGCAGTATGAGCATATTTTCCTGCCGACAAAGATGTTTGAGGGCGGAAAAGAGTTCATGGACAGACTCGCCGATGAGAAGGAAAAGCTAATAGATGAGCTGTACGAGGAGGCATATCAGCAGAAGCGTATGTATCCGTATATGGAGGAGGATTTCTCTGTTATGTCTATGCAGATTTCAGATACGCTCAATGTCACCAGAGTTGATTTTCCGACAAGGGATATGGCTCCAAACTGCGCAATCCGTGCTTATCTCGTGTGGGATGATGCTGCATCACAGGGCAGATATTTTGTAATTGATGCGAAGGGCGATAAAACTACTGAGCTGGTTGAGATTACAGAGGATTACAAGCGTCTTGGATATGGAGCTGCACCGGTTGAGGGTGCTGAGCTTCAGACTGTTCTTGACCTGGTTAAGAAAAGTGCAGAGGAACAGAATTAGAAAAGTAATGTAGGGCAGGATATATAAAGGAGGTCGTGTATGAAGGAGTTTTTAGGCAGAATAAAGGCTGATTTTCTACTGTCATCAGTGCTTTGCATAGCGCTGGGACTGGTGTTTATCATATGGAGAGCTTCGGTGCTCACGATTGTGGCCAATGTGCTTGCGGTAGTGCTTATCATCATCGGAGTGGTCTATATGTGCAGCTATTTTTTGAATATAGTCACGAATGGTTTTTCAGCGATGCTGGGGCTTGTGGTTTTGGCAGTAGGTATATGGTTTCTGGTACAGCCAAAGGTTGTGGTGAGCCTGATACCTATAGTCATCGGTCTGGTGCTCATTTTTCACAGCATCAGGAGCATTATTGAGGCAGTGGATGCCAGAAAATACGGTTACGGAGGCTGGAGTGTCGGCCTGATTTTTTCAATAATCAGTCTGATTTTTGGAATAATCTGCGTGACAAATGCATTTGATGTAATGAAGACAGCCACTGTTGTTGTCGGTATCATACTGATTTTCAACGGAGTATCAAATATCTGGATTACAAGCCGTGCTACAAAGGCGGAGAGCGCCTACAACAAGCAAAAGGAGTTTGAGGCAACGTTTGTTGAGGATAGAAAAGAGGACAATTAAGCAGTAACAGAAAGGCGACAGAATGCGTCGGATGGAGTTTAAGATGGAGAGACCCGGACTTACCAAGGTCGGTGACCATCTGAAGGTAACAGAGAGCAAGCTTCCAACTTCATATTATTATACGATAGAGCATGCAATTGCCATGTCGGGAAACTACGTGGTCAGCGAGAGGCTCAAAAGCCGCGAGGGCGATGTCGTGGATGTAAGGGAGACTGAGAAGGGCTACTTTGTCACGATGGAGTTTGATGAGTAATGACACAGCAAGGTAAGAATGCAATAGATCTGGTGCTCGCTGAGAGCCTTATAGAGCTTTCAGCGAAAAAGCCAATCGATAAGATTACAATTAAAGAGATAACGGACAAGGCCGGAGTTATCCGCCCCACGTTTTACAATCATTTTCAGGACAAGTACGAGCTGATAGAGTGGATTATCAAAACCGAGCTGCTTGAGCCCATCAAGCCACTGCTCAATGCCGGAATGATTTTTGAAGCGATTGTGCTGATGCTCAATAATATCTCGGCAAACAGTGTTTTTTACAAGAAAGCACTAAAGCTGGAGGGGGCAGTGACGTTTAATCAGATTGCCATGAAATGCGTCTGCGAGATGTTTATGAATATCATAAGCGAAAAGAGCACAGGAAAGAAATCCAAATACCGCTGGCTCACACCTGAGGTGATTTCTACATATTATGCGCAGTCGTTGTGCTTTATCACGGAGGGCTGGATAGCCCAGGGCATGGATGACATTGAGCCGAAGGAGATGGCTGAGGCATACATGTATCTGATTACGCGCTCAATGGATGATATATTAAGTGAGCTGTAGAGGACAATTGTCATGGAAAATGACGGCTTAAGCAAGCTCATAAAGCAGAATCATAAAGAGGCATGTGTTCATATAAATATGAAAATGCTGTGAAAAAGTGTCAGAAATCAAATACAATATCATATATGTGTCATATCGGATATACAAATTGATGGATTTGTATATCTCACATGACAAATCGAAGAGATTGAATATTTATTTATTCGGTCTTTTTTTTTATACTTCAATACGAAAAAAAGAAAGAGTGGTGAATCTAATGATTAAATTTGGAAAAGGAGTCGTAAAACATCGTGTGCTGATACTGATAGTTGCATTTGCACTGCTTATACCGTCGGGAATCAGCTTTATCAACACGAGAATCAACTTTGATATCCTTTCTTATCTGCCAAGCCAGATAGAGACTATGAAGGGCCAGGATATCATGGTAGATGAGTTTGGAACCGGAGCGTTGTCATTTGTGATCTTGGAGGATATGAAGGATCAGGACATAGAGACTCTGGCTGATGACATTGAGGACCTTAAGGGTGTAAATGATGTCATCTGGTACGGAACAATCGCTGATTCCACATTGCCAAGAGAGGCAATTCCGGATGAGGTGTACGACGCATTCAACAACAAGGATGCAAACAGCCAGCTCATGCTTGTCACCTATAGTGACACAATGGGTTCGGATGAGACAATGGAAGCCGTCAACAAGATGGATAAGATGGTGAAAAACCACTGCTTCGTAGCAGGAATGGCAGCGGTCAACGCAGATACAAAGACACTTGTTATGCAGCAGGCTCCTATATATGTCATCATAGCAGCATTGCTTTCAATGCTTGTCATGGGAATTACAATGGATTCAATAATTGTTCCGATGTTATTCCTCCTAAGCATAGGAATGGCTATTATCTATAACCTGGGAACAAACTTTATACAGGGACAGATTTCATATCTGACACTGGCACTGACAGCAGTATTGCAGCTCGCCGTAACAATGGATTATTCGATTTTCCTGTGGCACAGCTATCAGGAGCAGATAGACAGATATGACGGAGACAAGAAGCGAGCCATGGCACATGCCATTTCCCACACAATTGTTTCAGTAACAGGAAGCTCAATCACAACAATCGCAGGCTTCGTAGCCCTCTGCTTCATGAGCTTTACACTTGGACTTGACCTGGGAATCGTAATGGCAAAGGGCGTTGTATTCGGAGTTATCGGATGTGTAACAATTCTCCCTGCACTGATTCTTGCATGTGATAAGGCAATCGAGAAGACAAAGCACAAGATTCTTATGCCGGATGTTTCTAGGATTGCAAGCTGGGTAACAAATCATTATAAGATACTTGCAGTGATTTTCATCGTAGTGCTCATCCCGGCAATATACGGATACACTCATGATCAGGTCTACTATGACCTTGCAGGAACCATGCCTGACAGTGCATACAGTAAGCAGGCCAATGAAAGACTCGACAAGGAGTATGCTATGGGTGCCACACATATCATCATCGCGCCGAGCGATATGTCAAAGGCAGACAGCATAAGCATGATAGATGATATCAAGAAGGTCGATGGAGTAAAGCTTGCGGTATCGCTTGACTCAATACTTGGACCTACAATACCGGATGATATGGTGCCGGATGAGGCAAAGGAGATATTCAAAAACGGTGATTACCAGATGATGCTTGTTTCATCAAAATATGAGACAGCATCTGATGAGGTAAACAACCAGATAACAGAGATTAAAAAGATAGTAAAGAGTTACAGCGAGGACGCAATGCTTATCGGTGAGGCACCTTGTACAAAGGATCTTATCACTATCACAGATACAGACTTTAAGCGTGTAAGTGCAGTATCAATCGTATTGATATTCCTTATCATCCTCGTAGTATTCAAATCAGTATCGCTTCCAATCATACTTGTAGCGGTCATCGAGTTTGCAATCTTTGTAAACATGGGAATTCCGGGATTTACAGGAACGAAGCTTCCGTTTATCGCGAGCATCGTAATCGGAACCATACAGCTTGGTGCAACGGTTGACTATGCGATACTTATGACCACAAAGTACAGAAAGAACAGATACACCGGAATGGACAAAAAGCCGGCAATCACAAAGGCACTTGCAGATTCGACAAACTCAGTTATTGTCAGTGCACTCTGTTTCTTCGCCGCAACCTTTGGTGTAGGACTTTATTCAAACATTGATATGATCAGTTCTATCTGTATATTGCTTGCACGAGGCGCAATCATCAGTATGTTTGTAGTAGTATTTATACTTCCGTCAATGTTTATGATTTTTGACAAAGTAATATGTGCCACAAGCGCAGGCTTTAAAAACAAGAACCTGACAGCTTAGTAATCTGATTAATCATAAATGAGGGATAAAATACTTTTTGACCCTCATAACATAAAAATATAACCTCAAAAATAAAATCAGGAGGAATAAGACATGAAATTACCAGAATTGAAAGAAAAGTTAAAAAGTAAATATATTGTCCGTGTTGTAGCCGGAGTCCTCACAATAGCACTTGTAGGTACAGGAATCGGAGCAACAGCAGTTTTTGCAGAGAAGAACAGCACCGCAGTCACAGCCGAGGCAGACAGCACAACAGACAGCAGCAAGGATGCTGATGACATAGCAGATAAGCTCATGGACAGCGTATCATTAAAGGATAACGACGCAGACAAGGACGAGAGCGTATATCTCATCTCAGATGCAAACGGCAACGTAAACAAAACAATCGTAGTAGATCACCTTAAAAATAAAGACAAAAAGGATACCTTGGAGGATGCTTCAAACCTTTCAGATATCGAGAACGTAAAGGGCAAGGAAAAATTCACACAAAGCGGTGACAAGCTCACATGGCAGGCCGGTGGCAAGGATATTTACTACCAGGGCACAGCAACAGAGGAACCGCCTGTAACACAGAAGGTTACATACTACCTCGATGGAAAAGAAATCTCACCTGAGGACCTTGCAGGAAAATCAGGAAAGGTCAAAATTCGTTTTGACTACACAAACACCACATCATATACAGAGACAGTAAACGGCGAGAAGCAGACAGTTTCCGTACCATTTGCAGCAATAACAGGACTTGTACTCGGTGATGGCTTCGAGAATATCGAAGTGACAAACGGCAAGGCTGAGGTAAGCGACTCATCAAGCGTAGTGCTCGGCTATGCACTTCCGGGCTTAAAGGATAGCCTCGGAATCAAGGACGGAGATCTCGATGGCGATGTAAATATCCCTGAATACATGGAAATGACAGCAGATGTGGAGAATTTCTCAATGCCTGCAGCCATGACCTTCGTGGTAAACGCATCTGATTATGTAAGCACAGACGGAATTGACACATCAGACCTCGATGACATGATAAATGACTTAAAGGATGCCTCAACACAGCTTCAGGATGGTTCAAAGACACTGGCAGAGGGTACTGACACACTTGCTGACGGACTTTCAACATTGCAGAGCAAGCTCGGCACATTCGCATCAGGAGTTGGCACACTGCAGAGTGGACTTAAGACATATACTGATGGTGTAAGTACATTAAGTGGTGGATTGAATACACTTGGAAACAGTACAGGTGCCCTTGTGTCAGGAGCAGATAAGCTTAATAGTGGAGCAGGTCAGCTTGCAAGTGGAAGTGCAACACTTAAGGATGGACTTAAGACATATACAGACGGAGCTAGTCAGTTAAATACAGGCTTGAATCAGCTTAATGACAACACAGGAAGTCTTGCAACAGGTGTGACAAGTCTTAATGATGGAGCCAAAACGCTTTCGGATGGTATTAATGCTGCAAACAAGGGCGCAGCAGGAGTATCTGCAGGTGCAGCACAGCTAAAGACAAGTATTGATACGGCAAAAACAGGAGCTGATTCTCTTGCAGCAGGAGCAAAGCAGGTTGATGAAGGAGTTGGTCAGTTGACACAATCTTTATCAGATATGCCTGAAACAATCAAAACCAATATAAATAAATCTCTGGAACCACTGAATGAATTAAATGTCGGAACATTATTTAAAACTCTTGGATATATTGATACAGATAAGATTACAGCAGACAATGTATCAGCAGCAGCGGATGCAGCAGTAAACAATGCAGGAGATATAATAGATGCTTTGACTAATATGCAGAATCAGAATCCATCTGCAACTTATAATCAGATACTTGTTGGTCTGTCTCAGGGAAAAGGTGCTGTATCAGTATATTCTGCCGTGAACCAAAGTGTAACAGACAGTGCTTACACAGTGCAAGCTTTAAAGGATGGCTCAGCAAAGGTATCAGATGGTGCGTCATCATTAGATGCTGGTTTAGGACGGTTGTCAGATGGAGCATCTGAGTTGTCAAGCGGAGCTTCTGATTTAGCAAAAGGAACTACACAGCTTGCAACAGGAGCTACAGAGCTTCAGACAGGCACACAAAGTCTTGCAGATAAATTACCAGAGCTGACAAAAGGAATCACCAGTCTTGTAAATGGTTCAAACGAGTTAGTTAAAAACAACGATACATTAAATGCCGGAGCAACAGCACTCAATGCCGGAGCAAGCCAGCTTTCAGCCGGAACACAATCACTCATGAACTCAGTGCCAACTCTCACAAGTGGTATCAAGAAGCTTGTAGACGGTTCAAACACACTTGTAGCAAACAATGCACAGCTCAACAGCGGAGCCTCACAGCTTGCAGATGGAACAAATCAGATAGTTTCAGGTGTTGACCAGCTCACAACAGGCTCTAAGACACTTTCAGAGGGTGCACACACACTTGCAGATGGTATGGTACAGTTCAATGAGGAGGGAATCAACAAGATTCTCGACGCATACAACGGTGACTTAAAGCCATTCACCGACAAGCTTCAGGCAGTAATTGACGCAGGTGAGGAATATCAGACATACTCAGCAATTGCTGATGGACAGACGGGCAGCGTTAAGTTCATATATAAATTAGCTTCAATAGATGCTAAGGCAGATAGCGACAAATAATTAATTAAAGGATGTTTAAACATTAGGGGAGGCAAAAATGGGCTGGATAGAATATCTGTTAATCGTGGCGGGAAGCTCACTGGAGATTTTCGTTGCGATGGAATGTCAGGGATCCCTGATCCAGAAAGTAAATAAGAAACAGCTTACAGCCATTTGCTTCATAGTTGCAGTTTGCCAGTTGTTAGCAATGTATATCGGGTATTTCCTGTCAAGCTTCCTTAATGGGAAATACTCGGTGAAGGATGAAGCACTTTTAGGAGAGATAATTTCTATCGGAATACTGATAGGACTGGGGATCAGGCTTATAGGAAAGGCTATAAGAAACGAAAGGATTGAGGAGCATTGTCAGGCACAGCTTGACATGAAAAGAGTGCTAAGGATAGCAGGAATCACCGCATTTTATACGGTTCTTGCAGGAATAGCATTCGGCTTCCTCGGTACAGGACTTTTCACCATTATGATAATGGTGGCGCTGCTCACTGTTATCTGTATAGTGGCAGGCATTTACACAGGATATCATTTCGGTTTCGAGCAGAAGACAAAGGTATATATCGTGGGGGCGATACTCTTTTGGGCGGCTGGAATTGATGTGATAGTAAGGCTTGTAAGTGCAACATAATGAATAGAGCTCTGTTCGTAAGGACAGGGCTTTTTTGCTGCCCATTGCAGTATGAAATACTTCGCTTGCAATGTCAAAGTAAATGCTATAGAATATTTTCATACTTAATAACACGCAAATGAGGAGATTTAAAGTTATGAAACAGAAATTGAGAAATCTTTCGGCACCGGCAAATATAATATTTGCCATTCTTGCAGTTTTTATTTTCATTGCACTCTTGCAGTGGAGCGGAAAAGTTCTGGGACTGATTCCGGGCATGGAAAAGGCGGATGACTATCTGCTGCAGGCTATTGTGGAGACAGTTGTTTTAGTTATTTTTCTTGGCATCACATATTTATTTGGGCTGTGGGATATCTTTAAGGAAAATGCAGCAGGATGGGCAAGAAGTTTATACACAGGTGGTTTTTTCATAGTTTATTGTCTGTATGCTGTTGTTTCAGGTATTTATATGTGCTTTTTGAGCGAGCATGGTGATGTGAAGGCATTTTACAACATACTATTTTTCTTTATTGCGGTCTGCCTTGTAGGGCTCGTTGAGGAGCTGGTGTTCAGAGGCGTGGTGTTCAATCTGCTGCTGAGAGCTTTTCCAAAGACGAAAGGTGGAATCACAGGAGCCGTAGTTTTGGGAGGCGTACTGTTTGGATTGATGCATTTTTCCAATATGGGCGCAGGGGTTAAGTTCAGCAGTTGTCTGATACAGGTTATTTCAGCAGGTCTCATGGGCGTGCTGTTTTGCATGATATACGCGTCTACACGTAATTTCTGGATACTTGCCATTTTCCATACTGTTGTAGATATGGGAGGACTTTTATCATCGGGAATATTTGAGGGAGGCGGAGTGGCCGACAGGATCAATGAGTTTTCGGCAATGAACTGTGTCGCATTTATCGTGCTCGGTATTCCTATGCTTGTTATGCTACGTAAATCAAGGCGTATCCGTCTTGAGATGCTCTACAATAATGAGACTATCATAGATGACGAGAGGGAGGGCGCTAAGCTTGCAGTTGTTTCACTGGTGCTTGGTATTTGCAGTATTATTTTCTCGTTTTTCGGATATCTGATGGGACTTGGAATTGTCGGCATGCTTGCTTCCAAAATGTCAAAAAAGGCAAAGCAGTATGACAATGCAATAGCAACTGCCGGTATGATTACATCGATAATAGGATTTGTACTGTCGGTCATCTGCACGATTGGCATGATGTTGCTGTTTGCAAGCGGCGTGTACGACAGGCTTGTTAATATGTCGATGCTGCAATAATACGAAGCAGACCTTTGAATGTGGCATAAAGTCTACATTCAAGGGTCATTTTTTAAGGAGAAACCATGAATATTTTACTGACAGCAATAAATGCAAAATACATACATTCAAACCTCGCAGTTTACTCACTGCGCGCCTGTGCCGGGGAGTACAGGGATGCTGTGGAGCTTGCGGAATACACGATAAACAATCAGAAGGATTACATTCTTGAGGAGCTTTACAAGAGAAAGCCCGACGTACTTTGTTTTTCGTGCTATATATGGAATATTGATTATGTGACTGATATTGCACGCGAGTATAAAAAGCTTTGTCCGTCAGTGCCGATATGGGTTGGAGGCCCTGAGGTGTCTTACGAGGTGGAGGCATTTCTGCGGGAAAATCCATACATAGATGGTGTGATGATAGGCGAGGGAGAGGATACCTTTAGAGAGCTGTGCGGTTACTATGCGCATAAAAGAAAGCTGAGTGATATTGCAGGCATTGCTTTCAGAAAAAACAGCACAGGTAACAGTACAAGTAATAGTACAAGTGTGAACAACATAGGAGGCAATAAAGCCGGTGAAATAGTATTCACAAGTCAACGCCCAATTAAAAACATGAGTGAAATTCCATTCTGCTATGATACTCTCGATGATTTTTCAAACCGCATCATCTACTACGAGAGCAGCAGGGGATGCCCGTTTTCGTGCAGCTACTGTCTGTCATCGGTGGATAAGACACTGCGTTTCAGGGATACTCGGATTGTCAAAAGGGAGCTTAAGTTTTTTATAGACCAGAAGGTGCCACAGATTAAGTTTGTGGACAGAACCTTCAACTGCAATCATGCTCATGCCATGGAGCTGTGGCGCTTTATAAAGGCGAATGACAATGGTGTGACAAACTTTCACTTTGAGATATCGGCGGATCTGCTGAATCAGGAGGAGCTTGAGCTGATTTCTGATATGAGGCCGGGGCTTATACAGCTTGAAATCGGTGTGCAGTCCACCAATGAGGTCACGATTAAGGAGATTCACAGGACTATGAAGCTTGAGAGGCTTAAGGAGGTTGTGAAGCTCATTCAAAGCGGCAACAATATCCATGAGCATCTGGACCTGATTGCAGGGCTGCCATACGAGGACTATGACAGCTTTGGGCGTTCATTTGATGAGATTTATGAGCTTAAGCCAAACCAGCTGCAGCTTGGGTTCTTAAAGGTACTCAAGGGTTCGTACATGTTTGAGCATGCCGCGGAATATGGTATTGTGTACCATGACAAGCCGCCGTATGAGGTCATGTCCACAAAGTGGCTTTCGTTTGATGATGTGATAAAGATTAAGCGTGTTGAGGATATGCTTGAGGTGTATTACAACAGCGGACAGTTTGAGATTACGATGAAGCTCATGGAGTGTATCTTTGACAGTGCGTTTGAGTTTTTTCAGGAGCTTGGAGATTTTTATGAGGCAAACGGCTATTTTGGAATGAGCCATTCGCGCATCAGAAGGTGTGAGATACTGCTTGAATTTCTGGCTTTATACCTGCATGGCTGTGACAACGACGATATGACTTCTGTGGGATTATCCGAAAATGACGGAGATAGAGATAATACTGATTTTGATGAAAATGCGCAGATTTACAGCATGATTCAGGAGTCACTCATCTTTGATTTGTACTATCGTGAGAACTGCAAGAGCCGCCCGAGGTGGGCCACAGATATAGGAAGCTTTAAGCACATGACACATGCATACTGTAAGAATGGAAAGCTGTCGCATGTGGAGCCATTCCACTATATTTTTCCGGACAAGCACACGCGCAAGCTGGATGAACTGCCAAAGTATCATAAGGAGCCGGTGTGGGCGCTTTTCCACTACGACATGAGAGACCCGCTTGACCACCAGGCGCTGGTGGAGTATATAGAATAACAGTAAAGCGATATGGCTATAGCGAAGTGTATAAAATAACAGTAATGTGATACGACTATAGTGTTAAAAGCCGGGAAGGTTTACGGACTAAGAAAAATGAGCAACATAGATAATATAAAAAATTACACGGTGATTGACCTTGAAATGACAGGGCTTTCAGCTAAAAATGACAAGATAATAGAGATAGGTGCGGCACGTGTGAGGGGCGGCGAGATAGTGGATATGATATCCACACTGGTAAATCCGAAGCAGCATATTCCACAGCGTGTGCAGGAATTAACGGGAATTACCGACAGTGATGTGGAAAACGCGGCAGATATGGATGAGGCTGTGGATAACCTGCTTGATTTTATCGGGGATGATATCATACTTGGGCAGAATGTGACCTTTGATTACAGCTTTTTAAAGCAATGGGCGGTAAATCACAAGAGAACCCTCTCGCTGAATGCATATGATACGCTGAAAATAGCCAGAAAATGTCTGCCTGCTGAGCAGTCGAAGAAGCTGGAGGATTTGTGTGAGTATTTTGGTGTGAGTAGGGAAAATGCGCACAGGGCGCTCGATGATGCGATAGAGACAAAGCAGATATTTGAAAAGCTGCTTGCACTGATGGATGAAAAGGGTGAGCCGGTGGAGTCAAAGCCACTTGTATACAAGGCAAAAAAACAGACACCTGCCACAGCACATCAGGTCAGACAGCTAAAGGAGCTGATGACTGAGTATGGAATAGCAGATGTCATATCGTGGGACAACCTGACCAGAAGTCAGGCCTCAAGGCTGTACGATGAATATCGCAGTAATTACATTAATAGGTGTGAGTAATTACCGGCCGAGGCGGCATCAGTCTGTAAGCTCTCAAGCATTGAAACAAATTTCGTGAAATTATCATCATATTCAGACAGTTTTTTAAAATTGAGAATGCCATATTTAAGCTTTAAATCAGTGTTTGTCATTCCGGTGAGATTGACAAGGGTTTTATCCCTTAAATCATTTATTTTATCATTATTTAATGGAAAAAACTTTTCCGGTATGGTAATATAACACAGGTCAGTGGTATCTCCGCGGAGGGTTGAGTTGGCCTTACGCTCCTTTTCCCAGAACTCCTCGGTGACCTTTGCCTGGGCTGAATCAGCCCTCTTTATGGCAAAAGTGATCACTGCAATAAATAAAATGAACAAAATTAGACAAATTGGAATCATATGTTGGAAAATACTTTCTCATATATGAAAATAGTATAACTCATTTTTGAACAGAGGTGAATAGTATGTACGATTTTAATAAAAAAAGAAATCAGAAGGTGGTTGCTATAGTGATAATAGTGGTTATAGCAGCGATGCTTGTGACAACATTTGTGTCAAGTCTTGTATAGCTTTTCTTGAAATATGGAAAAAGTATGATAATATGATATAAAATGCAGTTCAGTTAAGCGATGACAGGGGCGCTTTTAACAGCCTCAGGAAAAGGAAGCGGAAATGAAGATTAATAAAAAAGCATTATTACTGGGTACAATGGCATTTGTGCTTGTGGCAGCATCAGGCATGGTAAGTGCATATGCAAGCGGTTCGTCAGGCACAAAGAAGGCAAAGGTACAGACAATTACAGAGGGTGTGTGCATTGGCAGTGTGGATGTAGGCGGTATGACAAAGGAAGAAGCAAAAAAAGCAGTTGATGCCTATGTTGACAGCATAAAGGATACATCCTTTTCATTAAAGGGTGCCAATGGTTCATTTGATGCAACAGCACAGGAAATGTCTGTTTCGGCGGACACTGATGCAGCGGCGGACGAGGCTCTTTCAGTGTGCCATGAGGGCAGCCTGATTGACAGATTTGTGGAGTCAGAGGAGCTCAAAAAGGGCAATGTTGCCGTCAATATGTATCTGTCGGTTGATAAACAAAAGACCGCAAATATGATTTATGACAAGAGCGACGAGCTCAATATAAAGGCAGTTAACAATTCGCTGCAGAGAAACGGTGACAGCTTCGATTTTGTTCCGGGACAGGAAGGCAAAGAGGTTGATGTGGTAAAATCTGTCTATGCCATAAATGATTTTTTGCAGAATAGCTGGGATGGTTCGGCGAATGAGATAGAGCTGGTCACAAATACGGTCCAGCCGAGGGGCTCAAAGGAGGAGCTCTCAAAGATTAAGGATAATCTGGGAGGCTTTTCTACAGATTTCAGCAGCTCGGCAGCAGGGCGTGCAGCCAATGTAAAGAACGCGTGCAACCTGATAAACGGCAGTGTCATATATCCGGGTGAGCAGTTCTCGGTTTACGAGGCTATCAGCCCTATCACAACTGACAACGGCTATCAGATAGCAGGCGCATACGAGAACGGTCAGGTAGTGGACTCGGTAGGCGGAGGCGTGTGCCAGGTTGCTACCACACTCTACAATGCGGTTATAAGGGCTGAGCTTGAGATAGTGCAGCGCTACAACCATTCCATGATAGTAAACTATGTAAAGCCATCTGACGATGCGGCAATCGCAGGTACCTACAAGGATCTTAAGTTTAAAAATAATCTGGACAATCCGGTGTATATAGAGGGCTATTGCAGTGGTGGAGTCATCACCTTCAATGTGTACGGAGTGGAGACGAGACCGGCAAACAGGGAAATTTCATTCAGGAGTGAGACGATTTCCGAGGAGGATCCGGTTACGCAGTTTAAGTTTGATGCAGGTCAGCCGGTCGGTTATTTCAACACCGAGCAGTCTGCGCACAAGGGACTTACCGCAAGGCTCTGGAAGACGGTCACAGTCGATGGTACAGTGCAGAGTGATGAGGT
>ENA-OOZX01001334-OOZX01001334.1-human-gut-metagenome-genome-assembly--contig:-NODE-1334-length-15919-cov-3.067133_pt1 | contig 15919 bp, 11 predicted proteins | sample MGYA00241048_ERZ501412 | MGnify/ENA primary metagenome ERZ501412 (study PRJEB25962, sample SAMEA2042518) | human gut metagenome | biome: human gut; feature: human-associated habitat; material: faeces... | reverse complement strand
AGAAAGTTTTTTATACAACAATAAGGATGAAAAATATGAGCAATAAAGTAATTGGTATTGACTTAGGTACGACCAACTCCTGCTTTGCAGTGATGGAAGGCGGCGAAGCCAAGGTTCTTGAAAACTCTGAAGGCGCCCGCACCACGCCGTCCATGGTCGCGTTTACCGATACCGAACGTTTGGTCGGCTTTCCGGCAAAACGTCAGGCTGTTACCAACCCGGAAAACACCCTGTTTGCAATTAAGCGTTTGATCGGCCGCCGGTTTAATTCTCCCGAAGTCGAAAAAGACAAGAAGCTTGTTCCGTTTAAAATCGTTGAAGGCGACAACGGCGATGCCTGGGTTGAAGTCAAAGGCCAGAAATATGCTCCGTCACAGATTTCCGCAATCGTTCTGCAGAAAATCAAGGAATATGCCGAAAGTTATTTAGGCGAAAAGATTGAAAAAGCCGTTATTACCGTTCCGGCTTACTTTAACGACTCTCAGCGCCAGGCCACCAAAGACGCCGGTAAAATTGCCGGTCTTGATGTTTTGCGTATCATCAACGAACCGACGGCAGCAGCTTTGGCTTACGGCATGGATAAAAAAGCCAACGGAACAATTGCCGTTTATGACTTGGGCGGCGGTACGTTCGATATTTCCATTCTGGAGCTGGGCGACGGCGTCTTCGAAGTAAAATCGACCAACGGCGACACGCATCTGGGCGGCGATGACTTCGACCACGTCATCATCGACTGGCTGGCAGAGGAGTTCATGAAGAATCACAACATCGACCTGCGCAAGGACCCGATGGCGATGCAGCGCTTGAAAGAAGCTGCCGAAAAGGCGAAAATCGAGCTTTCGAGCTCCACGCAGACGGAAATCAACCTGCCGTACATCATGCCGGTAGACGGTATTCCGCAGCACCTGGTCACGACGCTGACACGGGCCAAATTCGAACAGCTCAGCGACCGGCTGATACAGGCCACCATCGAGCCGTGCCGCAAGGCGCTCAAGGATGCGGGTATGCAGGCGAAGGATATCGACGAGGTTATCCTCGTGGGCGGTTCCACCCGTATTCCGGCCATCCAGAAGGTCGTACAGGACTTCTTCGGCAAGACGCCTTCCAAGAACGTGAATCCGGACGAGGTGGTAGCCATCGGCGCGGCCATACAGGGCGGCGTACTGACGGGCGAAGTGAAGGACGTGCTCCTGCTGGACGTCACCCCGCTGTCGCTGGGTATCGAAACTCTGGGCGGCGTCTTCACCAAGCTTATCGACGCCAACACGACGATACCTACCCGCAAGAGCGAGGTCTTCTCGACTGCGGCCGACAACCAGCCCTCCGTGGAGATTCACATCCTGCAGGGCGAACGTCCCATGGCACGCGACAACAAGACCATCGGCCGGTTCCATCTGGACGGCATCCCCGCCGCACCGCGCGGTGTGCCGCAGATTGAGGTGACCTTCGACATCGACGCCAACGGCATCCTCAACGTATCGGCCAAGGACAAGGGTACGGGCAAGGAGCAGAACATCCGCATCGAGGCCTCCTCGGGGCTTACCGAACAGGAGATACAGCGGATGCGCGACGAGGCGAAAGCCAACGAGGCCCGCGACCGCGAGGAGCGCGAGAAGGTGGACAAGGTGAATGCGGCCGACACCCTCATCTTCTCGACCGAGAAGCAGCTCAAGGAGTACGGCGACAAGATACCGGCCGACAAGAAGGCCAACATCGAAAGTGCGCTGGCCGAACTGAAAGCCGCACACGCCGCAGGCAACGTGGCCAACATCGACTCGGCTACCACGCGGCTGAACGACGCATGGCAGGCGGCTTCCCAGGATATGTATTCAGCCCAGCAGCAGGCCGGCGGTGCACAACAGGGTGCACAGGATGCCGGAACGCAGCACGGTACACCGAACAATGCGGGTGGCAGCCAGAACGACGGCGGCGTGACCGATGTGGAATTCGAAGAGGTCAAATAAGACGGACGATACGCCCGGCCGTCTGCGGACGGTAGAGGGACTCCGTAACCATAGAAACGATTAGACGAAAAGGGACAGGTCATTGCGGCCTGTCTCTTTTTTTTATCGTTTTCCGTGCCCGCGCAACGTCTGCCGGAACATGCTCCGACCGAGCACATGAATCCTCACTGATGCAAAATCCTTTGCGACAAACCTTTTGAATCGCCCCTATGCCACCGTAACGACACGACGGAGCATATAGCGACACGCCGAAAAGCAATCCTGCCCCGACGAAAAGTCATTCGTGCCATGCCTTCCGAGCCATTCGTTTCCACCGCATCCTATGCGGTCTGTCCTCATCCACTCCGATACGGCCCTGCCCTGTCATACCCGACGCCCCACCCCGTGTCTTTCGGCTCTTTTCCAGCCCTGCCCGACGGGGCGCAAATCGTTCCTGCCACCGCTGCCCGTACAAACCGGCTCTTCCCGGCCGCAGCGCTCCGAGCCCGAACACCGGCCCGAACACCGTACACCCGGCCCGAACAGGAAAAGACGACCGGCCTCCGAACCCCATCGTCCCAAATACGAACATCACCCCGAGCCCAAACGTCGTCCCGAACACGAAACACTGCCCAAACACGAAACACCGGCCCGAACACAAAAAAACCAGCCCGAAAGGTGCAAGACCTTCCGGGCTGGCGTGTGCGGCCTGGTAAAAACCTCTATTTGTCAATTCCGGTCATTATGAAACGGCCTGCGCCGCGTGCCGCCCGCGGCCGGCCGGTTGTCGCACATCCGGACAATCAATAAGTGGCTCCGATAGTGAAAGCCCCCTCGAACGAACCTTTCACGCTGTACAGCGCATCGCTGCCGAAATCGAACGAGATACTGTACGTTTCTCCGGTACGTTTCACCGTCATGGTACCGGTCGTGATGCAGGCGTCGCCTTCCACGTTCCCTTCGTTCATCCGCATGTACCAAGTATGCGACCGCGCATACGGTGTTCTGTATCCGCCGCTGATATTGCCGGGAACCAGGCGGGAAGGGTCGGAGTAAATATCGGTACCCACAGTATATGTACCATCCGGTAGATAATACTCGCTGTCATCGTTTTTGTACACGGGCTCCGAAACGAGATAGACGGTTACCAAATCGCCCGAACCGCTGTAGGTTCCTGTGTTCATATCGAACGTCACTCCGTCACTCCAGAAACGCAAATCCCAGAACGCATAAGCCTGTTCTTCGTTCTTGGTCAAATATACAATGACGTAGTTGCCGCTGGTCAGCGTCCCGAAATCGACATCCTCGGCCAGCGTGCTGTCGAACTCGGGTTTTCCCTCCTGCGTCACCGGTATCTCGAACGGGCCGATTCCCTCGGTATCGGCCGTAATGCGCACGGTGCAGCGGCGCGCCTCGGACGAGTTGTTTTCATTCCCGTCAAGCACCTGAATGACTGCCCCTTTATCCGTTTTCACTGCATTCAGCCATCCGGCAGAATCGCCCTCGTCCTCGACGGAGATGTTCCACTCCACGTTTACGGCCTCGATATCTATATAAATCGGATTATGGTCGTTATAGGACAAAGTGAATCCCTCCTCGGGCAGTGCGCCGCCGTCGTAGGAGAGCGTCAGCGAGGGAGGAAGTACTTTCCCCTCCTGCACCACGCGCACCGCCTTCGGCGAAGCGGAACTTTCGCTCGGCGTCACCGTGATGTCGGCGGTACGCTCCGACGTATCCGGATTGTCGGCCGCCGAGACCGTAAAGCCGCCCGCCTTCTCCGTCACGGTAAGCCAGTCGGCCTCCGTCGACGTACTCCACGTAAGGCCTTCGCCCTCGGTCGTGACGGTCACCTCCTGCGGGGCCGCACCCTCCGCACCGAAGGTCAGCGAGGCCGGCTCGACGGTCAGCGAATAAACGACCGGATTGGCATTGCCCTCCTGTTTCACGGTCACGTTCTTGGCCTTTACGTCGTCGTTATCCGTCGGCCGGACGGTGACGGAGGCGGTACGCGCCTCGGCCGCCGGGTTCGCGGCGACCGTAACCAGCAGTTTTCCGGCCGTTCCGTCCTCCACCGTAATCCAGTCGGCCGTGGAGGGCAGTACATATTCCCACTCCACACCCACAGCAGTCACGGTAATCTCCTGCGGAGCCGTATCCTCCGCGCCGAAGGTCAACTGCGAGGGGGATACCTCCAGCGACGCCTCCTGTACGCCCTCATTCTCGGGCGAACATGCCACGGCAACCAATGCCGCCGCCAAAATACTTCCTATCTTTTTCATCTCGATTTTGCGTTAAAAGGTTACGAATTAAAAGGTTAGTCATCGGAATCCCGCTGCCGGCAGTAGACCGGAGGCTATCCGGCCCCTCCGGCGCCCGGCGTTTCTGCCGCACGGACGCCGTCTGCGGGCCTCCCTTACACCAAAAATAACCTCTATGAAAAAAACTGCTTCAACATGAAAAGCCATGCTCACATCACTCGCCTACAGGCGTCACATACCACCCCAGATGCTGCAGCCCTATCCCGGCCATCTCTACCGTATAGTACCCGTGCAGCCGGCCGTTCGGCGCCATGTAGCGCACCCACGAAGAGTCAGGGACATGGATTCCGTAATGCTGATAGACCCATTCGGGCAAGGTACCGAGATAAGTGCCGGCATTCAGGTCATAGACATGGCCGCCCGTGAAGAACGCGTACCCCTCGGAGATAAAAGCGATGCCGTCGTCCGTCACGGCAACCCCCACGCATTCGCCCAGGTCGTCGATGATGACGGTCTGCTCCGTCTCGGTATTGTAGAATGCGGCGCGTTTCTCCAATATCCAGTCCGTCCTATTCTCGGTAGGCGTTTCGGTACGGTACATGCTGGCCAGCCACTTGCCGTTGGGGCTTACCTTCGTATGCTCCGCCGTACAGGTCAGGCCATTGACCATATTGAGGTCGTATTCGTTTCCCTCCTTATCAATCATCTTAACCGGGGTCACCTTGCGCACGTCCTTACCGGCATAAGCCACCTGCCACTCGCCGTTCACCCGTTTCCAATAGACCATGCCGAAATCGGAGTTCTCCCACGTACTGCCGTAGATGACGCTGCCGTCGTTGGAGATGCCGCGTCCCAGAATCCCTGTCGTAAAATCCTCGTCCCTGTAGTTTTTTTCGGGCATGGGGAGCAGTTCGGGCACTCCGTCGGTCCAAAGTACCGGCCGGTAGAAACCTTTTCTCTCTGTAACATACCCCACCCAGTACCTGCCGTCCTCGGAAGTCCGCGAAACGTGGGGCCACGATTCGCATCCGTCGATGCGCTCTACGAACGAAGCATTGCCGTCGAGGTCTATCATCAGGCACTCCCCGGTCATACCGAGATTAATGAACAACACCCCCTGGTCGGTCACGGCCTGCGTACTGAAAAAGTCGTACTGGGATTTAAAGAAGGGACCCACTTCGGTCACTTCGCCGGTATCGAGGTCGATGAAAGAGACCGTATAGCGGAACCCGGCCGCATCGCTCTCGTCGATGAAAGCCGTATAACCGGCCACGTACTTCCCGCCGGGAGACATCACTCCCCCGTTGGCCAGGGACTCCACTCTGCGGTAGGCAGCAATCTCGCTGTCGGGAGCCAACTGCACCACCTTGATGTGCTGCACGGCCTGCCCGGCCTCAACGGTCACCGTCGTACTCCGCTCCGCCGACGCATCGTTGTCGGCCACGGTGATGGTCAGCGTCCGGCCGTCGGTACGCTCCGCCGTCACCCACGAAGCCTCCGACTCCACCGTCCACTCGGTCGGCGATGTCTTCACTTCGATGGCCAGCGGTTCGTTTCCTGCGCCATGGAAGGAACACACCACCTGGCTGAGATTCACGAACTGACGCTCCTCTTTCACTTCCGTGGTACAGGCCGCAAAAGCCGCTGCAAGTACCGGCAGGACAAAAAGCAATCCTCTCTTCATACTTTCGTTCTTTTTAGAGTTAATGATTTAGAGTTGACGCCACCAATCGTCACGCCGGCCGGACACATGACTTTTTGTAGCAATACAAACTTATAAATAATATAAAATACATAATATAGCCTGTTAAAAGATTTTCATCTTTTATACTCCATGTAATTTTTCACACAAACGTTAAAAGTATAGGAACAGCGGTCCGGCCGGAAGCAGGAGCCGCAAAATGCCGGACAACACACAACACACTGATATGCAACACATCCGGCAGTCTTACCGAAACCCACCGGGCGGGAAGACACAAAAAATCCGGGCGGCCAATGCCGCCCGGACCACTCTCCGTATAATCCGCGGTTCCGGTTCCGCTCACACGGAAACGCAAACCGGGTAAATCAAACTTTCGGAACGCGCCGTCAGAAGTAGAACGACAGGAAGATGTTGCCCGTCGCCGCAGTACGTACGTTGAAACCGTTGGTAGGCGTCGTGGAGTCGTGACGCTTCACGGTGTTCTCCTTCACGCTGTTGCTGGCCGTATCGAAATACTGCGTCTTGTACTCGCTCTCGCCCTGATTGACATAGGCGATGCCGAGTCCGAGTTCTCCGCCCACGGACATCTTGGATGCGAAGAAATACTCCACGCCCACGAAACCGAATACGCCCACGCTGATGACCGGCGACCCCTTGACATCTATCGTACGTTCGCTGACCTGAGCCTGGCTGTCGGTATTGAAGTTCCAGGTCCACGGGTCGGGATAGGTCGCGCTCATCTCGTTACCGTACTTGTAGTGGGTGGTCACGTTGTTGTAGGACGCGGTGAGCTGAGCCCCGTAGAAGCCTTGCAGACGGCCGTAACCGCGCCTCCACTCGTAGCCGACGTTAATGCCGAAGCCCTGGTTGCTCTTCTCCATGCGGTCGGTGACGGTAGCGCCTGCCGCCGTATTGCTCGTGGGGTTGCCATAATAATAGTCCGTCCCGAAATTGACGGTCAGGCCGGCACGGATAGCCTGGTTGTCGGCCGTGAAGAACTTCATGTTGAGGCCAGCTCCGAGGCTGCTGAACGTGGGAGCCGAATTGGAACCGTCACGGGTGAACATGTTGCCCAGATAGGTAAAGAACGGAGTCGTACTGATACCTATCGACATGTCGCCGGCTTGGGGAAGGATGGGGGCACCCTTCTTGTTGGTAAGAACCGGTTTCTCTTCGACCACGATAAGGGTCTGGGCCGATGCCGTAGCCGCTACACACAGAATGGCTGCAAGCGAGATAAAAAGTCTTTTCATAATTCAGATAATTTAATTGGTTTAACGAAACTAAATGGTTTCTCTTTCCTACGAGTTTTGCAAATATTAAACCAAATGCGTGCCACACCTCCCTTTTCGGGCCGCCGACAAAGGCAAAAACCCTTCCGCCTCACGGCTGGAAGGGTTCAATTTCATCATAATCAACCTATTGCCCGTCAAAGATTCTCAAGGCAGTAATCGACCATTTTCTGCCGGACATGGAAACGCCCGTTGGGTACCATCGAATGGTTGTCGTCCGGATATATCATCATGTCGAACTTCTTTCCGGCCCGCACCAGTTCATAGGCCATCTTGTAGCTGTTCTGCGGATGGACGTTGTCGTCCGCAGAACCGTGCATCAGCAGCAGCCGCCCCTTCAGCCGGTCGGCATAATAGACGGGCGAAGGGATGTCGTAACCGTCGGGATTCTCCTGCGGCAGACCGTTCACCCGCTCGGTATAGACCGAATCGTAGTAGCGCCACGAGGTTACCGGGGCAACCGAAATGGCCATACTGAATACGTCGGCCCCTTTCAGAATGCAGTTGAGCGACATGAAACCGCCATAGCTCCAGCCGTATATGCCTATCCGGGAGGCATCCACGTAAGGCAGCCCGGCCACGTACCGTGCAAGGGCTATCTGGTCTTCCGTTTCGAGCAGCCCCATCTGCCCGTAGGTAAGTTTCTTGAACCATTCGCCCCGACCGCCCGTACCGCGCGGGTCCATGCAGACCACAAGGTAGCCCTGCTGCACGAGGGCATCCTCCCAGTCCACGAACCAACGGTCGAGCACCTGCTGCGAGGCCGGCCCGCTGTACTGCGTGAAGAGTACGGGATAACTCCCGCCTGGGTCGAAATCCGCCGGTTTGACGATATAGCAGTTGAGTTCTATCCGACGCCCCTCGTGGGTAACGGGAAAGGTAAAGAACTCCCTGACCGGATACCCTACCGAGGCGATGTACTCCTTCAGTTCCGCATTATCCTCCAGCGTACGCAGCAGCCGGCCCCGGCTGTCGTGAAGCGTCACCGTATTGGGCGTCGAGGAGTTGGAGAAGTAGCTGATATAGTATTTGCACCCCTCGCTCGGCGCGATGGCATAGGTGCCCTCACCTTTGGTGAGCCGACGTTTTCCCTTGCCGTTCGTCCCCACCACATAGAGGTTGTTACGCAGCGGGGAGGTCTCGTTGGAGAGGAACCACACCCGCTCGTCCGTCGCACATACGAGGCTGCGCACCTCCCATTCGCCCTCGGTCAGCGGATAGAGGAAACCCCTCTCCATGCTGTACATATAAAGGTGCGAAAAACCGGTACGGGTCTCGTTCTTCACGATGAAACGGTCACCGTCGGAGAGGAAAGTCACCGTTCCCATGCCGATGTTGTCGATGTATTTGTCCGAACGCTCCTCGTATATCATCTTCCGAGTTCCCTTCAGGTCGTCCACGAAAACTTCCAGATGGTTCTGAAGCCGGTTGATACGGTAGAAACAGAGAGCGCCGGCAGGCGTCCAGCCGAAGAAGGGGAGATACTGGTCGCGCTCCGGGCCGACATCCACATGCGTCGTCCGTCCGCTCGCCAGGTCGTACACATGGAGCGAAACCGCCGAATTGGCCTCGCCCGCCATCGGATATTTGTAGGTGAAGCGCCGCGGATAGCGGGGTGCCGTCACGTCGTCTTCCGGAGTGCTTCCGTCCGGGCCGTAAAGGTCGAGTGAATAGTCGCGCACACCGCTCTCGTCGAACCGCAGGAAGGCGAGTTTCTCCCCGTCGGGTGACCAGCGGAGCGCATCCTCCAAGCCCCACTCCTCCTCATACACCCAGTCGGGCATACCGTTGATAATGTGGTTGGGTACACCGTCGGTCGTGACCGCCGTCTCGCGCCCCGTAGCCAGTTCCTTTACATAGATGTTGTTGCGCAGTACGAAGGCCACCCGCTCCCCGTCGGGAGAGAAGACCGCATACCGCAGGCTGTCGCTCTCGTGCAGCGGAGCGGCCTCACCCAATTCCGTATCGTACACCACATAAGAAGAGTAGGCCGAACGGCGATACAACGGTTTTCCGTCGAGACGGAACAGCACTTTGTCCTCCGCGGGACTAAGCCGGTAATCGGCGATGCGCTGCCATGCCGCACCGATATCTTCCGGCGAAGCCAGCACCCCCTCCCGGTCGCCCGACGCATAGGAAAAGACGACCACCCGGCCGCTGTCGAGCACCGTATAATGTTCTCCGTCCGCCATCGACCTCAGTCCCGCGACGGTGCGCTGCGCGAACTTGCCGGCAGCGATATCCGCATAAGTAAACTGCGGGGAGGCGCCGTATGCCGTACATGCGACGGCGGCCAACCCCAGCAACAATCCGAGTTTCCTCATGATAACCTGTTTATTAACTTAAATTCCAATATCCCGTCGGCCGACACGGCTCTCTCCGCCCGCCGTGCGGCACCGGAACGCCCCGATACAACCGCATACTCCGCGACTCCGCGCACTATACGCACGCTTTCAGGCTCATGTCGAGGCTCCGTATCTGGTGCGTCAGCGCACCCACCGAGACGTAATCCACACCGCATTCGGCATACGCCCGCATCGTCTCCTCCCGGATACCCCCCGAAGACTCCGTTTCGCAGCGACCGGCGATACGACGCACCCCTTCGCGCGTCATCTCCACCGTGAAGTTGTCGAACATGATGCGGTCGGCCCCCCCTGCGGCGAACACCTCGTCGATATCCTCCAGCGAACGCACCTCCACTTCGATAGGCAACTGCCGTCCGGTATCGGCCAGGTAACCGCGCACGGCTCCCAGCGCATTGGCGATGCCGCCGGCAAAGTCGATGTGGTTGTCCTTGAGCAGTATCATATCGAAAAGTCCCATGCGGTGATTCTCGCCGCCGCCGAGCTTGACGGCCATCTTGTCGAGCACCCGCATACCGGGCGTGGTCTTGCGCGTATCGAGCACCCGGCAGTGCGTGCCCTCCAGCAGCTTCACGTATGCGGCCGTCTGAGTCGCCACGCCGCTCATGCGCTGCATGATATTGAGCACGATACGCTCCGCCTGCAGGAGCGACAGGATGCGCCCCTCCACGTAGAAAGCGATGTCACCCCGGCGCACGCACGCACCGTCCTCTATCCGCTGGTCGAAGGCCACGCTGCCGTCGAGCCGGTCGAAGACCATCCGCGCCACTTCGATTCCGGCGATGATACCGTCCTGTTTGACGAGCAACTGCATCTTCCCGCGGGCATCCGCGGGAATGGTGGCGAGCGACGTGTGGTCGCCGTCGCCGATGTCTTCCCGGATGGCAAGCTCGATGAGCTCCTCCACGAAGGGAATGTATTCCTTTTTCATACCGATTCTTTTATGCCAATATGCTGCAAAAATAATCATTACCGCCGAGCCGCACCAACCGCCGGGCAGTTTTTTCCCTTCATACCGCCCCGTTCCGTGACGGTATGCGCCGGAATACCTACCGAAAACCCCTTCCGCAGCGGCAATCTCCCGGACAAGCGAAGAAGTATAATACCATAATTAGACTTCATTATAATATTTTTCATATCTTTACAGGGTAATCCACCTGCATGAACACACCCACCATATCCCAATATGCCGAAAGCGTATGCCACCCTTACGGCCGTTTCCGCACCCTCGGAGAACCGGCCGTCGAACGCAATGCCTACGGGGAACCCCTGCTCTATGCAGGAGGCAATGCGGCGGTGTTCAAAGTATGGCTCGCAGGCAGACCCTACGCGCTGAAATGCTACACCCGACCGGGAAAACGCAACGGCATGCTCTACGCATACCTCGCCGGACGCCGGACGCCGCTGCTCTGCGAAGTCCGGTACCTACCCGAAGAACTCTACATCTATGGCCCGGACGGAGAAGGGGCGTGGTACGATACCGTGCTGACCGAGTGGGCCGACGGGGATTCGCTTGGATACGCCGTAAGGAGAGCGCTCCATCACCGCGATACGGAGAGAATGGCCGCCCTGTCCCGTGGTTTCGACGCGATGGTTGCCGCACTGCTCTCCATGCCGTGGGCACACGGCGACCTAAAACCGGGGAACATCACGGTCGGGACTGACGGCACGATGCGGCTGCTCGACTACGACGCCATGTACATTCCCGGCATCGACGCGCCCGGAGCACCCGAAACGGGTACCCCGCAGTTCAACCACCCCTCCCGCAACGCCTCCTTCTTCTCGAAAAGCATCGACGACTATCCCGCGGCACTCATCTCGGCAGCACTGCGCACACTCGCCGCCGACCTTTCATTCGCCGACGGGGCCGACCTGACGGACTCGCTGCTTTTCACTCCGCCGGAGCTCTTCGCACGCCGGTCTGAGCGATATGCCAAAGCCCTCACGGAGGCGGCACGGCGGGGCGATGCCGTCACCTACCGTCTGCTCGCCCTCCTGCTCTCACCGACACCGGCACTTCCGTCCCTCGGCGGAATCATCCGGTTCGCAACGGACGGAAACGACGCGCTCCCGGCCGGAAATACCGCACCGGAACCCTTCCTGCGCGACGGTGCATGGGGATACGAAACGGCCGGACACGAAACCGTCCCTCCGCTGTTCGACACAGCTCTCCGCTTTACCGAAGGGCTCGCCGTGGTGGAAACGGGCGGCTTCCGTCACTTCATCGACCCCACGGGACACACGGCCATCGTGGGCAGCGGATACGACCATCTGAAGCCCTTCCGCAGCGGTGTGGCAGCCGTCAGACGGGCAGGCCGGTGGAGCTGTATCGACCGCCGGGGCAATCCGGTAGAGTCACCCTCCGACAACGGCCGGACGGGTATCCCGGAAGCCGGCGGAGAAGAAAACCGGTAAAAGCCGTATCCGGCGTGGCAAGAGGAACGGGCAGCAGGAGACGGCGGAAAAAGAGCAACATGCCGGATACCGTGCGACAGGAAACGGACAGAACCCGGCCGGTCCGGCAAGGAAGACACGCGACAAACCAACAACATACGATGTACAAGGCAAAGATAACCCGAGAACACCGGACGGCATTCATCATCCTCTGCGACCGCTCCGGCTCCATGGCCGAAGAGACGCGGTTCGGCGGGCAGGTCATGCGAAAGGCCGAAGCGGTCGCCTGCATCATCAACATGCTGCTCGGCGAACTCATCCACCGCTCCCGGCGCGACGACGGAATAAGGGATTACTTCGACATCGCCGTTCTCGGATACTCCGGCAGCGGAGTGCAGCCCTTGCTCCCCGCCGGCGACCGGGAACGGTTCATCGGCATCGGCGACCTCGTCCGTCTGCCTGCGCCGGTGCAGCAGCGCCGTATGCTGCGCACGCTGCCCGGCGGAAGACAGACGGCGGTGGAAATCGGACAGCGGCAGTGGATAACCCCCGAAGCGAACGGCGACACCCCCATGTGCAGAGCACTGTCGGCAGCCGCCGTGCTGGCAGGAGCGTGGTGTGCCCTCCCCCGCAACCGCGACAGCTTTCCGCCCATCGTCCTCAACATCACCGACGGCGAAGCCTCCGATGCCACGCCGCAAACCCTGCTCGCCGAAGCCGGCAGCATCAAATCCGTCGCCACACGCGACGGGAATGTCCTTCTTTTCAACATCCACCTGGCCGGAAGCGGCACGCAGACCTCCGCACAGTGCTTCCCCTCGAACAGGGAGGAACTCCCCTGCATCCGGTATGCCGACCTGCTCTACGACATGTCGAGCGAGCTACCCGCCTGTTACGACGACCTGATACTCGCCTCGCGCCCCGGAGCCTGCCCGCCGTTCCGGGCGGTCGGCTACAACTGTCCCGTGGAAGAGCTCTTCGCCATGCTGGCCATCGGTACGGCCAGCTCCTCCTTCGTGATATGACGCGACCGGGTCCGACCATAGCCGCCATCGCCGAAAGCCTGCTCCATCCGCAGGGAAGGTTCCGCAGGCTCTCCGGGGCAACCCCCGTCACGGACACAAACGGCATACCCCGCTTCACCGTCACGGCGGAAACGGCGGATTTCGAGGCGGAAGCCGACGGTACGCCCTGTCTGCTCAGGTTCTCCCTCGGCGAGAATACGCGCCTGCGCCGTAACGCACAGGAACATCCCTTTCCCAAAGGCGGTGAAAGGTTCTTCATCGCCCCCTACGAATACCTGTACGAAGAGATGCTCTTCTTCGACGGTACGGGAGCCCCGCAACGTACCGACCTTCTGCTCGAACAGCTCCCGTCCGGCGCCCTCCGGCTCCCCGATTTCGTCCGCACCCACCTCGACCGTAACGGAGCCTCCATCCTCCGCCGTCTGCTGGAGAGCGTGGCCGAAATGTACCGGACGTTCGATGCCGAAGGTATCGTACACGGACACCTCAAAGCGGCCAACATCCTCGTCACCGCCCTCGGCCGACCCACGGCCATCCGCTGTCTCCACAGCCACAGCCGCGACGCCCGAAACGACCGTTCGGCATTGCTGCGGCTCTCCCTCGCCGTCTATGTTTCGGCCTGTATGCCGCCTCTCTTCCATATGCTGTGGACCTCCCCGACAGCAGAGGCGTGGCTGCCGGCACTCTTTACACAGGCCGAATTCGACCGGAATACGCCCCTGATACGCATCGCGGCAGCCGCCGCAGCAGACAGTACCCCTCCCCTACACGCGCTTCCGCCGGAACTGCTCCGGTCACCCGGCCCCGAAGAGACCGCCGCACTGCTCGATATGCTGGCCGCACTGCCCTTCGCCCCCATGCCGTTGTTGGAAGCGCTGCTGGAAACGGCAGCGAATACCTCCGCTCATGCCACGGCACACGATATCACCGTACCCTACACGGCAACGGAAACAGCCGGCCCGCAGACGATACTCTTCGATACCGAGACATGCGAGCACATCGGACGTCCGGCCGACACGGTCGTGCGCTACTGTAAAAACGGCCTGTGGGGATACGCCGACGCGGAACTGCGGCCACTGACAGCTCCGGTGTTCACCCGGGCGGACGAATTTTACGAAGGCCGGGCCGCCGCGGGAAATACCGGCGGGGTCGGTCTGATAGACCGCAGCGGCGGATTTGTCATGGAACCGCGCTTCGAAGCGCTCGAATGGTACGGCGAATGGAACGTAGCGGCGGCCTGCCTTGACGGCGAATGGAATCTCTACGACCGGTGCGGAAAGCGGCTGACGGCCTCCGGATACGACTGGATGGCTCCGCCGGCGGAGGGGACGCTCCTTGTCCGGCGCAGGGAGCGGTTCGGGTTCATCGACCTGACCGGCCAACCCGTCACGGAGCTGCGTTACGAGGAGGCTTTCTCCTTCAGTGACGGCCGGGCACTCGTCCGCACCGGCCATACCGCATACTTCATCGACCGGGAAGGACGACGGATAAAATAACAGCCGACGTACACGACGGCAACGAACAGGCCCGACGCAAACGGGCTTTCCGGAGACAACACACGCCCGCATTCCGCCCGGCCCACAGACAACCGCCCACGACAGGCAACCAAAAGAGATATGCCGCAATACGAAAAGAGGGCAAACACACGGAAGATACAGCCCTGCGGCCGGAGCTTTCCGGCTATGCAGCCGTCATTTCTGCCGGGCTATCAGCACCACGGCATTGGCCTCCACCCCCTCCTCGCGGCCGACGAAGCCGAGCCGTTCGGTCGTGGTCGCCTTGACCGACACGCGGGACAGGTCCACCTGCAGTGCCGCGGCCAGCCTCCGGCGCATGGCGTCGATATGAGGGCGCAGCCGGGGACGCTGCATGGCGATGGTCACATCGGCATTCACCACACCGAATCCTTCACCGGCCAGCAGTTCCATACACCGTTCCAGCAGCACCATGCTGTCTATCCCGGCATACTCCGCCGCCGTATCCGGAAAATGGAGCCCGATATCGCCCAGAGCGGCGGCACCGAGCAGGGCATCGCACAGCGCATGCACGGCCACGTCGCCGTCCGAATGGGCCACGCATCCCCTGTCGTGCTCCAGGTCGACTCCGCAAAGCCTCAGGCGCAGCCCCGGCGCGAGGGCATGCACGTCGTAACCGTGCCCCACCCGGAGGCAATCGGCAAAAGTCCTATCCATAACAGTCAGTTTGAGGATTGCAAGTTACGCATATTTTCACTATTTTTACATTTCCTTGCCGACGGCGGGAAAAGGCTAAAATCCCGAAACAACATATTAAATGATAATCAAGGCGCTGCACAGGAGCGTGCTGCTCTCCGGCCGGAACACCCCGCCGCAAGAGGCCGGCACCGCATGCCGCAGGGCCGCAAAAACGCAAAAGCTATGTCAGAAATCAGCAGGCTCGAACCGAGGGCCGTATGGGAAATCTTCGACGAAATCACTCAGGTTCCCCGACCCTCCAAAAAAGAGGAGAAAATCATCGCCTACCTGGAAGGGTTCGCCAGAAAACACAGTCTCGACTACAGGAAAGACACGGCCGGCAACATCGTGATGTACAAGAAAGCCACGCCTTCGATGGCCGGCAAACCCACCGTCGTGCTCCAGAGCCACATGGACATGGTGTGCGAGAAGAACGCCGACGTCGCCTTCGACTTCATGACCGACCCGATACAGCCCTACATCGACGGCGAATGGGTGAAGGCGCGCGGCACGACGACGGCATCGGCATGGCCACCGCCCTGGCACTCATCACGGCCGAGGGTGTAGAGCATCCCGACCTCGAAGCGTTATTCACGGTGGACGAGGAGACGGGCCTTACCGGTGCGTTCAACCTCGGCAGCGACATGCTCTCGGGCCGCTACCTCATCAACCTCGACTCGGAAGACGACGGCGAGATTTTCATCGGCTGCGCCGGCGGCGTCGATACGG
>ENA-OOZX01001313-OOZX01001313.1-human-gut-metagenome-genome-assembly--contig:-NODE-1313-length-16181-cov-3.037889_pt1 | contig 16181 bp, 16 predicted proteins | sample MGYA00241048_ERZ501412 | MGnify/ENA primary metagenome ERZ501412 (study PRJEB25962, sample SAMEA2042518) | human gut metagenome | biome: human gut; feature: human-associated habitat; material: faeces... | reverse complement strand
CTGATTCTATTTCATTCATTAATTTCATTGCTTCTACTATGCATACTACTTGACCTTTGTGAATTTTATCTCCTACTTTTACATAAGCTGGTTTGTCTGGTGCGTCACTTGCATAAAAGGTTCCTACCATTGGTGAAGTTATTGTTTCTAAACTTTCTTCTTTTTGTTTTTTGTCTTTTGTGCTGTCTATTTCTACAACTGTTGGTGTTATTCGCTCCGCTGTTACAACAGATATGTCTTTTTGAACTGTTTTTGCCATACTTATTTTTATACCATCTGGAAATTCTATGTCTAATGATGATAGTTTTGAGTTTCCCATATCATCCATTAGTTTTTTTATTTCTTCATATTCCATTAAAATCACTTTCCTTTCAAAATTTTAATATTAAATTTTTATAATCTTCAATGTTTTAATGTTTTTATATCTTTTTTAATAAGATTGTACTATTATGTCCACCGAATCCTAATGAGTTTGACATTGCATATTTAACTTCTATATTTCTTCCTTCATTTGGAACTATGTCTAAATCACATTCTTCATCTGGTACTTTGTAGTTTATAGTTGCTGGTACAAAGCTATCTTGAATTGCTTTTGCACATACAACTGCTTCTACTCCTCCTGCCGCACCTAATAAATGTCCTGTGTGTCCTTTAGTAGAGCTTACCATTACTTTTTTTGCTGCTTTTTCTCCTAGTGCTGTTTTTATTGCCATTGTTTCACATAAGTCGTTTAGATGTGTTGATGTTCCATGTGCGTTTATATAAGTTATTTCTTCAGGATTTATATTTGCTTCTTTTATGGCATTTTTCATAGCTCTTGCTCCACCTTCTCCATCCGGTGCTGGTGATGTTATATGATATGCATCAGATGTTACTCCATATCCTACTACTTCTGCATAAATTTTAGCTCCACGTTTTTTTGCGTGTTCATATTCTTCTAATATTAAAACACCTGCTCCTTCTCCCATAACAAAGCCACTTCTTTCTTTGTCAAATGGAATGCTTGCTCTTTGTGTGTTTTCTTCTTTTGTTAGTGCTTTTATATTTGTAAATCCTGCTATACTAAGTGGTGTAATACTCGCTTCTGTTCCTCCTGCAATAACAATATCTTGATATCCATGTCTTATCATTCTGTATCCTTCTCCTATACTGTGTGTTCCAGATGCACATGCTGTTACTATTGCCATAGATTCTCCTTTTGCTCCTAAATCTATTGCTACATTTCCTGTTGCCATATTTGATATTCCCATTGGTATATACATAGGTGATACTCTGTCTGGTCCTTTATTCACACATTTTTCATGCTCTGTTTCAATTGTTTCTATCCCACCTATTCCTGATCCTATTATTGTTCCTACTCTTTCCATGTTTTCTTTTTCTTTGTCTAATCCACTGTCTTTCCATGCTTGTCTTGAAGCTACTATTGCATATTGTGAAAATAAATCTAGTCTTTTTGCTTCTCTTCTTTCGAAATAATCTTCTGGGTTATATCCTTTTACTTCTCCTGCTATTTTTACTTTAAAGTCTGTTGTGTCAAATTTTGTAATTTTGTCTATTCCACATTTTCCTTCTTTTATGTTTTTCCAAAATTCTTCTACATCATTTCCTATTGGTGTAATCGCACCTAAACCTGTTATAACAACTCTTTTTTCCATTTTTATATCATACCTCCATCAACATTTATGACTTGCCCTGTAATATATGAGCTGGCATCTTCTCCTAAAAAATAAACTAGTTCTGCTACTTCTTTTGCACTTCCCATTCTTCTTAATGGTATTTGACTATTTATATTTTCTTTTATTTCTTCCTTTAAAACATTTGTCATATCTGTTTCTATAAATCCTGGTGCTACGGCATTTGCACGAATGTTACGTGATGCTAATTCTTTTGCAATACTTTTTGTAAATCCTATAATTCCTGCTTTTGATGCTGCATAATGTGCATGTCCTGTTGTTGATCCGTGAAATGCTGCCTGCGAAACAATGTTAACAATCTTTCCTTTCTGCTGAGCAGCTATCTTTTCCTGCACAAATTTCTGACACAGCAAATATGGTACTTCTAAATTCACACGAATCGTCCGCTCAAAATCTTCTGGCTTCATATCTACTACATATGCTGTCGGCCAGATTCCAGCATTATTAATCAAAACATCAATACTTCCCAAATCCTTTTTTATGACATCAAAGATGAAATCCACACTTGAAAGCTCTGAAAAATCCACACAATATCCCTGAATCCGCTCATCCTGATATTTTTCCCGAAGTTCCATCATTATCTCATGCACTTCCTTCTCTCTTCGTCCTGTAACGACTGGAATTCCTTCTTCCTGTGCAATAAGTTCTGCTATCGCCTTCCCAAGTCCTTTTGTGCTCCCTGTTACTAAAACTACCTTATCTTTTAAACCGTAATCCATTCTGTCACCCCTGTTTCACAAAAAACGGCTAAAGTCTTCTTTTTCTCAAATTTAAGAAAAGAAAACTTTAGCCGTAGTACTTAATCTTATACAACTTAATCTATTTTGTTCTGGAAAAATTATAACATATGCACAAAGAGACTGTCAATAAAATAAAAAGAATACATTAAGTTAACTATATTATACCAAAAATAATTCCTCATATGTTTAAAAAACACTTGGAAATATCCCTTTAGATTCTATCATTTTATCCGCAAAAACTATTTCTTCATTTCCATTAGTGCAACTAACTTCCTGGCAGCGAATATTGCAAATGCCTCATCATTAATATGTGCATCCACGTCAATGACTTCAACAAGAGGATTGTTTATCACTTTCTTTAATGTAATAAATAACGCCTGGTCTTCCCTCGGGCCATAGTATTCACTTCCCACTTTATCATTCATAGAAATTCCCTGAAGTGGAAGTAGCAATACCGCATTATTCTTACACTGATTCAGTTTCTCGCCAACTTTAATACCAAATGTAACATTTTCCTCTATATTACTCTTTACAACTGTGATAGCCGGATTATGCATATAGACAACTCTATCCTTATATTTTTCAGGGAGACTCTCTCTTTCACCAAATGTAATCATATCTGCAGCACCTACCGATACCACCTGCGGAACACCATTCAATGCAGCCGCATCTAAACGTCCTGTCCCAGCTGCCATAATACCTCCGGCAATTTCATCAATCCATTCTGTTGTTGTCAGATCTAATACACCATCTACAATTCCACTGTTAATCAGAGATTCCATCATCTTTCCGCCAGTTCCCGATGCATGGAAAATAATCACCTCGTATCCTTCCTGCTCAAGATATTCTTTCGCACACATAACACATGGCGTCGTTACTCCGTACATCGTAGCTACGATCAATGGCTTTTTGACTGGAATATCTGTATTCTCATGTTCAACCATCCCAACAATAGCATGAACCGCATGTGTCAGTACCTGCGAGGAAATACGGTTAATTCCTGCTACATCCACAATGGAAGGCATCATCAAAATATCACTTGTTCCCACATATCTTGACACATCTCCAGATGCCATCGTTGATACCATGATTTTAGGAACACCTAATGGTAATAACCTCATACACGGAGTCACAAGAGAAGTTCCGCCTGTGCCACCCAAAGCAAGAACGGCATCAAACAGCTTCTCCGCATATAACTTTGGAATTAAGGCACAAAGCCCCTTAGACATCACTTCCATGGCATATCCCCGGTCTTTTTTCTCCTGCAATTCGGCAACGCTTCCTCCTCCCAAAACAGCAACCGAATCATGATTAATATCTGGTGAAAAAACCTCCTTATAAATGCCAGCATGAATCGTTAATGTTCGTAATCCCAGATTCTCTATTTTATTTTTTACATAGAGATATTCCTCTCCCTTTGTATCAAAAGTGCCAATTAACGCTATTGTCTTCATTTTTCCCTTCTCCAAGAAATCAACTTCTTTCCAAAAATTATCCTAAAATGTGTTTGAAATCTACTGGGGATATACAGATACCTTTTAATTTTTCAAACATACTTTATTTTATTATAATAAAATTACTCCACAATTACTGGGAATAATTCAGAGTAATATTAGGAGAAAAATGGTTTTGTAAATATTATATTTTTTATCATATATTAAAAACTTCGCCATCCTCCGGAACCCACACATTTCCCTTGTAAAATTGCTTTGCTTCCTCTGTATACCGCTCTTTTCGCTTTTTCCCGGTCTGGTCTTCAGTATGCCAGATTAACAGATTCTTTACCTTTAAATCCTGTGCAATCTTACTTGCCTCTTTTACCGTTTGATGTTGATATTGGTACGCATGAAACTTCGGTTCTTCATCAAATAAGCAGAAAGCTTCGGATAATAGCCAATCTACATTTTTACTATATTTTTTACCATTTTCTTTCAACGGCTCATCTCCAGCAAATACCAGTTTCTTTCCATTATCATACTCCATCAAAAAACCATATTGTTTCGCTTTTGTAGAACCAATATCAAAAAATGTAAAATCATAATTTAAAATATGTTTCCTTTCATGGTCTTTTACCAAAACAAACTTAATTCTTGTCTCCAAAAAAGCCTGGCTTCGTTTCTTAAGAATCATGCGGCACACATGTAATACCTTTCCCAATACTACATCGTTTCCGTAAAGATAAAAATCCCCCTCATATTCCTCCAGTTCTAACAACTCCGCAATCGTGCGAATTACCCATATCATCCCTAAAAAATGATCGGTATGTTCATGGGAAAGAAAGGCATAATGAAGCTTCTTCCAATTAAGATTCATAGTATCAAATGCCCGCAAGATGTCACTGCCCCCTGTCCCGTCCACAAGAAATAACTGATCATCTTCCTCAAAAACACAGGAGGTATTGATATATTTACTTACTGTTGCTGTTCCAGTGCCGATGATGTGCATTTTCATTGTAAAATCTCCTTTGTATTTTCTTTGATTAATACTTCCTTCTTTCCAGCGGATTCCCTTTCGGGTTTCTATGTAATCAGAGGGTTACAGGTCTCCGTTTCACTTCGGTCGTTGCAAAACGAGTGCCACTGGCACTCAGCAACCTCTGTTGAAAGACTAACCGCCTACCGTTATGATAACACTTATGTTCGGATTATAACATATATCCTTTATCGTCACAATATGTCATTTTAATCCCCATAACTTACATTATATTGTTACAAAAAAGAACCCATACCATCTAGCATGAGTCCTTAAAAAAATCCTATCCCTTTCTATTTCACTTTCAGCCCTTTAAAAATCTTCGCATAAGTCTTCTTCACTTTCTTCGGCACCTTAATTACCATCTTTTTATTTACACCCTTAAATGCCTTCTTGCTGGCTGTTTTCTTGGTGAGTTTTGTTGTCTTGATCTTTACACTTAACTGCTCTTGCGTTCTGGTTTTTCTGTTCTTTTTTCGGTTAAACCGAAATCTAAAGATAAAAAAATAAGTCTATCATATGGCACGCCATATACAGATTCAATTTTTCTTAAAATCGGGATATCTGGATATGATTTTCTTCTTTCATAATTTCCTAATGTGTCTGTACTTACTCCAATTTTTTGTGCTGCCTCTGATTGTTTTAACCCATTCAATTCTCTGGCAAGTTCTAATGATACTCTCATTTCACTTGAAACTCCCATCTTATTTCTTCCTTTCTTATTTTGTATCTGTATTATAATTTGGTTTAACCGAATTTTTTTCGGTTTATCTTGATTTTTTTCGTTTTTACCGTATAATCAAATCAAACAAGGAGGAACACCAAATGAGTAATCTGGGAAATAAGCAAATAATGGCTAATAATATAAGGTATTATATGAATATTCACTCTGTATCTCAAACAGAAATATGTAATACATTAGGATTTAAAATGCCAACTTTCTCTGACTGGGTTAATGCTAAAACTTACCCACGAATTGATAAAATAGAATTAATGGCCAATTATTTTGGCGTAACAAAAGCTGATTTAGTAGAAGACCATTCTTCTCGTTCTCATCTGACTCAATGTCAAACTAAAGATGAAGAAACCTTAGTTCTCTCTTATAGGGAATTAAATGATATTAACAAAAAAAGTGTCGCATACACAAACAATCTCTTATCAACTCAACGTATGGAAGACGAACTCCGCACCGCTCACGCCCGCACTGATATAGAAGCAACTCCAGAAGGAATCCAAAGTGATTTAGATATTATGAATGATGATAGCTTATGGGATTAAGAAAGGAGAATTTTATTGTTTCAAATTATTTATGGTAAAAAGGCTATCAAATTTCTAAAGAAACAAGATAAGCCTACACAAAAATGTTTGATGACCGCCATCTCCAGATTACCATTAGAAGGTGATATAAAAAAGTTACAAGGAGCTTCTGGTTATCGCCTGCGTGTCGGTAATTTTCGAGTATTATTTGATGTAAATGGTGTTATCATTGATATTATTGATATTGGTAATCGTGGATAGATTTATAAAGGAGTGTGATTATATGTCTAATGTAAAAGAAAGAATCTTTGGTGCTGTTACTATCATGAGCGATGAAGATGCTGAGAAAGTCTGGAATTTAATTCAGGCAACATTTTTGCTTAATAATGTAGAAGAAGTTACTCCTGATCCAGATGAAATCGCTGCTCTTAATGCATATCATTCTGGTGACCCTGATTATCAGCCTGCAATGTCTCAGGAAGAAGTTTTAAAGGAACTAGGATTATAGCAAATCGCTACATGGGAAGGTGGTGTCTCACTTGACATATGAACAGCTTTTAGATGCTGCCGATCAGGAGGGTCTGGCAGTAAAAGAACAACCACTCTCTACTCATGATGGTCTGATTATTGGAAGTCACATAGCAATTTGAAAGTATATTACCTGCTTACAAATATGGTTGCAGGAACTTACATGAGATGGCAGAGCATCTCGATGTTACAGAAGAATTTTTAAAAGATGCACTGGATGCATATCTCTTAAAATATGGAAAATGTACTGTAGTAGATAATTACATGGTATTTTTTGAACCATTAGGAGTTGTAGATATGAATTATGGAATTGAATAAGCGATTAGAAAAACTAATAAAGGCACTCAAAATGAATCAAAAAGGACTGTTTCTCCTAAAACATGGGACGATATTGAAGAAGTTGAACCAAATGAAGTTGATTTAGCCATGTTAAAAGAAGTCGAAGAAAACTCCGATTGTCATGAATTTATTTCACAAGAAGAGGCTATGAAAGAATTAGGATTATAGTTTAAAATATTTAAATATCTTCATCAAAGCCAAGGGATAACCTTGGCTTCTTTTTTACGCTTAAATAAAAATGAGGACAATTCTCTATTTTTTAATATCTATATGCATTTTTTCGACATTTTTCCGCTTTTATTGTATAATTGAAAATGAAACATTTTAGTTTCAATTCATATGTTATTACGGAGGAAAGGTACCATGGGATTATCAGATATTTTTAATATCGGCAATATAAAGAAGGAGAATGAAGAACTAAAAGAAATGCTTACACCTGATATGAATGATGCCATTGATCTACAACATAAAATCAACGATTTTAATAAGTAACTTTCATCTCTTGAATCTGAACTCAATAAGAAAAAGCAGGAAATAGAAGCAAAATCTAAAGAATTAGATAAGATTTCAAAGGATATCATTACTTTTTCAGATGAAGTGCTAGTTCAGGAATATGGTCTTTATCAACCTCGATATAATTTTATGTCATCTGATGTTTATAAGGAACGCTTAACCACCATTCGAAATCAACAAAAACAAATGATAAAACAGGATATTGCTGCCTCTGGTAATACAGACTGGACGGTAAATAACAATAAAGCTAAAGGTCGTAAAATGGTTAATGACATGAAAAAATTATTACTACGAGCCTTTAACAGCGAATGCGATGAGACCATCGGAAAAGTAAAATATAATAATATAGAAACTTCCGTACGGAAAATCGTAAAAAGCGCCGAACAAATTCAAAAATTAGGAACCATCATGAGTGTATATATTAATCAATCCTATATAGATTTAAAAATAGTAGAATTATATCTGGCTTTTGAATACCAACAGAAAAAGCAACAGGAAAAAGAAGAACAACGTGAACTTCGTGCCCAGCAACGTGAAGAAGCAAAACTCAAAAAAGAAATTGAAGAAAAGCGAAAAAAAATTAAGAAAGAACAGACCCATTACCAGCAGACACTTAAAAATCTTCTGTCCCAAATCAAAGAACATGGTGAGACCGAGGATTTGATCGCAAAAAAAGCGGAATTAGAAACTGAACTTTCCAATATTGATAAGTCCATAAAAGATATTGATTACAGAGAAGCAAACCAGAAAGCCGGATATGTATATGTTATTTCAAATGTAGGGTCTTTTGGTGAAAATATTTATAAAATAGGTATGACAAGAAGATTAGAACCGCAAGATAGAGTAGATAAGCTTGGAGATGCCTCTGTTCCGTTTAAATTCGATGTTCATGCCATGATATTCTCTGATAATGCTCCTGCTCTGGAGGCAGCTTTACATCGAGCTTTCGAAGACAGAAAGTTAAATATGGTTAATACCAGACGAGAATTTTTCTATGTAACACTCGATGAGATAAAGCAGGTTGTTAAGGAAAACTTTGATAAAACTGTGGAATTTATAGACTTCCCCGATGCTGAGCAATATAGGACATCTTTAAAGATGAGAGAACAATTGCTCGCATAATATTAAAAAAAGAGACCAGAGATGCCATATAATATCATCATTTATACTGTTCTCTTTTTATTTATAAAAATTTTATCTAACCAAATATCTGTTCAATACTTCTATAAGTTTATCCTTATATTTATACAAATCATTCAATGATTCGATGTAAAAACGAATAAATTTTTTATTTTCATCTGGAATCAATAATTGCTTTTTCCTTGTATCCAGATTAATTCTGCATATCTGCTTCCAACTATTATTCTTATAAAGTATCCCAAAATAACTCTCTGTGTCCTTATATTTGATATCTTCAATAGGCACAGTATCAGCTAACATACCACGAATAATATTAAAGGACTCAATTTCTGCCTCTGTTGTCACAATTTTAGATACTGGCTCTTCATTCCCCTGTTCTTCCGTATTTTCTGTTTCATCTTACATGGTATCAAAAACCTCATTTAATTTTTGATTTACGATATCATTTATAAAAGCTGAAAATGCTTTCCTAACCATAGGTTTGAATTTCTCAACCATATTTTTGTTTTTCTTACCAGTATATATGTCATTAAGTACAAATCGGACAAATTCATCTGATGGAGTATCAAACTCATCTTCGAAAACTTTTTTAATAAGAGTACTATATTTTAATTCTTCTGCAGCTTTGTATATATTAGATTTATCAAATGTCTCTTTTCTAAATTTCATTAATGCCTTTATTCCTGATTCATTTATATTTTCAAGATTCACCTCTACAAATGGTTCTAAATCCATGATATTATCTTTTTCAAGATCTGTATAGAATCTATAAAACAATGCCATTTGTAAGTATTCCAAATTTAACTGGAGCTGCGGCAAAATATCTAAATAATTGACTTGCGTGCTTATCTAAATCTTCGTTACAGGATTTGCATTCTACAAATATGCATGGTTTTCCGTCTATAATAATCGCATAATCTACTTTTTCTCCCTTTTTAATGCCTACATCTGCTACATATTCTGGAAAAAATTCTGTAGGATTAAATACATCATACCCTAAAATCTGAAAAAATGGCATAATAAAAGAGGTTTTTGTTGCTTCCTCTGTAACTACTGAGTTTTTTAATGTCGATATTCTTTTTGACAACTGCTTAATTTGTTCATTGAAATCCATAATACTATTTTCTCCTAATTGTATAATTTTTTTATTATATAATATCAATTTTTATTCATAATTTATATTGACAAATCGTACAAAATATATGTTCATCTAAACTAACTGGATACTTAATGATATTTTTCTGAAACCCAAAATGAATAATATGCTACAAACCAGGATATACTTGAATTATCTGACTCAATATGATATATTGAAGTCAGAAAAGAGTAAATGGTGATATCATTTATGCACCAAAAACCCCTCGGTACCGCTAATACCGAGGGGTTTTATTTGGGGCTTGGTTGCCGTTGTTCTTTACTTCTTCTTCCGGCCAAACCACTTGCTAAGTAACTTCATAATCATCTCAACAATGATTCCTGAAATAATACCAGCCAATACCGAAAAAAGAAAAGAGTATAATGATATCATTTGTGCACCTCCCTTCCGTCACCAGTATAGGGAGCGGCAACGATGGGATTATAACATAATTTTCTAAAAAAGTCTTAAAAAATTAATAAAATCTTAATTTCTTAAAATCTCAATTTGTGATATAATCAAAATATAAAAAAACAGTTGACATAATATAGATATTATAGTAGACTAATATAGTTTTTTTGCCAGTTAGTATATAATTGATAATATAGAGAAACAAGAGTCTAAGAACTCGTCAATGAGGCATTGCGACCTCGCACCTAAAAAGGATTACATTCAAAATGTAATCCTTTTTATTTTGTCCTTTTTTATGTTATAATGTCTTTAATTATAATATGGGAGGAAATTATATTGAATGATGTAAAATTAAAAGACTTATATATGGGGCTACCTGATGGAGAAGTTGAAGCTCGTGATAAAAGATTTCAAGAACTTTTCTTTGATCCCAACAATAAATATAATGAAATAATAAATAGCAATGAAAAATTTTTGATTATTGGAAGTAAGGGAACTGGAAAAACTTATCTTTCTAAATATATTGTAGAACAATCTCCTTCTAAACAGACCTGCATCATAGTTGATCCTAAAAATTTTTGGATATGTAAACTCATAAATATTGATGAGCAAGAATTAACAAATGATTATATTTCAGTATTGTGCAAATGGTTTTTACTATATGAAATTGCAAATTCATTATTAAATAAGCATCGTTGGCTTAAACATCTTCCCAGATGCAAGCTAAATAAGCTGAGAAAATTTATGCTTGAATACAATGATGACACATTTTATAAAATAGTATCTTTATCTACTACTAATAATCAAGAGATTACTGGAAATCTTTCTCACGGTATTTCTCACTCTGACAAGTTACAGACTTCGAATTTTCAACACTCTGCCGGAATTAAAACATCTGATGGGGTTTCTTATGAGAGTACCCGCAAGAGATTTTTTGATTTAATTGATTATTTTGAACAACTCGTTTTTGATTGTTTTCAAATAAACGACCATCTACTTATTATTTTAGACGATTTAGATGAATTAAAAAAGGAAGCTAGTGAACAAAGCGAAAATATTATATATAATTTGATAACCGCTGCCAAAAAATATAATTTTTATTTTAATTCTCGTGCCAAGAGTCTTAAAATAATCATGCTATTGCGCAGTGATATATTAAATAAAATGCAGGGAAATCATCCTAATCTAAATAAAATAAAAACCTCCTGTTCCATAGATTTATATTGGTTACTTGACTCTACTCATGATAAATGGGACCATCCTTTAATTAGTATGATTTTTCATAAAATAAGGGCTTCCTGCGAACCCTATAAAAATCGTTCAAACAAAGAACTATTTGAAATATTATTTCCTGAATCAATTGACAAGAAAAATCCTCTTGACTTCTTATTAGATCATAGTCTTGGGCGACCTCGTGACATTGTTACATTTCTAAACTGTGCAAAAAAAGAATTTCCGGAGAGAACGTGTTTTTCAGCTACAGTTTTAAAAGAGACTAGAAAAATTTATGCTACAGATTTTTATAATGAAATGCTCAATCAAGCTTCTTTTTACAAAAGTAGTGCTTATAGTACGCAATGTTTAAAATTAATAGCTGGAATTAAAAGACCATCTTTTTCTTATAGTGATATCCAAACTCTTTATGAAGAAAACCGAACTTCTTATAGCGAAATTGATAATCTTGATGATGCCCTACATTTTCTTTATGAATTAGGGGCCATAGGGAATGCGTGGAAATCAAAAAAAGGAAAACATCGTACCTGTTGGTATTATAAAATAGATGCTATAGATGAGGTTGATTTATCCCAAAATTTCACTATTCATTATGGTCTAAGGAAAAAATTTTCATTATAGCCTTTTAACATTTTTCAACATTTCCTTGCACATATGTTCTGCACGCTGTATAATGACCCTATAAACGGAAAAAATCCGGTACTTGCCATACCGGATTTCTAGTAACCTATCAACCAGGATGGCTGATAATCTTTACATCACTTAGATTATACCACGCATCCTGCATTTTGCATAGGGTGTATTTTTTATACCCTTTTTTTGAAAGGATGATTTTCATGGGAAAAGTTAGCACACGAAAACGCGGAAAAACCTGGCAGTATTATTTTCAATTGGCCAGTGTGAATGAAACGAGAAAATGGAAAACCGGTAGCGGATACCGAACAAAGGCGGAGGCTCAGGCAGCCGGCACAAAAGCTTTGGCTGAATATAATAGCACTGGTATTGCTTTTAAGGTCTCGGAGCAATCTGTAGCTGACTATTTCGACTACTGGATGGAGCATTATGTAGAACAAGAACTTGCAGAGACAACTGTAAATACATACAAGAAAAGGATCCGTCTTTATATTAAACCTTATATTGGTTCTTACAAACTTAAAAATGTACAGGGAGAAACCTTACGAAACTTTCTGGCCAAGTTACACCGAACTGGTATGAGTAGAAATACTCTTACTTGTATTAAGGGAATGTTGACATCTGCATTTGGATATGCGACTGTACAGGCAAAGTTCATTTCTGTGGATCCGTCTTACAAACTGACACTTCCAAATAAAAGGAAAGATTCCGAGGTAGGCACAAGGAAAGAGAATCATATTTTTGTTGAAGAAGATATGTGGAATGCGATTATTGAACGCTTTCCAGAAGGCCATCCTTCCCACCTTGCTCTGATGCTTGGCTATTATTGTGGATTACGTCTTGGAGAGGTCTATGGATTAACCTGGGATTGCGTAGACTTTGAAAACAAAACAATTACAATAAATAAACAAATGCAAGAACCTTCTGGATGTGGTAAGTGGCTTCTGTATGTACCTAAGTACGATTCATCCAGAACAGTTACTGTTGGTAACAATGTTCTTGCCTTGCTAAAAAGAACGCTGGAATTTCAATTGACTAATAAAGAAACCTGCGGAGAATATTATCAAGAAAATTACATGAACTATGATGAAGAAACACACAGCCTTCTTTCACTTAATGATTTAAGGCCTGTACATTTTGTAAATGCTAAACAGGGTGGTCTTCTGGCTCACCCACGAAATATGCAGCACACTTCCCGCAGCATTCATGGTAAAGCAAAGAACTGTACTCTTATCAGTGAAGAATGGGACTTCCACAGTTTACGACATACTCATGCAACAATTCTTTATGAGGCAGGTGTTCCAATGCCACTGATCCAGAAAAGACTCGGGCATATTAATATTCAGACAACAAAACGCTACACAGATCATGTTACTAAGAAAATGCTTTCTATGCTTGATGAAGTAATAAATGGTGACAACATTGACAACAACTTAGAGTAAATGTTGTCAATATGTTGTCAAAACACAAAAATCGGGAGCCGAACGACTCCCGATAAATTTTTGTAAATCTCGTAAAACCTAGAATCTACCTGCCTTAGCAGCCTCTTCAACGCTAACTGCAACGGCAACTGTAGCTCCAACCATAGGGTTGTTACCCATTCCGATAAGTCCCATCATCTCAACGTGAGCTGGTACGGAAGAAGATCCTGCGAACTGTGCATCAGAGTGCATACGTCCCATTGTATCTGTCATACCGTAGGAAGCTGGACCTGCTGCCATGTTATCTGGGTGAAGTGTACGTCCTGTACCACCACCGGAAGCTACGGAGAAGTATTTCTTTCCTGCTTCTAATCTTTCTTTCTTGTATGTTCCTGCTACTGGATGCTGGAAACGAGTTGGGTTTGTGGAGTTACCTGTGATAGAAACGTCAACGTTTTCTTTCCACATGATTGCAACACCTTCACAAACGTCGTTTGCACCATAACAGTTAACTTTTGCACGTAATCCATCAGAGTAAGATTTACGGAATACTTCTTTTACAGTGTTTGTGTATGGATCGTATTCTGTCTCAACAAATGTGAATCCGTTGATACGGGAAATAATCTGTGCTGCGTCTTTTCCAAGACCGTTTAAGATAACACGTAAAGGTTTCTGACGAACTTTGTTAGCCTTTTCTGCGATACCGATAGCACCTTCTGCTGCTGCGAATGACTCATGTCCTGCTAAGAAAGCAAAACATTCTGTGTCTTCTTCAAGAAGCATTTTTCCAAGGTTACCATGTCCAAGACCTACTTTTCTGTTCTCTGCTACAGAACCAGGGATACAGAAAGCCTGAAGTCCTTCACCGATTGCTGCTGCTGCTTCAGAAGCTTTTCTTGCACCTTTTTTGATGGCGATTGCTGCACCTACTGTATATGCCCAGCAAGCGTTTTCGAAGCAGATAGGCTGAATGCCTTTTACCATGCCGTATACGTCAAGGCCTGCATCTTTTGTGATTTTTTCTGCTTCTTCTAAGGAAGCGATTCCATAGCTGCTTAATACGGAATTAATTTTATCAATTCTTCTTTCATATGATTCAAATAAAGCCATTCTTATTAATCCTCCTATATTCTTTGTGGCATTACGATTCATCAAGCTTTTCTCGGGTCGATGATCTTTGCAGCATCTGCTACACGGCCGTACTGTCCTTTGGCTTTTTCAAAGGCAGTGTTTGCGTCGTCACCTGCTTTGATGAAGTCCATCATTCTTCCGAAATTGATGTATTGGTATCCGATAATGCAACCTTCTTCGTCCAAAGCGACTCCGGTCACATAACCTTCCGCCATCTCAAGATAACGAGGACCTTTTTTCAGAGTTCCATACATAGTACCTACTTGAGAACGAAGTCCTTTTCCGAGGTCTTCCAAACCAGCACCGATTGGCAGTCCGTCTTCAGAAAATGCACTCTGGCTTCTTCCATATACGATCTGCAAGAAAAGTTCTCTCATGGCTGTGTTGATTGCGTCACAGACCAAATCTGTATTTAATGCCTCCAAAAGAGTTCTTCCAGGGAGGATTTCAGATGCCATGGCCGCAGAGTGGGTCATACCTGAACATCCGATGGTTTCTACCAGAGCTTCCTGGATGATTCCGTCTTTCACATTCAAGGTCAGTTTACAGGTACCTTGCTGAGGTGCGCACCAGCCGACGCCATGGGTCAGACCGGAAATATCTTTAATTTCTTTGGCTTTTACCCATTTAGCCTCTTCTGGGATAGGAGCTGCACCGTGAGCAACGCCCTGTGCCACTGGACACATCATTTCTACTTCGTGTGAATAAATCATTTTAAAACTCCTTTCAAGTATAGATTGACTTTTTACCGTTTGAGCATACGGCATTCTAGACATATTCTCTCACAAACTTCCAAATTAGTCCAGAAAAAAACAAGGGCTCTTTCCAAAACAGGTGTAAAATTTATTTGCAAAAATGAAAAAATCTTTGTGCATCTTTGTTAAATATGTCAAAACTCCATTGCAGCAGATAAGCGGAAATGAGTTCTGGTGAGGCGATGTGGATAGGGAAAACAGCAATATCTAGGCAGATTCTGACGAAGAGGCGGTCTTTTGAGTGTAGAAAAAAGGAGAAAACTGTGCTAGAATTTTTATGCGATATTAATATTGAAAAAAATACGTTTATGCGGTATTAAAATATGCAAAGATATAATGGAGGAATGGGAGGTGTGACGGTTGGAAAGGTGCCCGGATACAGATGTTTCTGTGTCAGATATGAAACCTCAGCAGACAAGATCTAGAGGAAGTCTAAAAATTTTTTTCGGCTATGCATCAGGGGTCGGAAAAACTTATTCGATGCTGCGGGCGGCTCATGAGGCAAAGAGCAGGGGGATTGATGTGGTGGCCGGATTTGTGGATACCCATGGCAGAGCGCAGACTACCCAGCTGCTTCATGGATTGGAAAGCCTCAGGACGAGAAAGATGGATTTTGAATCCGGCTTGAAGAGAGAATTTGATTTGGACGCGGCGTTGAGAAGAAGTCCCCGCTTAATCTTAGTAGATGAACTGGCCCATACCAATGTTCCGGGATGCCGTCATACCAATCGCTATCAGGACGTGGAAGAACTTCTGCGCGCGGGGATTGATGTCTATTC
>ENA-OOZX01001274-OOZX01001274.1-human-gut-metagenome-genome-assembly--contig:-NODE-1274-length-16562-cov-4.986915_pt1 | contig 16562 bp, 17 predicted proteins | sample MGYA00241048_ERZ501412 | MGnify/ENA primary metagenome ERZ501412 (study PRJEB25962, sample SAMEA2042518) | human gut metagenome | biome: human gut; feature: human-associated habitat; material: faeces... | reverse complement strand
TCTCAACATAATAAACTCCCCTTTTTTCTTTATTTTATCATGAAAAAGGGCGTGGGAATATATGTTTTGTGCAACTTTTATTTTTCAAACACGCTCTAGAAGAGTCTGATATTACAGCGAATACAAAAAATATTGGAAAGAAACATACAGAAGAGGTAGAACCAGTACAGATTTCCCTGTTTGATACGATGGGAATGGTTGCGGAACAGCCAAAGAAAAGTGAAGTAGAAGAAACATTGAAGAAGTTAGATATCAGTAATATGACACCGATGGAAGCAATGAATCAGCTTTACGAGTTGCAGAAGAAGTGTAAGTAAATTGACTGTTACATAGTATGTTTATTCCTTAATACAAACATAGTGATATATCTATAATAATGAATGCATTGAGATCATAAAAATAAAAAGTGATGGAATAATAGAGAAAAGATAAAAATGTCAGAAGGGAGAAATTATGCCAGAGATAAGAGTTCTTGACCAGAGTACGATTAATCAGATTGCTGCCGGAGAAGTTGTTGAACGACCGTCCTCTATTGTAAAAGAGCTTGTGGAAAATGCTGTAGATGCCAACTCTACAGCAGTTACCGTAGAAATCAAAGGCGGCGGTATTGATTTTATACGAATTACAGATAACGGCTGCGGCATTGAGAAAGAACAGGTTCGAAAGGCTTTTCTTCCGCATGCGACCAGCAAGATCCGTTCTGCGAGTGATTTAGAGACCGTTGTGTCTCTTGGTTTTCGAGGCGAAGCTTTATCGAGTATCGCATCGGTTGCCAAAGTAGAACTGGTAACGAAAACAGATGAAGGAATTTCTGGTATCCGCTATGTGATAGAGGGTGGAGAAGAAAAGAGCTATGATGAAATTGGATGTCCTGAAGGAACCACTTTTATCATCCGTAATCTTTTCTTTAACACACCGGCAAGAAGAAAGTTCTTAAAATCAAAAATGACCGAGGCAGGTTATGTAGAATCCTTTATCCAGCGTCTTGCCTTGAGCCATCCAGATATTTCTTTTAAGTTTATCTGTGATAATAAAAATAAAATATCTACTTCCGGTAACGGAAATCTAAAAGATGTGATCTACAACATTTTCGGAAGAGATGTGGCGATGAATCTTCTTCCTGTAAAGGGAAATGAAAACGGAATTCTGGTAGACGGTTATATCGGAAAGCCGGTTATTTCCCGAGGAAATCGAAATTATGAGAATTATTTTGTAAACGGCCGTTATCTGAAAAATAATATCATCAGCAAGGCGATTGAGGAAGGTTATAAAGGACATGCAATGGTGCATAAGTTCCCGTTTACAGCTTTAATGATTTCGATGGACCCGCATTGTTTTGATGCCAATGTTCACCCGGCAAAGATGGAGATGCGTTTTCGAAATGCGGAAGAACTGTATTCCTCTGTGATGAGTGCAGTTCGAAGCAGCTTTGTAAAAAAAGAACTGATTCCCAAAGTAGGGATCGGTAATGATAAGAAAGGAAAAGAAAGCGTAAAGAAGATTCCAGAGCCATTTGAAAGAAAGAGACGGGCGATTGAAGAGCGTTTTTCCTCTCTCTCTCAAGAAAAGATTCGAGAGATTGAGAAGAGAAAAGAGCAGGGAGATGCTGCAGAGCAAAGGGTATCTGTTTTAGCAAAAAATAGTATGGAAAATAATGTGCGAGATTCTGTCCAGGGCAATGACGGGAATAATGCACAAAATCCTATTCAAAATCCTGCCCAAAACACTACGGGAAATATGTCTGGAAGTGTCGATAGTTATTCAGGGGTACACGGTGAAAATTCAGAAAATGCAACAGAAATTTCAAATCGAAGAAGTTCGATAGAAGAAAGAATTGCCCGACTGCATGTCGGAGAGAACAACGCAATCAAAAAAGAGATTGATGATGTGATTCCAAAATCAATGGATGAAAGTACTGCAAAAGCCGAAGAATATTCGGAAAGTGATGACAGACAAATAAAACAGGATAAAAAGCCAAGTGGACAGAAAGAACTCCTGAAAGAAGCAGATACTTACGGAAAAGGCACCCAAATGAGCTTCGCCGATGTTCCGCTCCTTTCCGAAGAAGCCCGTCCAAAGCACCGTATCATCGGGCAGGTGTTCCGCACCTACTGGCTGGTAGAATTTGATGAGAAGCTGTTTTTTGTAGATCAGCATGCGGCACATGAAAAGGTAATGTATGAGAAGTTAAAGAAAGATTTGGAAAATAATACAATTGTCCAGCAGATGGTTGCCCCTCCGGTCATTCTTACTTTTAGCATAAAAGAACAGCAGAAGTTTAAGATTTGTGAAGAATCTTTCAAAAAACTTGGATTTCTTATTGAAGAATTCGGCGGAAACGAGTATTGTATTCGTGGGGTTCCGGCGAATCTGCTCGGAATTGACCCGCAGGAGCTGTTTATCGAAATTTTTGACCAGATAGAGGAAAACAGTGGTAAGATGAATTTAGAAATGATCACAGACAGATTGGCAACGATGGCTTGCAAGGCAGCCGTAAAGGGTAATACAGCCATGTCTTATCAGGAGATGGATGCACTGATGGATCAGCTTATGAAGCTCGATAATCCATATCAGTGTCCACATGGCCGTCCAACGATTATTTCTATGACAAAGTATGAATTAGAAAAAAAGTTTAAGCGAGTACAGTAGAGGGGGATGGTTGTGGAACAGAAAAAACCTCTTATTATATTAACCGGACCGACAGCCGCCGGAAAGACAAAGCTTTCTATTGGTCTGGCAAAAAGTATTGGCGGAGAGATTATCAGTGCAGATTCCATGCAGGTGTATAAAAAGATGGATATCGGTACAGCAAAGATTCGTCCGGAAGAAATGGACGGAGTGCCGCATTATCTGGTAGATGAATTTGATCCATCAGAAGAATTCAACGTCGTTGTTTTTGTAGAAAGAGCGAAAGCTGCGATGGAGAAGATTTATGCTGCAGGTCATATCCCGATTATTGTCGGGGGAACTGGATTTTACATTCAGGCGTTGCTTTATGATATTGACTTTTCAGAGCATGAAGGAAAGGAGAGTTACCGAAAGGAATTAGAACAGCTTGCGAAAGAAAAAGGAAAAGAATATCTTTACGAAATTCTTAAGGAAGTTGACCCGGAATATGCACAGATTGTACATTTTAATAATGTAAAAAGAGTAATCCGGGCACTCGAATACCATAAAGAGACCGGACATAAGTTATCGGAGCATAATAAGGAACAAAGGCAGAAAGACTCCCCTTATAATTTTGCGTATTTTGTATTATATCACGATAGAGAAGTGCTGTATGACCGCATCAACAGACGTGTCGATCTGATGATGGAGGACGGGCTTCTTGAGGAAGTAAAAGGATTGATAGAAGAAGGATACACAAAGGATCTTGTATCCATGCAGGGACTTGGCTATAAAGAGTTTTTTGATTATTTTGATGGGGAGATGTCTTTAGAGGAGACTGTCGATAAAGTCAAAAGAGATACAAGACGTTTTGCAAAAAGACAGCTTACCTGGTTTCGACGGGAAAAAGAAGTTGTCTGGCTGAATAAAAAGGAATATGAACAGGAAAAGAACCTGCTTGATTCTGTTTTAAATATAATAAAAGAGAAAGGAATCTGTAATGGAACAAAGAGATAAGATACTGGAAGAGTATTATGCACAGATGGGAATCGCAAAGCCGGTCTACGACTTTTGCATGAAAGTAGAGGAAGAATTAAAAGACCGCTTTTTATCTATAGATAAAACTGCAGAATGTAATCAGATGAAGGTGCTCCGTGCGATGCAGAAAAATCATTTAAGTGAGGCTTGCTTTGCACCGACAACTGGCTATGGATATAATGATATTGGAAGAGAGACATTAGAAAAGATTTATGCTGATGTATTTGGAACAGAAGATGCATTGGTAAGACCACAGATTACCTGTGGAACACATGCGCTTGCGCTTGCATTAATGAGCCAGCTTAGACCAGGAGATGAACTGTTATCCCCTGTAGGCAAGCCATATGATACGTTGGAAGAAGTTATAGGGATTCGTCCGTCCAATGGCTCTCTTGCAGAATATGGCATCAGTTACCATCAGGTAGATTTGCTGCCAGATGGTGAGTTTGACTGGGATGGTATTGAGAAGGCATTAAATGAAAAAACAAAGCTTGTTACTATTCAGCGTTCCAAAGGCTATGCCTCCCGCCCGACTCTTTCTGTAAAAAGAATTGGAGAGTTGATTCATTTTATTAAGGAAAGAAAACCAGATGTACTCTGTATGGTAGATAACTGTTATGGAGAGTTCGTTGAGATTGAGGAACCATCACAGGTAGGAGCAGACTTGATTGTCGGTTCTCTGATTAAGAATCCGGGTGGCGGACTTGCTCCGATCGGCGGTTATCTTTGTGGAACAAAGGAATGTATCGACAGGGCAGCTTACCGTCTGACTTCTCCTGGACTTGGCAAAGAGGTGGGAGCAACGCTTGGCGTTACAACTTCACTTACACAGGGACTTTTCTTAGCACCAACAGTTGTAAAGGGCGCGTTAAAGGGTGCGGTTTTTGCGGCAAATATTTATGAAAAGTTAGGATTTAAAGTAATTCCTGACAGCAAGGAGAGCCGTCATGATATTATTCAGGAAGTAGAATTCCATGATCCAGAACTTATGGTAGCTTTCTGTGAGGGAATTCAGGCGGCGGCACCGGTCGACAGCTATGTAACGCCGGAACCGTGGGCAATGCCGGGCTATGACAGCGATGTCATCATGGCGGCAGGTGCTTTTGTACAGGGATCGTCCATTGAGCTGAGTGCAGACGGTCCGATCAAGCCTCCATATGCCGTTTATTTCCAGGGCGGACTGACCTGGTATCACGCAAAACTGGGCATTCTCAAATCTTTACAAAAACTTAAGGAACGAAAACTTGTCGACCTTGACTTGTTATGATAGAATATAATGTGATTTATGTATGCTTCCCGGGAGAGCAGAGAGGAAGCATTTATGAACAAAATTACTACGGTAAAAGAATTGCCGGATTCGGAAAAGCCATATGAAAAGTTTCTTACATATGGCCCGGAATACTTAAGTGATGCAGAGCTGTTAGCAGTGATTATCCGTTCAGGGACAAGCGGTCTGAAGTCTGTGGAAGTTGCGCAGAATCTGTTAAATGACGGTCATCGCAATTTGTTAAACCTCTATGACATTCCGTTTGAAAAGATGCAGAAAATACGTGGAATTGGTCCCATAAAGGCAATCCAGTTAAAATGTATTGCGGAATTATCAAAGCGGATTGCACAGACAAAATCAGCACCAAACGTATGCATGACTAATCCGAGAACCATCGCAGATTACTATATGGAGCATCTGCGCCACGAGAACAAAGAACATCTGATCGTCTGTATGTTCGACAACAAATGCCACATGAAAGGTGATAAACTGCTTTCTGTCGGCAGTGCAAACGAGACGATTGTTTCGCCGCGTGAGGTTTTTGAAACAGCAATCAACTGTCATGCAGCACATCTTATCTTAGTCCATAATCATCCGAGCGGTATACCGGAACCATCCCATGCAGATGATGTCGTTACAAAACGGATTTTAAACTGCGGACAGTTGATGGGCATTCCGCTTTCCGACCATGTTATTATCGGAGATCATTCTTACTTTAGTTACAGAGAAAATAACAGGATCGTGGTTTAAACCGCGTTCCAAAGGGAGAGAACAATGACAAACAACGTATACGGTATTGATCTTGGAACATGCAATATGAAAATTTACTGCAAGTCTTCCAACAAAATCTTAAATGAGAAAAACACGATCGCATTAAAAAATAAAGATGAGATCTACGCTTATGGTAACTCGGCATACGCAATGTATGAAAAGGCCCCGGAGTCTATCCATGTGACATTCCCTGTTACAACAGGTGTCATCGCAGATTTCAACAATCTTCAGTCCATGATACAGCTTTTCTTAGAAACACATGTCAAGGGAAGCTTAAAGGGGGCAGAATTTATTGTGGCAGTACCGACAAGTATCACAGAAGTAGAGAAAAAAGCGTTTTTTGACATGTTCTATAAGAGCAAGATGAAACCAAAGAGTGTTCTTTTATGTGAAAAACCAATCGCAGATGCTGTGGGATTGGGATTAGACGTCAATGAACCGACCGGTATCATGGTTGTAGATATCGGTGCAGATACGACCGAGATTTCTGTTATTTCACTTGGAGGACTTGTACTTAGTGATCTTCTCCATTTTGGCGGCAATAAGATTGATGAATCCATCATTACTTATGTAAAACGAAATTATAATCTGGTGATCGGGCAGAAAACGGCACAGAGTATGAAAGAACGTTTGGGTTCCGGTATCCCGGGCAATGAAGATACGATGATCGTTGTCGGCAGAGATGTTGTAAGCGGACTTCCGATCGAAATGGAAATGTCAGGCGGAGTTGTCTATGAAGCAATCAAAGATAATCTCGAAAGTATCTGCAATTCCATCAAAATGATCTTAGAGAAAACACCACCGGAACTTGCAAAAGATATTATCCATTCCGGAATCTATATCACAGGCGGAAGTTCCCAGATTCATGATCTGGATAAATTGTTTGCAGATATCACAGGAATTGATATCAATACCTGTGAAGAACCGGAAGAGTGCGTTGTGCGTGGTCTTGTAAAAATTGTTTCCGACAGCAAATACAAACATCTTGCCTTCAGCATGAAAAGTAAGATCTTGATTTAGGGGAAAGTATGAAACGAAAACCAAAATTTGTTCTTCCCACAAAATATATATTGCTTATCTTAAGCGGTGTATGTATTGTGGTAATATTACTCAGTTTTACACTCGGCATATCCGGCGGACCATTAAATACTGTCGCCGGATATGTATTTATCCCAATGCAGCGCGGCATTAATTCTGTTGGCAGCTGGATTGGTGAAAAAGCAGACAATCTAAAAAAATTAAATGATGTTATGGCAGAAAATGAAGACCTGAAACGTCAGGTGGATGATCTGACCACGGAATTAAATACCATTAAATTAGAGCAGTACGAGCTTGACAATTTAAGAGAACTTTTAAAACTGGATCAGAAATATCCAAGTTACGATAAAGTTGCAGCAAATGTTATCGGGAAAGACGGCGGCAACTGGTTTACGAATTTTACGATTGACAAGGGATCTAACGATGGAATCGAAGTGGACATGAACGTGATCGCGGGAAGTGGTCTTGTAGGAATTGTCACAGACGTAGGACCAAACTATGCAAAAGTTTCTGCTATCATAAATGATACCATAAAAGTCAGTGGTATGGTTACAACCACATCGGATAACCTGATCGTAAATGGCAGTTTACAGAATATGAATGAAAATATGGTCATTGAATTTTCAAATCTCAATGATAAGGACAATAAAGTTGCCATCGGTGATCCCGTCGTTACTTCTTATGTATCAAACCGCTATCAGCAGGGAATTCTGATCGGTTATATCAGTACACTTACCATGGATTCTAATAATCTTACAAAGTCGGGTACCATTACACCGGCGGTCGATTTTGAGCATATCGAAGAAGTTCTTGTCATTTTAAATAAGAAACAGACAGCAGAATCTTAGAAATAGAGGTTATTTATGAGAAGAAAGATTACCGTATTTATTATTATTGGCGTCTGCTATCTGTTGCAAACGACATTTTTTGACACACTTTCCTTTGCATCCATATCACCAAACCTTCTGATTATCGTAACATCGTCCTTTGGTTTTATGCGTGGACGCAAAGAAGGGCTTTTTATCGGTTTTTTCTGCGGACTGCTCTTAGATATTTTCGGTGGAGGTGTTCTTGGATTTTACAGCCTTTTATATATGTATATCGGTTATATCAATGGAATGTTCCGTAAACTTTTTTATCCGGAAGATATTAAACTGCCGCTTGTCCTGATTGCAGGCAGTGATTTAAGCTGCAACCTTCTGATTTATTTTATTATGTTTCTTTTTCGAAACAGATACGACTTTAACTACTATTTTTTACAATTAATGATACCAGAGTTGGTTTATACCATGGTTATAACAATTTTTTTGTATTTCATAATTTTAAAGATAAACCAGAAACTGGAAGCAATCGAGAAAAGGAGTGCAAGCAAATTTGTTTGATAATATAAAAGAAGCATGCCGTATGTTTTTTAAATCGCGGCTGGTTGTAGCAACAGTTGTGATGATTCTGCTGTTTTCCATTCTTCTGTGGCGTATTTTTTCTCTTCAGATTGTAAATGGAAAAGAATATCAGAACAATTATACGTTCAAAATCGTCAAGGAACGCACCTTAAACAGTACACGCGGAAATATTTATGACCGCAATGGCAACCTGCTCGCCTACAATGAACTGGCATATTCCATTACGATCGAGGATAATGGTACTTACAGTTCTACGAAAGCAAAAAATGCAGCGATCAATGCAGAAATTGCACAGGTCGTAACCGCACTTGAAGAAAATGGAGACTCCATTGTCAACGATTTTAAAATATCGCTGGATGACAATGGCAATTACAGTTACAACATAGAAGAATCCGGCGCAACCTGGAAACGTTTTCTGGCAGATGTGTTTGGAGAGGCTTCATTTGAAAGTATGCAGGAAGATGAATCTGACATCATTTCCCGCAACAAACTTGATTTTAAACCGACGGAAGCAACCGCTGCACAGGTTATGCAATATCTGGCGGGCAGCAACCGTTATGCCATTGGAACCGAATATGATGATGCAATGGCATATAAGATTACTGTTGTACGTTTTTCCATGGCACAAAATGCCTATCAGAAATATATTGCAACAACGATCGCAACGAACGTTTCCGAGGAATCGGTTGCCTATATCAGCGAACACGCTGCAGAATTGCAGGGGGTTGAAGTATTAGAGGATACCATACGAAAGTACAACGATAGTGAATATTTTTCTTCCATTATCGGTTACACCGGAAAAATATCCACCGACGAATACAATAAACTTTCAGAGACAGATGATTCCTATACTTTAAATGACGTAGTCGGTAAACTTGGTATTGAACAGTATATGGACAGCGATTTAAAAGGTGAGAAAGGTCATGAAAAGCTCTATGTGGATTATCTTGGAAAAGCGGTAAAAGTCATTGAACACGAAGAACCGCAGGCAGGAAATGATGTCTATCTGTCTATCGACAAAGATCTTCAGATTGCAGTATATAAGCTTTTAGAGCAGGAGATTGCCGGAATCGTATACTCCAATATTGATAATCCTGGATCAGATATCAATATTCCGATCACAGATGTCTATTTTGCACTGATTAACAATAATGTGATTGATTTTTCACATTTTTCAGAAGAAAATGCATCCCCCACGGAACGGGAAGTACAGCAGATCTTTGCCAGCAGACAAAATGCTGTAATTGAACAGATACGCACCGAACTGACCGGAAGTGCACCGACACCATTTGCATCGATGACAGAGGAATATCAGGATTATTTTACCTATATCATAAAAAATATGCTTCATGATAACAATATCCTGTTAAAGAAAAATATTGATACGTCCGATGAGGTTTACCTTCAATGGCAGAATGGGGCGATTGGCCCGCAGGAGTATTTAAACCATGCAATTGCCAAAGGGTGGATCGACATTACAAAGTTTTCCGTAAGTGAAAAATATTCAGATTCTACTGAAATATATGATGCATTGTGTGATTATATTCTAAATGATATCAGTACAGATTCAGATTTTACAAAAATTATATATGAATATTTAATCCAGACCGATGCAATTACCGGAAGACAGCTTTGTCTGATCTTATTTGATCAGAATATTCTGGCATTTGACGAGGATGATATTGCAGGATTATCAGGCGGCACAATTGCACCGGCTTCCTTTATCAAGGAAAAGATCCAGAATCTTGAAATTACACCGGCACAGCTTGCCTTAGATCCATGTGCGGGCTCCTGTGTGATCACAGATACAAAGACAGGGGAAGTTCTCGCTTTGGTAAGTTATCCTGGATACGACGGTAACAGGCTTGCAAACACCGTCGATTCCGATTACTTCAACAGCCTGCAGCAAAATAATGCAAGACCTCTGTACAATTATGCAACCCAGCAGCGGACGGCACCTGGTTCTACATTTAAAATGGTATCAGCGACGGCAGGTCTTGCAGAACATGTGATCAGTACGACGGAGCAGATCCAGGATCTTGGAGTGTACAAAAACGTAAGCAATGAACCGAGATGCTGGATTTATCGTTCTTTCCACGGATCACATGGTCTTATTAATGTGTCTGAAGCACTTAGAGATTCCTGTAACTACTTCTTCTATGAAGTTGGTTACCGTCTCAGTACCAATAATTATGCAATGAGCTACAATAATGATGCCGCAGAAAACGGTATTGAAAAAATTCAGAAATATGCTTCACTTTATGGCCTGAATGAAACAACCGGCATAGAAATTGAAGAGAGCAAACCGCAGGTCGCAGATAGTTTCCCTGTCATGGCTGCCATTGGTCAGAGTAATAATAACTACTCCACGATACAGCTCGCCAGATATGTTACTGCCGTTGCAAACAGTGGTACCGTATATAATTACACACTTTTAAACAAAGTAACGGATTCTGACGGAAACACATTAAAACAATACGAACCGGAGATACGCAATACCGTGGATGTCTTAAGTGACAGTGACTGGGATGCCATTCATACCGGTATACGCATGGTGGTTGAAAATACAAAAGAATTCGATGGATTTCCAATCGAGGCAGCCGGCAAGACAGGTACGGCACAGGAGGATCTGAAACGGCCAAGCCACGCTTTGTTTGTCGGTTATGCTCCGTACGATAATCCTGAAATATCAATTGCAACGCGTATTGCAAATGGATATACTTCCCACAATGCGGCAGAAGTTTCAAAGAAGATCCTTGCATACTATTTCAAAGTTGAAGATGCTGATTCTCTGTTAAACGGACAGGCTGAGAATATTAATGCTACATCAAATGGTGTAAATGATTAACATTTGAATAATTCCCGTTTTTTTGCGGGTTTTATTAATAAATCAAAACAGGAGGTTCCCTCATGGGTGAAGTGATTACTTTTACCTCAGGAAAAGGCGGCGTTGGCAAAACGACAACCACAGCTAACGTTGGCGCAGGACTTTCACTGTTAGATAAAAAAGTCGTATTGGTAGATACTGATATCGGCTTACGAAATCTTGATGTTGTCATGGGACTGGAAAACCGGATCCTCTATAATCTGGTGGATGTGCTAAGCGGCAGATGCAGGGCGAAACAGGCAATCATCCGGGACAAACGATTCCCGAATCTCTCTGTGATACCGTCATCCTGTACAAAAGAAAAAATTCTGCTTGATTCTGATCAGATGAAACATCTGCTTGATGATCTAAGACAGGAATTTGATTATATATTAGTTGACAGTCCCGCAGGTATCGATCAGGGATTTTTACTTGCCATTACGGGAGCCGACCGCATTGTAGTGGTCACAACACCTCAGATTGCAGCCATTCATGATGCTGATTGTGTACTTCAGATATTAAAAACACATTATACGGTAAAAACAGAACTTCTGATCAATGGTTTTCGCAAGCACATGGTAAAAGACGGAGATATGCTAAATATCGATGATATCTGTGAACTTTTAGATGTGCCATTACTTGGTGTCGTGCCGGAAGATGAACAGATCATCATTGCCCAGAACCATGGCGAACCGTTGCTGCATCTGGATGGAAATAAAAAGAATGCATTACTTTCTGAGCTCTGCTACAACAATATTGCACGGCGAATCACAGGTGAGGAAGTGCCTCTGTTAAATTACATAAAACAGGGCAGTATTTTTTCGAAGATATTTTTTAAAAAGAAACCTGTGAAAGGAGCGCTGCATGTTTAAAACCCATTCCGGAAATGTTGCAAAAGAGCGCTTAAAGCTGATGATGAATGCAGACCATCAAAAACTGGATGATGCCACTATGGAACTGATCCGTCAGGAGATAGGCTGTGTTATCACGAAATATGTGGTTATAGAGCCGGAGAACATTGAGATTAAAGTAATGTTAAAGGATTACAAGAAAAGAGAGTAGGATAATGTCTAAACTTTATAAACTAAAGAATTACAAATTCATACTGGTCATATATGTTCTGATATTAAATACCCTGGGGGTCTTTCTGGTTGGGAGCGCAAGCCCCGGGGATCAGAAAAAACAGATCATCGGTATGGTGAGCGGTATTGTCATCATGGTGATTTTATCTTTGATCGATTACAGTTTTATCCTCCGTTTTTCCTGGATCATATATCTGCTGGCAGTCGGTCTCTTAGCACTGGTACTTGTCGCGGGTGATTCTTCAAAAGGAGCACAGCGCTGGTTTGAGATTGGCGGTATCCGCTTTCAGCCATCCGAACTTGTAAAAATACTTTTGATTTTATTTTTCGCGTATTATTTCATGAAATATGAGGAGAAGATCAATACGGTAAGAGTGATTGTTTCTTCGTTTGTGTTACTTGCGATTCCGCTGTTTTTAATCTATAAACAGCCAAATCTGTCGACAATGATTGTAATTACCTTAGTTTTTTGCGCATTATTATTTATGGCAGGCTTAAATTACAAACTGGTCGTCGGTGTGCTGATCGTATGTATTCCGGTCGGACTGATTGGAATGACACTGATCATACAGGATAAAATCCCATTCATCCACGCTTATCAGCTGGGGCGTATCATGGCATGGCTTTATCCGGACGATTATCCGGATCTTGCCTACCAGCAGCAGAATTCGATCATGGCGATCGGTTCCGGACTATTATGGGGAAAAGGACTTAACAATACGGATCCGACTTCGGTCAAAAACGGAAACTTTATTTTGGAACCTCAAAATGACTTTATTTTCGCGGTTGCAGGTGAAGAACTTGGATTTGTGGGCAGTGCAGTGATCATAATTCTCTTGCTTTTCATCACGATTGAGTGTATATTTATTGCTAGAAAAGCAAAAGACACAGCAGGCAGACTGATCTGTTGTGGTGTAGGTGCGCTGATTGGTTTTCAGACTTTTGTCAATATCGGTGTGGCGAGCGGACTTCTGCCAAATACAGGTGTAACACTTCCGTTTGTCAGCTACGGACTTACATCATTATGGTCTTTGTATATAGGTATCGGGCTTGTCTTAAATGTCGGGCTTCAGCCGAAAAAATATTAACAACAGGGGGTCCTACAACATGAACATTGGATTAATAGCACACGATTCAAAAAAGAAACTGATGCAGAATTTCTGCATTGCCTATCGGGGTATACTTTGCAAAAATGAGCTTTATGCAACTGGAACGACCGGAAGACTGATCGAAGAGGTTACAAATTTAAACGTTCATAAATATCTGGCAGGACATTTAGGCGGGGCACAGCAGTTAGGGGCTCAGATCGAGCACAACGAGATCGATCTTGTCATTTTTCTTCGTGATCCGTTGACACCAAAATCACACGAACCGGATGTCAACAATGTCGTAAAAATCTGTGATACACACAACATACCGCTTGCAACAAATCTTGCTACCGCAGAACTTCTGATCAAATCTTTAGACAGAGGCGATTTAGAGTGGCGTGAAATGTACAAATAACAGAAACGAATAATAGAATACACACTTTGTGAACATTCTATTATTAAGAATAAAATATATACGCAGGATATACCTTTATCTGGTGTATCCTGCGTATTTTATGAAAGGAATTTTAACATGAAACGATTGCTATCTGTTCTGTGTACTACAGCACTTTTACTTGGCAGCATTACCGGTTGTGGCAAAGAGGAGGTTACACTGGAACAGCCTTATGATATTTATGAAACGACCGGAAGTCTTGGTCTTGGAACAACTGTTTCTGCCGGTGCACAGGAATATTTTTCAAAAGACCTGTGTGTAGCCGATGACGTTTCACTTGGTACAGATACAACGGATTCACAGGTTGCAGAAGGCGCCGGTACTTTTAATCTGGCAACAAATGAGATTGTCTATGCAAAAAATATATATGAGAGACTATATCCGGCAAGTACAACAAAAATTCTGACCGCATATATTGCATTAAAGTATTGCACAGATTTAAGCCAGACGGTCACGATCAGTGAAAACGCTGCGAATCAGGCCTCCGATTCCTCTGTCTGCGGCCTTCATGCCGGAGATGTGATCCGCATGGATGACCTTTTATATGGTATGATGCTGCGAAGCGGTAATGATGCTGCGATTTCAATCGCAGAGTCGATTTCAGGGAGTGTGGAAGAATTTGCGGCACTGATGAACAAAGAAGCAGCCGCACTGGGGGCGACACAGTCTCATTTTGTCAACCCAAACGGACTTCCGGATGAAAATCATTATACCTCTGTATATGATCTGTATCTGATTTTCCGTGCGGCATTACAGAATGAAACATTTGTCCAGATCATAAGCACGACTTCCTATGATGTAACCTATCAGGCAGGAGATGGTACAATAGAAGAACATACCTGGGAAAATACAAACCAGTATCTGAGCGGTCACGCAAAATCTCCGGACGGTTTTACCGTAATTGGCGGTAAAACGGGTACAACCGGTGCTGCAGGATACTGTCTGGTGCTTTATTCCATGAATGAACAGTCACAGCCAATTATTTCTATTGTTCTGAAAGCAGACGGAAAATCAAACCTTTATCTGTTAATGAATGAAATGTTATCCGGTTTTGCAAATTAATTGAAAATATTATTGTTTTTTTTGTGTTAATATACTATAATTAATTTATAAAACGAACCGTTTTTATTCATTTTCACGAATATGGACGTTGCATCGAAGGATCAGGAGGGAAATGACCATGATAGAGATTATTTCAGGCGAAAAGGGAAAAGGAAAGACAAAGGAACTGCTTAACAAGGTCAATACATCGATCACATCTGCAACTGGCAATATCGTATATCTGGATAAGAGCCAGAAACATATGTATGAGTTAAATAATAAGATTCGATTGATCAATGTAAACGATTTTCTGATTGATAACTGTGATGAATTTCTCGGTTTCATCTGTGGTGTGATATCACAGGATCACGATCTTGAAGAAATGTACCTTGACAGTTTTCTTACCATTGCATCGATAGATTCCGATGAACTTTTAAATCATGCGATTCAAAAGCTTGATGTGATCAGTGAAAAATACAATGTAAAATTCATTTTAAGCGTATCCAAAGATGAATCAAAACTGACAGATATTGCAAAAGCAAAAATCGTCATTTCCCTATAAAAATGAATATGTAAACAATCAGATAACACACACCATGTGAATATATCTTTTGTTATGAATTATGCGGTATGGAAAGATCTCTTATCCATACCGCATAATTCATGATAACAGAATGTTTGCGAAACATGCATTCTGTTATTAAGATTCTCCTACAGAACGGATTCTTCCGAACAAGCTGAGCAGATATAATCCCCCAATTCCCACAAGTGCATAAATAATTCTTGTAAGCCATGACATATCCCCGAAAAGAAATGCCACCAGATCAAATCTGAACACCCCTATAAGAAGCCAGTTTACGGCGCCTATAATAACGAGTGTCAGAGCTGTATTGTCAAACCATTTCATGTTATTTCCTCCTTTATCATCTCAATATTTGTAACAATTCAGCTACCAATATTTTTTATTATGTCCATAAAAAGTGGAAATATACTAAAAAAAATGATATACTAGCAACGCCAGAAAAAAGCAGGAGGTGTATACTGAATTGTCATCCAAAAAAAATAATTCAGTCAATATAAAAAAATATAAAACAAAAATTAAATAAAACTAAGGAAAAATGAAAAAAGATTCCTGTTAATTGACGTCTCATCTCAAAATCTAATTACAAGAGATCGGGATAACAGCCAAATGCAGGAATCTTGTTTCATTGAATATGATTATTTATTTGATATAACTATTTATTTCACATAACTGTTTATTTCATATAACTATTTCTTTCATGTAACTATTTCTTGGCGCGTTTTAGTGAAAATACAAATTCAGTTCCAACACCTTCGGTGCTTATAACGTCAATGTTTTCACCATGAGCCATCATAATTTCTTTAACAATGGCAAGACCAATACCGGAACCGGTTTTATCACGGCCTCTTGAAAGGTCTGTTTTATAAAATCTTTGCCAAATCTTATCAATGCTGTCACTAGGAATACCCATACCAAAATCTTTAACAGAACAGTAGACTTTTTCACCCTTGTTGTAAACCTTTAATATGATTTTTGAACCAATATTACTGAATTTAATGGCATTATCTAAAAGGTTGTAAAGAACCTGTTCAATTTTCCCTTTGTCAGCATAGACATTGTAATGTTTTGTAGGAAATTGAATTATAAGCTGTATATGCTTCTTTTCACAACTTCCCTGAAAAGTTTCAACAGTGGAAGTAATAACACTTTCCATACTGAACTCTTCGTATAAAAGTTCAGGCCCGGTGCTGTTCCAATTGTTTAAGCTACGCAGACCGGTCGTTAATTTCTCTAAACGGTTTGCTTCGGAAATAACAATTGATAAATATTTGTTATAATCCTCAGGTGGTATGGTTCCATCCATCATTGCTTCCAGATAACCTTT
>ENA-OOZX01001260-OOZX01001260.1-human-gut-metagenome-genome-assembly--contig:-NODE-1260-length-16688-cov-3.425359_pt1 | contig 16688 bp, 14 predicted proteins | sample MGYA00241048_ERZ501412 | MGnify/ENA primary metagenome ERZ501412 (study PRJEB25962, sample SAMEA2042518) | human gut metagenome | biome: human gut; feature: human-associated habitat; material: faeces... | reverse complement strand
GCCGATGATCAGCTTCATGCCGATTTCCTTGGCGTAGCCCTCCAGAGTGGCCTTCCGGGCCTGGTACTCGGTATAGGGGTGGATGTTGGGGTTAAACCAGAAGCCGGTGACTGAGTGTCCCTCCTCCCGCAGTTGGGCGATGGGGCGGTTGGCGCAGGGGGCGCAGCAGATGTGCATGAGCGTGTTCATGTTTCTTCCTCCAGTGGTACCGGATGGACCAGCAGGCCTTTCCGGATGGCATATAACAAAGTTTGGGCCGTGCCCCCCTGGGGCACGCCGTTGTAGACGGTGAGAATGTGGGCGGCGTGGTCCACCATGTAGCGGTTGCGGCGCATCATGCAGAAGCGGTCGTAATGGTGCTGTACCAGAGTCTCGTAGTCGCACCGGTCCAGAATGGACTGATAGCGCTCCTGCTCTTTCTGGGGCCAGCTGTGGGCTTGACTCTCGCAGGGGCGGGCGCACTCCAGGGTGACTTCGGGCCGACGTTCCCGCAGAGCGAGTACCGCCTCGGCAAAGTAGAGATCAGCTCCCCGGGCCATGCCGCAGATAAAATGGCGGACGCCTCCGTCATAGACCTGCATCAGGGCAGCGTCCAGCCGCTGCTTCAGTGCCATGCAGCGTGGATCATCCTCGTGGGTGCCCCAGGGCAGCTTGTCCGGGCGGTGGCCGGTAAAGCAGCAGGTGGTGCTCTTGTCCATAGCAGGTCCTCCTCTCCCATATAGATTTGGAATCATTGTAATATAGCGGACAGGGAAAGTCAACGGAGAATCGAATATTTGTTCTAATTTACCCAAAAACGGGGGGTTGCAATTTTCTTTGCGCCGTGTATAATAAGACATGGACAACTGAATGATATGTCTTCAGGGCGGGGTGAAATTCCCCACTGGCGGTAAATCGGGCGGTGCCAAAGGGGTACCGTGGCGCAGGTAAAGTGCCTGCGACCGAGCCGATGAGTCCGCGACCCGTGTGTGCGTTGGTTCGCATGCCGGCTGAACTGGTGAGATCCCAGTACCAACGGTTAGAGTCCGGATGAAAGAGGCAGGTGATCTTATGTCTGAACAGTCGCAGCATATCCATTTTGAGAACACGAATAGGTGGAGCACCAAACAGCTCGTTACCATGGCGCTGATGTGCGCCTTGGGCGCCCTGTTTATGTATGTGCAGCTGCCCATCCTTCCTTCGGCGCCGTTTTTGACGTATGACCCGTCGCTGGTGCCGGCGATGGTGTGTGGATTTGCGTATGGCCCTGGTGCCGGCACAGCTGTTGCCGCTATGGCGATCGTTATCCATGCGCTTACCACGGGCGATTGGGTCGGTGCGCTTATGAACTTGGTTGCCACGCTGGGCTATATTCTGCCTGCGGCTATCGTCTATCAGAAGATGCACACCTACAAGGGTGCCGTGATTGGCCTGGTGCTCGGCGTCATTGCCGCTACAGCGCTGTCTATGGTCGCAAACCTTACTATTGGCGTATGGTTCTGGTATGGCTCGGCCGATGTGATTCTGCCGCTCATGCTTCCCGCTGTTTTGCCGTTTAACCTCATCAAGACTGTGCTTAACTCGGTACTCACGCTGGCGGTGTACAAGGCGGTCTCTAATCTCATCACGCCCAAGAAGGACCAGGTCAAAGGCCGCGCATGATTGAGTGTCGGGGCGTTTCCTTTAGCTATGACGGTGCCGTGCCGGCGCTCGACGGCGTCGATCTAAACATCGAGGACGGCGAGTTTTTCTGCATCCTCGGTGGTAATGGGTCGGGCAAGTCGACGTTTGCCAAGCATCTGAATGCACTGTTGCAGCCCGATGCGGGCACGGTGCGTATCAACGGTATGGATGCGTCCGACCTCGAGCTGGTCTATGACATTCGTTCGACCGCGGGCATGGTATTCCAGAATCCCGATGATCAGCTGGTGGCAACGCTTGTCGAAGATGACGTTGCGTTCGGTCCCGAAAACCTTGGCGTGCCATCGGCGCAAATTGCGCAGCGCGTACGCGAGGCGCTGAAGGGCGTGGGCCTGGTGGGCTTTGAGCGCCACGAGACCCATGCGCTTTCGGGTGGTCAAAAGCAACGCGTGGCGCTTGCCGGCGTGCTCGCCATGGAGCCGCGCGTGCTCATTTTGGATGAGGCCTCCTCGATGCTCGATCCGCGCGGACGCAAGGGTCTTATGAAAGCGTGCCGCGCACTTCACGATCGTGGCATGACTATCGTGATGATTACGCACTTTATGGAGGAGGCCGCCGAGGCCGATCGTGTCGCGGTGTTTCGGGCGGGGCACGTTGCCATGCTCGGTACGCCCGAGGAAATCTTGACGCGGGCGGATGAGCTTGCGCAGCTCAACCTGGATATGCCGGCGTCGTGCTGCCTAGGTAGGGCACTTCGTGCGAAGGGCGTGCCCGTTTGCGCGCAGGTGCGTGAGGCGGATATGGTCGCCGAGATTGCGCAGGCTTATGCCGAGCGGAGTGGGGCAGGCACCGCGGGGCAGTCTTCCGCATCCCAGTTGGAAATCGCTGACGGCACTGTTCCGGTAGACAACGAGGGCAACGCGTCGGAGCCCGTCATAGAGCTATCCCATGTTTCGTACAGTTATTCGCTCAGTCCGCGCGAGCGCCGCCGCTGGCATAAGCGCTCGGCCACTGCGGGCAAATCGAGCAAACAGGCTCTCTGGGGAAACGACCCCAGCAGTCCGTGGGCACTGCGCGATGTATCGCTGACGGTGCGTCGCGGCGAGTTCCTGGGCTTGGCAGGTCATACTGGTTCGGGTAAGTCGACGCTGGTCCAGCATCTCAACGGTTTGATTCGCCCCCAGGAGGGATCCGTTCGCGCGCTGGGGCTCGATCTGTCAAACAAGAAAGACGCCGCCGCGGTTAAGGCCAAGGTCGGCGTGGTGTTTCAATATCCTGAGCGTCAGCTGTTTGCCGAAACCGTGGCGCAGGACGTGGCGTTTGGTCCGCACAACCTTGGCTTGCCGCAAGATGAAGTCGACCGTCGTGTCGAGTCATCGCTCTCGCGCGTGGGCCTCGACCTTTCCACGGTCGGCGACAAGAGTCCCTTTGAGCTTTCGGGCGGTCAGCAACGGCGTGTGGCATTCGCCGGCGTGCTCGCCATGGAGCCCGAAGTCCTGGTGCTCGATGAACCCATGGCGGGGCTCGATCCGGCTGCGCGCAGGGATTTCCTAGGGCTCATCGGTCGACTCCATCGCGAGGGCCTGACCGTTGTCATGGTTTCGCACAGCATGGATGACCTGGCCAATTGCTGCGACCGTATCGTCGTAATGAACGAAGGTGCGGTGTTTGCCGAGGGAACCCCCGCGCAGGTGTTTGCGCATGCCGATGAGCTCAAGTCGATCGGCTTGGGCGTTCCCGCCGCCCAGCGTATGGCGCTGGCGCTTACGGAGGCGGGCGTGCCGCTGCGTCGCGGCGGGCTCTATACGGTTGAGTCGCTGGCAGACGAGTTGGTGGACCTGCTAATCGGTCGCTCGGGCGGTTCTTCTAACGTCTCGGACATTGCTAAATCCAAGACGGTCGCGCGAGAGGAGGGCTGCTGATGGAGGCGTTTTCGTTTGGCAGCTACTATCCCGGCGATAGTGCAATCCACCGCCTGGACCCGCGAACCAAGTTGCTCTTGGGCTTTGTGTTTCTGATCACGACGCTCACGGTCAGTGGCTTCCGCGGACTGGCCCCGGTCGCAGTTTTCGTTGTGCTGACCTATGCCGTGTCTCGGGTGCCGGTTCGTCGCGTTCTGTCGTCGATGGCGCCGCTGCTGGCAATCGTCGTCGTGGTCGCGGTGCTCAACTTGTTTACCGATCAGAGTGGGCGCATCCTGTGGCAGCTCGGCTTTCTGCAGATAAGCGAGGGCTCACTGCGTTCTGCCGCCTTTATGGCGTGTCGCCTGACGTTGATGATGGCCGGTATGAGCGCCATTACACTCACCACGCCGACGCTCGACCTCACCGCGGGCTTTGAGCGCCTGCTCGCGCCGCTTGCGCGTGTGGGACTTCCTGCGCACGAGCTCGGCATGATCATGGGTATCGCGCTACGCTTTATGCCGCAGTTTGCCACTGAGATGAAGCAGACGGCCGATGCACAGGCAAGCCGCGGTGCGCGCGTGACGGGCGGTCCGCTCGGTGGCGTACGCATGCTCGGCAGTGTGGCGATCCCGCTGTTCACCGGCGTGTTCCGCCATGCCGAGACGCTGTCTGCTGCCATGGATGCACGCTGCTATCATGGCGAGCAGGGCCGCACGCGCCTGCATGCGCTTACGTTTGGCCGCGGCGATGCGTTGGCGGCGGTGGTGACGGCGTTGCTGCTCATCTGCGTCATCGTCATCAACCTTCAACTTGTTTAGGCGCGATTCGAGCGCAAGAAAGGGGTCCCTATGACCGACAACGACCGCACGGCTCAGCTTGAGCGCGCCTGTTCGTATCTCAGGCGCATTCCGGCGTGGTATCTGGCCACGACCGATGTGGCCGACGGACATCAGCCCCGCGTGAGACCGTTTTCGTTTGCCATGGTCGATGACGGTAAGTTGTGGTTTTGCACATCGCGCGACAAGGATGTGTGGGCGGAGCTGAGTGCGAATCCCAAGTTTGAGCTCTCGGGCTGGAAGCCGGGGGAATGTTGGATCGTATTGACCGGCGAAGCCGCACTTGAGGACGACGCAGTTGCGAGCGACAAGGTGCGTCAAGCGGGCTTTAAGCACATGGTGGGCATTGGCGAGGAACACGAGAGTGCCAACGACGGCCGCCTTGCTTTCTTTTCGGTCCGCAATATTGCCGCGCGCTTCTGTGATATCGACGGCAGCGAGGAGCGCCTGGAGCTCTAGCTCGCACAAACCAGGTTCCCAAACTAACTAGTACAGGAGGAAACGTGGACGGATTGAATACGGTGTTGGAGTATCTGACGTCGGTGCCGGCATGGTATTTGGCGACGAGCGTTGACGGACAGCCTCATGTGCGTCCGTTTTCGTTTGCGCAGATCCAGGATGGCAAGCTGTGGTTTGTAACAGCGCGCACCAAAGATGTGTGGCAAGAGCTGCTGCAAAACCAGCGCTTTGAGGCCACGAGTTGGTGGCCGGGCCATGGCTGGCTTATCTTGCGCGGGCGTGCCGGCTTGGATGACCGGGCTTTAGACGAAATGCGCGAAGCCGGGTGGAAGCATCTAGAGCACCTGGGCGAGCACTATGAGGGGCCTAACGACCCCACGCTCGTCTTCTTTAGCGTCGAGGATCCCGAGGCTTTTATCTGCAATCACGACGAATGGGTGCCGGTCGAGCTCTAGCCGGCTGGCTCATCCTAACAACTTGGTTTTCGCATGGGCGGGCCCCGTATTGCCCGGTGCCGTTAGGAGCGCCGGTCAATACGGGGCCCGCTCCATTTGTCAATTCCTTCAAGCGAATGTGTCGGGAATGTTTCAATGCATGAATATGCAAGCCATTTACGTATTCATGCATCTTTTGGTGCTAAAGTTTCAACCCACTTCATAACGGCCGCTGCGAAATGCGCATCGGTGCATAAATCGCAGACAAGGAGTCTGATATGTCTTTGAAGGTTGGAATCGTCGGCGCGGCTGGATATGCCGGAGCCGAGCTCATTCGCCTCGTGCTCGGTCATCCCGAGTTTGAACTTGTTGCCATTACGTCCAACGCCGATGCCGCCCAGCCGCTGTCCGCAGTGTATCCGAGCTTTGCTGGCGTGAGCGATCTGGTTTTCACCACGCATGACGCCCCCGAGCTTAAATCCTGCGACGCCGTCTTCTTGGCCGTGCCGCACACGGCTGCCATGGCACAGGTGCCCGCCCTGCTTGCCGCGGGGGTCTCCTGCATTGACCTCTCGGCCGACTATCGCCTGAGCGATCCGGCCACCTTTGCGGCCTGGTATGCCGCCGAGCACACGAGCCCCGAGCTACTCAAGAGCCGCGCCTTTGGTCTGCCCGAGCTGTTTTGCCAGGATTTGGAGACTGCTGCATCCGACCACGCCGACGGCAAGCCCGTGCTGGTCGCCTGCGCCGGTTGCTATCCCACCGCAACGAGCCTTGCCGCTGCGCCTGCCGTGCGCGCCGGCTGGGTTGCCCAGGGCGGTCCCGTGATCGTTGACGCTATCAGCGGTGTAACGGGTGCCGGTAAGTCCTGCAACGCCCGCACGCATTTTTGCAGCGCGGACGAAAACCTGGAGGCCTATGGCGTGGGCAAGCATCGTCACACGCCCGAAATCGAGCAGATCTTGGGCTTAACCGATCGCGTCGTCTTTACCCCGCACCTGGCACCGCTCAAGCGCGGTCTGCTCTCTACGGTGACGATGCCGCTTATGCCGCAGGCTATCGACACCTTGACCCTTGAGGACGTTGTCGACCATTACAAGCAGTTCTACGCCGGCCGCACTTTTGTGCGCGTACTCGATGCCGGCCAGCAGCCCAAGACGGCTTCGGTCGTCGGCACCAACGCCGCCCAGATCGGTCTCGCGCTCAACAAGCGCGCGGGCGTTCTGGTGGCTACGGGCGCCATCGACAATCTGTGCAAGGGCGCAGCAGGCCAGGCGGTCCAGTGCGCCAACATGGTCTTTGGTTTTGACGAGCGACGAGGCTTGCCCACAGTGGCGTGCCCGGTGTAGCACATTCGATTGTTAGCGATTTGGTAGTCGGGCATCGAGTGGGGCGCCACTCTTAAGCTGGTCTCATGATTGTGGCTGGCATGGCGCACCAACCGATGCCCCTTTTTTGTTTGACATAAGGAGCCATAAAGACGATGAATGCTGAGCAGTTCGATATCAAGATTCGTGTCGTAGAGGGCGGCGTAACGGCGGCAGCTGGCTTTAAGGCGGCGGGCATCCATGCTGGATTCCGCAAGAATCCCGAGCGCCTGGATTACGCGCTCGTCGTGCCCGATAAACCCTGTCCCGGGGCCGGCGTGTTTACGACTAACCGCTTTTGTGCGGCGCCCGTGCAAGTGAGCCGTGCCAACCTGGGCGGCGCCGACAAGGGCTACGGTGTCATTGCCGGCGTTTCTATCAACTCCGGCAATGCCAACGCCGCCACGGGTGAGACCGGTCTTGCCTGCGCGCGCGAGACCTGCAGCATCGCCTCGCAGGTCATCGGCTGCGAGCCCCAGCAGATTCTGGTCGCCTCCACGGGCGTAATTGGTCAGATTCTGCCGATCGACACGTTTGAGACGGCGATTCCGGCAGCTTATGAGGCACTCTCCGCTCATGGTGGCGCCGATGCTGCCCGCGCTATCATGACCACCGACACGCACTCCAAGGAGTATGCCGTGTGTTACCGCAGCGAGGCCGCGGGGCACGCAGGCAATGCCTATACGGTGGGCGGTATGTGCAAGGGCTCGGGCATGATCATGCCCAACATGGCCACCATGATCGCGGTCATCACTACCGATGCCCCCGTCGAGTCGGCGGCGCTCCACGCCCTGTTGCTCTCCACCGTCAAGCAGACCTTCAACAAGGTAACGGTCGATTCCGACACCTCGACCAACGACACCTGCATCATGCTTGCTTCCGGCGCTGCCGCAGATGCCGAGCCTATTGTCGAGGGCTCTGACGCCTTCGACGAGCTGGCCTTTGCCGTGCATGAGGTGTGCGAGAGCCTGGCGCGCAACATCGCCGCCGACGGCGAGGGCGCATCCAAGCTCGTGACGGTTAACGTCACCGGCGCCGTGAACGACGAGGAGGCCGATATCGCCGCCCGCGCCGTCGCCAACTCGCCGCTCGTCAAGACCTGCATCGCCGGCCACGACTGCAACTGGGGCCGCGTTGCCATGGCGCTCGGCAAGTGCGGCGTGCAGTTTAACCAAGAAGATGTGTCCATCGACATGATGGGTATGCCCGTCTGCCGTGATGGCCTGACCGTTCCCTTTGACGAGGACGAGGCCCTGCGTCGCTTTGAGGCGCCCGAGATCGTGATCTCGGCCGACCTGGGCGCGGGCGCCGCGGCAACGACCGTGTGGACCTGCGACCTCACGCACGAGTACATCTCCATTAACGGCGACTACCGTTCCTAGACTCCGGATGTGCCGTGCGTCCCACTGCAATCGCGGGCAACGAGGTACGGCGCGATAGCTACACGAAAGACGAGGCAGACTATGAAGTTCGCACGCGATTGTCGCTCGAGCGAATCCAACGAAGTTACCGCGCAGCTGCTGTTCGAGGCGCTGCCGTGGATTAAGAACCTGACCGGTAAGACGGTCGTTATCAAGTACGGCGGTGCCGCCATGGTCGACGAGCAGCTGCGTCGTGACGTGATGAGCGACATCGTCCTGCTTAAGATTATCGGCATGCGCCCTGTTATCGTGCACGGTGGCGGCAAGGCCATCAACGAGGCTCTCAGCCACTACGACATTCCCGTCGAGTTTAAGAACGGCCAGCGCGTGACTACGCCTGCCACCATGGACATCGTGCGCGAGGTGCTGGGCGGCAAGGTCAATCAGGAGCTGGTCGCGGCGCTCAACCACCACGGCAACCTGGCCGTGGGCGTGTCCGGCAGCGACGCCGGTACCCTTATCGCCGAGCCGCTCGACCCAGAGCTCGGCCGCGTAGGCAAGGTTACGCACGTCAACACCGACTATATCGAGCGCCTGCTCGACAGCGAGTACATTCCCGTTATCGCCACGGTCGCAGCGGGGGAGGACGGTGGCTTCTTCAACATCAACGCCGATACCGCCGCCGGCGCCGTTGCGGCGGCGCTTCATGCGCACAAGGCGATTTTTTTGACCGATGTCGACGGTCTGTACAAGGACTTTAGCGACAAGGATTCGCTCATCTCCAACCTGACGCTCGACGAGGTCAATGAGATGCTCTACGGCGGCGAGGTCGACAAGGGCATGATCCCCAAGCTGCGCGCCGCCGTCGATGCACTATCCGCTGGCGTGTTCCGAGCCCACATCATCAACGGCACGACGCCGCACTCGCTGCTGCTGGAGCTGTTGACCGATGCCGGCGTCGGTACCGTGATCCACTCCACCGAGACGGCCTACGAGTTTGATACGCATCCGCACCCGCTTTCGACCTTTGCGGCACGCCTGACCGAGAACCTCGACGAGGTCGAGAAGCTCCAGACGGTCTAGCTGACCCGCAGCCGCCCCATTCCTGCACCCATAGGTCTGCGCCGTCCGGCGCTCAACGAAAGGCATCCCATGTCACTTGCAGCTCAGCAATCGCTTGAATCCCATTACGTTATGCATACCTTTGGCCGCTCTCCGGTCGAGTTTGTCGAGGGTCACGGCATGAAGCTCACCGGCGACGATGGCCGTGAGTACCTCGACTTTCTTGCCGGCATCGGCGTGTGCAGCCTAGGTCATGGCGACCCGGCTGTGCTCTCGGCGCTCGAGGCACAGACCAAAAAGCTCATGCATGTCTCCAATTACTTCTACATCGAGCAGCGCGGGCAGGTCGCGGCGCTGCTGTCCAAGCTTGCTAACGACGACGTAGATGGTGCGCGCGTGCTTGCCGATGCCATTGTCGCCGGCGATGAGACCACGGCAGCTGCTCTTGGTGCCCCGGCTGCGGATGAGCAGGTTTGGGAGACCTTCCTTGCCAACTCTGGCGCCGAGGCCAACGAGGGCTCGATGAAGCTCGCGCGCCTGTACGCCAAGCGTGCCGGTAATGGCGGCAACACCATCGTGTGCATGCGCGGCGGGTTCCACGGCCGTACGCTCGAGACCATTGCCGCCACCATGCAGGATTGGCTGCAGGACAGCTTCCGCCCGCTGCCGGGTGGCTTTGTGGCCTGCACGCCCAACGATGTCGATGAACTGCGTGCGATCTTTAAGCAGCTGGGCAGTGAAATTTGCGCCGTGATGCTCGAGCCGATCCAAGGTGAGAGTGGCGTGTACCCTATGACCGAGGAGTTTATGGCGGCGGCGCGCGACCTGGCACACGAAGTGGGCGCCGTGCTTATCGCCGACGAGGTCCAGTGCGGTATCTTCCGCACGGGTAAGCCGTTTGCGTTCCAGACTTATGGCGTGGAGCCTGACATTATGAGCCTTGCCAAGGGCATTGCTGATGGCGTGCCCATGGGTGCCGTCGTGGCAAAGAAGGAGATTGCCGACGTGTTTAAGCCGGGCGACCACGGCTCGACCTTTGGCGGTAGCTGCTTGGCCGTCGCGGCGTGCGCCGCGACGCTCTCCGCGCTCGTGCGCGGCGATTATGCCGACCATGCTGCCAAGGTAGGCGCCTATATGGAGGCAAAGCTCGCCAAGCTGCCGCTCGTGACCGAGGTGCGTGGCCGCGGCTTGATGCTCGGCTGTGATTTGGATGATGCCGTGGGCGACGCGCATGATGTTGTTGCCCGCGCGCTGGCCGCCGGTGTCGTGATTAACGCTACGGGTGCCCATACGCTGCGTTTCTTGCCGCCGCTCGTCTGCGAGGAAGCCGACGTGGACAGCCTGATCGAGATCCTGTCGGATGTCTTGGGCTAACGCGGCGCAATAACTCAATTTGGACCGGGTTCCGGACTGCTGGGTGTGTCATATGCGGCATGATTTGGCGATCCGGAGCCCGTTTTGCCTTAGATTTGCTAAGGCAGGGAGACCTGCTGGTCAAAAAACATCAAATATGAGTACTGTTACCGATTTGGTAGCAGCAATTTTGGACTAATAAGGCCAGATAGCAAGTCGAAATGGCGATGAAAGCACGATTTTGAGCCAACTGTTAGTCCTTATAATGGACATATGTTGCGTAACTTAAGCAAATACTGTCTATTTATATGTTGCAAACAAAGTAGCAGTACTCATTTTTGCCATTTTTTGACCACGGCCTTTGTGACAGACGTGCTGGCGGGTTCGAATCCCATGCGCTGGGCCTGAAAAAGGAAAGGCCTCCATCGCTGGAGGCCTAACAATTCAGTGGTGGGCGATGAGGGATGTCCGCGTGCGGCTGGCGCCGCCCGCGTCCCGCTTCGTCGCTCCGCTCCTCGCGTGCTGCGCTGGAAAACGCTTCGCGTTTCCTCAGCTCCGCACCCTGTCGGGTTCGAATCCCTCTGCGATGGGCCCAAAAAAGAAAGGCCCCCATTGCTGGGAGCCTATCAAATCAGTGGTGGGCGATGAGGGATTCGAACCCCCAGCCTTGTGCGTGTAAAGCACCTGCGCTAACCGTTGCGCCAATCGCCCGTGCGGAGAGAGTATAGCAAAACAATCGCCCCATTCACCTCATATCCATTAAAGGTAACCGGCGCGTGTCACAGCGGAGCTGATTCAGTTGAGATTGCCTGAACATTCCGCCCCTCTTTACGCCCTCGGGTATACTCAAAAGCTACTGATTCGATTTGATGCCCAGCAACAGCAGAGGGGATAGTATATGTGCGGTTTTGTCGGTTTTGTCGGTGGGACGGATAACCAATCCGAGGTGCTCACCAAGATGATGGACCGCATCGTCCATCGCGGTCCCGACATGGGCGGTCAGTTTATCGACGGCCGCGTTGCCCTCGGCTTCCGCCGCCTGTCGATCCTCGACCTGACCGAGGCTGGCGCCCAACCCATGGCCAACGAGGACGGTAGCGTCGTCATTGTCTTCAACGGCGAGATCTACAACTTCCAAGAACTCCGTTCCGAGCTCGAGGCCAAGGGCTACAAGTTCCACTGCGGCGCCGACACCGAGAGCCTCCTGCACGGCTACGAGGAGTGGGGCGAGGCCGTACTCGATCGCTTGCGCGGTATGTACGCCTTTGTCATCTGGGACAAAAAGAAGAACAAGCTTTTTGGCGCCCGCGACATCTTTGGCATCAAGCCGCTTTACTACTATCCCATGGCCGATGCGGGCGACGGCGCTCCGGGCGTGCTCTTTGGTTCCGAGATCAAGAGCTTCCTGGACTACCCGCACTTCCACAAGGCGGTCAACAAAAAGGCCCTGCGTCCGTACATGACGCTGCAGTATTCGGCAACCGAGGAGACCTTCTTCGAGGGTGTCTACAAGCTGCCGCCGGCGCACTACTTTACCGTCGATATCCCGACCGGCAAGATGAACATCGAGCGCTACTGGGATTGCGATTACTCTGCCGTCGAGAAGCCGTTCGAAGAGTATGTCGATGAGCTGGACGAGGTCGTGCACGAGAGTGTCGAGGCCCATCGCATCGCCGACGTCAAGGTCGCGTCGTTCCTCTCCGGCGGCGTCGACTCCAGCTATATTGCCGCTTGCCTCATGCCCGACAAGACCTTCTCGGTGGGCTTTGACTACAAGAACTTCAACGAGACCAACTACGCCAAGGAGCTTTCCGATAAGCTCGGCGTCGAGAACGTCCGCAAGATGATTACCGCCGACGAGTTCTTCGGTGCGCTTGAGGATATCCAGTATCACATGGATGAGCCGCAGTCCAACCTGTCTTCCGTGCCGCTGTGGTTCTTGGCCGAGATGGCCCGCAAGGACGTCACCGTCGTGCTTTCGGGCGAAGGTGCCGACGAGCTCTTTGGCGGCTACGCCTACTACGAGGACACGGTCCCGGTCCGCAAGTACAAAAAGATGGTGCCGCTGCCCATCCGTCGCGCGCTCGGTAACCTGGCGCTGCATATGCCGTACTTCAAGGGACATAACTTCCTGGTCAAGGGTGCCGAGATCCCTGAGAAGTCGTTCCTGGGACAGGCTCTGGTATGGCCGGAGCGCGAGGTCGACGGCGTGCTCAAGCCCGAGTACAACACCGGCGATGGCGCCTTCGAGCTTGCCGCTCCCATCTATGCGCGCGTGAAGGGTCAGCCCGAGCTGGTCAAGAAGCAGTACCTGGACATGAACATGTGGCTCCCGGGCGACATTCTGCTCAAGGCCGACAAGATGTGCATGGCGCACTCGCTGGAGCTGCGCGTGCCCTTCCTGGACCGCAAAGTCATGGAGTTCGCCGAGCACATTCCCGACCGCTACCGCATCAACGAGAACGGTAACAAACAGGTACTCCGCCACGCTGCCAACAAGTCGCTGCCCGATGAGTGGGCCACCCGTCCCAAGGTGGGCTTCCCGGTGCCGATTGTCTACTGGCTGCGCGAGCAAAAGTGGTACGACTATGTCAAGGAGTACTTCACCGCGCCGTGGGCAAGCGAGTTCTTCAATACCGACGAACTCATGCACCTGCTCGATCTGCACTTTGCGGGCAAGGGCGATTTCCAGCGCAAGATCTATACGCCGCTCGTGTTCCTAGTGTGGTACAAGCGCTTCTTTATCGACGAGGGCCAGCCTTCTGTTCAGGCTGCCTAGCCTCGGCTTACGAACGCCTGCGCGTAACGGCTCCTCCGGGAGCCGTTTTTGCGTGGGTGCGTTTCAGTTACTATAAAAACCGTCCCTGCCAAATGGCTGAGAAAGGTGAAAGATGCACCATTCGGATTCCGCGACCGTGACCACGGTCGATACGCTTGCCAAGCTTCTCGACGTGTGCGGCGAGCTGCGCGCATCAGAGCAGGTTGACGAGCGTGCCGTGACCGGCTGCTCGTTTGATTCGCGCGCGGTCTCGGCAGGTGACGTGTTCTTTTGCAAAGGTGCTGCCTTTAAGCCCGCGTTTTTGAGCATGGCGCTCGATGCGGGCGCCGTCGCATTTGTGTGCGAGGAGTCACTGGTCGAGTCTCTGGAGCCGCTGGCGCAGGAGAGCGGTGCTGCGATGCTGGTTGTTGATAGCGTTCGCACGGCCATGGCCCTGTTGCCGCCGGAGGTCTACGACCGTCCCGACCACGACGTCAAGATCGTGGGTATCACCGGTACCAAGGGAAAGACCACGGCCGCTTTTATGCTCCAGTCGATTATCAAAGCGGCGGGCGAGTCCTGCGGCATGATCGGCTCGGTGAGTACCGACGATGGCATCGAGTGCTACGAGAGCACCAATACTACGCCCGAGGCCCCCGAGGTCTGGCGCCATATCGCCAACTGCCGCACGTCCGGTCGCCAGTCCATGGTCATGGAGGTTTCGAGCCAGGCGCTCAAGTACCAACGCGTCGAGAATCTGCCGTTTGACGTGGCGTGCTTCCTCAACATCGGCCGCGACCACATCTCGCCGATCGAACACCCCACGTTTGAGGATTATTTTGAGAGCAAACTCAGGATCTTTGACCAGGCAAAGACCGCCGTGGTGAATCTAGGCACCGAAGAGGTTGACCGTGTGCTAGAGGCAGCGTCGACGGCCGAGCGCTTGGTGACCGTTGGCGTCGAGCATCCCGAGGCAAGTCTGTGGGCGAGCGACGTACGCATGGTCGGCTTTAGCATCGAGTTCAACTTGCATGGCTTGTGTGCCGACGAGTCCGAGGCGGGGGAGAAGGTCCTGCTGGGTATCGCGGGCGACTTTAACGTGGAGAACGCGCTGGTCGCTATCGCCGCCGCGCGCGAGATCGGCATCGGTATCGAGGCTATCAAGAAGGGCCTCTCCAAACTGCGTGTGCCGGGCCGTATGGAGGTCGTGGAGTCGAAGGACGGCCGCGTGATTTGTGTCGTCGACTACGCGCACAACCAGCTTTCGTTCCGCTCGCTTTTCTCGTCGGTCAAGCGCGCGTTTCCCGCCAGCCCGGTCATCGCAGTGTTTGGCGCTGCCGGCGGCAAGGCGCAGGAGCGCCGCGAGCAGCTTCCGCGCGAGGCCGCACCGTATTCCGACCTGATGATCTTTGCCAATGAGGACCCGGCTCACGAGGACCCGATGAAGGTCTGTCGCGAGCTTGCCGAACATGTTCCCGACGATACGCCGAACAAGATCATCCTCGATCGCGAAGCCGCTGTGTATGCGGCGTTCAAGGCGGCGCGCGAGGAGTACGTCAACCCCGATGCTCCCACCATTGTCTTGCTGCTGGCGAAGGGTGACGAGGAGCTCATGCACGTGGGCGACGAGTTCGTGCCCATTGAGAGCGACCTTTCGTTGGCCAATCGCCTGATCGATGTTATCCAGTTTGACTAATGATCCATGATGGCGGCGGCGCCCTGAGTGCGCTGTCGCCATAAGCGTGTTCCCTCAATCAAAACATGCCGTCCAAGTCCAAACCCTTCTACGTAAACGGAGTAACCATGTCCCACAATACCCTGCCGACCGTCGCTGAGCTTTCGGGCGAGATGCGCGAGCGCTTGGCCAAGGTCAAGTACGTCTTTACCGACCTGGATGCCACGATGCTCGCACCCGGCTCGTGCGTGCTGCGCGACAACGACGGCAACCCCTCGACCAAACTCGTCGAGGCCGTCGTGGCGCTCGCTCGCGCTGGTATTCAGGTGGTTCCCACCTCGGGCCGCAACCGTACCATGATCCACGAGGACGCGCGCGTGCTCGGCCTCAACTCCTACATTGGTGAGATGGGCGGCCTGGTCATGTACGACCTCAAAGCCAACGATTGGGAGTATCTGACCGGCGACATGCCTTACGACCCCGCCTGTGGCCTCACGCCGCACCAGGTGATCGAGCAGACCGGCGTGTGCGAGAAGATCATCGCCCGCTGGCCGCACAAGATCGAGTATCACAACGACATGTCGACCGGCTACAAATACCGTGAGGTCACCGTCGGCATGCGCGGCGATGTGCCCGATGATGAGGTTCAGGCCATCCTGGACGAGGCCGGCTGCGGTCTGATCTGGGCTTGCAACGGCCATCTGACTCACCTGTCCAAGCCGACGACGCTCGAGCTCGATCGCGTCGAGGACGGTCGCGCCTTCAACATCAATCCGGCGGGTCTTAACAAAGGCGTTGCCATTGCGCGCTTCTGCGAGCACCTGGGGATCGAGCGCGAGGAGACGCTTGCGCTCGGCGACTCCGAGTCCGACTTCTACATGGCCGACCATGTTGGCATGTTCTGCCTGGTCGAGAATGGTCTGACGAGCGCCGGTGCCCCGGAGTTCTTGGACGCCTGCGACAATGCCTATATTACGCGCGGCAAGATTGTCGACGGTTGGGTGGCAACGGCCGAGCTGCTGGTCGCAGCCCGTTCGTAGCGCGACGCATCACGATTGGTCGCATTTTTCGAGAGAGAATCTGGTGAGGTAATGTCCGATATCGATAATATGGCCGGGGACACGCGTCCGATCGGCGTGTTCGACTCGGGCCTGGGCGGCTTGACGGTCGCGCGCGCGATCGCAACGGCACTTCCGCACGAGTCCGTCTACTATTTCGGTGACACTAAGCGCTGCCCTTATGGCACCCGCACCGAGGACGAGGTTCGCTCGTTTGCGCTGCAGGCGGGCCGCTGGCTATCGAGGCACGACGTTAAGATCATGGTCATCGCCTGCAACACGGCGACCGCCGCGGCCTTGCGTTTGGCTCAGCAAGTGCTCGACGTTCCCGTGATCGGCGTGATCGCCCCGGGCGCGCGCGCCGCCATCAACAGCACGCGTACGCGTCGCGTGGGCGTGCTCGCCACCAATCTCACCATTCGCTCGGGCGCCTACACGCGCGCCATCCAGGATTTGGATGCTGGTGTCGATGTGTATGGCTGCGCGGCTTCGAGCTTTGTCGAGGTCGTCGAGCACGAGCTCGTCGAGCTGAAGCTCGACCTCCCGATCGTCGCGAACCGCGACGGCGCACTTTGAGGCGAGCAGTGTGAGCTTGTCCACCATGCGCTTGGAGCGCAGGGCCTGCACGATACCGATGCCCGTGTTGAGGAGCACGACCCCCAGGAAGGTCAGGTTCTTCCAGGCGCGAGTCACGATGACGAGCGCGGCCAGGATGATATTGATCAGGTTGAACAGGGTGCAGGTGTTCTCGATGACGAGTTCCTTGACCGACTTGGTCTTGAGCTCGGTGTTGACATTGAC
>ENA-OOZX01001234-OOZX01001234.1-human-gut-metagenome-genome-assembly--contig:-NODE-1234-length-17024-cov-21.951264_pt1 | contig 17024 bp, 25 predicted proteins | sample MGYA00241048_ERZ501412 | MGnify/ENA primary metagenome ERZ501412 (study PRJEB25962, sample SAMEA2042518) | human gut metagenome | biome: human gut; feature: human-associated habitat; material: faeces... | reverse complement strand
GATATCTACAACAAAAGTTACAACAATGTTCCCCATTCAGTACGTGAATCTGTGCACCTTGCACGGTCATAACCTCGCGAAATTACACGCCTAACTTTGTATAATATGCTATAAAAATTCTTATTAATTTGTGCACTTTTAACCTTGCTAAAAAGCATTGCTTTTGATATAATAAAGACAGTTAAGAAAGAGTGATTAATAAAAGAAAGGTGGTTAGAGGAACGTTGACAAGTAAATATGGAACACGTTAATTTAGCAATATATTGTGTATAGTGAGGTAAAATTATGGAATATACTATTGATTATATTAGAAATACAAAGCGTTATAATGAAATGTTTAATAAATGTTGGAATATTTGTAATGAAATGTTAAATGCAGGTTATACAAGTATTGAAGCACGTGAGAGGTGTGAATCTATGTTTGGAATTCAAGAAACTGATAGCGAAAATACAATAGACGAAATTGCATTAACAGATGCAATTAGAAGTTCATTTTAAATCATGCAAGCGTGAAAGGCACGGTGAGAGGTTCAATTCCTCTCCTTGCATTGAAACTATAAACAATGAATAAGAAAGAAGAGGTAAATAATATGACAAAATTTGAAACTAGAGAAGCTGTTAATAGCATAGTGAATGGTTATTGTGAAGAATATGAATCCTTGTGTAATAAAGATAAAGAGTATTCATCTATCTTTTATATGAAATTTGTAGATAAAATAATAGGCATATTTGATTTATTAACACATGATTCTTCTTTTACTTGTGAGGAACATGTAACATTCCTTAAAGAATGTATAAGTAAAATATATGTAATATACCATAATTATAATTAGAAGTTATGATAGGTAATAGTGAAATGCAAGACGAGAGGTTCAATTCCTCTCCTTGCATTGAAACTATAAAATATGAATAAGAAAGTAGAGGTATTAATGATGAAAAGAACTTTAAAAGGTACTTACAAGAACAAAAAGCCTATTGGTTCATATCCGATATCAAATTCATGTGAATTATTATTCTATGAACCTGATTTTGATGACGCTATTAATGGCTGTGATTACGTAGTTGGTTTTATAAATGGAAGCATTGACAACCCCAGAAACAAGTTTTCAAGGCACAAAGTTTGCTATACTTTAAGTGGTAGACCGTATATCAATAAGTTATCACAGAAAATATATTTATCAGATGTTATGAAACTAGATTGATATTAAAAAGGAGAAAAAACTATGAAAAGACTTACAAAAAGCATTCTGGAAGAAAGAGTTGGATATTTAGCGTTATTGACTAAAATAGATTACGTGCTGGGATATTGGAATGGTCTAGTTCATGTGTACAATAAAAGATAGTATAAGGTAGGAGGATAAAAATCATGACAAAGTATGAATTAGTAAAGGATAAGTTATACCAGAAGCTTAATTATTACAGTGAAAAAACTAGAGAATGTAAAGACTTAATAGAATTTTTTATTGTGCTTGGCTGGTTTACAGTAGAATCAAGTGAAGTTATCAGTAAATCGGATTTACAATATTCAGATAAAAAGAAATTATTATTTTGGTCGTGTGAGGAAAAGAATGTATTATATGAGCTTTATAAACTTAATACTAAAAACTAATTGGAGATATCAAAAATGAAAATATATATTAAAAATATTAATAAATTTGTGCAACAACAAATAAAATCATACGTAAAATGTTACTGTACAGGAAAAGGAGATTTGATGTGTGAAATTTATTTTACAGATACACCCGCACGAATAAAGATACACAAAATCCATGAATATTTCAACAATGGTTATTATAGTGAACAAATAGCTGAATTAATAGTAAAAATGTATAAAAAACAAGTATATGAAAAATATTTTCACTAGTTCGAAAAAAGAACATACGTTCTAAGCAAAATATTTTTTAAAATAATTTTGATTTGTTCATAATTTATTCATATTTATTTGTTACAATATACTTGTAGTTAAGAAAGACAGATACAAAAAAGCCATAATAATTCCGAAAGTAGTCATAGCAAAGGGCACTTGTCTGGGCTGTAGAGGTTCGAATCCTCATATGACTATTCAAACAAATAAAAAGGAGGTGAAATATGAATAATTTCTTAGAAACTTTAAAATCACAATTTGTAGAAGATAAAAACACCACATTAGTTGCATCTTGTGATACATTAGATGAATTTTTAAATTCTGATTCAGAAATAATCATGTACGTGTATAAAGAATCTGGAAGAGCCGATATAATCTCAATCGAATTTACAGGCGTTTAGCTTAACAGGTAAAGCACTTGACTTTGACTCAAGTATATGAGGGTTCGAATCCCTCAACGCTTGCTACTAGCTATTAGCTAGAATAAAAATAAAAGGAGAATAGAAACATGAGAAAAGAGAAACTTATCACCCGTACAATTATTTCGACAAAGGCAACTGTACTTTTGTACAATGTTAACACCAAAGAAACGCATGAAGAGTCTTTTACATTTTCTAGCATCATTAAAAAAGATGTTACGATTATTAACAAAGTAAAGAAAGAGCTTGAAGCAACGGGGCGTTTCACTGAAAAAGTAGTAGCGGTATTATCATCAGTAGATATTGATGCACTCTATGCAATTACTGAATCGGAATTCATTGCACACGCTACAAAATATGAATCCAGAGAAGCATTAGCCGCAGCTTTAAAAGGACCAGATAAAGAAGCAATTGACTAAACTATTAAAGGAGAATAAAAATTATGACAAATTATAGCGTTAAAGTAGTAGAATCGTCTAAGGAGCTTACAAAGAAAGAAACAGTAATGTTTAAAGATTTATCTGATGCAGTCAATTTATCAGAATTTATTGATGAACATGATGGAGCAGTAATGGTCGATGTAGAATCGTGGGTTGAACTCGCAATTCACAATGAAAATGCAAAAGACGGTCAGAATAAAGATTATACTAACTTTGTAGTTGTAGACAAAAATGGAACACGCTATTACACCGGTTCAGAATCTTTTTGGAGTTCTTTTAAGGATATCTGGTGTGAAATGAGTGATTCTACAGAGGAATGGAGTCTTAAAGTCTACAAGAAGCAGTCTAAAGGGAAGAAAGACTTTATTACTTGTAGTGTAATGTAACTATTAACTTATGACTTGTTTTTAGGATAATATTTAGTGATTTGTTTTAGGCAAAAAAGAGTCCCGGGGAAACCCGGGATTTCTATTAAAAAGGAGTTATAATATGGCAAGTAAAAAATATGGTAATAATGAAGTAAAAGCTAGAAAAACGTTAAAAAGAAAAAAAATTAATATAAATATAAGTTTAAAAGGCGATGAAAAAGAAAAAAGTGAAATTTTACATATAAAGAAAAAACGCTCAAATTATACAATACAACGTGAAAGAATTAAAAAAGTTTATAAAAGAATTGAAGAAAAAGGTTATAAACCTATAGATTCTTTTAACCTTAAAACTACAAAAGAACTTTTAGCAGAGGGTACAGACCCAGAAGCATACGCAAGAATGTTGTCAAGAATGAAAACAAAAGATATTAAAAAAGGACTTAAAGTATTAGACCCAGAAACGGGAATAATTTTTGATTATTCAGATTTAAAAGAATACGAAAAAGAAAAATCAAGTACGGATAATAGAGCAAGTTTTTATGATTGGTTGCGAGATGTATTAGATAACGCAATCTTACCAGAGGGATTACCAAATCTTAATAGTAAAACTTGGGTTGACGGCGGAGCGCTACAAACAGAATATGATAGATTTAGAAATACCATGTATTCTCAAATAGATAAAGACAAAAAAGAAGATGCAATAACATTAGAAATAAAAGAAGAAATAACTTCAACTGTAAACGGCTTGTTAGAAGTACCATATTATGAAATGTTTCATGAATCTATTATCACACTTTCAAATTTAATACTTAATAGACCATTAACAGTCGAAGAATCCACTTTTATATCTGATTGGAGTGATTATACTAATGGGGGTGCGAGTATATAGAACGTTTGTTGGGGATTTTGAAACAACTGTTTATGAAAATCAATCATCAACCGAAGTTTGGGCTAGTGCGGTAGTAGAACTAGGAACTGAAGAAGTGTTTATACATCACAGCATACAGGAAACATTTAATTTTTTAACTTCGATGAGATGTAACATCCGAATTTATTATCATAACTTAAAATTTGATGGTGTTTTCTGGTTAGACTACTTTTTAAAGCATAACTTTATTCAAGCGTTTGAAAAATTTAATGCAGACGGAACACAAGGCAAGTTTTTAAAAGATTTTGAAATGCCTAATAATTCTATCAAATACTCTATATCAGATATGGGGCAATTTTATACGATAACAGTAAAATATAAAGGTTATTTTATAGAATTTCGTGACTCACTAAAATTGTTACCATTTAAAGTTAAAGAGATTGGAAAGGCGTTTAAAACGAAGCATCAAAAACTTGAAATGGAATATAAGGGTTTTCGGTACGCAGGATGCAATATAACGCAGGAAGAAAAGCAGTATATAGCTAATGACGTTTTAGTAGTAAAAGAAGCACTTGAAATGATGTTTTCAGAGGGACATAATAAGCTAACTATAGGTTCTTGTTGTTTATCAGAGTTTAAAAAAACATTCGATAGCAAAGAATATGATTTTTTCTTTCCGAATGTTTATGATATACAAATAGATGAAACAAAACATACATATAAAACAGCTGGAAAATGGATTCATAAAACATATAGAGGTGGTTGGTGTTACCTTGTAAAAAACAAAGCAAATAAAAAGGCTACATATGGTTGTACGTTTGACGTTAATTCACTTTATCCCTCTATGATGCATTCACAATCAGGAAATCGTTATCCAGTTGGTGAGCCTAATTTCTGGATAGGAAATATTCCAGACGAAGCACTATACGAAAACCATTTTTATTTTGTTCATATTAGAACAAGATTTTATCTGAAAAAAGGTTTTTTACCATTTATTCAAATAAAGTCAAATTGGATGTATTCTGGTACTGAATCATTAGAAACTTCAGACTGGTATCATAACGGAGAATATCATAAATGGTATCATGATGAGAAAGGAAACTTAAAACCAACTACAGTTGATTTGTATTTAACTATGATGGATTTTGAACTTATCAAAAAACACTATGAACTGGTAGACTATGAAGAAATAGATGGGTGCTGGTTTGATTCTGAAATAGGTCTATTTGATTGGTATATAAATAAATATAAAAAACAGAAAATGGAAAGTAAAGGTGCAAAAAGAACGTTAGCAAAATTATATTTAAATAACTTGTATGGTAAAATGGCGGCTTCAATGGAATCAAGTTTTAAAGTTGCCTATTTAAAGAATGATGCAATAGCATTCATGGCAGTTCCCGAAGAGGATAAAAAACCCGGATATATTCCAATAGGCTCGGCTATTACAAGTTACGCAAGATGCTTTACAATAAAAGCGGCGCAAGCTAATTATCATGAAAATGAAAGGGGATTTATATATGCTGATACAGACTCAATTCATTGTGATTTAAAACCAGAGGAAGTAAAAGGAGTAACAATACATCCAAGTGAATTTTGTTGTTGGAAAGCTGAATCTAACTGGGATTTTGCTATTTTTGCTAGGCAAAAAACTTATATAGAGCACATCACTCATGAAGATAACGAATTAGTTAAAAAACCCTACTATAACATAAAGTGTGCAGGAATGCCAGAGCATAGCAAGGATTTGTTTGAAATGAGTATCACAGGAATTTCAAACTGGTTTGTTAATGATTATGATACAATGTGTGATGAGTTAGGCATAACTAACTATAGTGAATCGGAATTAGAGTTTCTTTCACAACCTAGAACGCTAGAAGATTTTAAACTAGGTCTTGAAGTTCCGGGAAAGCTGTTGCCAAAAAGAATACCGGGCGGAGTGTTACTTGTAGACACGCCTTATAAAATGAGAAAGTGAGGTATTAAGAAATGATTAATAAGAATGAAATAAAACTAATAGTAAAAAGTTATGATAAAGAATCGAACATGATTGTTGCTATGGAAGAATGTGCCGAATTAATACAGGCTATTTCAAAAATGCGTAGAAAACCAGAAAACAAAGTTATAAGAGAAAATTTAATAGAAGAAATTTCAGATGTTCTTATTTGTATAGAAATTCTAAAAGAAAATTTAGAAATTAAAGATAGTGAAATTGATTCAAAAGTTAGTGTAAAAATGAAAAGAAACATAGAAAGGATTGATAATTAATGACAGTTCAAGACTTATATAATATGTTAGAATCAGAAGTTGACGCTGGGAGACTTACACTAGAATCTAAAGTTTATTTTGAATATGATGATATATGTTTTGGTTCAGTAGATGATTATAAAATAAAACAAAATGAATTATATTTGTACGAAATAAAATATTAAATATAGGGTGGAATTACTCCCACCCTATTCTATATCTTTAACATAAGGGAATTGCACGCGGTAAGCAACACCGAGGAATTTTCTGGCAGTATCTTTCAACTGTGCTTTACCAGAATATCACAGGCAATTACACTCATGTAGATATCTATTAATAGCTTAAAGCTTTCAATATTGCTTCCTTGCATCGTAAGTCTTTAAAACGAAAGCAACCTTTTTCGAAATAGAATCTTAAATTTGTAAGGAACATATCATTCCTTTTTAACATAACATAGTTTATTTCATGGTCGCTAGTAGTAACAGTAATTTTATATTTGTATGAAGTATCTGGTCTGTCATCGACATAAATAAAGCCAGAATCAGCAAATTCCCTAACACCAAAATCTGTGCCATTATATTTGATAGTACATAAATAACGCCCAATACCATTAGGTTTTTCAATAAATGCTTTATTATCATTTAAATAAACGCATTCACTTGAATATGCGACATATGAGTTTTTAGCAAACGCTTTATTAAATCCGCTTTCTTTTTGTGCGATGCTTGCGCTGTTAATAAATCCTTGTTCCAAAATAAAGCCGTGTCCTCTTAAAAATTTAGTATCGTCTCGCAGTCTGTTAGATATACCAAGTTCTACATAGTACGGATTTATTAAACTAACAGGATTACTTAGCATATATACAGGGACATACCTAACTTGTTCTCCTTGCCCTCTTGCAACAGAGGTATGAATTGAAATGAATTTTTTAATTTCGTCACTACAATAATGATTCGTTTCGGATTGAAACTCGTCAAAAATCATTCTATTAACGTCACTAAAAAGATGTGAATATTTTTTAAGCTGGTCGGCACTATTCAGTGATAAAGCATAACCGCAGGATTCCCCATCTAAAAATAGTTCGTGAAATATTCCAGATGCTTTTCTCTTACTTTCCATTACACTTCCAGAAAAGAATAAAGTGCTTAAATCTTTAAAGAATTTATCAGCACAGTCATCTAGTTCATAGTTATATCTATATAAAAGCGCAAACTTACCTTGTCCTTTTTTAAATTTATTTACACACAACCGCCCGAAATAGGTTGTCTTTCCGCCTGTTCTATTAGTAGTTACCATTAGTATTTCTGGTTGCTTTCCATCTAAGTCAGTAAGGGAAAGTAGTTTTGTTCCGTCATAGTAAGCGCACATAAAAGTCACATCCTTAATATTCTTTGTAATACTTTTGCAATATTTCTTAAAATAATTGTAACATACTATTGACAAAAAGTCAATAATGTGTTACAGTAAATATATCAAAAAGTTAATAATTTTGTAGCATTTTAAATTTTATGAATCAAAGGAGATGAAACCTTGGATTGGGTAAACGCAGTTAAAGATGTGGGCTTTAATATTGTTTGTCTTATGGCTATGGCATATTATATCTATATCACAGATGAAAAGAATCGTAAGGAACGCATTGAAGTGTCACAGCGGCATCAAGAAGAAACAAAGTCTTTACAAGATGCAATTAACAATAACACAATCGTTATGAATAAATTGCTTGACAGATTGGAGAGTGAAACAAAATGAGCATTGATGCAATTATAGTTAAATTTCCAACTACAATTTCTGGTGCTATTTTAGTAATTGCAGGTATGTATGGAAATGGAGAAGAAAGAAAAACAGCCCTTAAAAAAGATGGGTTTGATGTGGATGCAGTACAAAAAGCTGTCAATGATTTATTACCAATTTTTAATAAATACAAGGAGTGATAGTACATGACATGGTTTGCTAAAGCTAAAGGAGCATACGCAGAAACTTCTGAAGAAGCATATCAAAACGCACTTGAAGCGTATTCTTTATTAAGTTCGAAAGGCTGGACTTTACAAGCATTTTGCGGTATGTGGGGAAACGTAGGTCATGAGGGTGGTTACAATCCTTGGAGATGGCAAGGAGACAATGTCCAGCCTACAAGTAATTCGCCTTGGCACAATATCGGTTATGGTTTTACGCAGTTTACACCGGGAGGAAAATATATTAACGACTCACGAGCTAAAGCAATAACAGGATATGCGCCTAACTTTTCAAATCAAGGCGGAAATGCTTCTGACGGCTATGCTCAATTGGTTTTTGTAGATGCTTACGCAGACTATTATCCATCCACAAAATTTCCGTTATCTTATGGAGAATACAAAGTTTCCACACAACCGGTTGCTACAATGGTAGAAATATGGATGAGAAACTATGAGCGACCAGGGAGTTATAGCACATTACCAGAGAGACAGAAAAGTGGCGAATATTGGTTTAAAAAGTTAAGTGGAGTTCCGCCTACACCAACACCAACACCGGGGAAATATAAAAAAATGCCTTTATGGTTTTATTTAAGAAAAAGGGAGTGATTAAAAATGCCGTTTAAAGATGGAACATATCAGCATGAATCAGGGTTTGTAGTTATGGTTAAAGATGGTGTGGTTATGTTATCTCCAAATCATCCTTTGTCTATGAGACTTTCAGAACTGTTTGATGCAAAGAAATGGAGTAAAGTAAATGCATAATACACCTAGTTATTATAATGTACACAAATTTGAATGCTTAGAAGAAATGAGAATGATTTTTGGAATTGAAGCAGTTAAAATTTTTTGCAAGTTGAATATTTGGAAATATAGGTATCGCGCTGGAAATAAACCAGATACAAACGATACCGAAAAAGCAGATGATTATTTAACTTATTTATCAACATTAGAGAAAAGAGGTGTGTGAAATGGCTATTGTTAGTAAAGAAGATTTGATTAAACGTTTATCAGAAAAATTCGTAGATGATAATTCAGATGAAGTAATTCAATTAACAGAGGATTTATCTGATACGCTAAACGACTTTGATTCACGTATCAATGACACAGAAGATTGGAAATCAAAATTTGAAGAAAATGACAATATGTGGAGAAAAAAATACAAAGATAGATTTTTAGAACCGTCTGATAGTAATGATAACGAAAGTCATGAACAAGACGATGATGAAAATACAGATGTAACATTTAATGATTTATTTGAGTAGAAAGAGAGGGAAATTTAAATGCCTACTAGACCACAGGTTAAAACGTTATCAGGTAACAGCGTTGATATTTTAAACGCTATCAGAAATAGTGCTTCACAGAACTACAAAGATTACATTCCGGCAGCAACGAAAGATGCTGAATCAATCCGTGAAATTGGTGCTATTATCATGGACTACCCAGCTTTACAGAATGAATTTTTATCAGCACTTGTAAATAGAATTGGTAGGGTGCTTATTACATCAAAAATGTATAGTAACCCAATCGAAATGTTTAAAAAGGGAATGCTAGAATTTGGAGAGACTGTAGAGGAAATTTTTGTAAATATTGCAAAGCCTTTCCAGTTCGACCAATCAATCGCTGAAAAAGAAGTATTTAAGCGTGAAATTCCAGATGTTAGAAGTGCTTTCCATGTTATGAACTATCAGAAGTTTTACAAAGCTACTATTTCTGATAGGGAATTAAAACAGGCGTTTCTGTCATGGGATGGTGTAAGCAATTTAATCGCTAAAATCGTTGATGCGATGTACACGGGAGCAAATTATGATGAGTTCTTAACCATGAAATATTTGCTCGCTAGACATATTCTTGACGGTCACATGACTGTGCAGGAAATTCCGGCAGTTACAACAGATAACATGAAAGCTATCACAGCAGAAATCAAAGGTGTATCAAATAAATTAACATTTATGAGTTCCGAAAATAATGTAGCTGGTGTTCAAACTTTTTCATTAAAAGAAAATCAGTATTTAATTATGAATGCACAGTTCGATGCTACTATGGATGTAGAAGTTCTTGCTAGTGCCTTTAATATGAACAAAGCTGAATTTATGGGGCATCGTGTTATGATTGACGGATTTGGAAATCTTGATATCGCAAGACTCAACATCTTATTCGCTGATGACCCGAACTATACGAAAATTGGCACAGATGACCTCAATGCATTAAACGCAATTCCGGCTGTTATTATTGATGCTGACTGGTTTATGGTATTTGATAATTTACAGGAGTTTACAGAGCAGTTTAACGGACAGGGTCTTTACTGGAATTACTGGTATCATGTTTGGAAAACATTTTCTGTTAGTCCTTTTGCTAATACCGCTTTATTCGTGGCAGGTGAACCGACAGTAACAAGTGTTAAAGTAAATCCGAGCGCGGCTAAGGCAACAGTAGGACAGTCATTACAGTTGACAGCTACAGTTGCAACAGAAAATTTTGCACCGCAGTCAGTAACATGGTCTAGTGATTCTGTTAAAGCCACAGTTGACGTTAGAGGTAAAGTTACACTGTTAGAGGGCGCTACAGGAACTATCAATATCACAGCTACATCTGTTTATGATTCTAATAAATCTGGAAAATGTGTTATTACTGTAGCATAGTTTTAAGAGGGAGATTTTTTCTCCCTCTATCATTAAAAGGAGTAATGCCTAATGTATATTGCACCAAATACTGTTGCAAGAGTTTTGAAAAATGTAAGACTAGATAACACTTATTCTGACACAATTTATTTTGACTCAAAAGAAAAACAAACAGCTTATTTTGCAGGCAAGACAAAATACACGTTTACTAATATGACTTATCAGCGAAAAGAACGTAGATTAGTAGTAAAACAAGTAGCAGATAATATGTTTGATTGTAACTATCTTATGTTTCAAAATAGTGCTTACAGTAATAAATGGTTCTATGCTTTTATTACTAATGTAGAATGGCTTAACAATGAAACAGCGGCTATTTATTTTGAAATTGACGATATACAAACATGGTTTTTTGATTTTTATTTAGACTCTAGTTTTGTTGAGAGAGAGCATAGTGCTACAGATGCAGTAGGGGATAATCTTATTCCAGATAACTTAGAAACAGGTGAATACATTTCAGAAGATTTTGTAGACAGTGGCATTATTAAAGGGTATTCGTATGTAGTAGCCGCTACTTTTAATGAAAAATATGAAAGCGTTTCAGGGGGGTTGTATTCTGGTATTTATGGCGGTTTGCATTTTAATGTATTCGACACTCCGAATGCTGTGGACGAATTTTTGATGGGTTTACCCGGAGAAAAAACAGACGGAATTGTATCAATTTTTATGATGCCAACAGCATTTATTGATGAAAATGCTTCAACAGGTGCTAAAAGCTATGATGTTGATATTGATAAAAAAGTATCTAACGTTTGGAAAACATTTACACCTCATAATAATAAAATTTATACTTATCCGTATAATTTTTTATACTGCACAAATCTGGCTGGCACAGGAACGTCTTTTCCATATGAATATTTTTCAAGTGAGAAATGCACTTTTTTAATGGCTGGAGATATGAGTTGTAATCCAGAAATTTTGTTAGTACCTAAAAATTACAAAGGTGTGATTGCTAACTATAATGAAAAAATGACATTAAGCGGATTTCCACAGTGCTCTTGGACTACAGACTCTTTTAAAGCATGGCTGGCTCAAAGTGCTATTCCAACATTGGCAGGGTCTGCGATGAGTGGGGTAATAAATTATACTGAAAAAACTGACGTTATTCAAAGCTCATTGGCAACAAGTGCGTCTGGTAATTGGCTGGGAAGAACTGATTCAATGTATTCAGCAGGTGCTAGTTTGGAATACGGAATGTATGGAACTGTAGCTGGACTGGTTGCACAAGGATACCAAAAATGGATTTTACCGCCACAAGCCCACGGTAATTCTGGAAATAGTGCGGCTGTAGCTATGCGAATTAAAAATTTCGCTTTTATGCATATGCATATTCGTGAAGAATTTGCAAGAATCATAGATTCATTCTGGGATAAATTTGGATACCCAGTTCGCCGGGTTAAAATCCCTAGCACACACAACAGACCGCATTGGAACTATGTAAAGACAGTAGGCTGTGACGCACATGGTAGTATTCCAGCAACGACAATGAGGAATATTAAAAATATCCATGATAACGGTATTACTTACTGGATGAATGGCGATGAAATTGGTAACTATTTATTAGATAACAGGTTGAAAGGAAGTTCATAATGGGTAGACGTAGAAAAACTTCTGATAATTTTGATTCTATGTTTTTAAATAATAGAGCGTATATTTATCAGTATAATCGAATTAAAGAACTTGCTATATCCCGGTTTAAGTGGAATAATCTACCTGAGACGGTTGATGAAAGGTTTTTAGAACTTACCTTATTTGAACAAGGAATGGCTGTTTTCTTTAATGATGATGTTTTAGGCTACTTAGCTTTAACAACTATGATTGGCGGTATGCTAGATGTATATAGGATTCCTACAAAGCGCACAGCGTATGCTAATAACGGTTTTAATATGCACTTAGATAACACTGATAGCATTATTATTTGGAATAACAAGTTACATGAAAATATGATTTATGGGTGCGAAATGTTTGCACGTAGGTTATATGAGTGTGATAGAACTATTGACGTTAATATCAAAGCTCAGAAAACACCTATTTTAATTACTTGTAGTGAGAATCAAAGATTGACATTAAAAAATACTTATGAACAATATACAGGAAACGCACCAGTTATTTACGCTGATAAAGATATAGATATTCTTAAAAGTTTACAAGCAATTCCTACTCTTGCACCTTATGTTGCAGATAAATTACTTGAGACTAAAACGCAAATTTGGAATGAATGCCTCACGTGGCTAGGAATTTCTAATACAAATTATCAGAAAAAAGAAAGATTAATTACAGACGAGGTTAGTAGAAATATGGGCGGCACGGTTGCAAGTCGAAATAGTGGACTTGATATGAGAAAACAGGCTTGTGACGAAATCAATAGAATGTTTGGATTGAATGTTAGTGTTGAATTTAACGATGATATCAATGTTGAAGCAATTAATAAAAATGAAGATATTTATAATGCAGATAAGTTGGAGGTAAACGAAGATGAGTAAATACACCACAGAATTGCGTTATATTTGTGAAACAGAAGCTGGGTTAAGTGAAAGCGTAGGACAAACTAAGATTAAAGACGTTATTGCTAAAGCTATTCCTAAGATTTTTGATTTTGACTTTCCTATTTTCGATGAAAGTTATAGAAATGTTTTGGAAACTAAGATTTTGAAACATTACTATACAAGGGAGATTGGACTTGAAACTTATGGGTTGTGGAAGTTAAAACTTGACACGAAATTGAACGAAATTATGCCTTTCTACAATCAGTTATATAAAAGTGCTTTATTAGAATTCAACCCTTTATATGAAGTTGACTATAGTAAAACAGGTAACAGAGATTCTAGTGGAACTAGAGATAATACAGAAAACAATAGTGAAAGCTATGATGAAAGTATTGATTATAATGAAAGTCATGACGAAAGTACAACTAATTCTAACGATGGGACTTTAAGTAAAGGTACTACCACTACAACTACTAATTATTATTCAGATACACCCCAAGGAGCTATTAGTAATGTTATTGATGGAACTTACTTAACAAACGCTACTTACAACGTTGTTGGAAATACAGGAAGTGATAATACTTCTAATAGTGGAAGTGTTGATTCTGATGGTAGCTCTAAAAGCAAAAATGAAAAGGACGGAAGCAGAAGCGGAAGTAAGACAAGTAATAGCAATTTGACTGATACAGAAAGCTATCTGGAAAGTGTTAGAGGTAAAATGAGTAGTAAAAGCTATTCAACTTTATTGATGGAATATCGAGAAACTTTTATCAATATTGATATGATGCTGATTGAAGAACTGTCTGATTTATTTTTTGGCTTGTGGTAATAAGAAAGGTGGTAAAAATTTATGTATGATTTTACAAACGTAGACCCTGTAAAATGTTGCACTTGGTTGGTTCTTCCGACAGTTTATGATGAGAGTTTAAGCTATGGAGAACAGCTTAATAAATTTTGTAAAGCTTTAAATGAACTGATTGAAAACAATAATAATTTACCTGATTATGTCGCTGAAATGATTCAGAACTATATTACTAGCGGTGCTATTGATGAAGTTATCAGAAATGTTTTAGCAAATTATATTTTAAATGTTAAATATCCTCCTAAAGGAATTACCCCGGCAGTAGGGGATGGAAGTGCTGATGATACTGATGCCATTCAAGGATGTATTGATTATGCTTTCAATCAAGGCGGAGGTTGTGTTTATTTTCCATATGGTAAATACCTTACCAGAAGTTTAACGTTAAGAAGTGGTGTTAGTTTAGTTGGTTTTGATAGATACAGCACTAGGATTGTACAGAGGGGTGGAGATACTAAACCACTGGTATCTGGTGGGAATGTACAGAATGTGCAAATTAGTAATTTAACGTTGGATGGAAATAACGGAGTTCAGACGGATGATTTGGACGTTGTTAATGTTTTAGGTAAGGACTGTTTATTTACTAATTTAGTTATTAAATCTGGTTATCAATGCTTTGTTTATAACGGTTTGGGTGGAGATTTACAGGTTGATAATATAGTTTTTGGTGGTGCGGTTAAAAAAGTTGCTGTTATTAACGGTAAAGATTCTGTTCAGTTTACTAACGTTAAATTTAATGAGCTTGGAAAAGTACAGGGAGAGTGTGTTCTTGAAGTAGGTGCAAGTGACGGTGTTTATAGTTTTAGTTCTAAGGCTATTAGTCCGCTGTGCATTAGTGTTAATGGTAGTCGAAATACATTTAATTGTGATATTATTAATGCTAGTAGTAATTTTAATGACACTGGTGTAATGAATAATTTCAATGTACTAGGGGTGGAAGTTAAAGAACAGTTAGCACAGGATAAGTATAGTAGTACTGGCGGTAGTGTTACTGAAAGTGTTAATGGAAGTAAGACAGAAACGATTGGTAGTGATAAAGTAGAGAACATTAGTGGAAGTAAGACAGAAACGATTGGTAGTGATAAAGTAGAGAACGTTAGTGGAAGTAAGAATGAAACTGTTACTGAAAACAAGACAGAAAATATCATTGGGAATAGAGAAATTGATATTAATGGAACTGATAGCGTTCATATTGATGGTGTTAGTTCATTTAATGCTGGTGGTACTAGGACGGAAGTTTATGCTGATAGTAGAAATGTAGGTGTAACAGGTGTAAATATTGAAGAATATCACAATTCTATGACTGAAAATTTTGATAAAAAGCATATTGTAAATGGTAGTGATGAAACTAACACGTTTACAGGCAATGTCACGAACAAAGCTAATAAATTTAGTTTTACAAGTACCGAAAAAACATTACCATTTAATTTTCCAGATAAAAGTGTAGATTTATATAACCTTAAATTAACACCAGATTATTTGTTTACACCTAGTAACACTGATAACATTGCTGATGAATTAAATGAACTTTTAAAAATCACAAGTGTTTCACTTTCATCCGGAAACTATACAATTACTAAACCAATATTAATACCTGTCGGAAAAACTCTTAATGGTAATAACGCAATTATTAATAAATCATTTACTGACTATGGTGTTATTATTGGGAATGACCCTACTTTAGGCGATACAAATTATGCTATTACAGGTCTGTTTAATATCACTATTAATTGTAATAATGCCGGATCTGGTGTATTGATAAATAGTAAACGTTGTAACTTACAAAACATTAAAATTAGAAATAGCGTTTTATCTGGTATTGATATTTTTAAACCAGATTACAGCGGTAGCCCTAGTGATTGTCAAATAAATAACATTGATATCTTTAAAGATGATGGTGCCACTTATTCAAATTATGGTATGAGAATATATGGCTCTGATAATAATATATCAAACGTTAGAACCCTTTTTACTAAAATAGGTTTTTATATTTCTGATAAAGGTGCAAGTACATTCTTTACAGATTGCCACCCACTAGCTTTTTCGTCAGAAATTGACGGTTGGCTGGACAGCGTGGGATGGGATGATTATTCGAGCAGTACGTTTATTAGTAATTGCTATGCTGATAATTTTTGTACCTGTTATAGGATGAATAATCAAAACAGTATCTTATCTATTTGCAATCTTAAATATTTTTGTTGGGAATATAATAGAAACGCTACTAGAACTTTTTTATTGCTGAATAGTGGATGTTTTGTAAACGGAATCGGACTTGACGCGCCTAACCACTCAACAGTTAAAAAAGTTAATTTTGGAACTAACTATTTTTACCTTGGTACTGATAGAATTAACTTATCGTTTGTTAGTCCGAATGAACCAAACGTATTTAATGAAAATGACTATGGTAATTTATCATTATACAGATTCTATAACAAATACTTTAAAGAATTTAATAATAATAGTAGTAAATTTCATTTAGTTGGAATATGCAAACTTTTACGCCCAGATATGATGTGCTCAAGTATAAATATTATTGCAGATGAATTTTCAATTAATGGCTTAACTGTATCAAAAGCAGGCACTATAAATAAAGGAACGGGAACTAATACTGATTTAACCGTAGAAATTAGAAAAGCTAAATCAGATAATGATACTAATACTATTTATATTTATGTAAAATATAGTAGCGGATATTTTGGCAGATGCTTATGTGAAGTATCAAATAATTTCCTTATGCTTCCTAGATTATATGAACCAAGTACAGAACCAGATTATATTTTAGGTACAATTAACTATAAAACTGAACCGCAGGCTTAAATATTAAAATAGCTGGACTATTAAATAATGCT
>ENA-OOZX01001229-OOZX01001229.1-human-gut-metagenome-genome-assembly--contig:-NODE-1229-length-17114-cov-2.293394_pt1 | contig 17114 bp, 9 predicted proteins | sample MGYA00241048_ERZ501412 | MGnify/ENA primary metagenome ERZ501412 (study PRJEB25962, sample SAMEA2042518) | human gut metagenome | biome: human gut; feature: human-associated habitat; material: faeces... | reverse complement strand
CGTCAGCCCGGTGGCACGGCCGACAGCGGTCGAGAGCTTGTGTGGGTTTGCACCGATGGTCCTGGGCAGGTCGGATATCCTGAAGTCAGGGTCCAGATAGGGCTGCTCTTTCTGAAAATAGGCTTCTATGTCCTTGAAGAGACGGTTGTTGTCGTCATCCGGTTGGAGGTAGCAGATCAATTCTTCCATGTCCGCTCCGGCGGGAGGAGAAAAGGCTGAGTTCTGTTCACGGATGCGGGTTCGGACATCCCGATAGGTGGAACTGAAGTTTGCGTAGAAGATTCCGAAGGCGAAATAGAAAACGGTGAATAGGAAGGTCACGGTGATTTCGTGAGGCAGGTAAGGATTCAAGGCGAGGCTCAGCGTACAAAGGCCGATGCCTGAGGCAAGGAAGAACGCGCTTGTCACCTGTCCGAGTTTGAGCCACCTGTCTTCTGTCTTCACTCCTCCCAAGAGGGAGAGGTAAGTATGTCGTTCGTGCAGGAATAGTTTTGCATAGATGCCTGACTGGATGATGTAGGCAAGCAGATAGAGCGTGCGGATCAGGGAAGGCGGATTCGTGACCAGTGACTTCCATTCCGAGTAAGCATAGACGGGGTAGTCTTTCCAGATCAGGCATGCTCCGGCGTAGGCCAGGGTGAAGAGGAGGGAAGGAGTTGCGTGCAGCAGGATCCGCTGCCGGGTGGCATACTGTTCGTTGAACAGCAGGATCAGTGAGAATGTGAACAGCAGGGTTTGCGAGGAGGCGATCAGGGTGACGGGAAACGAGGCGATATCCCATCCGACGGGTTGCCATTTTCTGGTGGTAAGCGAGACGAGGAGACCGATGGCCACGAGGAAGGTCGCAAATGCGAGGATCCGCCGTGCCTTCAGGTAAACAGGGTTTGTCTCGATATTGCCGTAGTTCAAGAACAGCAGGATGGCGCAACTGCCCAGGCTGGAAGTGGTGCTGGTGGCATAAGCGATGATGTATAAAGTGTGTATGTCCATTCTGCGGTCGTTGTGATAGTTTTGTTATTCACATAGCCATCTTGTGATATTCTGTTCTTCGGCAAATTCCATGCAGACTTTGACGATGTCACGTCTGTCACTTTGGTAGGGGATGAGGCTTCTTTTGCCGAACCTGTGGAGGCTGGTTTGTATTCCGATTGGGAGTTTGCGCATGACCTAGTTCATCGTATATTGTTTATTTAATTGTTTCCAAAGATACTATAAATAGTTTCTTAGCAGCCTTTTTTCTCGTAAAATCTGCTATGGGTGGTCGCTTTGTCAAATGGTTGCTTTCTTTTTGTTGTCAACGGATTGTAATAATCGTTTTTACAATGTAATTCTGTTTACATCTTCTTGCAATACGTCCCTTCTACTTTTGCCGGCAAATAAATGTAACAAGTAATAAGGAATGGGAAACAAGTGTGAAACAGGAAATGTGAAGAGGTTCTTTCTTTTGTTGTTGGGGAGTTTTCTTTCGTTGTCTGCCTGGGCGCAGACAGGCGTTATTTGCGGAACGGTGTCGGATGCCAAATTCAAAGATGCGCTGATCGGTGCTTCGGTCGTAATCGAAGGGACTACGGTGGGGGCCATTGCCGACGTGGAGGGAAACTTCCGTATAGAGAATGTCAAACCGGGAAAATATACGATTGTCGCTTCTTATGTCTCTTATAAATCGGAAACCATTCGTGATGTCGTGGTGAAAGCCCATCAGGAGTCGGTGCTGAGAATCGAACTATCCGATGCCGACCTGCAACTTCAGAATGTGGTGGTCGTGGCACAACGAAAGTTGGGAACGGAAACCGCCATTATCAATACGGTACGGAAAAGCCTACCGGTCGTAAGCGGTATTTCAGCCCAACAGATCGGCAAGACACAGGACAGTGATGCCGCCGAGGTGTTGCGCCGTATTCCGGGGCTTACGATCGTGGATGACCGTTTTGTGGTGGTCCGGGGGCTGGCGCAACGATATAATAATGTATGGCTGAACGAGGCGACCACTCCTTCGAGCGAGACGGACAGCCGGGCATTCTCGTTCGATGTGCTTCCTTCTTCGCTGATCGACAATATGATGGTCTATAAGAGTCCGTCTGCCGAGCTACCAGCCGATTTCTCCGGTGGTTTCGTGCAAGTGATGACCAAGAATATACCGGACGGGAATACCTTCAACGTATCTTACCAGATGGGATTTAATACGAATGCTACTTTCCGGAGTTTCCAGCTGACGGACGGGAGTTGGAAAGACTATCTCGGATTTGGGGCCGGGGTGCGGAGTTTGCCCTCTTCTTTCCCTTCTCATTTAGGGGATTATTCGACAGAGGAAGCCGCTGCCTTTACACGGCGGATCAACCAGAGGTGGGGAATCAACAGGTTCACGGCTATTCCGGACCAAAAGATTTCGCTCACTTCACACCGCTCCTTCGATGCAGGCGACTGGAAAATCGGGAATATTGCGAATGTGAACTGGAGTACCGGCTACGATTATTCGGAGACGGTGAATAACAACTATATCGCCTATGATGTGGCGAACGATCTCTCACGTCCGCGCTTTGAGTACAACGATGTCCGCTATAAGAATACCTCCAAGTTAGGAGCCTTGTTCAACTGGTCGTTTATGAAAGGCGATCATAAATACGAGTTTCGTAACTTTTTCAGCCAGCGTGGTGTTTCCGCCCTGACACAGAGGGAAGGGATGAACTATTATTCTGACAAGGCGATCCGCAAGTGGGAATCCCTTTATACCGGACGTACGACCTATTCAGGGCAGCTTGGCGGCACGCATACGTTACAGGAGGATATCAACAAAGTGGACTGGACTGCCGGCTATGCTTTTGCTGCCTATCGGGAACCGGACCGCAAGATCGTCAATTCCATCCTCGACGAGACGAAGACGGACTTACCGAATTATTACGTCTCCGATCCGATGCGCTATTACCAGGACTTGAAGGATCACGGTGTTTCGCTCGCTGCCAATTATGAACATAAGTTCACTGTCTCCGACAAGTTCGCCCCTGTTCTTGACGGTGGTGTCTATGGAGAATATAAGAGTCGTACGTTCGATGCTCGCCGATTCGGTTACAATCTGTTAGGTAAAGGGTATGACCGGTATGCCGATTGGGATTATACGGGGCTGTTCTGTGATGAGAACATTTCGGCAGACAGGATATGGATGCGTGAGACGACGACGAACAGCGACTCCTATACTTCCGAAAATATCTTGGGAGCCGCTTATGTCTCTGCCAAGTTGAACTACGGGGAGGCGCTGAATGCCAATATCGGTGTCCGTATGGAATATTATAACCTTAAAATGGATGGTTACAGTTCAGACGGTACGACTCCTGTTCACTTGGATAACCGGACGAGCGATTTTTTCCCTTCCGTCAATATCTCTTACAACCTGTCTGCGAAACACCTTGTGCGTGCTGCTTACGGCCGTTCGGTCAACCGGCCGGAGTTCCGTGAGGTAGTACCATATGTGTATTTTAATTTCGAGCGGGATGCGAATATAGTCGGTAATACCGAATTGAAGAATGCTTATGCGGACAATCTGGAGGTGCGTTATGAATTCTATCCGGCATCCGGCGAGATGATAACAGTCGGTGCATTCTACAAACGTTTCAAGGATCCGATCGAGGAAACCTATAACGAGGCGGGTTCCGGTTTACAATATACCTATCACAATGCGAAGAATGCCGAGACGTTCGGCATTGAGTTGGATATGAAGAAAAGCCTTGACTTTATCGGATTAAGAGGGTTGAGCTTGGTCTGTAATGCCGCCTATATCCATAGCCGTGTCCGCTTTGAGGAAGGAGCGCCTGAGCGTGACCGGCCATTGGCGGGTCAATCTCCTTATCTGGTGAATGCCGGTCTGTTTTATCAGCACGATGACAAGGGAATCTCCGCTTCGCTACTTTACAACCGTATCGGGAAGCGCATCGAGTCGGTCGGTGTCCCGATGCAGGACCAGAATGAAGATATTCCCGACATATATGAGATGCCTCGTAATTCCCTGGATTTGACTTTTTCGAAGAAGATCGGCAAAGCTGTCGAGATCAAAGCTGGGATTCAGGATATGCTGAACTCTAAAATCGAATACAAACAGTTCGTGAAGTTGACGGACAAGAACGGCGGCAAGCGTGAACGTGAACAGTTGGTACGCAGCTACCGTCCGGGAGTGGATATTAATGTCGGTGTTTCCCTCAAGTTTTAAAGTGAATTAGAATATATCTCTATTACAAACAAAATGTTTTTATTATGAACAGATTTCTATTGAAAGGTTTGGCCTCTGTATGTGCGTTGGCCGTTATGTTTGGAACTGTATCTTGTAGTGATGATGACAAGCCTGATGGCTCTATAGCTGTATCGGCTGTTGCCGTAAGTCCTACGACTGCAACTGTCAAGGTTGGCGAGTCCGTGACATTGTCTGCCACCATTACTCCGGACGATGCAACGGATAAAACGATAACATGGAGTTCCTCCGATGAAAAGGTGGCAACAGTAGATGCCGGTAAGGTGACAGGGGCTACCGAGGGTACTGCTACGATCACCGCTACGACAAAAGATGGCAATAAGACGGCAACTTGTGCTGTGACTGTTTCTAATGATGCTCCGTCTTCCAAAGAAGTGATCTTGGAGGGAGAGATAACATCCGATCTTACGCTGAATGCTGCAGATAAGAACTATATGAAAGGCTTTGTTTATGTAAAACCGGGTGCTACGTTGACAATCGAAGCAGGAACGGTTATCAAGGGTATATCTGTTTCTTCCGGTGAAAAGGCTGCCTCTTTGATTATCGAACCGGGTGCGAAGATCATGGCTGAAGGTACGGTTGACAAACCGATCGTCTTTACTTCCGATAAAGAACCGGGCAAGCGTGCGACGGGAGACTGGGGAGGTTTGATTATCTGCGGTAATGCTCGTGTAAACCAGACAAAAAGACCGGTTATCGAGGGTGGACCCGGAACGGAATATGGTAACACGACCTCCGATGAATTTAATGGTGAAAGCTCTGGTAAGTTGAAATATGTCCGTATTGAATTTGCTGGCTATCCTTTGGAACCCGACAAGGAGATCAACGGTCTGACATTCGGTGGTGTCGGTAGTGGTACGGAAGTGGAGTTCGTACAGGTGTCTTATTCTAATGACGATTCGTATGAATGGTTCGGTGGAACGGTCAATGCTAAGCATTTGGTTGCTTACAAAGGTTGGGACGATGATTTCGATACCGATTACGGCTATACGGGTAACTTGCAGTTTCTGTTGAGTGTGCGTGACAAGGACATCGCTGATACTTCCGACTCTAACGGCTTCGAATCCGATAATGATGCAAGTGGTTCTTCCAATACCCCGCTTACGAAGCCTGTCTTCTCCAACGTGACTTTGATCGGTCCGTTCTATGGAAAGGTTTCTGATATGACACAAGCCGAGGTTGAAGCAAAGACAGCCGATGCCGCTAATGGAGCCAAAGGAGGTAAATTCCAGGCTGCCATGCACCTGCGCCGTAATTCGAGTTTGAATGTCTACAACTCCGTATTCACGGGATGGCCTTACGGACTTCGTGCAACGGATAAGAAAGGTACGGCAAATGATGGTATCGCCGTTAAGAATGTAATCTTTGCCGGTATGTGGAAGAACTTCTACGATGACGAAAAGGTAAGCGAGAACTTCTTCAACCGCGCTGGTAACAATACTACTTTGGCAACCACCAACGAAATTATTTCAAAAGACGGTGACTATTCTTCTGTCGTTGCTTCTGCCGTACAAGGAGCCGAATTTGTTGATGAAGTCTTGGATAACAGCTTCTTTGAAAAAGTAACTTACAAAGGAGCTTTTGATGGAACAAACGATTGGACAGCCGGTTGGACGAACTGGGATCCTCAGAACACTGAATATTAAAAAGATGATAAAGAGATTATTATTGACATCAACATTATTGGCAAGTTCTGCCCTGGCAATCCAGGCGCAGGACTTGTTCCTTAGTGAAGGCCAGTATTATACGGACGAGTCTCAAACAACTCCTTACACTGGCCGCTATACCGAGTTTTACGATGATGGTATGTTGAAGATGGAGCTTTTCCTCAAAGACGGCCGTCCCGAAGGAACTTATGTGATTTACTATCCTGATGGAAAGATTGCGGAAGTCCGTTCTTACTATCACGGCATTTTTCATGGAGAATGGCGTACTTATAACGAAGCCGGGCAACTGACCGGTATTGCTTCCTATAAAGATGGGCAAAAAGACGGACCTTGGCGGGTGTGGAACGATAAAGGCATTCTTCGTTTCGAAATGTTTTATGCTAAAGGAAGGAAAAGCGGCATTTGGCGTACTTGGGATGATGATGGCAAGCTGTTGACGGAAGAGAAGCAAGAGGAGTAAGCGTGGGGATCACCATTGCATTCTGCGTAGGCATTGCAGTATTCCTGTAAAACTTATGCAGAATGCAATAAAAAGGCTATCGGTTCCCTAAATCGTCATACAAGGTTTGCAGGAGTGCCTTTCCTTTGCGGAGTCGCAAGTCACTGCCTTTTCGGGGGGCTTCGATCAGAGGTTTGTTCCCTTCGTTGTCATAGACGGATATACCGGTGCTGTCGATAAACCCGAATCCGTTAGAATAAGTATAGAATGCATATTCCGGATAATCGGGACTTAGGATGTTCCGGCTGAAAGTGAAAGTGTCGTGATCGATCCCTAACTGGTTCAATAGGGTGGCGGCAAGATCCGTCTGATTGGCTAATTTGTCAATCACGACAGGTTCTTTCACCGCACCGCCGATCCAAAGCATCGGTATATGGTAGCGGCGAGGTTCATAGTTGACCACATCTTTCGGATAAGGATATCCGTGGTCGGAAACGAAAATAACCAGCGTATTTTTCCATACAGGCAATTCTTTCAATTTGTCTATGAAGTTGCCGATACAACTGTCCGTGAAGGCAACCGAGTTCGGATACAGCCCCATTTCGTCCAACCGGTGGTAGGGAACTTCAAACGGTTCATGGCTGCTTAATGTCAGGAAAGTGCTGAGCCAGGGAGCTTGGTTGTCCCGGTTTTTGATGTCTTCGTACAGGTGGCGGAACGTAATATCGTCGTTCGCTCCCCATTTACTCAAGCGGCTGGTGAGCGGAAAGTCACGGTCTGCCGTGATCCGGCTGTAACCGGAACTGAAGAAATAACTCTGCATATTGGTAAAGTTGATATCGCCTCCGTACAGCATGTCGGCAACATATCCTTCGTTTGTCAGAGTTTTGGCGATAGAGGGGAGTGTTTGGCTTTTTGCCGGATACTTCATGATGGAAGTGGTCGGCTGTGCCAAATATCCGTTTAACACCGAAACGATTCCTCTGTCTGTCCGGAATGAATTGGCATACATGTTTGTGAAAAGTACTCCTTCCCGACTCAATCGGTTCAGGTTAGGCGTGATGATGGAATCTCCGCCGACCGCTCCGATCGCGTTTGCCGAGAAACTTTCCATCAGGATAATCAATATATTCGGTCGTGAGGTATTGAGAAGGGATTGCAGAGGCTTTTGCTGTAAATCTGCATCTGCGGGATTCGTCCCTTTGCGTCCCCGCGTCGAGTGCGGAGACAAAGTATCCATTACCTCCTTCCTTTCCTCTTCCGGGAAAAAATTGAACTGTGCCGCAAAATCCTGTTGCTTGCTAAGTGAAGCGATCAGGCTGAAACAAGGATTGATTGCCGAATGGTTGAGGAATTGGTTTTGGCTGAAATATACCATCCCCACGTTCGCCGTCGAAGTCGTTACGCCTCCTCGTATCGGAATGAAGAGTATCCCTCCTGACAGGATAATGATAAGGCTTCCGCCCAACCGTTTCCGCACCAGTGTTTCAGGGAAGAGCGGAACGATAAACCTTTTCAACGTCCAATATATCCCGAAAGCATATACGGCAAACATCAGTAACTGGGCGAAGAACTGTCCCAGCGGTACGCTTGCCATCGCATCACCGGGTGATTGAAGATAGAAGAAAAGAGTCGCATCCAGTCTGAATCCCCAGTAGCCGTATAAAGCCACATCCACGGAAAAGATCGCTGCGATCAATACCGCCATGATTCCGAAATATCCTTTCAGCAGTTTCCTGTAAAAAGACCCCGGCAACCATACCGAAACTAACGTCATCAGCAAAGGTAACGCCGTCAGATAGCCGGCTATCGTACAGTCCAACAGTAACCCGTGTGTAATTACCTTAAGGTAATCGATTAGCGAGCATCCGCTCGCTAAGGCATGGTGGTACAGCATAAACACAGGCTTCTGGATTGCCAATAATGGTAACCACATGAAATATAGGGTAAGGAGGAAGAGGATTCTTTTTTTCATATACAGGGAAGGTATCAGAGAAAGAACCAGATATATGTCATCCACATATCTGGTTTTTCTTCTGGAAAGTTATCGATGCTTGTTTATTTATAAAGCTTTTCTCTCAGCTCGGCAACCATCGGATCGGTAATATAATCGTCGTATTCCATTATACGGTCGATGATGCCGTTCGGAGTCAGCTCGATGATGCGATTGGCAACCGTCTGGATGAACTCGTGGTCATGGCTGGAGAACAGGATGTTTCCTTTGAATGACTGCAATGTGTTGTTGAACGCTTGGATGGATTCCAAATCCAGATGGTTGGTCGGCGTGTCGAGGATGATACAGTTGGCATCCGTCAACATCATGCGGGAGATCATACAACGCATCTTTTCACCTCCGGAAAGTACACTCACTTTCTTCAACAGCTCTTCGCCGGAAAACAGCATACGTCCGAGGAAGCCTTTCAGGAAGACCTCGTTCGTGTCGGGCGAGAACTGGCTCAGCCAGTCGATCAGGTTATAATCCGAGTTGAAATACTTGGAGTTGTCGAGCGGCAGATAGGTCGTCGTGATGGTTTGTCCCCATTGGTACGTTCCGGCATCGGCCTTTTCTTCTCCGTTGATGATTTGGAAAAGGGCGGTCATCGCACGCGGGTCGTGACTGATAAATACGATCTTGTCGTCTTTCTCCACGTTGAAGTTGAGGTCCTGGAAAAGGACTTTCCCGTCGATGGACTTTGTCAGCCCCTTTACTTCCAATATCTGGTTGCCCGGTTCGCGGTTGGGCGTGAACAGGATACCCGGATAGCGTCGTGAAGAAGGCTTGATCTCTTCGATGTTCAGTTTCTCCAACATCTTCTTGCGGCTGGTTGTCTGTTTAGACTTCGCTACGTTGGCACTGAAACGGCGGATGAACTCTTCCAATTCTTTCTTCTTTTCTTCCGCTTTCTTATTCTGGTTCTGCTGCTGGCGGAGTGCTAACTGGCTGGATTCGTACCAGAAGCTATAGTTTCCGGCGAACATCTGCAGTTTACCGAAGTCGATATCTACCGTATGCGTACAGACAGAGTCGAGGAAGTGACGGTCGTGGCTGACAACCAACACGGTGTGTTCGAAGTTCGCCAGATAGTTTTCAAGCCACATGACGGTTTCAAGGTCGAGGTCGTTGGTCGGCTCGTCCAGCAACAGGTTATCAGGCTGTCCGAAGAGGGCGCGTGCCAGCAGGACACGTACTTTCTGCTTACCGCTCATGTCCTTCATCAGCGTGTAGTGGAATTCTTCCGCGATACCCAAGCCGCTCAAGAGGGCGGCGGCATCACTTTCGGCATTCCAGCCTTCCATCTCGGCGAACTTCTCTTCCAGTTCCGATACGCGGATACCGTCGGCATCGCTGAAATCAGGTTTTGCATACAGGGCGTTTTTCTCGCTCATCACCTCCCAAAGGGTGGTGTGTCCCATCAACACTGTGTCCATTACGGTGTATTCATCAAATGCGAAGTGGTCCTGACTCAATACGGAAAGGCGTTCACCCGGTCCTAAAGACACTGTTCCGCGTGTAGGATCCAGCTGTTTGCTGATAACACGGAGGAATGTTGATTTACCGGCGCCGTTAGCCCCGATGATACCGTAGCAGTTGCCCGGCGTGAACTTCATATTGACATCCTGAAACAGGATACGTTTTCCGAACTGTACGTCCAGATTGTTAACCGTTATCATATCTTATATACCTATTAATTTGCTTTTGAATGGGCAAAGGTACGAAAAATATCGCAAACCCATAGCTTTATGGATACTAACGCATAGGGTTAGCTTCTGTAAAGCTATGGGTTTGTTATTCCTTTCTGAAGTTTTATTTATACAATCCTTCTCTTGACAGCAGATGCTCCAAGTTGGCTACTCCCAGCGTCACGATCGCCATTACTGTAGCGGCATGTTCCTGATATTCCGGGATGCTTTTGCTGTAAGTGTCGCGTTCGGTGTGCCAGATCTCACCGTAGTTGAAGTTGTATCCTTTGATGTCCTTTTCGTTGAAGGCGATGGCCGGGACTGCTTCGACAGCAAAAACGGATGCATCCGTACCGGCAGGTTTGGCAGGTTTGGTGAATGGGCCGGCTTCTTTCACTTCGAACGGATAGTCGGGATGGATCTTCTTGACGGGCGCGCATATCTTCACGAAGTCCTGATACATCGCTTTCGGAACATTGAGTCCGACGGGAGGTGTCGGGCCTCCGTCGCGGTTGAACAAGTTGGAGATTTTATCTAACTTATCTTTATTGGCTTTCACCCAGGCTGTAGAACCTAACAATCCGAATTCTTCGCCAGCAAAAGCACAGAATAACATCGTCCGTTTAGGCTTCGCACCGGATTTCATGCGGGCCGCTTCCATCACCGGAGTGACGCCGGAACCGCAGTCCACGCCACCTGTCGCCACGTCGAACGCGTCCAGATGACCACTCGCCATCACATACTCGTCCGGATATTTACAGCCTTTGATCTTACCGATCACATTATAGTATTTTACCGGTCCCATACGAAAATGGTTACGGATATCGAACTCAAGGAAGAAGGTGCGGCGTTCCTTTACCATCTGCTTGATGGCCGCATACTGGTGTTCGTCTAACTTGATGTCGCAGACTTCCGGCAGGTTGTCAAACGTGAAAGTCGGATCGTGTATGATTGCCTTGTCATAGAGGGCACGCAAAGGGACGGTGGCCGATTGGATAAAACCCAATACGCCGGCTTCGCACATCTGTTTGAACACTTGATGTTCGGTGGATCGGTAAATATCCCCGATTATGATATGCCGCTTCAGCTAGCGGGTGGAGAGAATAATGCCTGGACGAACAATGATATCACCAATTACTACCTCACTGTGCCCCGGCAGAATGTGGAAACCGGCTTCTGGTTGGAGTCCGACCGTATGTTGAGCCTTGATTTCAGCGAACGGAGTCTGGAAGTACAGCGAGGGGTAGTAATGGAAGAATTCAAGCAACGCTGTCTGAACCAGCCTTATGGAGATGTGGGGCATCTTTTGCGCCCGTTGGCTTATCAGAAACATCCTTATCAATGGCCGACTATCGGAAAAGACCTGTCGCATGTCGCTAATGCAACATTAGAAGAGGTGAAAGCATTCTTTTTCCGTTTTTATGCTCCTAACAATGCGATACTGGCGGTGACCGGGAATATCTCTTTTGAGGAAGCAGTGGAATTGACGGAGAAATGGTTCGGATCTGTTCCCCGTCGGGAAGTTCCTGTACGGAATCTGCCACAGGAGCCGGAACAGACGGAAGAACGCAGGCTGACGGTAGAGAGAAATGTACCTCTTGATTCTCTGTTCATGGCTTATCACATGTGCGATCATCGTCACCCGGATTATTATGTGTTCGATATACTGTCGGATGTATTGAGTAACGGGCGTTCCAGTCGATTGAACCAACATCTGGTACAGGAAAAACAGCTATTCTCGAGCATTGATGCTTACATCTCAGGTAGTGTGGATGCAGGCTTGTTTCACATTGCCGGAAAACCTTCGGCGGGAGTTAGCCTCGAACTGGCGGAAGCGGCAGTGCGCGACGAACTCGATCGCCTGCAACAAGAATTGGTTGACGGACAGGAATTGGAGAAGGTGAAAAATAAGTTTGAGTCTACCCAGATATTCGGTAATATAAATTATTTGAATGTGGCTACCAATCTTGCCTGGTTCGAATTGCTCGGTAAAGCGGAAGATTTGGAGAAAGAAGTAGAACGTTATCGCTCTGTCACTGCTATGCAGTTGCGGGAAGTCGCTCAATCGGCTTTTCGGAAAGAGAACGGAGTTGTACTCTATTATAAAAGTAAATGAGAAATATATATAGAACATACAGAGAGCATTATAAAGCATTATTTTTTCTTGGTTTACCTATCGTTATCGGACAAATAGGAGTGATCGTGCTCGGGTTTGCCGATACCCTGATGATTGGACATCATAGTACGGTAGAATTGGGAGCAGCTTCTTTTGTAAATAACGTGTTCAATTTGGCTATCATTTTCAGTACCGGTTTTTCATACGGGCTAACTCCTGTTGTGGGAGGTCTATATGGAACACATCAGTTTGCACCTGCCGGACAGGCATTGCGTAATAGTTTGTTAGCGAATCTGATGGTCGCGTTATTATTGACGCTTTGTATGACTGTCCTTTATCTGAATATAGAGAATCTCGGCCAGCCGGAAGAACTGATTCCTTTGATTAAGCCTTATTATTTGGTGCTGCTGGCTTCATTGGTGTTTGTTATGCTTTTCAATGGATTCAAGCAGTTTACGGATGGAATCACGGATACCAAGACGGCCATGTGGATACTCTTGGGAGGAAATGTATTGAATATCATAGGAAATTATCTTTTGATTTACGGAAAGTTAGGTTTGCCCGAGTTGGGATTGTTGGGAGCCGGTATCAGCACATTGTTTTCACGTATTATGATGGTGCTCGTGTTTATCATTATCTTCTTGCGTAGTTCTCGTTTTATCCGTTACAAAGTCGGCTTCTTCCGTTTGGGGTGGTCACGGGCTATATTCGGTCGGTTGAACGGACTTGGTTGGCCGGTTGCTTTTCAAATGGGAATGGAAACAGCTTCTTTTAGTCTGAGTGCCATAATGATAGGTTGGTTGGGGACCATTGCACTGGCTTCGCATCAGGTTATGTTGGCTATTTCACAGTTTACGTTTATGATGTATTATGGCATGGGAGCTGCCGTAGCTGTTCGTGTCAGCAACTTCAAAGGTCAGAACGATATTTTGAACGTTCGTCGTTCGGCCTATGCCGGTTTTCATCTGATGATGACATTGGGCGTAGTGCTTTCTTTTATTGTCTTTCTTTGCCGTAACTATTTAGGAGGTTGGTTTACCGACAGTCCTGAGGTGGCGGCTATGGTAACTTCTCTCATTTTTCCTTTCCTCGTTTATCAGTTCGGGGACGGGTTACAGATTACTTTTGCTAATGCCTTGCGTGGCATTTCGGATGTAAAACTGATGATGCTCATCGCCTTTATCGCTTACTTTATCATCTCACTTCCCGTAGGTTATTTCTGCGGCTTCGTAATGGGCTGGGGGGTGGTAGGTGTCTGGATGGCGTTCCCTTTCGGTCTGACAAGTGCAGGATTAATGCTTTGGTGGCGTTTTCATTACATGACGAAACTCCCCACTCCCCAAGTGAATACTTGATACTTAAAACTTTACCGTATGGCTTCCTATCGTTCCACAAAGTTGAAAGTAACAATCGGTTATACGTTATTACTTGCAATTCTTCTTTTTTCTCTGGTATTTGTACATCGCGAAATGGAGACATTGTCGGCTGCCGATGACCAGGAGAATCTGCGGACAGACAGCCTGTTGACCCTGCTGCACGAGAAAGACCGGAATACGATACAGATGCTCCGGGTATTGAGCGAAGCGAATGACAGCTTACTTTCCGCTTCGGAGATTGAAGAAATAATTTCCGAACAAGATTCTGTCATTACTCAGCAACGGGTACAACACCGAGTTATCACTAAACGGGATTCTTTACTGACTACGCCTAAGAAGAAAGGTTTCTTTAAGAGATTGGCAGAAGTGTTTGTCCCAACTAAACAAGACAGTGCCGTGCTTGTTAATACCTCCATGGAGGTTGCTACGGATACTATTCTGGAACCGACCACTTCTAAAGATTCCCTTCAGCAAAAGATTCGTATGGCTACAGAGGAAAAACGGTTGCAGCGGCGAAAAACAATCCGGCGGACTAGTACAAAATATCAGCGTATGAATTCGCAGTTGACAGCAAGAATGGATAGCCTGATAAAACAATACGAGGAGGAAATGACCTTGCGTGCCCGCCAGGATGCAGAAATGCAACAGGAGGTAAGAATGCGTTCAGCACGCACCATTGGTGGAATAGCTATCGGAGCAGTGCTGCTCTCTGTCTTTTTCCTGATTTTGATAGTGCGTGACATATCCCGCAGCAATCGTTACCGCCGGCAATTGGAAGAAGCTAATAAACGGGCGGAAGACCTGCTTATTGCCCGTGAAAAGCTGATGCTCGCCATTACTCACGACTTTAAAGCACCGTTAGGCTCTATTATGGGATATACCGAATTACTTTCCCGACTGACGGAGGACGAACGGCAGCGCTTCTATCTTGACAATATGAAAAGTTCTTCGGAACATCTTTTGAAATTGGTCAGCGACTTGCTCGACTTTCATCGGCTCGACCTTAATAAAGCGGAAGTGAACCGCGTCACCTTCAATCCTTCGCAGTTATTCGAAGAAATCCATGTTAGCTTCGAACCATTGACAGCCGCCAAAGGATTAACCTTGCAATGCCATGTCGCTCAGGAATTAAATGGGAGATACATCAGCGACCCTTTACGGCTCCGGCAGATAGTGAATAATCTTTTGTCTAACGCAGTGAAGTTTACTCCGAAAGGCGAGATTGCATTAACGGCTAAATATGATTCTTCCAAGCTGACGATAGCGATTTCGGATACCGGAAAAGGTATGGCTACGGAAGACCGCGAACGGATTTTTCAGGAATTTACCCGTTTATCCGGTGCACAAGGAGAAGAAGGCTTCGGCTTGGGATTGTCTATTGTGAAGAAGTTGGTTGGTTTGCTTGAAGGTACGATTGATGTGCAGAGTAAGCTGGGGGAGGGAAGTTGCTTCACAGTCATTCTCCCTCTTTATCCGGTGGGAAAATCTGTGTCCGAAAGGGCATTGGAAGAAAAAACAATTTCGGCAGAAGACCCTGTCACGCTTCCACCGATGAAAGTGATACGTGTACTGTTGATTGATGATGATAAAATTCAATTAAGCTTGACGGCAGCCATGTTAAAGCAACATGGAATTGACGCCGTTTGTTGTGAGCAACTGGAGGAGTTGATAGAACAGCTCCGTACCTCTGTTTTCGATGTATTGCTGACTGATATACAAATGCCTGCTATTAATGGCTTTGATTTGGTAAAACTCTTGCGCGCTTCCAATATTCCGCAGGCAAAGACAATTCCTGTGATTGCCGTAACTGCCCGCAGTGAAATGGATATAGATGCTTTACAAGAACACGGTTTTGCCGGTTGCCTGCACAAACCTTTTACGGTGAAAGAACTATTGCTCACAGTCAACGAAGGACAGCTTGCCGCTGACGAAGCACACATTACTGAGGATATGCAGACTGTAAGTTCCTTGAACTTTTCTGCATTAACAGCCTTTTCTGAAGACGATGCTGATGCCGCACATTCCATTATTCAGACCTTTATCGAAGAAACCGGAAAGAATGCCGATCGGATGCAACAAGCATTGGCAGGCAAGGAGGTGGACGGAATAGCGGCTATGGCTCACAAACTGCTTCCGCTTTTCACTTTAATCGGGGCAATGGAAGCTGTGCCTTTATTGAACTGGCTGGAAACACAACGTGGGCAATGTTTTTCAGAGGAGATAGGTGAAAAAACGGCTTGTGTACTTCTGGAGATTCAGAAGGTTCTGGAAGAAGCTCGTAAGGTATAAGTAGCTTGAAGTAGTGACAAGAGCTCCGGTAAAGAAGGTGAAGAAAGAAAACCATAATGCTTGTATTTCTTTTGTGATTGAACATTTTGCTCCTAACGTCAACCTTTTTTCAGAATTAATTGTTTACTTTGTGTCACCTTTTAATACACTGGCACATTTTACATGAAACGAAAATGGATAAGAAGGGTGAGTTGGATATTGCTCACTCCTGTATTGCTTTTTGTAATACTAATGGTATTGCTTTATGTACCTCCCGTTCAGAATCTTTTGCGTCGGGAGGTGACAGCATACGCTTCCAAAGCAACCGGTATGCAGATTCAGGTGGAACGAATCGACCTTCGTTTTCCGCTCAATCTGTTGGTTCGTGGCGTGGAAGTGATCCAGCAACCGGATACGCTGTTGTCTTTGGAAAGTCTGAACGTGCGTGTACAGGCATGGCCGCTCGTCAAGGGAAAGGTAGAGGTAGATGAAGTAACATTAAGTCAGGTAGCGTTCAATTCGGCTAATCTAATAGAAGGCATGAAGATAAAGGGGGTACTGGGACGTTTCTTTTTACAAAGTCATGGAGTTGATCTTTCTAATGAGCTGGCCGTTATCAACCAGACGGAATTATCGGACACTCACGTACAAATGTTGATGAACGATACTACGACTACGCCTAAAGATACAACAGCTTCTGCTCCTGTAAACTGGAAAGTGGATCTTCATAAACTGAAGTTGAAGAATGTGTCGTTCAGTATGCAACTTCCTGCTGACTCGATGCGAATGGCTGCTCATATCGGAGAAGCATTTATCAATGATGCACAAGCTGATCTGAAGAATCAGTTTTATGAACTGAAACAATTCCTGTTATCCGGAAGCTCTGCCAATTATGATACCGGAGCAGCCAAACCCGGAGAAGGTTTCGATGCGTCTCATATTGCCGTTCGTGATATCCGTATCGGTTTGGATTCCTTATTATATAAAGGTCGGGATATGAATGCTGTAATCCGTGAGTTTTCGATGAATGAACGTTCCGGATTGAGTATCACTTCATTGACGGGTAGGGCATTTTCTAACGACTCGATTATTCGTATTCCCGGCATAAAACTGCAAACCCCTCATTCCGAAATAGATTTATCCGCCCAGACATATTGGGAACTTGTCAATATTCCCACTACAGGACGTTTGTCCGCCGGTCTCAATGCTTATATCGGTAAAGAGGATGTTATGTTATTTGCCGGCGGTTTGCCGGATAGTTTCAAAGAGGCGTATCCCTTCCGTCCGCTTGTGGTTCGTGCCGGTACGGACGGAAATCTGAAACAAATGC
>ENA-OOZX01001222-OOZX01001222.1-human-gut-metagenome-genome-assembly--contig:-NODE-1222-length-17179-cov-8.483357_pt1 | contig 17179 bp, 14 predicted proteins | sample MGYA00241048_ERZ501412 | MGnify/ENA primary metagenome ERZ501412 (study PRJEB25962, sample SAMEA2042518) | human gut metagenome | biome: human gut; feature: human-associated habitat; material: faeces... | reverse complement strand
CCGGGCGTGCCCTCGGTGCAGGCGGATGCGCTGGCTTCCATCCTCTCGGAGGACGCTGTATGACCGAAAAGCGCTTTCACCCCTTTGCGGTGCTGCACCTGCTGCGCAAGACCATCCTGCTGTACCTGCTCCCGCTGGTGCAGGTGCTGTTCGCCCGCAACTGGGCCGCCCTGTGGGCGGCACTGGTGCAGGATCTTGTGCTGTTCGCCCTGCTCAGCGCCGCCTGCTGGGCGGTGCTGCACGCCAGCGGCTGGCAGATGGACGCCCACGGCAACCTGCTGGTGCGCTGGCGGCTGGGCATCCGGCTGGACCGCACCCTGCGGGCGGATATGCTGGCTGCCCTGACCATCGACCGGCCCGTGGTGTACCGGCTGGCCGGGGCCAGCCGCCTGACCCTGTACCCCGCCGGGCAGAAAAAGCCCCTGACCCTTATCGTTGCCCGGGACGATGCCCGGGAGCTGGCCGAGCCGCTGGAACAGCCGGTGGTGCACCGCCCCCACGGCGGCGAGAAGATGGTGTTTGCGGTGCTGGGGGCCAACGGCCTTTCCACATTGGCGCTGCTGGCTCTGGCACTGCGCCAGAGCCGCCCCTATGCCACGGATGCCCAGACCCTCGCCTTTGCACACCTGAGTCATCTGGCGGCCTTTGCGGCCCGCTGGCTGCCCATGGGCACGGCCTGGATGCTGGTGGCCACCGGGTGGCTGTTCTGCATCAGTCTGGCCCGCAGTGCGGCGCAGGTGGCCCACTACACGGTCTGGCGTACCGCTGCCCAGCTGGGCAGCCGGGGCGGCCTGCTGCACCGGTACGAAATGCGCCTGTGCCGCGCCCACCTGAACTACGCCGACCTGCGGCGCTCCCCTGCGACCTGGGCACTGCACTACTGCCCCGTGTTCGTCACGGCGGGCAGCTGCGCGCCGGAACTGCCGCTGTTCGTCTGGAAGGAGGGCACGCCCCTGCTGCAAGAGCTGCTGCCCGGCGTCGCCCTGCCGCCGGACACGGCCCCGGACATCACCCGCCGCAGCAAGATCTATTTCCTGCCTGCGGGGCTTCCGCTGGGGCTGTGCCTGCTGCTGACGGCAGTGTCCCGCACCACGCTGCCGACCCTCACCCTGCCGCTGCTGGTGCCGGACCTGTTCTTTGCCGCTCTGCTGACGGCGGCTTTTGTGGGCTACCGCCGGGAGGGCGCATGGATGCAGGACGATCACCTGACCCTGCGGCGGCAGAAGGGGTTCCACCTGCACTGCGTCTGTGCCCTGCATCCGGACCTGTGCCTGACGGTACAGCAGTCCCCGTGGGCAGTGGCGGCCCATCGTGCCAACCTGACCCTGATTTTTCCGGGCCGACTGAAGCAGAAAGTGCGCAGTGTGGCCCTAACGGAGCTTGCTTTTTTTACAGCAGGCAGAATGATAAAAAGGAGACGTTTTTCGTGATAAAAACTGTGTTGTTCGATCTGGACGGTACCCTGCTGAACACCATTGATGACCTGGCCGACGCCGGCAACTGGGTGTGCACCCAGAACGGCTGGCCCACCTTCACCGTGGAACAGTTCAAGCACATGGTGGGCAACGGCATTCCCAAGCTGGTGGAGCGCTTTTCACCGGAGGATGCCCGCTCACAGGAGCAGCTGGCGGCCACACTGGCACAGTTCTCGGCCCGGTACGACGCCCACAAGGAGGACAAGACGGCCCCCTATCCCGGCATCCCGGAGCTGCTGGACGAGCTGCGGGCACAGGGTGTTCAGTGCGCAGTGTTCTCCAACAAGGCCGACCCGCTCTGCGGCAAGATCATCGCCCACTATTTCGGCACAGGCCGCTTTGCCGCTGTGCGCGGCAGCAGGCCCGGCGTGCCCACCAAACCGAACCCCGCCGGGCTGTATGCGCTGATGGACGAGATCGGTGCAGACCGCTCTGCCACCCTTTTTGTGGGCGACAGCGATGTGGACATCCTCACCGGACACAATGCCGGACTGCCCGCCATGGGCGCGCTGTGGGGCTTCCGGGGCCGCGCAGAACTGACCGCTGCCGGTGCGGATGCACTGGCGGCAGTGCCAGAGGATATTTTTACTTACATCAAAAACAACTGAAGACGCAAAAAGGCGAGCCGCCCATTGGACGGCTCGCCTTTTGTGTTCTTCGGGGTAACTTTATCAGCCCAGAGTGACTTCCTGGATCTTGGAGGAAGCGAACTCGAAGGGCCAGACAGTCTTCCACTCCTGATCCTGCACCTGTGCGATAGCAACAGAAGCGTAGGTGTTGTCACGGTAGTGCTTTGCGCCGCCGATCTCGTACTCGGGAGCGAACTCGATCTTGGAGTAGGGCAGAACGATCTTGCGGCCGCCCTCGAATGCACCGTCGATGGACAGCTCTGCCAGAGCGTCGCGGACGGCAGCACCATCGGTGGAGCCAGCCTTCTCGATGGCGGTCTTGAACAGCCACACAACGGTGTAGGACTCAGCAGAGTGGCCGTTCATGTTGACATTGTAGACCTTCTTGAAGTCCTCGTTGATCTCCACGCCGTTGGTCAGGTCGGGGTTGAACTCGACAACAGAAGCCACGCCGTTTGCGGATGCGCCCAGGTTCGGGATGAAGGAAGGATCGGTGAAGCCGTTGGCCTTGGCAACGATCATCTTGGGCTTGTAGTTCTGCTCCTTCAGGGTCTGGACGAACAGAGTAGCGTCGCCGATGTAGGAGTCGCACAGGATGGCATCGGGATCAGCCTGCTTCAGAGCCAGGACCTGAGAGGACAGGTCGGTAGCGTTGGAGCTGTAGTCCACTTCGGCCACAACATCCAGACCGTAATCGGGTGCGAACAGGTTGACGCAGCGGATCAGCTCCTGACCGATGGCAGCCTTATCGGTGAAGATGGCGACCTTCTTGATCTCGTTGCCGGTCTGCTCCTTGGAGTCCTGCAGATACTTCAGCATATCTTCCACGTAGACGGAGTTCAGCGGGCACAGACGGAAGAAGTAATCGTAGTCCTTGTGGTCCTCGTCGGTCAGGCGGTCCAGCGTGGAGATAGCGGTGATCATAGGGATGCCGTACTGCTGGCAGACCTGAGCCACGACCTCGGTGACAACGGACATATGGCAGCCCATAATGACGTTGACACCTTCCTGGGTGATCAGGCGCTCTGCCTCAGACTTACCGGTGGCTGCGTCGCCTGCGTGGTCACCGCGGACGACTTCCAGCATCTGGCCGTTCACGCCGCCTGCCTTGTTGATCTCATCCACTGCGAAGTCGATGCCGCGCAGGATGTTCTCGCCGATGGCTGCGTTGCCGCCGGACATTGCGTAGATGGTGCCGATCTTGATGGTATCACCGCTGGCTGCTGCAGTGCTGCCGGATGCTGCGGTGCTGGTAGATGCTGCAGTGCTGGTGGAAGCGGAAGAGCCGCCGCAGGCGGTCAGAGCAGCTGCGCTGCCCAGAACAGCGGATGCCTTCAGGAAGCTTCTACGAGAGATCTTTTTCATAATTGTCCTCCAATTCTGTTTGTAAAAAACAGCTTGTTAATCCGAGATGCCCCGCCGCACCGTGTGAAGTAGTGCCCGCCGGACATCCAGTTTCCAAAATCAGATGCCGAGGTACGCCTTCTTGACGTGCTCGTTTGCCGAAAGCTCGGCGGCGGTTCCTTCCAGTGCCACGCGGCCATTCTCAATAACATAGCCGCGGTCAGCCGCTGCAAGGGCTTTGGTGATATCCTGCTCCACCAGCAGCACCGAGATGCCGTCATTCTTCACCATGGTCTTGGCCACTTCCAGAATGTCGTCCACGATGTTGGGGGCAAGGCCCAAACTGGGCTCGTCCAGGATCAGCAGCTTGGGCATACCGATCAGCGCACGGGCCACGGCCACCATCTGCTGCTCGCCGCCGGACAGGGTGCCGGCAGCCTGCTTTGCGCGCTCGCGCAGCTTGGGGAACCAGTTGTAGCACTTTTCCAGATTTTCTGCAAAATGTGCCTTGGTCTCCTTATTGAATGCGCCCAGTTCCAGATTTTCCAGCACGGTCATCTCGGTAAAGAGCTGACGGCCTTCCGGCACCTGCACGATGCCGCTGTCCAGAATAACGCGGGAGCTTTTGCCGGAGAGGTCCTCCCCGTTGAACTCCACCTTGCCGGAGCTGGCCTTGACCATGCCTGTGATGGTGCGCACCATGGTGGTCTTACCGGCACCGTTGGAACCAAGGATGGCAACGATCTCGCCATCCTTCACTTCAAAGCCGATATCCCACAGGATGTTCACAGAGCCGTAACCGGCGTTCAGACCTTCAACTTTAAGCACTTGCGCCCTCCTTTTTGGTGCCCAGGTACACCTCCATGACGTAAGGATCGTTCATGACCTGCTCGGGCGTGCCCTCAGCGATCTTTTCGCCGTGGTGAAGGACGATGACCTTCTCGCACAGGCTCACGACCGCCTTCATGATGTGCTCGATGAGCAGGATGGTGACACCGGACTCGTTGATCTTGCGGATCAGCTGGATGGCCTCTTCGGTCTCAGCCGGGTTCAAGCCTGCCATGTTCTCGTCCAGAAACAGCACTTCGGGCTTGGTGGCCAGAGCGCGGGCCATTTCCAGACGCTTCTGGTCCGGCGTGCCCATGTCCTTGGAGATCACATGACGCTTTTCGTACAGGCCGGTGAAGTGCAGCACCTCCATGGCGCGCTCCTTGGCCTCTTTTTCGCTCTTTGCACCGGCGTGGCCGAAGTAGGCGGCGGCGGTGACGTTATCCAGAACGCTCAGGTTCTTCAGAGGTTTCATGATCTGGAAGGTGCGGGCGATCTTCATGTTGGTGTACTCATACGCCTTTTTGTTGGTGATGTCCTCACCATTGTAGAAGATCTTGCCTTCGGTGGGCGGGTAGTAGCCGCAGATCATGTTGAAGGTGGTGGATTTACCAGCACCGTTGGGGCCGATCATGCCGGTGATGGAGCCTTTCTCCACCGAGAAAGAAACATCATGCACGGCGGTCAGACCCTTGAACCGCTTGGTCAGGCCCTGGACTTCAATAATAGGCTTTTCTGCCATGATTACTTCCCTCCCTTGTCTGCCATCAGCTCATACTCTTCCAGCACGTCCAGAGACGGCTTTTTGAGGATCTTTTCATCGATGAAGGTCTTGACCTTCGAGTTCATGTACCAGCCCAGAATACCGGACGGACGGAAGCGGATGACCACGATCAGCACGATGGCATACATCAGCATGTTGATGCCGGGCAGGATGGCGGCAAAGTTTGCACGCAGCAGTTCGCTCAGCGGGATCATGATGAGGCCGCCGATCAGCGGGCCTTCGATGTAGGCAGCGCCGCCCACGACTGCCGGCAGCACGATCTCAGTGGACTTGGACTGGATCATAATATCGGGGTCGATGTAGCGGATGTAACTGACGTAGAAGAAGCCGACCAGACCGGCAATGATAGCCGAAATGACAACGGCAATGACCTTGTACTTGGTGGGGTTGATGCCGATGGCGGCGGCTGCGTCCTCATCCTCGCGGATGGTGCGCAGCGCAAAGCCCAGCTTGGAGCGGCCGATCTTCTTCATGATGAGGTAAACGCCCACCATCATGATGAAGCCGATGTAGTAGTACGGCACCTTGCTGGTAAAGCGGAACTGCGCAAAGGAGTCCTTGCCGAAGGGCAGGCCCACACCGGATGCGCGGCCGAAAAACTCCGAGTTGATGATGAACTGACGGATGGACTCGGCAAACGCGATGGACACCAGCGTGAAGTAGGGGCCGCGCAGGATCAGGCTGGGGAAGAAGATGACACCGGCCACAACGCCCACAACGAGCATATCCAGCACAGCGGCCACCCAGGGGTTCATGCCGGTCTTTGTGACCACCAGACAGCACACATAGGCACCCAGACCCATGTAAGCGGCCAGACCCAGCGAGTTCTGGCCGGTGATGCCGCCCAGAATGTTCCATGCCATGGACAGAGTGGACATATAGAAGGTGAGAACGAAAATGTTGATGATGTAAGGTTTATCCACGACCAGCGGGATCGCTGCGAAGATGGCGACGATGATAGCCAGAACGATCGCCAGATTGCGGTGATAGGTTTTAACTGCTTTTCTGGTATCCATCTTATCGCCTCCTCAGAATCATGACCTGACGCACGACCAGAATGATGATGAAGGTGACGAACACGATCATATCACTGTAGGACGGGCTGATGAACAATGCACTCATCTGCTCCAGCAGGCCCAGGAAAATACCGGCGAAGAATGCACCGGGGATGGAGCCCAGACCGCCCACGACCACGACGATCAGTGCGCGGAAACCGAAGCTTGCGCCTGCGGTGGGATAGATGGTGTAGAACTGGGTCAGCAGAGAACCGGCGATACCGGCCAGAGCAACGCCCAGACCATAGGTCAGGATGTAAATTTTCTTGACGTTGATGCCCACGACCTCAGCACCAATGGGGTTCTGGGATACGGCGCGGATCTGCTTGCCGGTGGTGGAATACTTGAGGAAGGCAAACAGTGCAATGGCGACCACGATCAGGATCAGGAAGCTGACCAGACGCGGCAGCGCAATGGTGACCGGGCCAAGCGGGATATAGGTCTGCGAATAAGGGGTAATGATCTTATAATAGGTGGAACCAAAGATGACCAGAGCGCCGTTGGTGAGCAGCAGGCCCAGACCGACGGTGAGGAACAGCAGGTTCGTAAAGCTCTTGGTCTTGAGCGAAGGGGTGATCAGAGTGGACTGGATCAGCGCGCCCAGCCCGAACATGAGCACTGCAACGATGGGAAGGGCTACATAGGGGTCCACCCCAAAGTAGGTATACAGAACATAGGTGATGTACATGCCCACCATCAACATCTCGCCGTGGCAGAAGTTGACGATGTTCATAACACCGAAAATGATGTTCTGGCCCATACCCATCAGGGAGTAGAAACCGCCCAGCAGGATCCCGTTTACCAGTGCTTGCAAAAAGACTTCCATTGACATCCTCCCGTTCTAAGCATCAGGCGATGGGAACAGATGATGCAAAAATTGCACGCTGCATCCGCCACCGGCCCGTACTCGTGATTGAAAACCGCCCTTGTGGACTCCATTTCCTCCCTTCTGCTCGTACAATTGGTATATCATCTGTACTGTAACGTAAGTGCAGCCTGTATACAAGATATTATTTCTACCAAACTTTGTCATGAATTTATATGGAAAGTGCTAGAATATCCCAGAGTTTTTGGTGTGCAAGTCAATTTACGCAGTTAAAAATGGAGGATTGATGTCTCATTGACATAATTTTGTTACTATTTCAGGCCGGAAATTTACGGAAAATGCAGAAAAACCCGGCAGAAGAGCACCTGAACGTGTTCCCCTGCCGGGCTTTTTATCCATAAAATGGCATGTGGTATTCAAGATGAAGGCGCGCCGCCGCCCTGTCCCGGGTTGTGGTTCCCAGCGTATGCTTCACGCCTTGGAGCGGCGTTCGCATCCCGCTGACCACGGCCCCAGCTTCGCTTCCCTGTACTCCCCTTTTTGTCGCTATGCGACATCTTCCCCCGACCGGGGGAAGTCTTTGCTCGCTGGCGGCGGTCAGCTCAGCTGCAATTCCCGTACGGGTCAAATTAAAAATCCCCCGAGCGAATGCAGCGGCAGCAACCACATTAGACATTCCTAGTCGTTGGGACTCGCGGGCTAACCAAAGCCCCACTGGGGCTTTGGTTGCGGTGCTGCGCACCGCCGCCCTGTTCGATTCCCGTGCGGGTCAAATTAAAAACGCCCTTGCGCAATGCGCAAAGGCGTTTTTATGACCCGTACGGGAATCGAACCCATGTTACAGCCGTGAAAGGGCCGTGTCTTAACCGCTTGACCAACGGGCCTCAAAAACACAGAGCTTCGCTAAAACCTCCGACATCCATCATCCACTACTGCGGACGACCGTCCCCCTTATCTTAGCGAAACTCTGTAACGTGGTAGCGGTAACTGGATTTGAACCGGTGACACTTCGGGTATGAACCGAATGCTCTAGCCAACTGAGCTATGCCGCCACATATGAAGTTTTGCACTTGAACGGTGCTTTATTATTATATCCACTGTACCGCCTTTTGTCAACACTTATTTTAAAAAAATTCTGATTTTTTCGCACATTCCCTGTCAGCCGCGCAAAAAGCCCCGCACTCTGCCGGAACAGAGCACGGGGCTTTTCAACAGGATTTTGTTTTACGGTGGAAAACCGCAGTCAGGCTCAGGCCTTCTTGTTGGTGGGAACCATGACCTTCAGGCCGCCCATATACGGCTGCAGCACTTCAGGGATGGTCACGCTGCCGTCAGCCTGCAGATGGTTCTCCAGGAAGGCGATCAGCATACGCGGAGGTGCCACGCAGGTGTTGTTCAGGGTGTGGGCCAGGTAGGTCTTGCCGTCCTTGCCCTTGATGCGGATGTGCAGGCGGCGTGCCTGTGCATCGCCCAGGTTGGAGCAGGAGCAGACCTCAAAGTACTTCTGCTGGCGGGGGCTCCAGGCCTCGATATCGCAGCTCTTGACCTTCAGGTCAGCCAGATCGCCGGAGCAGCAGTTCAGCTGGCGCACGGGAATCTCCATGCTGCGGAACAGCTCCACGGAGTTCTTCCAGAGCTTCTCGTACCAGTCGGCGCTCTCCTCGGGGCGGCAGACCACGATCATCTCCTGCTTCTCGAACTGGTGGATGCGGTAGATGCCGCGCTCCTCGATGCCGTGTGCGCCCTTCTCCTTGCGGAAGCAGGGGCTGTAGGAGGTCAGGGTCAGAGGCAGAGTAGCCTCGTCCAGGGTCTGGTCGATGAAGCGGCCGATCATGGTGTGCTCACTGGTACCGATCAGGTACAGATCCTCGCCCTCGATCTTGTACATCATGGCATCCATTTCGGGGAAGGACATCACGCCCTGCACCACGTTGCCGTGCATCATAAAGGGAGGAATGACATAGGTGAAGCCCTTGTCGATCATAAAGTCGCGGGCATAAGCCAGCACAGCCTCATGCAGGCGGGCAATGTTGCCCAGCAGGTAGTAGAAGCCATTGCCGGCAACGCGGCCAGCAGCGTCCATATCGATGCCGTCAAAGCTCTCCATGATCTCGGTGTGGTACGGGATGGGGAAATCGGGCACCACAGGCTCGCCAAAGCGCTGAGCCTCCACGTTGTAGGTATCATCGGGGCCGATGGGCACACTGGGGTCGATCATCTGGGGGATGGTGTACATGATCTCCTGGATGCGGTCAGCCAGCTTGGCTTCCTCGGCTTCCAGCTCTGCCATCTTGTCTGCGTCGGCCTTGACGGCGGCGTTGTTGGCATCGATCTGTGCCTGCAGCTGGGCCTTCTGGGCCTCGTCGGTGCACTTCTTCAGCTGACCGAACAGGGGGCCGTTGGCCTTGCTCAGCTTGTTGCGGGCAGCCTTCAGGCTCTCAACTTCCTTCAGGCACTCGCGGTACTTTGCGTCCTTCTCGATGACTTCATCCACCAGAGGGAGCTTGGCATCCTGGAACTTCTTCTTGATGTTTTCCTTGACAGCATCCGGGTTGTCACGGACAAATTTGATATCAAGCATGATTTACTCTCCTTACTCTATTTCGGTTCGCACGGGCAGGTAAGCCCTTTCCCATGCCGTTCAAAGGCGGCGTGCCGCCTTGGATCGCTATGTTTTTCTTCTCGGTCAGGCTTGCCTTCGTACAACCTCTCAGTCGGGCTGGCGGCGTATACGAAAAGCTTCCATCGGCTGCCAGGGCCTCTCCTACCAGGCAACAACAATGACGGAGAGGTTTAATCCTCAACCTGATATTGCCCTAATAAGTTTGCAAAAGCCTTCAGCTGCTCATCCGAGTAGAAGTGGACGGTCAGCTTGCCCTTGCCGTCGTGGTAGGCCACATTGACCTCACTGCCCAGTGCCTGCTTCAGGCTCTCCTCCACCTCCACAGGCAGGGTGCCGCGCGGGGCGGGCTCCACAGGCTCTTTTGGGGGCTTGGCCAGCTTCTTGCACAGGGTCTCTGCCTGCCGGACATTCAGCTCATGGTCGGCAACGATCTGTGCCGCCTGCTCCTGCAGCTCCGGGGTGGGCAGGCCCAGCACCACCTTTGCGTGGCCCGTGGTGAGGAAACCGCCCTTCAGCAGCTCCAGCACCGTTTCGGGCAGGTTGAGCAGACGCAGGCTGTTGGCCAGCGCACTGCGGCTCTTGCCCAGTTTGCGGGCGGCCTGCTCCTGGGTCAGGTCACAGCGGGTCATCAGCTCCCGGATGCCCAGTGCTTCTTCCACCGGGTCCAGATCCTCGCGCTGAAGGTTTTCCACCAGCGCCAGCTCCATGGCCTGCTCATCCGTGACATCCTTCACAACGACGGGTGCCTCGGTCAGGCCCGCCATCCGGCAGGCACGCCAGCGGCGCTCACCAGCCACGATGAGATAGCGGTCCACCCCGTGGGGCCGCACCGCGATGGGCTGCAGCAAACCGTGCTCTGAGATGCTGGCCGCCAGCTCTGCCAGCGTTTCCTCATCAAAGGTCTTGCGGGGCTGAGCCGGGTCCGGCTCGATCTCCCGCAGGGGCAGCGTCTCGATCCGGTTATCGGACTCAAAGCTGGGGGCTGTGTCCTCAAACAGACTTTCCAGGCCCCGGCCCAGTCCTCCTCTTTTTTTTGCCATAGGTTACGCTTCCCCCTGCTTCACTTGTTCCAGTGCGCTTTTCTGCCCGGCGGGGGCACTGTTCCCTTTTGCGCGGCGGCGTGCCGGTTCATGCGGGCGGTTGTTCTTTACGAACTCAATGGCGAGATCCATATAGGCCTCGCTGCCCTTGCCCTTGGGCTCATAGAAATTGATGGGCTGGCCGTAGCTGGGCGCTTCCGAGATACGGATGGTGCGCGGGATGGTGGTCTTGTAGACCTTGGTGCCAAAATACTTTTTGACCTGATCCACCACCTGCAGCGTCAGGTTGAACCGCCCGGAGAACATGGTGAACACCACGCCCTCGATGTCCAGATAGGGGTTGTACTTCTTGCGGATGGTCTTGAGGGTGCTGATGAGCTCCGACAGGCCCTCCAGTGCGTAATACTCACACTGGATGGGGATCAGCACGCTGTCGCAGGCGCACAGACCGTTCAGGGTGAGCAGATCCAGGCTGGGCGGGCAGTCCACAAAGATGAAGTCGTAGTCCTTCTGCACCGAGGCCAGCGCCTTGCGCAGGCGGCTTTCGCGGCCCGGCAGGTCGATCATTTCCAGACCCGCACCCGCAAGCCGGGTGTTGGAACCGATGACATCGGTGCGGAACTCGGTCTTGCGGATGGCATCCTTTGCCTCCGCCTCACCGATCAGCAGCTCATAAGTACCCACATCGACACTCCGCTTGGGAATGCCGTAACCGGTGGTGGTATTGCCCTGCGGGTCCAGATCGACGATGAGCGTCTTTTTGCCCAGAGCCGCAACGCAGGACGAAAGGTTCACGGCCGTGGTGGTCTTGCCCACGCCGCCTTTTTGGTTTGCAATTGCAACGATTTTAGCCACGCTCTTTGTTTCCTCCCGGGAAAATTATTTGTTCCACGTGGAACATTCGAGGCCGGGCCCCGCTGTTTTCCCACCAGCAAAGCCCCTTTAAAGACTAGTATAGCACATCAGCGCGGCTTTTTGAACCTGTTTCCTGATTATTTTGCGTAAAAACCCTGTGGAATTGCATTTTTTGTGAAAATTGCGATGCGTTTTATCTTTGCGCGGCTGCGGTTGGAATGCGCACCGTGTATTCGATATAGCCGTCCCGCTCTTCCCTGTGGGCCGTAGCAGGCACACCGTTGTCCGTCATCAGCCGGATGGCATGGTCGATGGTGTTGACAAAGATGCGCACATCCTTGACCATGGAGATGCGGTGCCTGCCCGGGGCGGCGGCATTGAGCAGCTGTTCAATGTACAGGTCGGTCTGCCGGGCATTCATCCGCCGCTTGGCAATGGTGATAAGAGCTTCGCTCCGCCGGTTCTCGGGCAGGCGCAGGACAGCCCGGGCGTGGCGCTCGGTCAGGCCATTGTCCAACACGAACTGCCTTTGGTCGGTGGTCAGCTGCAGCAGCCGCAGCTTGTTGGCAAGGGTGGGCTGTGCCATGCCCAGCCGCTTGGCCGCCTCGGCCTGGGTGCAGTCCCAAAGGGCGATCACATCCCGCAGCCCTTGTGCCTGCTCAAAGGGGTTCAGATCTTCCCGCTGGATGTTTTCCAGCAGACCCAGCGCCGCAGTCCGCTGGTCGCCGCAGTCGCAGAGGATGGCCGGGATGGTCTCCATCCTGGCCAGCTTGCAGGCACGGAGCCGCCGCTCCCCTGCCACCAGCTCGTAACCGCCCTCGACCTTCCGCACCGAGATGGGCTGCAGCAGGCCGTTTTCCCGGATGCTCTGAGCCAGCCCCGCCAGCTCCTTTTCATCAAAAACTGTCCGAGCCTGAAACGGCGAGGGACGGATGCTTTCCACAGGCAGGGTGTAGATCTTTCCGGCAGATTTCTTCCATTCAAACATGATTCTTTCCCCTTTCGCTGAAATGTGACACGGTTTTCCACTGTTTCCCGGGAAACGGTGGAAAACTCACTCATTGCAGTTCCAGTGTACCAGAAATCAAAAAGCCCTGCCAGAAGAATCGTTCGGCAGGGCTTGGCATTTATCTTGCGGTTTTGCGTTATTTCAGCGGAGACTTTGCGATCTTTCCACCGTTTCTGGGGTAGGCTGTCGGAGTTTGCGAAATCTTTTTGCAGAGGATGAGGGTGCGGGTATCGCCGCCCGGCAGATGCAGGGTGCGGGTCTCCTTATACTCACCGCCCAGCTTCCGGATGGCACCGCGGGCTGCAGCCAGCTCCTCCTCGCCGGAAGCACCCTTCATGGCAAGGAAGCTGCCACCCACCTTGACCAGCGGTAAGCAGTACTCGGCCAGCATGGGCAGAGCCGCCACCGCACGGGCAGAGGCCAGATCAAACTGCTCCCGCCATGCTTTGCGGGCGGCTTCCTCAGCGCGCTCCTTGGCAAACTCCACCCCGGTCAGGCCCAGCTGAGCGCAGGCATACTTCAAGAACTCCACCCGCTTGCCGGTGGGCTCCATCAGGGTCAGCTCCAGCTCGGGCTTGTAGATCTTTGTCACGATGCCCGGGAATCCGGCACCGGCACCCACGTCCACCATCTTCCCTGCCACCTCGGGCTGGCTGGCAAACAGCAGGCTGTCGAGGAAGTGCTTGTCCTCAATGCCCTCTGGGTCGGTAATGGCGGTCAGATTGACCTTCTGGTTGTAGTCCACCAGGATCTGCGCAAAGGCATCCAGCTGGTCCAGCTGTTCCCCGGTCAGCGCAATGTTCCACATGGAACATTTTTGTTCTAATCTGTTCTTGTCGATCATTTATCTGTCCCTTTTCGTGTGAGGCAATTCTTTTATCTTTCTACCAAAGGCTCCCCTACCAGGAGAGGGCCCTGGCATTGCATCAGGTTTTCTCTCTCACTGTTAAAGCAATGCTCAGCTGCGCCACATCAGAGGGCGACACGCCGGGGATGCGGCCCGCCTGCCCCAGATTCTTCGGGCGGATGCGGGTCAGCTTCTCACGGGCCTCCAGCGTCAGGCCGGTCAGGTCAGCATATTCAAAATCTGCGGGGATCAGGGTCTTTTCGTGGCGGGCCACGTCACGGATCATCCGATCCTGCCGGGCAATGTAGCCCGCGTACTTGATCTCGGTCTCCAGCCGCTCGGCCAACATGGGGGTGATGCCCTCGCCCCAGCCGATCACACCCGCCAACAGCGGATAGCTGATCTCAGGGCGGCGAAGCAGCTCTTCGGCAATGCCGCCCTCAGCGGCAGGGGTCAGCCCAGCTGCTTCCATGGCAGCGCGCAGGTCAGCGGTGCGCAGGTGGGTCTCGTGCAGGCGGCGGCGCTCTGCTTCCAGAATGCTCTGGGTGCGCTGGTATTTTGCCCAGCGGTCATCCTGCACCAGACCGTACTCCCGGCCAATGGGGGTCAGCCGCTGATCGGCGTTGTCCTGCCGCAGGGTCAGGCGGTACTCGCTCCGGCTGGTCATCATGCGGTAAGGGTCCATGACCCCCTTTGTGACAAGGTCATCCACCAGGGTGCCCAGATAGCTGGTCTGGCGTTCCAGGATCAGCTGGCTCTCCCCTTTTGCGCTGCGGGCGGCGTTCAGACCGGCCAGCAGACCCTGCGCGGCAGCTTCCTCGTAGCCGGAGGTGCCGTTGAACTGGCCCGCACCATACAGACCCCGCACCACCTTGCTCTCCAGTGTGGCTTCCAGACTGGTCGGGTCTACGCAGTCATACTCGATGGCGTAGGCCGGGCGCATGATCTCAATGTGTTCAAAGCCCTGAATGCTCCGGTAAAAGGCGTTCTGCACATCCTCGGGCAGGCTGCTGGACGCACCCTGCAGATACATCTCCTCTGTGTTCTCGCCGCAGGGCTCCACAAAGATGGGGTGCCGGTCCTTGCCCGCAAAGCGCACCACCTTGTCCTCAATGGAGGGGCAGTACCGGGGGCCAACTCCCTCGATCATGCCGCCATAGAGCGGGCTGCGCTGGATGTTGTCCAGAATGATCCGGTGGGTCTCGGGGTTGGTGTAGGCGATCCAGCACTCGACCTTGTTGTGCATGGGTGCATCCGTCAGAAAGCTGAAGGGCTGCAGCTCGCTGTCCGGGTCGCCGGGCTGGCATTCCAGCTTGGAGAAGTCGATGCTTCTCCGGTGGACACGGGCGGGGGTACCGGTCTTGAACCGGCGCAGGGGCAGACCGGCGGCTTTCAGGCTCTCGGTCAGGGCATTGGCGGCGTGCATCCCGTCAGGGCCGGAAGCATACCACGCATCACCGACAAAAATTTTGCCGCCCAGATTGGTGCCCGTGGCAATGACCACACACTTTGCGCTGTACTCCCCGTTCAGCTGGGTCACAACGCCCTTGACATGGCCGTTCTCCACCTCAATACCCACCACCTCGGCCTGATGGATGGCAAGGCCGGGTGTGAGCTCAAGGGCGTGCTTCATATATTCGTGGTAGCGCTTGCGGTCGGTCTGAACGCGCAGGGCATGAACGGCAGGGCCTTTGCCCTTGTTCAGCATCCGGCTCTGCAGGTAGGTGGCATCCGCCGCAAGGCCCATCACACCGCCCAGCGCATCCAATTCGCGTACCAGCGTTCCTTTTGCAGTTCCGCCGATGCTGGGGTTGCAGGGCATGTTGCCAATGGCATCCAGGCTCATGGTAAACACCGCCGTTTTGGCACCCAGCGTGGCAGCAGCGTGGGCCGCTTCAATGCCAGCGTGGCCCGCGCCTATTACGATCACATCATAATCTCCTAAATGGTTCATAACTTTTTTGGATTCCCTCTATTGTCAATGGAACAATCGAAACTGTACCTACACAGCCCGTCGCGCAGCGACTTCAAATCGGTGGAAAACAAAAATGCGGTTAAGAGATCTTCGCGCTGGAGCGCGAATCTCCAGCATTTTTGTTTGGAGCTCACTTCTTTGGGGTCACTAGGGGCGAGCAGCCCCTAGTTCGTGCCTCCCGCGCTTCGAAAGTAGCGGGTGCTTTTCTGGTTCTCTTTTGGCACGCAAAAGAGAACATTCCTCATTACTTCCCCACACAGAACCGCTCAAACACTTCATTGATGACATTCTCCGACGCATTTTCGCCGGTGAGGTCACAGAGGGCATCCAGCGCATCGTCCACACAGACCGATACGGCATCCAGCCCAAACCCGCCGCTGACCGCATCCAGCGCACCGGCCACTGCATCCCGCGCGCGGGTGGCGGCGGCAAGCTGGCGCTGGCCCGAAAGGCTGGCAGCGTGGGGGTCGATGTTGTTGGTGCCCAGCAGGCGGGCAACGGCAGCGGCGATCACCCTGCGGCTCCCCTCTTCCTGGCAGCAGACCGGGATCACCATGGCAAAATCGCCTGCAATGATCTCTGCGTCAAACTGAGTGGGCTTGTCCTCTTTGTTGACCAGTGCAATGGCCGGGCGGCCGGCGCACCGCTGCGCCAGCGCAAGATCCTCCCGGGTCAGGGGCTCAGAGCCATCGAACACCGCCAGGATCAGCCCCGCCTCTTCCAGCTTTTTCCAGCTGCGGCGGATGCCTTCGGCCTCGATCGCATCCTCGGTCTCCCGCAGACCGGCCGTGTCGAACAGGTTCAGCCGGATGTCCCCCAGCCGGACGGCCTGCTCCACCACATCCCGGGTGGTGCCCGCCACGGGGGTGACGATGGCCCGGTCGAACCCGGCCAGCAGGTTGAGCAGGGTGGACTTGCCCGCATTGGGTCGCCCCACGATGGCACAGTCCACACCCTCCCGCAGGACAGCACCGGCATCATAATTCCGGATGAGGGTGTCCAGTTCTCCCTTCACGGCAGTCAGGGTGGATACCAGCTGGGCATCCTCCAGCGCAGGAACGTCCTCCTCGGGGAAATCCACCCAGGCAGTCAGATGGGCCTGCAGGGCGGTCAGGGCATCCTTTTCAGCCCTGATCTTCTTCGCCAGCGCGCCGTTCAGGGAGGCATTGGCCAGCGCCGCACCCTGTCGGCCATCGGCAGAGATCAGGTCCATAACGGCCTCGGCCTGGGTCAGCCCCAGCTTGCCGTTCAGGAAGGCACGGCGGGTGTACTCGCCGGGGGCGGCGGGGGCGGCACCGGCTGCGATGCAACTTTCCACCAGCCGCCGTGCCACCGCACTTCCGCCGTGGCAGGAAAGCTCCACCACATCCTCGCCGGTGTAGCTGTGGGGTGCCCGGAAGAAGAGTGCCACGCCCTCGTCAAAGGCTTCCTCCCCTTCCATGAAATGCCCAAACAGAGCGGTGTAGCCCTTGGCATCTTCTACCCGCTTTGCCGGGTTGGCCGGGCGGAACACCTTTGCCGCCACGGCATAGCTCTCCGGGCCGGAAAGACGCACCACGGCAATGCCGCCTGCGCCGGGCGCGGTTGCAATGGCCGCGATCGTTGAATGTTCCATGTTGGTGCTCTCCCTCCGCTCTCAAATCAGAATTATTGTATCACGAAGCGACGAAAAAGGAAAGAGACAAAAAGCCCCCTTCCAGTTTTCCACCGGAAGGGGGCAGCATTGTGCAAAACTCAGCGGAGTTTACAGCTCGATCTTGCCAAAGCTGAAATCGGCAAAATCATCCACGCGCTCGGTGCGCTTGGGTGCCACGGGTGCGGCAGTCTCTGCGTCACGGGGAGCATAGGTGCGCTCAGGCACACTGGAAGGACGGGGACCGCGGCTGCCT
>ENA-OOZX01001221-OOZX01001221.1-human-gut-metagenome-genome-assembly--contig:-NODE-1221-length-17182-cov-2.320313_pt1 | contig 17182 bp, 21 predicted proteins | sample MGYA00241048_ERZ501412 | MGnify/ENA primary metagenome ERZ501412 (study PRJEB25962, sample SAMEA2042518) | human gut metagenome | biome: human gut; feature: human-associated habitat; material: faeces... | reverse complement strand
TTGTTCAGTCCCATGGCCATCACGCTCCGGTGGCCACCGACGTTCCGGTGGCCACCGACGTTCCGGTGACCGGCGCGATGACGTACGCGGGGAAGCGCTTGCTCTTGTCCGGCTGCACGTCGTTGACGGGGTTTGCGATCTGGAAGCCGACGCGGAACACGACGCGCATGGCGACGCAATCCTGCTGCGCGAGGTTCAGAATCACCTTGCCGTTATCGTCCGAGATAACCGACTGGTCAAGCAGCTTGTAGGTGATGTCCTGACGGATGCCGACCACGAAGTTCGACCAGTCCGCGCCGAGCAGCACGGCCTTGGTGGCATCCCACGCGCCATTGTCAACCTCGTTGAGACCGAAACCGTACAGGGTGGACGGGGCCCCCGAGGCGAGGGACGGCACGTAGATCGGGCTGCCGTTGGCGTTGCGCAGGCCGATAAGCTCCCAGTTCAGGCCCGGCTTGCTGGCGAAGCCGTTCATGGCGAAGCCCTGTTCGGCGAGCTTCTGACCCATCGAGGCCACGTCCTTGGCGAGATCCTTGCCCTGGGTGAGCGTGTTGTGCGCCGCGATGGCCTGCGGGACGATGCCTTCAGGGAAGCTGGACGGCTTGTCCACACCGAACAGGGTCGCCTGATCCAGCTTGTAGCCGAGCGCGGACGCCAGACGCGGCATGACCTCCGGCCAGATGGGGATGCCGGAATCCGCGATGACGGCCTCCGGGATGGGCACGATGGCCGCAAGCTCCTCGGCCGTGATGCTCAGGCCAGACCATTTCATCTTCGTGGTCTGCTTCAGGCCGGTATCGCCGCCCACCCAGTAGGCGATCGGCTTGGAGTCAAGCACCGGCTGCGTGCGCGTGCGGGTACTCATGCGAATCTGACGCATGCGGGTGAGGGACACACTCGACTTGGGAGCGTCCTGGATAATCTGGGTGGCGTATTCGGTGGGGATGAGTCCGCCGCCGAGGTCGCCGCTGGTGATGATGGAGTTCACGTTGGAAACCATCGTCATACCTTCTTTCTATGGAGTGGGGAGGTTATTTCTGCTTTTGTTCAAGGAACTGGTCACGGATCCAGTCGCCGGAGGAGCCGGATGGTGCGGGCGGCTGGTTGGATTCGGAGGAGGCGAGCACCTTCGGCTTGGTCTTCTCGGCGATGTAGTCGGCGAGCGCCTTGCCGTTGGCCTGCATCTCTTCGAGCGTGGAGCCATGGAGCAGTGCGATGGGCACGCCGGTTTCCTTGGAGACCTGCGTCTTCCATTCGTTCTGCTGTTTTTCCGCCTCGTAGGCGGCGTTCTTGGCTTCAAGCTCTTTGATGTGCTTGGCGGTCTTTTCGGCTTCGGACAGTTGGGCCTCCTTGAGCTGTTGCAGTTCGTCGGCGGCTGCCTTGTTGTCCTTGGCGCGTTTCTCCCATTCGCGGGAATGGGCGACGGCCTCCCTGTATTTGGCCTCGTAATCGATTTCGGGCGGCTTCGCTCCGTTCTCGGTCGATGCCGCCTGCTGGTTGCCGTTGGCCTCTTCGGTCATGGTTCCTCCTAGTGGGTTGGGCCCGTTTCGGGCATAAAAAACCACCCGTGCGGGTGGTTGGGGAAAATCTCAGTTCGAGTGCGACGGTCGTGGCACCCCGTAGCCGTCCTTGTAACGGTCGGGGTAGAGTCGGCGCATCACATAGGTGATCGTGTTCGGGTCGTTGGGATTGTCGGGATTGCCTTTTGTGGTGGCCTTTATCATCCGATAGGTGTCGTCGTCCAGGCCGCCGTTCTCGATGAGGCTACGGGCGTGCATGTATTCCGAGTACATGCGGTCGGGGTCATAGCCCTCGATGTGAGCTTGGTCCCTGTCCCATTCGGGGACTATCTGGCAGTCGCAGTCGTCGTGAAACAGGCTGAACGAGCCTTTGGCGTATTTTGCGGTCTTCTCGCTGCGGTACACCCAGCCGCGCGAGCAGAGCATCGTGCAGAACGCGCACGTCTTCGCGCCTCTCGGCACGCGCGCGTACCGGGGTTCGGACGGGTCGTGCTCGCACAGGCGGGCGATGGTTTCGCGCCCCGAATACATGACCCAGCGTTGCATCGCACCGACAAGATACGCCTGCATGGTCTGCGGGTCGGTCCACAGGTGGCCGGCCTGCCAGCGTATCGTCTTGTCGATGCCGTCGCCGGGAAACGAGTCGGACAGGTCGTACTCCCATGATTCGGGCACCGATTCGCCACGGACGCGCATATACCATTCGTAGGCGGCCTGTGCCGCGAGGTCGCCGTATTTGGCGACCAGTTGCGGCACGTAGTCGAGCAGCATGTCACGTTGCCATTCAGGACTGAGCTGTTGCAGCGTCCCCCACAGTTTCGCCAGATCGCGGCGCGCCAGTTCCACCGCTCTGGCTTGGCTGGCTTGCAGCTGGTCCAGTTGCCGGTTGTCCGTCATCCTTGTTGCCTCCGTTCACGAGGGAGTCAAGCACGCTGCGGGTCTCGGCCTTGCGCTTGTCGACCAACAGGCGTGTGATGTCGGAATCCGTGTAGCCGAGCTTCTCCAGAATAACGTCGGAGTTGGCGAGCCACGGCATGGCCGTCACCTGCTTCACGATGGCATCGGAGAGCGCGGCCTGCGATGGGCGTTCGGGGTCACGCCAGTTGACCTGCAAGCGGTCGAGCTCGTCGCTGTCCTCGCTGGTGCCGTTGAGTATGGCGATGTCCCTCGCGGCCTTGCGTAGTTGCACTCCGATGGCGCGGCAGGCGTTCTTCGCCTCGATGACAAGTTCGCTTTCCGCCGCCATGATCGCTTCGGACGAGGAAGGGCCGGAATCCGTCATGACGCCGAACTGGCTGAGCGGCACGCCGGTCGCGCCGCTCATGCGTGCCGCGAGTGCGCGAAGCATGTCGGTGTGCGGCTGCATGGTCATCTGCGTGAACTGGCCGATGGCGGGTGCCTGGCCGTCCTCGTTGAGGCTGATGTTGAGCATCTTCGAGATGGTGGCTTCCCAGCCGGTCAGCTTCTTGCCGTTCTTGTCCTCGGGCGGCTCGTCCGCGCCGATGAGGTAGCGTTGCGGGCTCGAATAGAATTCGGCGCTTACCTCCATGCGCAGCATGGTGCGCACCGCAGTGTCGGTGATACTCATGACCTCGCGGCTGATGCGCGAGCGGCCAAAGGGGCGGTTCAGGTCCTGATGGTAGGGGATCAGGTAAACGGGCACATGATCCATGTACGTGTTCCGGGGAGCGTCCGCATGATAGCGGCCTGATTGCGTGCGGCGTATACGAATCGTGTAGCCGGGCATGTAGAGCATGAGTTCGGAAGGCACGATGGTGTTCGCCTGCGCGTACTGGGAGCGGTCGATATCGGTTATCGACAACGCCGCCGACAGGCCGCGACGGGCGTAATCCCACAGGCCGGTCTCATAGAGCGCGCTGCGGAACGACACGGACACCTTGGAACGCAGACCGTCTTCCGGTTCCGCGCTGCGCACATTCAGGAACGAGCATGAGTGAGTGAGCGCGCTGCGGATGGCCTGCGGCAATTCCACGTCGAAGTCGTTGTCTGAAAGAATCGAATCCAAACCCAACGGATCGCGGCTGTCGTCGCCGACTCCGACGAAACCATCGAACACGATGCGGTCGGCCAAAGCGTCCACCGATTTCTGCGGCCAGCCCACGACCTCGCTTATCCCCGCCATGCTGTCCGGCACAGCGATGGACAGATTCTTAAGCTCGTTTCGCCCGTCGTAGTATTTGGTGCGCAACAGGTTACGTTCGAGCTTCTGGGACCATTGACGTATCATCAAATCCCACGGTTCTCGGCACTCGTCGGGCAGATTATCGACCTGCACGTTTTCAAGACTGGGAATCTGCATCAGAATGCCACCGCCTTCGCTCTTCTTCCCGGATGACGCTTGGAAGTCTTGACGTTCCAATACGCGAGAGCCACCGCTTCCACGGGACTCACATCGACGTTCTCCATGGACGGCTCGTAGCCGAACCCGTCGCCGATTTTCCTATGCTTCGCATGACCCACCGCCTCGTCAAGCAGAGGCTGGCCGAAATGGGTAAGCTCATGGTCGTTCACGGCCTGTTCGAGCATCGAACAAGCGTCCGCCACGTCGGAAGGGCGCGGCACCACGATCACTCTTTTGGACACGCCCTTGTCGATGAGGCTGTTGACCAGGGTGGGCGCTCCCACGCGCCCGTCGATGATGATGCCGATGGCGTTGCGCCACCGTTCCGCACCGTCCTTCTCGGCGGTCAGCCAGTCGGCCAGCCAGCCGGTGCCGCCGCGCATGCTGCGCGAGGCTATGACCTCCACGTGCGGCAATTCACCCGACTTGCGTGGCGGGCGCACGCACGCCACGAGGGTGACGTTCGCGCCGTCCGCGCTGAACTTGACCGCATACGAGTTGTAGCCGTCCATGCAAGGGTTGTCGGTCTTGCACTTGGCCCACTCGTCAACATCGATATCGGACAGCGCGCCGGCCTGATCGTTCCACCAGCCGAGACGTTCGCGGGCGAAACCGTCAGGGGTCATCTTCTCCGATTCGGAAACGACCACGCTCTTCAGCAGTCGGGTGCCGAGCGATGGATTGTATTGGTACCAGCGTTGCTGGTCGTGCACGTCGCCGATCTCGGTCGCCGCCCATTCGAACCAGCACAGGTTCTTCGGCGGCTTGTCACGATGCGCGTTGCGGCGCATGCGCGCGAACACCGTTCCCGGCGAGGTCGGCGGTGTCGGCGTTCCCGTGTAGATGGTCAACGGGTTGCCCGAGGGTGCCGACGAGATGGCGGGCTGTATGGCCTCCATCTGCTCGTCGGTCAGCTCCTGCGCCTCGTCGCACACCAGCACGTCCACCGTGAAACCACGGCCCGAACTTTTCGAACGGGCGATGAACTCAATGCTGCCACCGTTCTTCAACACGATGGCCTCCTGGCCGTTCGTGGCCCGAATGTAGGTGACCAGTTCCGACAGTTCGGGGAACTTGCGCGCGTTCTCGAAGTAGTATTTCATGCGCAGGAAATGCTTGCGGCAGGTCTTCACCTCATGCGCCGTATGCAGGATCTTCATGCCGATGATCGCGGAGAGATAAAGCTCCGTGAACTCGAGAATCGCGTTCTTGCCGTTCTGGCGCGGCACCGCGCACCCGCAATCCGACGCCGCCCATTGCAGCTTCGAATCCGTGGCGAGCCACCCCTCGAGCACGATGCGCTGCCACTTATCCGGCTTCATGTCGTAGCCGGCTGCGAGCGCGCACGCCTCGCCTCCCTCGGACTGCGCGTGCTTGGGAACCAGAGCGAAGCTAGGTTCCTGTACGCCTCTTCGCCTTGCCACCCTGAATCACCCTCAGCTTCCGTCGTTCGGCTATCTCATCGAGCGGCGTATGCCGCTCCTGCTTCTGGGCTTTCGCCGGCATGATCTGGCTGCGTGCGGCTGGTGTGATGCCGTAATCCTGCAGCAGCTTGTTCAGTATGGGCACGCTGGCGAAATTGCCGGAACCCCAGATGTCCGCGTGGATCAGTGCGGCGTTCATGAGGTTGTCCCAGTCGGCCTCCGTCCACGAGTCCGCTCCGGGGGTGGAAGCCAAATGCTCCCACCATCGCACGGTCGCCTCCGGCCACTCGATGCCGTCAGGCAACTGTGGCTGCGTTATCGTGGTCTTGGCCAACTGGATCACCTCGAATCAATGTCTAGGAGCCGCTGGAGCGACTCGCGCGAGCGGAACCGGCGGCACGAGAGAAATCAAACTCGCCCTGCACGTATCTCGGACGCATGACAACCACCTCCATCGGGAAAATCAGGAGCCTGAGGAACGCGAGCCGCCGCGAGAAAAAGCGCTGCGGATACGACCGGCCACATTACGCACCGCATTGCCGGCGCGCTGGAACAGGTCACGCACGATCCACCTCCTTTCCAGTAACGATGCGGACAAGAAAAATCGGGATCTACCGTTTCCAGCCTGCACTGCGGTATCTGTTCCATTCGTCGTTGAACCGCTTGTCGAACGCCCGGTCTCGGCGTGCCTGGGCGTTCTTCCATGACTGAGAAACGCCGGCTTCAAGATCGCTGACTCCCTGTTCCTTGCGTTTCTTCATCAACGCGCGCATCTTGAGGGTATCCTGCCATAGCTTCGATATACGTTCGTCGGATAAGCCCTGTTTGCGGTATTGGGATATTCGCTCTTTCGAGAAGCCGACGCCGGAAAGCGTTGAGCCCTTCGAGCGTGAGCGGGATGAGTTGCCGCCGCTCCCGCTGCTGGACGAGCGGGAAGCCGAAGAAGAGCCGCGTTGCATGAGAACCTCCCAATGAAAAAGCCGCCACATAGGGACGGCTTGAACGAAAAAAATATTGTTTACCGGTTCACGATCCGCTCGATCGCGACGCGGAACGGGACGCACTCACACGCAGGGCGGACACACCGCCACCGGATGACCCGTATAGCGGATATCGTTGGTGCTCGCATAACGGACTCGCCTCATAACTCACCTCCCAGCTTCCGAGCTACGGCCATACCATTGAGGTATTTATCTCCGAGTTTGCGAAGACCATACTCGGCAAGGAAAGAATCCTTGTCGTCTCGCAACGGGAACGCGATGGCGAACCAGTATTCGGAATCGGTCGGCTCCACGAGCTTCCTGGGACTGCAAGCCGAAACCAGCGCCCTGTGCAGGGCGGCGAACTCGGCGAGACAATCCTTCTCCAGATCATCGGAGTACTTGACATCGGCGAGCGGGTCAGGCGTCTTCTCCGCGAACCCGAGACCACCACCGAAGCCGACGCCGGCACCGAACGCCACGGCGGACGACTTGGCCGGCTTGTACGGGGCGAGTAGCTTCTCGATATCACGGTACGCATAGATCCGGTGGTTTTCGCCGAAGCCAAACCGTTCACGCCACCGCGCCATCTCGGCGGGGGAGGGGAAACACAGGCACAGCCAGAACTCGGTGTCGGTCGCATCCACGAAACGCTTGCGCTCCGCACGGGCGCGCTCCCGGTACTCCTTCGCGTTCTCGTCCAGATTTTCCGGCACCGGCTTCACAGCCTTCTTGCCCTTGGACTTCTTGGAAAAGTCGAATCGGAAATCACCTGACATGATCCACCTCCAACAAGGGAAACCATTCAAGCAGCGTCGCGTAATCGTCCGGTGCCTTGTCCTTGAGCACCTTGGTGAAACGCTTGTCGATGCCATCGAAAGAACGCCCGAACCACGCATAATCACACGGCAGCTCGATATGATGCCCGCTGATGCAGTCCAGCACCTCGCCCTTGAGCCAATCCCCGATAGGAGAGACCTTCTTGAGATTGCGCCGCCAGTACCCGTACTGGACGAACGCGCCACGACGCTGAATCGAATCGGCCGCACGCACGCCATCCGCGCACCACGTGCTCTTATCCAAGCCCACGTCGGCGCGGATGAAATCCCACATCTGCTCATACGACGGCTCAGGCAAACGCGCCGCCTCGATGTAGCGCAGACGTTCGGGAGCCTGGAACACCGCATTGTTCAGCCAACGGTACAGCGACGGGTGCGGATACCTTTTGATTCGGGTCTGGAACTTCTGCTCGAAATAATCAAGCTCCTCGTCCACGAACCTCAAACCGGGCACATAGTAGAGATACGCGGGAACGACCTCGATGCCCATATCCCGCATCGCCAGCCACGCGGCTATGGAATCCTTGCCGCACGAAAACGCCAACAACACGGGCCTGCCATCAGCGGCCAGCTTCTCACGCACCGCGAGACTCGTGCCCTGATTACGAATAACCGTGGTCACTTCGGCCACCTCCTTCCCGTCATGCGAATAAACCGCGAATGCGAATAAAACTCGACACCGGCACGCCGGAAGCTCGCCTCCGACGACCACACGAACACATGCAGCCCATGTCCGCTGGTCGAAACCTCCGCATAGATCGCATCCGGCAGCAGCTCCATCGCCTTCGCGGGCGGACTGGTCAAATCAACATGGTCGAAATCCCAGCACGCAAGCCCATCGCCGAGCATTATGCCATAACCGTCACCGGCCTTCGAGCGCATGACCTCCGAATATGACGCCCAGGTACTTGAGTCCGTCGAACTGGCCGGCGACCCATCGCACATAATCGGACGCTTACCATCGGCCCGCACCCAACGGCGCAATGCCCTGAGCGCTTGGGGTATCTGATGTTTGCGGCTCCACGCCTTGCGGCATCTGTCCGAGCAAAACAGTCTCGGACGCCTAGGGTTAGGTGTGGGTTGGAAGAAGTGGCCGCAATTCCTACATTGGTTGACCATAGCTATTACTATAGCATATATTCCAACGATTCGCAACACTAATTTCGTGACATATCAAAACTGCGTAAAATCAAACGTAACAGCCTCGGAAAACAACGGGGCAAAAACATCAAAACCATGCCGGAACGGCTTCCACGGGCGCTCGCAGACACCCCAGCGGCCAAACGTACGATACTCCACGCGGGTTGCGGGGGGATGCGGGCGCTATGTTCTGCGGGGAGCCTTGCATGGGAGGGGAAGGGGATGGCCCCGGTTACCATTGGCGGCTGATTGGGATGGTGTTTTGTGGTTGTTTTTTTGTGTTTTGGTGGCCTGTGGTGTTGGCGATTATTTTGTTGCTTTTTCTTTGGTTGCAGATTCTGTGTGTGAGTTGTGTGTTGTCATAGCTGGTTGGTGATCCGCCTCGGCTGTATGGGATGATCTCATCGAGTTCGCAGCTGAGTGGGTGTGGTGTTTTGAGTGTGAGGTCTATGGGTTTGCCGCACAGCGGGCAGATCGGTATTGGTCCTTCGGCTGCGATGTGTCGGGCTTTGCATTTGCGGCGGGCTGCTCCATTTTGGTATCGGCCTGAGCCTGCCTTGTTGCTCATGTTCCCATCCTGTGTGTTTGGTGGCTTGGGCGAGATTCGAATTCGCGATCCAGTGGCAGTGTTTACTGGATGTCACGCTATCCCAGCGTGACCGGTTAGTCCTCTACCGTACGCAAGCCGTGGCGGGCTGACTGGCACCGGCGCTTTGGACGCTGCCGGCGGAGTACTCTCAGCCCATGAGATACGGAGGATATGAGTAAAGCCCCTGAACCGGTTGATTCAGAGGCTTCCACAGTAATCCTGATACGGAGTATACCACGATGCGGCAACAGCCTACTGCCGCCCGGGTTCTAAATAGAAGTGCAACACCTTGTCTAGGGTTGGAAGTGTTCGAAGTTTCTAACTTAAGAAGGTGTTGCACTCATGGGTCAACAGTATTCGCACCTGTCGTCCGAGGAGAGGATCCTGATCGAGAAGCTGCATTGCGAGCGGCATCTGAGCGTCCGGAAGATCGCGGAGGAAATCGGTCGGGACAAGTCCACCGTGAGCCGCGAGCTGAGGCGCGGCCTGTGGTTCGCGTCCAACGAGAACGGGTCGTACCGTCCCTACCGGCCGAAACGGCTGAAGACCGGGCCGTGGACCTCGGGTCCGTTCTATTCGGCGCTGGCCGCGCAGAGAAAGGCGGACCGGCGTCGGCGCGAGTCCAGGAAACCGCGTCGCATGGATTCGGGCCCGTTGCGCGCCTGGGTGCTTGACGCGCTGCGCAGGGGGTGGAGCCCGGAACTGATCGAGGGACGGTTGAAGGCCCAGTGCGCCGGCGACCCGTCGATGCGGATCAGCCACGAGTGCCTTTACCAGTGGATCTACGCCAAGCCGCAGCGGGCGCTGGACCTGCGCCAGTACCTGGCGCGCGGCAGGAAACGCCGGACGAGGAAAAAGGGCAGGAAGGCGAAGGGGCCGCGCATCCCGATGCGCGTGCCCATCGCGGACCGGCCCGAGGCGGTCGGATCCAGGAAGGGGTTCGGCCATTTCGAGCCGGACACGGTGGTCGGCGCCGCGCCGTCGAGGCGCTGCGTGAACACGCAGGTGGAGCGCAGGAGCCGCAGGCTGTTCGCCCGGCTCGTCGATGACAAGAGCGCGTCCGCCACGGCCAGGGCCGAATACGAGATCTTCAAGGACATGCCGCCGGCCGCGCGCGTCGACCGCACGTGGGACAACGGCACGGAGGCGAGCCTGCACATGCTGGTGGACGAGGCGCTGGGCATGCTCACGTACTTCGCCGACCCGTACAGTTCCTGGCAGCGTGGCAGCAACGAGAACAGGAACGGCAGGATCCGCCGCTACCTGCCCAAGGGAACCAGTTTCGAGGATCTCACGCAGGACGAGCTCGACGCGATCGTCGGGGAGATCAACGACACCCCCATGAAGCTCCTCGGCTACAAAACGCCCAACGAGGTATGGGACGAGGAGATGGCCAAGCTACAATCAAAACAAGCCGACCCGAAACCAGCCGTTGCACTTACAAGTTGAATCCGGGCCGGTTGGAATATGCCATTGCCATGCTGACTATCTCCCTGATGCTGAATTCGTAGTATCCGTCTTCCACTGGTTTGCTGCTGGGGAGTTTGCCCCGGCGTATCCACATGATGATTACTTTGCGGCTGACCTCGTACCCGTAGTTCTCGCGCAGCCATTCGCTCATGCCTGCCGGGGTTTTGGTCAGGTGGATGGTTTCGGCCTTGGCTTGGCTTTGTTCGCGCAGTTCGGCCACGTTGATGGGGTTGCCGCATTTGCATAGCAGCAGCGTCTCGCCCTTCGCGGCCAGCACCTCTCGTCCGCATTCGGGGCAGACGCCGATTATCCTGCGTGTGCGCGGCCTGCGGTCGATGAGCGGTTCGATGCGCTCGCAGGCGTGGATGAGCCATGTCAGCCAATGTCCCGAGCGGCTGGCGCGGCATAGGTCGGGCAGTCGTCGTGGAGCGTCCCTGAGCAGGGCCTGCCATCTCGGACGGCTTTCCACGCCGGTCTCGTTCCACATGTCCTGCAGGCCGTCCTCGGTCTGGTCGAGCATGTCCTGCGCGTGGAGGTTGATGGGCGCGGGTGCCGCGCCTCCTTGCGGTTTGCCGCCCGCTCCGGGTTCGCCGAGCTTGTAGGCGTGAAGGGATACCTGTTGCAGGAGCATCATGTCATGGCGGAGCCGGTGGAGTGTTTTCGCGTAGACGCGGCGGCAGTCCCGGCAGAGCGTCCACGGTGCCTCGACCTGCTGGCTGCCGCAGTGTTGGCATGGTTCGGTTTGGATGATCATTGTTTGAAGCCCTCCACGTTCGGCTATGATGGCGCTTTGGTGAGCGTGCCCTCCGTCATTTTGGTGGAGGGTTTCGTTTTATTTGGTATTGCGGGTCATTGCTCGAACAATGGAGGTTCGATGAATTCGACCTTGCGCGGCGGCTTCGGACGACCGTCGCCCTCGCGGATGATCGCACGCACTTCCTCCAACGGAAGGCCCCATTGACGGGCCGTTTCCGTTGCGCTGTAGCCGCGCTTGTGCCATACGAGCACTTTGTACCGTGTTTCCTGACTCGTCACTGCACGCCTCCCGTCATTGGGTCGATAAGCTGGCAGCTCATGGCGTCGATGCGCCCATCGGTCTTGGCCTCGATGCACAAACGTTTCACGTCGCCTGTGGTTTCGATTCGTTGGCTGATGGTCTGCTCCGGCTGTACGGGTGTCTGCACGGAAGCCCAGCAGACGAAGCAGATGGCCGTCAGGCCGGACACCACTAACAGGATCACAGTAGCGAGCATCGCTAACCCGACGAAATTCTCCAACGTCCAGTCCTTGAATGGTTTCCTCATGATTCCTCCTTGAGCGTGGCGACATATTCGATGGCCTTGCGCTCACGTTTCGCGTATTTCTCGCATTTGCGCTTGAGACGTTTGAGGCTCATGGCGTATATGTAGGCTCTGAAGTCGCCGTCCTCGCGGATTTCGGCCTCGTACCGGCTTATGGTTGATGCCATGAATTGCGCGGTCAGATGGTTTGTAAGCTGAATCTCGTTCATGCGTTTTCCTTCCGGTAGGGGTTGTTGTCCTTGTACACGTGTTCCGCCTCACTGCTGATGATGCTCATAGTCGGCCTCGTTCCTGGTTGTGGACGAGGCAGTCGTCCATGGCCTGAGCAAGTTCCTCGTCGGTGTGGTATCGGAGCCGCCAGTGACAGCGGTCGCAGTACCCGTCCCGGCGGATGTGCGTCTCGGTCTCGCCGCGCCCGCACCCCACGCACCGGCGCTCGCCGTCACCCTCCGGCTCGGCCTCGTCGAGTGTGGGGTGCTCGCCGCGCCGGCAGCTGGCGATGTACTTGTCGATGCTCATGCCTGGCCTCCGATGATCGCGGGAGGCGTGGAACCAAGGTTGGACGGGGTGCCCGTGAATCGTCGCCGGTGCGGGTCGTGCCGTTGCCCCGTGTCCGTGGCCTCGATGGCCAGTGGCGAACGTCCCTGCCGGATGCTGCGGGACGCCTCGCTGGGGCTGTCGCCCAGCATCCGCTGCCGCCGGTATGCCCACGCCTGTTCCGGCGTGAGTCGTCGCGTCTCGCATTCGCGGCCTATCTGCGCCTCCGAGGGTTTCGCCTCGTTGCGCATGCGGCGCACTATCGCGTTGATGTCGCCAGAGCCGCACCAGCGGCCGTCATGGTCCGAGGCATAGAAGCGTCGCATCGCCTCCCGCGCCTCGTCCGCGCTGATGCCCGGATTCAGTTCGCTGCGGAATGCGTCGAGCTGCAGGTCGTCCCACTGCGCGTTGCCGTGATGGCTGTTGCGCAGCGACAGCAGCGCCGCCGCCGCACCCTTGCTGAGCATTGTCGTCACCTCCGTGTCGTCGTTGGTATTCCGCCCGTTCGGCGGGTGTCATGTACGCCCATGTGCGGGCCATGTTCGCTTCGAGGTTTTCCTGCGATCGGCTCTTCGCCGGCCGTTCCAGGCTTCTCGGCGACGCCCTGGGCTTCGTCTCCTCCGGTTGTCTGACCCATTGGCGCGTGTAGAGCTCGCCCGAGATGAACCGGCCGAAGGTCTTGACGTACCGGGGTTCGGTCGCCTCGCAGTAGGCTCGGGCGCGGGCCTCGAGGAACGTGGCCGGGTCGTCGTCTCCTGCGGCCTTGGCGATCCTCGGCCAGTCGATCTCGAGCTGCATGCGCGTCCGGCTGGTTTTCCCGTCGAAGCGGTTCGGCGGGTAGAAGCCCTCGATGCGGTCGAGCAGCCGGTCGAAATCCGCTTCGTGGGGGGTAGGGGGGTAAGAAGATATATCTTCTTGGTTCTTGGTTCTTGGTTCTTGGTTAAAAGACGTGTCCGGGACACTCGCGATGTCCCCTAGGGACACGTCGGGGACATTCGCGATGTCCTGCCTCGCCTCCCTTTGGCGGCGCTTCTTGACACGCTCCCGCTCCCGCGACTCATCGATCTGCCGCGAAGAATTCTGGTATTTGAGATAGTTGCGGATCATGTAGCAGCCCTCGTCGCTGCCCCTGAGCAGCAGTCCGGAGGCCACGAGGTCGGCGACGTCCCCGTCCGAGGCATTGAGGACATACAGCAGCTCGTCATCGGCGATGATGCCGTCGGAGGCGTGGTCGGAGCACCAGCTGATCGCCATGACGTACAGGAGCGCCGCCGAGGGGTTCATGCGGCGCAGCTTGAGAATGTCCTTGTCCTGCCAGAAGCCGTTGCTGAGCCTCGCATAGCCTGCCATTGTCAACCTCCTAAATCTCGTGTGTGTGGCGGGCGGCGATCGTGGTGGTCGCCGCCCTGGTGTGTGTTGGTCAGCCGATCGTTTCGGGGCCGAGGGGCAGCCCGTGGTTGAGCAGGAGCGCGAGGCTGTCGAGCGGCAGGCCGACCAGATCGGGGTTGCGCGGGATCGCCATCGTCTCGATGCGCCGGGGGTCGACGCCGCTGAGCTCGAGCATCCGCTTCCAGACGTCCTCGCCCATGTAGGCGAGGTGCGCGCGCATCTTCTCCAGCGTGTCGACGCCGTGGCCGGGACGCTTCCAGACGACCGCGCCCAGGTCCGCGTTGGCATTGCCCATCTCCACGGTCGTCTCGCCCCAGTGCGCGCTGTAGGCGGCGCGGCGCGTGGCCTTGCATTCGATGACCACGCGGCGGCCGCGCAGATGCACGTTGCCGATGTCTCCCACGTCCTTCGACCCGTGGAGCGTGAGCCGTTGGATGCGGTCGTCTCCCAGCGCCCAGCGCAGGTATCCGCACACGGCCGTCTCCCACGCGGTTCCGCGTTTCTTCGAGGGGTTAGCCATTCCGCTCACCGTCCTCGTGTGCGGCTTCGATGGCGATGGTCTCGAAGTTCGGCTGCTCGGTGGGGAACATGCTTTTGAGCGTGTCCATCGTCTCCGTGATGGAGAACTCGGAACTGCAGGAGATGTGGTCGCCCAGCGTGTATTCGAAGCGTTGGCCGCACACACGGCACCAGCGGGGAAGCGGGTTCTGCTTCAGCAGCTGCTGGGTCTCGCGCAGGTCGGTGGTGCCTTCCTGAGCCCATACGGGTTTCCTGCAACGCGGGCACAGTGACCAAGGGGGGCGTTTCACGACCGGTTTGGCCGGCGAGAACAATTTCTTCATGGCCTTTTCCGTGGAACCGAACACCAAGGGCCATGCGTCCATGATCTGCTGGTAGCGTTCCTCCGGCCGGTCCTCGAAATCATCACGGAACCGGTTGAACTCATCAACGCCGTGGAAGATGTGGCTCGAAGCAAGCCACAGCAGGGTCACGGCCACGAAATCGGGGTAATAATGGGCGGGGTGTACGCTGACGCGCACGGTGGTGTCGTAGGAGAGTCCCGCCTCCGCGTCCAACGCGCTGTAGGACACCTCCATCGAGTGTGCGAGCGTAATCAATTGGTCTTTTTCAGCGTTCAATGTGATACTCCTCTTCGGCTTCCTCTTCGCATTCCGGGCATGGAATCGGCCGTGCCGGGTACAGCGTGCAGCCGTGCTTCGGGCAGACCGGTTCCACGTCCGTCGGCGTCTCATCGTGATACAGGTGCAACATGGTCAGAACTCCGGGTCGCTTCCGCCGTTGGCCCACGGGTCGGAGGCCGGTGGCTGCGACTGCTGGTATCCGCCCTGCGTCTGCTGCGTGTAGCCGCCCTGTGCGCCGTAACCCTGAGACTGTCCGCCGCCCTTCTGCCGAACGTTGGTGATGGCGACGGCGCTGGCGTTGACGTTGCAGCTCGCGGCCAATTCACCCTGCTTGGTCTGGTAGCCGTTGAACCCGTTGACCTCGCCAACGATGGTCACGTCCACGAACTGGTCTTGATTCTGACGAAGTTGGTTGATCTGGTCGAACACGGGGTTGAGGTTCACGTAACCCGTAGGCCACACCGAATAGTTCTGTTCCGGCTGGCTGACCCAGTTGCCGTTACGGTCACGGTAGCCCGGCGACACAGAGACGCGCAGGAACCGTTTACCGTTCTTCGTCTCCTGCACGCTCCACGCCGTGCCCTGGATGATGATGCTCGTCCTGCCCGCCATGGTCACTCGCCTTCCTTCACGCTGGCCTTCAACTGGCCCAGCACCTTGTCAAGCTCCGCTTCGGTCAGCTCATCGCTTGCCTTCACCTCACGATTCAGAATCTTCGTGATGGTCTCGCACGCCTCCGCGTCCGAAGCCACGCCCAACGCCTGGAAGCGGCGAATCATCTCCGCACGCTTCACATCCACCGGGGAAGGCTCCGCCTCGGGCTGGGTTTCCTGTTGCGGCTGTTCGGACTCGTCCACGCTCACGTCAACCGGCGAATCATCCACCGTCTCGTCGGGCAGGGGGCGGAACAGTTCGGAATAGTCGGGCGTGGTCTCGTCGGAGACGGCCGCGGACTGGGCTTCGACGCTCACCGGGAGCCATTTGAAGCTGCGGCGCACCACCGTCTTCAACGCCATGGCCTCATAGTCGGTGCGCCATGGGCCCTTGTTGCCTGCGGGGCTGCGGCGTTTGACGGCCTCGACTTCTTCCTTGGTCATGTGCACGAACACGCTTCCTGCAGGCAGCAGCTGGGCGTTCACATACACGTCGGTCAGCGTGGCCTCGGTGTGCGGCACGCCACGGGTGGTGCGGAACTTGAAGTGCTGGCCGGTCTCATCCTCCCAGTAATCGAATTCGTCGCCCTGGTACACGGCCTGCGCGTGAATGCTCTTCAACTGGCCGGAACGACGGGCCAACGCGATCATGCCGCGATAGCCGAGCACGAACATGGCCTCCTTCTGGCCGGTGCGCATGTTCTTGTTACCGAATGGCAGGATGTAGGCCATGCCGAGCCCGTTCACGTTCGACGGTTCCAGACCGAGGCTCGTGCAGCGCATGAAGCATGACAACACCGATTCGACCGAGCAGCTGGCCAGCTGGGGTTCGCGGTTGATGGTGCTCACGTACATCTGGTAGAGGCGCTTCTCGCTCATCTCCTGCGGCATGACCGCCGCGATGCGAGGCCAGCTCTTCTCGAGCAGCTGCTTCATCTGGCGCTGCGGGTTCATGGCCTGCATCTGCACGTTCTGCGCCTGTGTCGCTAACTGTCCCATAATCGGTTCTCCTTTACTTGGTTTTCTTCGGTTTGATTTCGCTGAATCGGAAGGTGCGGCCCTCCCATGGTTCGACCACGCGCGTGTAGCCCTTGCGTGAGGACGTCTTGTAGGTGGCTTGGAGGTTGCCGCAGCGCACGCCCTCGTGGTCGCCGACGTACACGAGGATGCAGTCCTGCAGCTCCTCCTTGCGTGCCTTCAACGCCTTCTCGTCGGCGATGACCTGACGGTATGAGTCCATGACATCCTGCAGGTCGCTGTCGCCGGTCATGTCCTCGATGCCCTCCGCCGGGTCGGGGTACGCCTTGGCGACGTCCTGCCCGGTCAGTCGGGGCATCTCGTCGCGTGCGACGAACCCCCAGAAGTCCTCGGCGGCGGTGATGACGGCGTTCACATCGTCCTCGTCGCGCTCGAACCTGATCTCGACCGGCTCGGATTCGCCGATGTCCGCGTACACGTAGCCCCAGCGGAAGCCGGTGACGGCCATGTAATGCGTGACCTGCGCCATGTAGTAATCGGGGGCGATAAGCTCGCCCATATCGTCGTGCCAGTCGGTGCGTCCCCGGTTCGCGTTCGCGGTCTTGATCTCGAGGATGCCCCACGAATCCGAGGCCTCGTCGTAAATGAAACCGTCCAGTGAGGCGTGCATGACCGGGTGGGAGATGGACACGAGGCTGATGTCGGTGCCGTCGATGACCTGGTATTCCGGGTGGAGCTGGCGGAATCTGCGGCGCAGTTCGACCTCCAAGGCGTTGCCCTTGATGATCGCCCACCTGCCGCTGATGTCCTCCGGCTTCTGACGGCCCGTCTTCTCCAGCCACAGCTCATAGGGCGTCG
>ENA-OOZX01001217-OOZX01001217.1-human-gut-metagenome-genome-assembly--contig:-NODE-1217-length-17215-cov-3.260140_pt1 | contig 17215 bp, 9 predicted proteins | sample MGYA00241048_ERZ501412 | MGnify/ENA primary metagenome ERZ501412 (study PRJEB25962, sample SAMEA2042518) | human gut metagenome | biome: human gut; feature: human-associated habitat; material: faeces... | reverse complement strand
TGGCGACGCGGCGCAGGACCCTTACGCTGCATCTTTGCAAAGCCCCTATGGCAACGCGGCGGCAGACCCGTTTGATTACGCGCCGCAGGATTCTTATGCCGCCTCGACGCCGAATCCCTATGATGACCTGCCGCAGAATCCCATTCCGCAGCCTCAGCAGACGACGTATATGCCGCGCACGGCACAGTCCCAGCCTCGTTATGAGTCGCGCGATCCGTATGCGCGCCAGCCTTATCGTGAGTACCCCAAGTCGATTCCGCAGTATGGTGAGGACGAGGAAGAGGCGCCGTCGCGTTCGTCGAGTGTGATCAAGAAGATCCTCATTGTGCTGGCGATCTTCTTTGCCCTCTCGATTGTGTTTGCCATCGTGTCGGGCATGCTCAACAAGCGGGGGAGCTCAACGGCCGATACCACTGCCGAGCAAACCGAGTCCGCCTCGTCTAGCACCGTCGATCTGAGCGATATCCCGGGGCAGTACTGGTCCAACGCCAAGAAGCTCCTCAAGTCGCGCGGCGCCGATCTTTCGAATGCTGTGATTCTGACTGACGACGGCTCGACGCCTGTTGTCGATGCCAACTGGGCCGTCACATCTGCCTACTACAACGCTGACGGCAACCTGGAGGTCCAGCTTACGCGCAAGGACGGCTCGTCGGGCAATGCGTCCGGCGATCAAGGTACCACGGACAGCTCGAGCTCCAACACGCTGGAGGACCTGAGCAATAAGGCGCAGGAATTGGGAGACAAGGCGCAAGAGCTGGGCGATACGGCACAAAACCTGGGCGATACCGCGCAGAACTTGGGAGACATGGCGACGGATGCCTGGAACGCCCTACAAAACGGCATTTCGGGCGCACAGGGTAACTAGCTGTTAAGCGGGCTACAGCTGCTCTGCCGGACGGTCGGGCGAGCTAAAGCCCGAATCAAACGTGACGACGCATGATGCATCGGGCCTGCGCTCGTGCACGATGCGCGTGACGAGCTCCAGCAGCTCCTCGTCGGATATGTCAAAGCCGTCGGGACGCACCAGGTCAAACGAAACAAAGCCGTCGTGCTCGTGCAAGTCGTGGATGGAAAGCGCGGGGTCGATCTGCGCTACGCCGCGCTTGACCCAGCCGCGCAAGTCATCGCCGGTTGTTGCAATGGGGTCGCAGTGCAACGTGATGGCGATGCCCATCTGGCGTTTGATATCGTGTTCGATGGTGTCCAGAATCTCGTGGTGCTCAAAGGCATCGCCCTCGCCGGGCATTTCCACGTGTGCACTGGCAAACTGGCGGCCGGGGCCGTAGTCGTGCACCATGAGGTCATGAGTGCCCAGGACCTGGGGGTACGACATGATCCTGTCGCGGATTTCCTGGACGAGTTTGGGGTCGGGCGCTTGTCCCAGCAGCGGGCTGATGGCGTCGCGCACCAGGCCCATGCCGCTGATGCAAATGAAGATGCCCACGCCCAGGCCCGCCCAGCCATCGAGGTCAAAGCCGGTCGTTTGCGAAATGAGCGCCGCCGCCAAGACCGAGCCCGAGGCGATGACATCGTTTTTGGAATCCTGCGCCGTGGCGATGAGCGTCTCCGAGTCGATGCGATTGCCCAGCGTGCGGTTGAACGCCGCCATCCAGAACTTGACGAGCATGGATGTAGCCAGTGCCGCAAGGGAAACGAGTGTGTAAGCGGTGGGGGAGGGCTTGATGATCTTGGTAACGGACTCGAGCACCAGGTTGATGCCGACGGCACAAACGAGGACGGCGACAACCAGACCGGCGAGGTATTCGTAGCGGCCGTGGCCATAGGGGTGGTCTTCGTCTGCCGGGCGGCTGGCAAGTCGGAATCCGAGCAGGCTCACGATGTTGCTCGACGCATCGGAGAGATTGTTGAAGGCGTCGGCGATGAGCGAGACGGAGCCGGCGAGTAGGCCCGCGATGCCCTTGGCCAGACACAGGGTAATGTTGAGGCCAATGCAAATGAGGCTTGCGGCAAAGCCCGCGTTGGTACGGCGAGTCGTATCGACCGGCTCGCCCTCGCCGCCGGGAACAAGCGCATGTACCAGCCGATTTACAAATAGCATGGCGATCGTCCTCACAATCATGGTTAAGGGGATAGTGTAGCTCGCATGGGCGCACCGTGCGCCGGTGCTCAGAAAATGCAGTAATGGTCTGCTGGAGCTAACGAGCGGCCCTTCTTGTCCGACCGGGTGCTCCATTTTGGGCCACATGGGTATGGGCATGTGCCTGCCTGCCCGACATACTTAATGTCGACAGCCCCTGCGCAAAGGAGGACGTATTCATGGACGAGATGTTTGCCATTAAATGCCAAAACTGCGGCGGCCCTATGTACTCACACCAGGCTAAACGCAGCTTTGAGTGCGCCTATTGCGGCACGGTCATCCCGTGGCAGGCCGATGCGGGGGAGCCCAAGAGCGCCCTGGGCATTCGCCATACGCCACTGACGGTTGTCGATGGACTGCTTAAGCTCACCCACGTGTCGCAGCTCGAGCGCCCGGAGGACCCGGACTGGTATTTCTTTAATTCACACTGGCGCAATCAGTCGGTTCTGGAGCATCTGCTGTGGGAGGACCGCGGCACGGCGCAGGAGTTCCAAGAAGCCACGCACGTGAGCATTCCCTGCCCCTTCTGTGGAGCGTCCTTTGAAGGCGAGTCCACTCAGCGCGTGCTTGAGTGCCCGTCCTGCGGAAATAAGATCGGCGTTGCCGACCTACTCAAGCCCGGTACCTTTAGCAAGCGTCTGACCATGGGCGTTGGTGCCGAGTACGTGCCTGAGCAGGGTATTCCTTGCGAGATAACGCCGCAGCAGGCACGTGCCAACGCGCTGCAGCTGGTGCGCCAGTATCCCGATGCCTTTGCCGGGCACGACGTGGAAGACGCGATTCAAAATGACATGTCGCTCTTCTACTTCCCCATGGCGCTCGCGGATTTGCGCATGATGGCGTCCTTCCCGGGCAAGGGGCTGAGCAAGGAGACCCTGGTGTACTACGAGGTGCTCGACTGGGCGTATCCGCGGGCAAACTACCTGGACGTTCGCCTTATGGGCATTTTGGAGCCTTGGGACTTTGCCAAGGTTGGGCCGTTCGATCCCGCTATGCAGGAAGGCGACTTCCGCGTTGTCTCCGTCGATGCGTCTACCAAGGACCAGGTGGTCATTGATAAGCTGGCGCTCGACATTGCCGGCAACGATGCCGAGGCGGTGCTGGGGCTCAATAAAAAGAGCATCCGCACCTGGGCGCGCAAGGCTCGCAAGCATAAGGACGGCCTGGTGATGGTGCCGGTCTACTTTGTCGATCGCCCGGCGACGGACAGCCGCGATGGCGAGCAGGTGCGCATTGCCGTAAACGGCCAGACGGGCCGCGCGGCCGCGGCGGTGTTTAGCGACAAGCGTGAGACGCATGTGGTGGCGCCGCTCAACCCGAGTCTGCATCTGTCCAGAGAAAGCACCGTGCACGCCACGCCCATCGAGGTCAAATACGTTAAATCGCCCTTCCTATACCAGATCGTGCGCCGTGGAGACGGCGAACAGCCGCGTCAGGTGGCAGCGGTTGCCGAGGGTTCCTACCGAGAAGAAAAGCCCAAACGTCGCGGCCTGCTGGGTGCGCTATTTGGTAAGTAGGGGAGTGGTGTCAGTTGGCGCTGCGATCCGATAGCTAGAGGAACGGGGCAGCTCGCAGGAGTGCGGACTGTCGTCTGATTGTTTGAGGGTGCCAGATGTAAATAATCGGTGGAGCGGCTGCAAAAGAGCCGTCTCGCTGGGTAAAATCAGGATGTGCCGCGGAACCCGCTCCTCAGCTAGTCACACTTCGGAAGCGCGGGCAACGCAGGTATTATCGTCTAAAGGGCCGGCTGCAACCGGCCCTTTTTATGACTCCCTTCGCTATCCGTTACTGCTTATATTCCCGCCAGATCGAGTAGAGGTTCCGGGCAATGCCGGTCACATACATCGAGAGGCGCAGGATTTCAAGAAACAAGTTCATAGGCTTCACCCCAATCGGAGATCGGAGCGTTGCCCGCAGGCGGATTCCGCGGCAGTCAAGATTTTACCTCACAGGCCGCGGTGGGAGACATCCTGCCCATTCCATGGTTTGGAACAGTGTCGATCTAACGGGCAATCAAACCCCTAGCACTCTTTGAATTGAGCAAGCATCTGCCCGAAGAAGCTGAGCCCGGATGGCTCATAAATGAGTGAGCCGCCATCTTCGGTTCGGTAGACCCCGCAGGGGAGGTAACGCCCGTCGGGGAGAACATAGAGGTTGGCTTCTTCCTTCAGTCCTGCTGGAAATAGCGGAATCCCGTTTTCGTCCACTTGGAACTCGTCTATATTTGCGATCTTTCTTTCCGTGGTGCCTCCTGGTCAGTTTCTATCGTAAGTGCGCCCTAAAACAAACACTGCTCTATCAGCTCTTTACCGCGCAAGGCGTCGGTCCACTCCTGCGGAATTGCGTCGATGCCGTATACCGTGCCGGCGAGGGCGCCGGCAACGGCTGCGGTGGTATCGGTGTCGTCGCCTAGGTTGACGGCGGCAAGCACGCAATCTTCGTAGCTGTTAGTGTTGACGAAGCACCAGGTGGCTGCCTTAAGCGTGTCGCGCACGAAGCCACCTGACTTGATCTCCTGCTCAGGCATGCCTTTCAGATGGAGTGCCCACGAGGGGAGCGCGTCGTTCATCACATTCCTCATCAGCTCAACAAATATGATGCATGCATCGGTTGATGTTCTGTGGGCGTGCGTGATTGCCGAGACCTCGCGGATCTCGTTGTCCGTCGCATCGGTGAACGCTAGGGGAGCGATGCGCATGAGCGATCCGTTGCCGTTGTCGCGCTCGCCGGAGCCTCCTTTGCCGGTGTGCAAAGCGCGGGCGGTCGTGCCGCCGTAATCGAAAACGCCGTCGATCGTATACTCGCCACGGGCAATCCAACTTACGAACTTGTCGCGCATGTCCGCGGTGTCGATGTGCCCAAGCTCCCTAATCGAGTCGCAGGTAGCAAGCGTCATGGACGTGTCATCGCTCCAGGTGCCGGCGGGCTGCCCATGCGTGCCGTAGCCGATCATGTCGGTGCATTCGAACGTGCCGCGGGGCCTGAACTCGTAGGGAACGCCCAGTGCGTCGCCGACGGCGAGCCCATAGATGCAGTCGCGCAGTGTTGTTTTCGGTCTGTCTGTCATGGAAAGCTCCTCTTATCCCAGGTGATGTGGAGCGCCATCGGTGGTGTCGGTCGCAACGTATTGCTATCCTTGTGCTTCGCCATTAGTCGCTTCGTTGATGGCGCGGTACTCGGCACTCAGCTCGCGCGCCAGCTCTTCCTTACTTGGAAGATACGGCAGGTATTTGGCGGCAAACACTTGGTCGTTGTCTTCGGGCAGCGTGTACTCGACAATCGAATCGCTTTTGTCCGCGCAGAGCACGATGCCTATGGGCGGATTGTCGCCTTCGTTCATGAGCTCGCGCGTGTAGTAGTTCACATACATTTGCATCTGGCCCAAGTCCTGGTGCGTAAGATCGTCCGTCTTAAGGTCGATAAGCACGAAGCAGCGCATCAGATAGTTGTAAAACACAAGGTCAATATAGAAATGGCGCCCATCAAAGGTGATGCGCTTTTGGCGCGCCTCGAAAGCGAAGCCACGGCCAAGCTCCAGTAGGAACTTCTGAAGATGTGTGATGAGCGCCTGCTCTAGATCGCTCTCGCGAAACGCAGTATCGTCCGAGAAACCTAAAAACTCCAGTACATATGGGTCGCGGATGATATCCTCGGGGCGACGAGCCGGGGCGCTCTTCTGGATTTCTTGGGCGGCGGCCTCCTTGTCCTTGCTGGCAAGCAGGCGCTCGCGGAACATGGTGTTGATCTGGCGCTCGAGCTGACGCGTGCTCCAGCGAGAGTCAGCGCATTCGTTCATGTACCAGGCGCGAGCTTCGGGGTCGGGAATGCGCATCAGCCTGCGGTAATGAGTCCAGCTCAATTCGCTACGCAGTGCGTCGCGAATTGGAAACGCAAGAAAGAACTGACGCATATTGCGAAGGTTTGCGATGCCAAAGCCTCTTCCGAAATCCGCTGTAAGCCTTCTGGAGAGGCCCGCAATCAATGCCTCTCCATATGCTGCGCGCTCCTCTCCACCCTGTTCATCAACAATACTCTTGCCGATTTCCCAATATGCCTCAACCATCGCAAAGTTAACGGCGGTATAGGCCTTGTCGCGAGCGGCGTTGAGAATCGAGGAAACCTGCTTGTAAAAACCTTCGGGCACGATTGCCGATTCTCCACGGTTTACCAGTTCGCCCATCACTGTCGCCCCACTTTCCTCTTGTGGAATGCATCTTTATCGCATTTAGTTTAAAGCCTCGCGCGGACACGAATTGCTGTGCTGTCTGACATCTTCGCATGGGGCCTTGAGGTGGTTAAAATGTGGCCATAGAGACAGTTTTAATGAACCCCATGGGGGTGACGCGCATGGACAACAACACCTTGCTGTTCCAGGACAAAGGTTCGGGCGGGTTTAAAGACGTCAGGATCTACCCCAACCGCATCGAGGTGTTCAAGAAGGGCACTTTCGGCGGCAAGCATATCGAGATTGTCTACCTTAAGGACATCACGGGCGTTAACAGGATCAAGGGCCGCAATGTTTTTCTGCGCAACAGGTTGTTGACTGCCTGTGTCTTTTGCCTGAGCAGCCGCTCCCGGGCTCAGGAATTCGTCAACGTGCTCAATATGGTGATGTGACCGGGCGCTTTCGAACACAAAAAGCCGGGATGCAAGGAGTCACACCTTGCATCCCGGCTGAGCTAAAACGGCGCTGCTGCATGCCGTTGGAGCTTTAGCGCTTGATCTCGATATCGTCGAGCTTAACGTCCATGGCCTCGGTTTTTGCCTCGGCGATGTCATCGGCAAATTCCAGAGACTTCATCATGGTTTCGACGGCATCCTTGTGCTCCTCGACATTGTCGATGCGCACGTAGACGCTGCCGCCGCCTGCTTCGGTGAAGTACTCAGTCGTCACGCCGCCCGAGTGTGTATAGGAAGCGTTGCGCCAAGTCTTGCCGTTGTACTTGACGGGGTCATTCTCGGTCCACTCAAAGCTGGCATTCCACTTTGCCTCGTAGTCGAACAGCTCGTCGGCGTTCTTGTCAGGATCGAAGACGGGGATGAAGCGGTCGCTGGCGTGCTCGCTCTCGGTGAACTTAAACTGGGCCCTGTCGGCCGTGTCGCCGGCAACATCGGTGATCTCAACGCCCTCGGGGACCTCGACCTTAAACCAAATGAAGTCGGTCCTCATATCCACGGCTGGCTTTTCTGCTCCGCCGCCACCGCCACTGCCGGTAGCGCCGCCGCTTCCGCCACAGCCCACCAGGGCAACCGCGGCAAAGAGACTGATGCAGAGGGTGAGAATCGCAAAGGCCTTCTTTTTCATGGTCGTGTCCTCCTCGATCTGTAACCGCCCATGGATTACCTGCTTTTACTGTACGCGTTGACGGCTCGCTAGGGTGGGCCATGTGTCCCATTCTGAGGGCCGGATTTGCGCCGTTAAGTGGCAATATGTTCGGGCGCAAAAGAGGGGAGGGCCGATGTTGTCGGCCCTCCCCGGGGTTGGGTGCCCGTTGTTTTAATGGGGCGCGCGTACGTGGGCGTTGCCCCAACAGATTCCTTGTTTATAGATATGCCCCAGTTTGTGACGTCCGGAAGTCCCGAAAGGTGGGCCATGTGTCCCATGTTTGCGTTGGCATGGCCTATCGTGTGCCATAGAAATCCGCGATGGCCAGGTGTACTGACGCTAATGTGCTTATGGGCTAGACTTAGCATCATTACGTGTTTGATGCGGTTGGCCGGCGGTTGCCGCCCGACCGATCTATATGACTTGAAGGTGCATGCGTATGAGCCAAGAGATGATGGACAAGACCTGTCGCGGGTTTGCCGAGGCGCTGGCCGCGCGCGAGCCGGTTCCCGGCGGTGGCAGCGCGAGCGCCTTTGTGGGCGCGCTGGGCGCCTCGCTGTGTGGAATGGTTGCCCGCTACGGTGCGACCAATCCCGCGCTTGCTGATCGTGCGGATGACCTGACGCGCGCGTTTGCCCAGGCTGATGAGCTGGCGCAGGAACTAGTGGGTCTGGTTGCCGAGGATGTGCGCGCGTACGGCCAGGTGTCTGCGGCATACGGTATTCCTTGTGATGACCCGGCTCGACCCGTGGCGATTCAGGACGCGTTGCGCGTGGCGGCCATGCCACCGTATCGGATCATGGATGCCTGCGCCCGCGCGCTGGCGCTGCTCGAGGACATGGCCGACAAGGGTTCGCGCCAGTTGCTGTCCGACGTGGCATGCGGCGCCGTGTTCTGCCGCGCCGCCATGCAAGGCGCGAGCCTGACGCTCTTTGCCAACACCACATCTATGAAAGACCGGGCGCGCGCCGAGGAACTCGAGGCGGCGTGCGATGAACTACTAGATACGTGGCTGCCGCGCGCCGATGCACTGGCGCGCCGTGCTGCTGACGCCGCAAGGAAGAGGGGATAGCCATGGCCGAACTGCTCAAGGGTGCTCCCGTTGCCCGCGCTTTGACCGAGGAACTTGCCGCTCGTTGCGCCGCCCTGCGCGAACAGGGCATCGTGCCGACACTGGCCATCGTTCGTGTGGGCGAGCGCGAGGACGACCTGTCCTACGAGCGCGGCGCCCTCAAGCGCTGCGAGAAGATTGGCATTGAGGCTCGCCGCGTTTTGCTTCCCGCCGATGTTTCACAGGACGAGCTGTTGGCGGCTATTAAGGACATCGATGCCGACCCCGCTGTTCACGGCTGCCTGATGTTTCGTCCGTTGCCCGCTGGGCTTGACGAGGATGCAGTTGCCGCGGCACTCGAGCCCGCCAAGGATGTTGACTCCATGACGCCGGCCTCGCTGCTCACCACGCTTTCGGGGCGCGGCGAGGGCTTTGCTCCTTGCACGGCAGAAGCCGTGTTGGCGCTGCTGGACCATTACAGCGTTGAGCTGGATGGGGCCAAGGTCGCGGTCGTCGGTCGGTCGCTCGTGATTGGCCGTCCCGTTGCCGCCATGCTTACGGCTCGCAATGCCACGGTGACGATGTGCCATACGCATACGCGCGACTTGGCTGCCGAGTGCCGTGCGGCTGATATTGTGGTTGCGGCCGTTGGGCGCGCGCACACGATTGGTGTGGACGCGGTTCGCGAGGGCCAGACAATCATCGATGTTGGCATTAATTGGGACGAGGCCGCTGGCAAGCTGGTCGGTGATGTCGATTTTGATGCTGCGCAACCGATCGTTGGCGCAATTACTCCGGTGCCGGGCGGCGTGGGGGCTGTGACCACCGCGATTCTCGCCAAGCACGTGATCGAGGCGGCGGAGCGCGCATCGAAATAGTCGTTTTTGACCACAGGGGTTGCCGGGGCGGCTGTTTCGCCCTTTTTGCGCCGAAGCGATACACTGTTGCCGTTTGATTTCTTCGCTCAAGGAGGATGCGCATGCCGTGCACAACGATTTTGGTTGGTAAGAACGCGAGCTACGACGGGTCGACGCTTGTCGCCCGCAACGAGGACTCGTCCAACGGGGTGTTTGAGCCCAAGCGCATGCGCGTGGTGCACCCCGACGAGCAGCCGCGTGTCTACACGAGCGTTCTGAGCCACCTGACCGTTGAGCTGCCCGATAATCCCATGCGCTACACAAGCGTCCCTGACGTTGTCCCAGGCCATGGCATTTGGGCCGAGGCCGGCTTCAACGAGCTCAATGTTGGCATGTCCGCAACCGAGACGCTCACCACCAACGAGCGCGTCCGCGGCGCCGATCCGCTCGTGGACTACGTGCCCGCCAAGGGCAACGAGGGCGAGGACGGCTATGTTCCGGCGCAGCCCGGTGGTTTGGGCGAGGAGGATATGGTGACCCTGGTGCTGCCGTACGCCAAGTCCGCCCGCGACGGTGTGCGCATCCTGGGCGACCTGCTCGAGCGCTACGGCACCTACGAGAACAACGGCATCGCCTTTAGTGATGTTGACGAGATCTGGTGGCTCGAGACCATCGGCGGCCACCACTGGATCGCCAAGCGCGTGCCCGATGATGCCTACGTGACCATGCCCAACCAGCTGGGTATCGATAGCTTTGACCTGGACGACGCCGAGGGCGCCCAGGTCGACCACATGTGCTCCGCCGACCTGCGCTCCTGGATGGCCGAGTGGCATCTGGATCTGACGCTGGGCGTTAAGGGCGATGGTCCCGCTGCGGTCTTTAACCCGCGCGAGGCCTTTGGCTCGCACAGCGACAGCGACCACGTCTACAACACGCCGCGCGCCTGGTACATGCAGCGCTGCCTCAACCCCAGCGATGTGTGGGACGGTCCCGACGCCGACTACACGCCCGAGAGCGACGACATCCCCTGGAGCCGCGTGCCCGAGCGCAAGGTGACCATCGAGGACATCAAGTACGTGCTTTCGAGCCACTACCAGGGCACAGAGTACGACTGCTACGGCAGCAAGGGCACGCCCGCCACGCGCGGCGCCTATCGTCCCATCGGCATCAACCGCAACAGCCAGCTTGCCGTGCTGCAGCTGCGCCCCTATGCGCAGCCGGCGTATCGCGCCGTGCAGTGGATGGCGTTTGGCTCCAACTCGTTTAACGCGCTCGTGCCGCTGTACGCCAATGTCGAGACCATGCCCGAGTACTATGCCGACACGCAGGCTCGCGTGACGTCCGAGAATTTCTATTGGGCAAATCGCCTGATCGGTGCCTTGGCCGATGTTCGCTTCCATGAGTGCGGTCGCGCGGTCGAGGATTATCAGGAGAAAGTTGGCGGCATGGGCCACAAGCAGATCCACGACGTCGATGCCGCCGTGGCCGCGCTGCCCGAGGCCGAGGCGCCCGCCGAGCTCGCCCGCGCCAACGAGGCCTTTGCCGAGCTCGTGCGCGTGGAGACCGATGCCCTGTTGGGCAAGGTGCTCTACACCACGAGCTGTGCCATGAAGAACTCCTTCGCGATGAATGACAACGTAAGGTAAAGACGGCCTTGCGGCGAACGAGCGGGACAAACGCCGTCAAAGGCTTCGCCCCGCTCGATTTCTATCTTGGCGATAAAACGATTTTGTGTCGTTCACCCAATCTTGGGTACAAGAACGCCAATGCAGTTGTTCATGATTGGAGCCAACCATGGTTATGAAATTCGATCAGCTTGTTAACGGTGCCATCAACGTGGGCTTCGGCGCCGCTGCCGTTGCCGTTGAGGGCGGCAAGAAGGTCCTTGACGACCTCAATACTAAGGGCGAGCAGGTCCGCAAGGACGCCGGCACCCCCGATATCGCCCGCAGCGTGTCCGATATGTTCGAGCAGGCCGGCGGCACCATTTCCGACCTGACCGAGCGCCTGGGCATGCAGGGCGAGACTGCGGCGCAGCGCGTGCTCGACGAGCTCATCCTGGCTCGCGTCCGGGTTATGACCGCCCCCGAGCGCACGGCCTTCCTGGCCCATGTGCGCGACATCGTCGACTCGGTCGAGGACAACGTGACTTCGGTGCCCGTCGAGTCCGTTGAGCCCGACGATGCAGAGGACACCGAAGAGGCCGAGTAGCAGCGCAGATGGCAGATTCCACCACCGATTACAACAATCTAGATCCCTTGGGTGACGAGACGGCGGTTGTCGATGAGGTTGAGGCCGCCGTCTCGGGTGCTCGTAAGAAGCCACGCGCTGTCGATATGGTCCCCGAGGAGCCCGACGCGATGGCGCCGGACGAGGAGTATCAGCTCACACCGGCAGGTCGTCGTGAGCGCATTGGGCAGATCGTTCGCCTGATCAAAAAGTACCGCGTATGGGATAACCTCACGCCGGTGCGTCTGCGTCGTCTGCTCGAAGAGCTCGGTCCCATGTTCGTCAAGATGGGGCAGATTCTGGCTAACCGCTCCGAGATTTTGCCGCAGCGGTTTTGCGACGAGCTCCGTCGCCTGCGCTCCGACGTAGAGCCGGTGCCATATGAGGTAGTGCTCCGCTGTCTGGAAGAGGAATACGGCCAGCGCCTGGGGCAGATGTTCGACGCGATCGACCCCAACCCGCTCGGAAGCGCGTCGCTCGCGCAGGTGCACCGCGCCCGTCTGGTGACCGGCGAGGACGTAGCCGTTAAGGTGCAGCGCCCCGGCGCGCAACAGGTCATGGCGCAGGACATCGACATCATCCGTTCGGTGGTGCGCATCGTTTCCAAGTTCGTCAACACCGATCAGTTTGTTGACCTGCACGGTGTGGTCGAAGAGCTGTGGACCTCATTTCGCGAGGAGACCAACTTTTTGGCCGAGGCCAAAAACCTCAACGACTTCTACGAGTTCCATAAGAGCGTTCATGGCGTGACGTGTCCTAAATCCTATCTGGACCTGTGCACCGAGCACGTGGTGGTCATGGACTACGTCGACGGCATTTCGATCGCCGATCCTGAACGCTTGGTGGCCGAGGGCTATGACTTGGAAAAGATCGGTGCCGCGATTGTCGAGGACTACTCGACGCAGGTGCTCGACGACGGCTTTTTCCATGCTGACCCGCATGCGGGAAATATCATCCTCAAGGACGGCATCGTTTACTTTATCGACTTGGGTATGGTCGGACGCATGTCGAGCCACGACCGCGGTATCGTCAAGGACATGATTTTCGCCGTGGCCGAGGGCGACGTGCCCAAGCTCAAGGATTCGCTCATGCGCTTTGCCGTGACGCGCGGCGACTCGGCTGAGCTCGATCATTCGGCCTTTTTGTCCGACTTGGACTTTATCGTCGCCGACTTTGCGGGCCTCGACCTGAAGGATCTGGATATCGGCGAGTTTTTGACCTCGCTGCTAAACCTGGCGCGCAAAAACGACGTTGAGCTGCCGAGCGTGGTGACGATGTTCGCCCGCGGCATGGTGACGCTCGAGGGCCTGCTGACCGAGTACATGCCCAACGTCAACATGATCCAGATCATCCAGGCGCACATCAAAAACGAGAAAAGCACCTATGCGCGCGTGCGCGATATGGGACGCGATCTTGCCGCGAGCAGTTATCGCGCGGCGAAGGGCTCACTCGAGGCGGCCGAGTATCTGGGCTTGGCTTCGCGTATGCTCACGCGCGGCCAGCTTAAGGTGAACACGCAGATCATGAGCAGCGATAAGGCACTGCGACAGCTGGGCGGAATTATCGACCGCATGTCGATGGCAATTGTGATTGCCGGTCTGTTTATCGGTTCGTCGGTGGTGTACTACGCACGCATCGAGCCGGTTGTGTTTGGTATCCCGGTCATTGGCTTTATGGGCTACGTGAGCGCGCTGGTGCTGGCGCTTATGCTGGGCCGCAATATCTGGCTCAACAGCCACGGCGGCAAACACTAGAGGCTGCGACCGTCACCGCAATTTCCTATCGCAAACAATAGCTTTTACCTTGGGCTTCGCCTGTGTGCGGGGCCCTTTTGCGTGATACCATTTTGACGGTAATAATCGATGGCCTAGATGGTGGTGCGGAGACGCACGAATGCGCGGTTTTCCTGCGCGTTTGGGAGAATCGGGGTGCAAGTCCCCGGCTGTACCAGTAACCGTAATTCCTCTTGGCTCGGGATGTTCGCGTCGCAGATCGGACGACGCGTCTGAGCCGTTAAGGTTAAGTCGGATCGCCTCCCATCTTGCATGCGGCTGCGGCGTATGCCGCCGGTGTGCATAGGGCTCTGGAGGGAAGGGGGACCCCGATGGGGGAACTCGAGCGTAACATGCGCGATGACGTGGGGCAGCCTCAAGGCAACGCTCTAAGTACAGACAATGGGGGACAAATGGGTATGGTTGAGGACGAGCGTGAGCGCGCCTCGTTGCATTGCCGTGGCGCGATTGCACGCGGTGTAGCCAAGCGCGGCCTGGTGGCTTTCCTGGCCTTCGCGATGGCCTTTGGCACCACGCCGTCTCAGCTGTGGGCCGAGGGCGCCGAGGGCATTGCCGAGGCTGTGGCTCAGGCTGCGACGCCGGGCGAGGGCGCAGCGCTTGCGGGCGGTGCCGCTGAGCAGAGCGGCGCCGAGGTTTCGGATTCCGGGAGCGCGCCTGCAGCCAGTGCCGTCACAACAGAGGCAGCAACTGGCGACGAAGGCTCGGCGATGGGGGAGAGCCCTGCCACGAGCGAGCAGTCTTCGACGGCATCCGCTGGCCAAGCAGGATCTGCCGCCGCGACTGCCGTCCAGACAGAGAACCCGACAGAAACCGGCGATGTCGCTAAGAAGCAGGTCGAGGTCTCGTTCTCGATTATCGGCACCGATGCCGACGGCAAGGCTCAGACCTGGGTGGCACCTACGCAGCTCAAGCTCGACGAGGGCGCGACGGCTGCGGATGCCTTCATTAAGCTGCAGGAGAAGACGGGCTTCAAGGCAGACTACGATGCAAACACGGCATATGGGTTCTACCTCAAGAGCATCACGTCCCCGACAGATGGCCGCACGCTTGCCTACGATCCGACGACTAATGCCTTCTGGCAGCTGTTCGTCGACGGCGCGTCTTCCTCGGTTGGCGCGAGCAGCGTTAAGCTCGCCCCGGGGCAGAAGATTGAGTTTGCCTTTACGGGTGGTAGCGCATCCCCTGTCGTTAAGGATCAGGTTGCCGCAAATGTGACCGTCATTGGTCGCGATGCCCAGGGCAAGACTCAGACTTGGGTCGATAACGCGCAGTATGTGGTGACGTCCGGTTCGAGCGCACTTGACCTTACGAAGGTCGCGCTTGAGGCGAATGACATCGACGCCGTTGCTGCTGGCTCCTTCATTCTGAGCCTTAAGTACAACGGTGTTGAGCTGGGTACGCCCCAAGATTATTCGACCTATTGGCAGCTGTTCATCAACGGCAAGTCGAGCGACTACACGGCAGACAATGTCACCATTCATGCTGGCGATACCGTTACGTGGTTCTACGGTGGCTGGGGCGACAAGTTGCCGTCCGATTCCGTCCATGCTTCCGTTCAGGTCCTTGGTAAGGACAAGGACGGCAAGCAGCAGGTTTGGGCTTCGACGGGCCAGACGAGTCTCAAGGCGGGCTCTACTGCCAAGGATCTCCTTGAGCAGACCGGTCTTACTCTCGATGCTGGCGAATCGTCTTGGGGCTGGTTCCTCAACGGCATTACTTCGCCGTTCGATAGTAAGTCCTATGGCTGGGATGCTGCGACTAATAGCTATTGGCGCTTCTATGTAAATGGCAAGTTCGCCGACGTTGGCGCCGGTGCCTATGAGCTCCAAGAGGGCGATGCCGTCACCTTTATGTATGGTGCTGACGCCGATGCCCTTCCTGGCCAGGTTCTTGGGTCTGTCGATGTTATCGGTCCCGATGTCAACGGCAACAATACTCGCTGGGGCTCGGCAAGCAATGTTTCCCTGCCCGAGGGCTCTACGGCTCAGAACCTTATTGAGACGGTCCTGAAGGCCAAGGGCGTTACGTACAACGGCTCCCAGAGTGGTGAGTACTGGTTCCTCAATTCCATCAACTCGCCGTTCGATCACAAGCCGTATGCCTGGGATGCTGCGACCAATAAATATTGGCACCTGTATATCAACGGAGAGCCCTCCTTACTCTGCGCCAATCAGATTACGCTCAAGAGCGGCGATAAGGTTACGCTTGCCTATACCACCGACGATTCGGCCATGCCCGATCCCGACATGATTGTCGTGGACCCGAGCGCGACGACTCCTGATTGGGATGCCGAGTGGGCCGGCTACGGCAACAGTGGCAACGGTTCGACCGTAACGGATGCCAAGACGCCTGCGCAGGCCGCCGGTCTTAAGTGGGCCTTCGATTGGAAGGCCGAGTCTGGTCAGCAGTATGTCAACTGCAGCGAGCCTGTCATTGCTAACGGCTTTGTGTACATCGCGACCGAGAACGAGCTCATTAAGATCGATTCGTCCACGGGCAAAAAGGTTGCCTCTGCGCCGCTTGCCTCCAAGGTGAGCTATACCTCTCGTCCGATCTATACCAATGGCCTTATCATCGTTCCGCTCAACGGCGGTGCGGTCCAGGCGATTACTGCAGACAAGCTGATCTGCAAGTGGCTGACGCCTGGTTTGACGGACTTGACGCAGAGCTCCTGCACCGTCGTTTCGGACGGCGAGTACGTCTATGTAGGCTCGGTCGATATTTCGTATGACGAGAATTACAACGCGACCTACGGCAACGGCTCCTTTGCGCGCATTAAGATTGCCACGGGCGAAGTTTCTTGGCAGAACATCGACCCTGCCGAGGGCTATTACTGGACTGGTGCGGCTTTGACGGATAAGTATGCCATCGTTCCTACGAGCGCGGGTACGCTTAAGTGCATTGATAAGACGACGGGCGATGTCGTTTCGACCATGAAGCTCGGCGCTGTCGCAAATGCCGATTGCATTGCCGATCCGTCCAATGGTTCGACCTTCTATCAGATGACGCACGACGGAAAGCTCCATGTGATTTCGCTTTCGGCGAAGGGCGTGCTGAGTGAACAGAAGACGGTTGATCTGGGCCTTACGAATAATCTGAGCGCCCCTGCGGTGTCTGGTGACAATCTGATTGTCGGCGGACAGACGGCTACTGGCTCTGCTCTGGTTCTCTATAACCTGAAGACGGGTAAGACCACGATGGTCGCTGCTGCCGACGGCAAGGCGCTGCCGGCTGGCCTCAACGGTATTGCTGCTACTCCGCTGGTGAGTGTTCAGGGCGGCAAGACCTATGTGTACTTCACCGTTAACAGCGCGGATAGCAAGGATTACGTCAACTACTCTGCTGGTGGTGGCGTGTATCGCTATACGCTCGGCGATGCAGAGGCGACGCAGATTTATGATGCGGCTGGCCATTACCAGTACTGTGACTCTCCGGTCATTGCCGATGCTTCTGGCAATCTCTACTACATTAATGATTCGGGCACGCTGTTTAAACTTGGAGCTGTCGAGTCTTGGACGGTTGCCTTTAATTCTAATGGCGGGTCTGCTTGCGACACTAAGTTTGTTGCTACGGCCGATGGCAAGCTGGTCAAGCCGGCCGATCCGACGCGCGATGGCTACACTTTCGGCGGTTGGTTCACCGACGAGGCTTGCACGCAGGCGTATGACTTCAGTACGCCGGTGACGGCCGACCTGACGTTGTATGCCAAGTGGACCAAGAATGCCGTTAACCCTGGCGGAAATGGCGGTTCTGGCTCCAATGGCGGCAATGGTGGCGCTGGCAACGGTTCCGGTGCTGGCGCGGGCACGGGTTCCGGCTCCGGCACGAAGGGCCAGCAGGCTGGCGGCGCTGTCGCTCCGG
>ENA-OOZX01001199-OOZX01001199.1-human-gut-metagenome-genome-assembly--contig:-NODE-1199-length-17448-cov-12.341977_pt1 | contig 17448 bp, 17 predicted proteins | sample MGYA00241048_ERZ501412 | MGnify/ENA primary metagenome ERZ501412 (study PRJEB25962, sample SAMEA2042518) | human gut metagenome | biome: human gut; feature: human-associated habitat; material: faeces... | reverse complement strand
GAATGTCATAAACATACCTCTTTCTAAGCCTTGTCTTATAAGTTTCATTAGCCGCTTCAAGGCAAAACGGGAAATGTGTCTCCTAAAAAATAAAAATTAATCTTGACAAAGGGAAATATCTCTCCTATAATGTGAATCACAGATAAGGGAAACATCTTTCCTATAAGATACACAATATTTCCTCTTTTGTCAATGGATATGTGAAATGAATTTCCTGTAATTCAATGAAAACAGGAAGGATAGACAATCATTGATAGTCAAAATGGGATACATGTTACAAAAAGAGGAAAGACGTATGGGAGGTGGCAATGTGAGTCAGGATCAGACTTCTATTATCTGTATTGATCTGAAGTCCTTTTATGCTTCTGTAGAATGCGTAGAACGTGGGCTGAATCCATTTAAAACAAACCTGGTGGTTGCAGATCCGACCAGATCAAAGTCAACAATCTGCCTGGCAATCACTCCGGCTATGAAGTCTCTTGGCATCAAGAACCGGTGCCGGATCCATGAGATACCGGATTGTGTGAAGTACATTACAGCCATGCCGAGGATGCAGTTGTACATGGATTATTCCGCAAAGATCTATGGAATCTATCTGCGGTATGTCTCAAAAGAAGATATCCATGTGTACAGTGTTGATGAGTGTTTTATTGATGTGACAAACTATCTGCAGCTTTATCATCTCACTGCAAAAGAAATGGCGATAAAGCTTATGCAGGCAGTCATGGAGGAAACTGGCATCACTGCAACTGCAGGTGTGGGAACCAATCTGTATCTTGCTAAGATTGCAATGGATATCGTAGCAAAGCATGTGGATGACCATATTGGAATCCTGGATGAATTCTCTTACAGAGAGCAGCTATGGGATCATAAACCATTAAGTGACTTCTGGAGGATTGGATTCCGGACTGAAAAGAAACTGGCTGGTTACGGGATCCATACGATGGGCGATATCGCAATGGCTTCTTTAAGATCCGAAGACTGGCTGTATAAGATGTTTGGGATTGATGCAGAGCTGTTGATCGATCATGCATGGGGTTATGAAACATGCCGGATGAGTGACATCAAGAACTATCATTCTGAGGAACACAGCCTATCGAATGGCCAGGTGCTGATGCGAAATTATTCTTTTGACGAAGCACTCGTGATTGTAAGGGAAATGACAGACAACCTGGTCCTGGATCTGTTTGAAAAGGGACTGGTGACAAGTTCTATCACCTTATGGATTGCATACGACCACAGGTATGAGCATGAGGCATCCAAAGGAACAGTAAAACTTGAAAGAGGAAGTAACAGTTCCAAAAAAATCATAGATGCAGTGGCAGATTTATATCTCAGGATTGCAGACAGATATACCGGAATCCGAAGAATCGAGGTGTGTGCGAACAGGGTTGCTCCTGAAAGTTATGTGCAGTACAGCCTGTTTGATGATCCCAAACAGACCGATAAGGAACGGCATTTACAGGAAGCAGTATTGAATGTAAAGCAGCGTTATGGAAAGAATGCAATCATGCGTGGATCCAATCTGCTGGAGTGTTCCACCTATAGAGAACGCAATGAACAGATTGGTGGTCACCGTGCTTAGAGGAGGTGCAAAAAGTGCTAGCAAGTGCATATCAACCGTATTTATATTTACCAAGACCGGTTTCCAGGAGGCATCCCATGGATGTAGGACGCAGGGCAAAACAGTTTGCTCCATTTGCGGCACTTCGTGGACTGGATGAAACAATCCGGCAACAGGAAATCATTTACGAACCGAAAAGAGATTTATCTGAGGAAAAGAAAAATGAGCTGGATATGAAATTAAGAATCCTGGCATATGGAATGAAGATACAGGCAACTTATTTTCAAAAGTCCTGGAAGGATCCATCCGTTGGTCAGTACCATACATTATCCGGAACCATAGAATTTTTTGATCCATCAGTTCACTTACGGATCGATGATACCGAGATTCAGATCCAGGACATCTGTGATCTGACTGGTGATGTATTTGAAACTATTGAAATATCATGTTAATTAATCACAGCGGAATTTTTTATACCGGAAAGAGTGTGTGGTAGCTGGTGGAAGGATAAAAAAGGATGTACAGATCGACAAAGCAGATCTGATTAGAATAAAAATCGTGCTGTTCGTGCAGCTTTGGCACTTACGGAATGGATGGCATGATGCTCATAAGGCGGATTTGATTTCCCTTTGGTCCGTTGAGTAATAAATGGAGAAATATCTTATTGCTTAAAGGAGGAAGCCTATATGGGATCAGGTGCTATTAAATGGCATGTACACTGCTCTGTATGTGGAGCATTTATTGAAAAGAGCGCACAAAGCGATTCAGAAGTGGAGTGCAAAAAATGTCGCAGTACATTGGAGATATTTGTAAAGGATGATATGGTGTCGGTTCGTCCGATCCACATCCGAGATGAACAATTAAAGTCCAGGATGCGGACGTATTCCCGAAAGATGATGAATCAGGGATCATAACAGAATAGAATGAGCTGTCTGTAGTAAGTGTTGGATTTGGCAGGAACCATCAAGAACGCACCAGATAGCAAGAGTTTGTCAAGGAGCTGAACCTGACTGGAATCACTAAGAGCCCGGCAAAACATTTACGGATACACTGCAAGATCAGAAGTATTTTCTGGTTTTGGAGATTGTTGAAGTATTTGTTTTGTCGGGCTTTTTTGATGTATTTCGAAAAATTTTTAAATTTTTTTGTCGTACCCCACTGTAAAACAGGCTCTCAGCGTTTCGTTATATAGAGGTTGAATTCTCTTCTGCAAAAATAATTGCAGAGAGAGATTTTGATAATATGACACAAAGGAGGAAGCAAAGATGACTGAAATCGAATACCAGGAATTTGTAAGGCATTGTCCTTACGATGCTATGGGCGATTATTCCATGTTTCGCAAAGAGCAAACAGAGAATGAATCAGAAGATGCACATAGCAACTGAATAAGCCAGGCAATCTGGCAAACTTAATCTAAACGCAGATACATGCGTTACAAAGGAGTCGCGGATTCCCGTTCAAAAAAAACGGGTGAGTTCGTGACCTCTTGTACTGCAGTTCTTTATGTCTGTGCAGAAATTTTATAAAAGATGGAATGGACCACCCGGAGCCGAAAGGCAGAAAGGTGGTCTTTATGTTGACATTAAAAGAACTGAAAAAAATCGTGAAAGTTGCTGATGTGGAGAAGAGAATCCCAAGCGTGAAATCCTTGAAGGAACACAAAGTTGTAGTAAAGGAAATGATTAATGCAGATACAACGATCTCTGTTTATGATCACGGATATGTACTTTATACAGCAGGAAATCAATCAACCGTATTTCCACTTCATAGTTGTGATGACTATGAATATGTGAGTGTAACTGGCGATAACAAGGAATTAAATAAAGAGTTCTTTGATAATGAAAACTGGTATATCCGTCTGCTGATGGAGGCTGAAGACCGTATGGCATACAGCCAGAGCAAAATCAGCACCAATCATGGTGTATTTTCTAACAGCGATGTTACAGATGATGCGGAGATTATGAGAGGATCTACAAAAGATTTTGTTGACGATGTTATTGACAGAGAAATTCTGAATGCGCTGATCAAGGAATTGACAGAGAGGCAAAAGACGGTACTCAATCTGATTTATTTCGAAGAAATGCGCCAGCAGGATGTCGCAGATTATCTGGGAATCAAACAGCAGAGTGTAAATGACCTCCTGAACAGGGCATTAAAAACGATGAAAAAAAAGGCTGAAAACGAAGAATTTTAAAAAAATTTCAAAAAAATTGAATTAGACCACTGTAAAACAGGCTCTGAGCGTTTCGTTATATGAAGGGTTTGCATAGAACACCTTCATGTACCTTGAAAAATGAATAGCCTGCCCGGAGTGATATTCGGTTAGAACATGCATAGAGCGAAAAGCTGCGTGTCTACCAGAAGAAAACGTATCAGAGATGGAAACTGATATAGGAACGGATCCGGGAAAGAAAACAGGAAAACGCTTAAATCTTAAATCAAAATAAAATGTCTGAATCTGAAAAGAGGATGACAGTAGAAATCATGTGGCGGTATTTGTGACAAACAGGTATCGCCATATATTTGTGCTGTTATCTCAGCTTGTGCTGACTGTCCCAAATAGCGCAAATTTCAGGAAAGGAGGCGATCATCTTCGTATAAAAGATAATATGCAGAAACTAACAGATAACCATACACAAAAGAATCAGAAAGGAAGGATTTAAGAGAATGAACGTGAAAAAGAAAGCACGCAGGGTGATGTCCGGTTTACTGACTGCAGTAACGGTTCTATCGACGGTACTCTCTCCCGCTGTTGCCTATGCTTCTGATGATGCCGGATCTGTAAAAAAGATTCCGTATTATGAGGAGATCAAGGATCAGTTGGATGAAGATGAAGTGGTAACTGCAAAGGATTATGAGATCAAGGTTGGAGACAATTTCGATGTAAAGAGTGATTATACCGGTCTTACGATCCAGGATGACAGCAAAGTAAAAGTTACATTTCAGGAAGCAAAAGATGCGGACGGGAATGATTTTTCTACCGATTATGCCAATTCCTATAAGGCAGTCTATTATGTAGAACCACAGACAACGGATCACCCAACCTACCAGATCAATCGAAAGATCGTGGTAAAAGAAGCGGATCAGCAGAAAGATTCGCAGTCAGAAAGTTCTTCTGATCAGGATGCTGGTTCTTCCGATAAGACAGAAACTGAGGATTCTGAGGCTGACTCGTCTACAGAGGAAACTGGTGCTGCTGAAACGGAGAGCAAAACAGAACTGACAGAAAAAGAATTTGATGCAGAGATCGAAGCAACGGAGGATCAGGAGACCGTTGATCCGGAAACAGGGATCACACTCTCAGAGGTTATGCAGGAAGCTGTTGACCAGGAAGTTGCTCTTGCGGATCTTGAAGCAGGCGAAAGTATTACTTTTGATATGCCAATGATGCTTGCTTCCGGTGAAACAGGAACAAAATCAGTCACAGTCACAGCCGGTTCCTGGTACTATTACGCAGATTATGGATTAGGTTCTTATCTGACTTGTCCGTATTATGTGAAATGGGGAAGCATCAATGCGACAGCATACTGTGTTGAACCATCGAAAAAAGGACCGGGAAATGGAACTTATACGATCCAGAAACTTGCCGATGGAAAGACACTTGCAAAGGTCTGCTATTACGGAACAAAAGCAAGTGATGAGAATGGTTTCTTCGATGAGAAACATCCGGATTTTCCGGCAGGAAAGAGATTCATCATTACCCATCTTGCAGCAGCTTATGCAAATGGATCCAGTGACTGGGCATCCGGAACCAATGCAACAGGAAAGAACCTGGCAATGGAACTTTACAATTATTGTGTAAATATGCCGGACATTCCGTCTGTAGATATGAGCTTTTCCGAATCTAATGTAAAGGCTTATGTGGAAGGAAACAGCCAGCGAACAAGCGTGATCACATTCAAAGCAGATAAACTGCAGACAATCACATTTAAGTTGCCAAGCGGTGTAAAGCTTGTAAATGTGACAACCGGTAAAACAAGTGCTGCAGGAGCAAGTGTAGAAATCAGTGGAGGTACACAGTTTTATCTGACAGCACCACTTGATCAGGCAGAGAGCGTCAGTGCTACATTTTCTTCTCAGATGAAGGGAAGCATTGATAAAGAATACTCTGCTTACAAGATTGTAACAGGATCCGGAACACAGGATCTGGCTCTTGTTTTCGGTGAAGGTGTCGGAAATGAGAAATATGTGGATTTTAAAGTAACCTGGACAAAAGAATGCAAAGTATCCATTGTAAAGAAAGATCAGGATACAGGAAATGCACTGGCTGGTGCAGTGTACGGGATCTATTCCGATGCTGCATGTACAAAGCTGATCGCAGAGATGCCTGAAACTGATCAGAATGGTGCTTCACAGCTTACAATGGAAAAGACACAGGAAGTTGTTTATCTGAAAGAAATCTCTGTTCCAACAGGGTATCAGATCGATACAAAGTCTTATAATGTGACTCTTGCTATCGGAAAGACAACGACCAAAAATGTAACAGACAAACGTGTAAATGCAAAGATCAACATTGCAAAACAGGATGCTGAGACAGGGAATGCAGCACAGGGTGATGCAACGCTGGAAGGTGCAGTATATGGCCTTTATGCAAGGGAAGATATTGTTCATCCGGATGGAAGAACCGGAACGATCCATAAGAAAGACAGCCTGATCACATCCCTGACAACGGATAAGAATGGCGAAGCTTCTGTATCGGATCTCTATCTTGGAAAGTATTATCTGAAAGAGCTTAGTGCTCCGGTGGGATACGTACTGGATCCGACAGAACATGAGGTGGACTGTACTTACGAAGGTGCTACTGTTCCGACAGTAGAAAGAACTTCTGTATGTAAAGAAACTGTCATCAAACAGCCATTTCAGATCATCAAGGCAGCAAACAACGGGAAGACCGATGCAGATCTTCTGCAGGGAGTTGGTTTTTCAGCATGGCTTGTCAGTGATCTGAAAGTAAAAGCAGATGGAAGTTATGATTTTGACTCAGCCAGACCAGTTGTACTGACTGCAGATGGCCAGGCAGAAATGTTTACCGATGAAAAAGGATATGCAAGATCGATTCCGCTTCCATATGGAACTTATGTGGTAAGAGAAACCACAAGCAAACACAACTATGCACCGGTTGATGATTTTATAGTGAAGATCACAGAGAATCATCCGGATACACCGCAGACATGGCGAGTGCTTCTGGATAAAGAATTCAAAGCAAAATTAAAGATCATCAAAAAGGATGCAGAAACACAGAAATCTGTACTCCTGGCAAATACAGAATTCAAGGTATATGACCTGGATAACCAGAAATATGTGGAACAGACAACATCCTATCCGAAGCCAACGGTACACAAATCCTATTTCACAAATGAGGAAGGATACCTGGTACTGCCAAAGAATCTGAAACCTGGCAACTACCGGATTGAGGAAGTGACGGCACCCGATGGGTACACAATATCCAAAAACTATGTGACAGTTGCAGTTGATACAGATACTGCTTATCTGACCGATCCTGTCACAGGAGATGCAGTCATTGATGTGGAATATACCAATGCCCCGGTCAAAGGTCAGTTAAAGATCTATAAACAGGGTGAAGTGTTAAAGGGATTTGATAAGGACTTCCAGTATGAAATGGCTGGACTTGCAGGTGCTGAATTTGAAGTCTATGCGGCAGAGGATATCTATACTGCCGATCATCAGGTAGATGCAGATGGACAGAGAACTTTGTACTTTGCAAAGGATGCACTGGTGGCAACCGTTACAACGGATACAGATGGTTATGCAACTGTAAAGAATCTTCCACTTGGCAGATACTATGTCAAAGAGAAGAATGCACCGGACACTTATGTGTTAAATACGGTGCCGGAAAATGTCGAATTTGCTTATGCAGATCAGGATACCGCAGTGATCGAGAAAGAAATCTCTGTCACAGATGAACGACAGAAAGTGTCGATTACGGTCGAAAAACAGGATGCTGAGACAGGCAATACAGTAGCCGGAGCAGTGTTCGGTATTTACAATGCAAAAGACATTCAGACGAAAGATGGAAAAGTGATCGTCAAAGCAGATACTCTTTTACAGGAAATGACTTCTGATGAAAAAGGTCAGGCAGCATGTACACTGGATCTTCCACTTGGAAGCTATTATGTAAAAGAACTGAAAGCACCAGATGGATTCGTATCTTCGGATGAAGTACTGAGATTTGATGCTTCTTATCAGGGGCAGGATGTACAGACAGTAACATTAAAATCCGTAAAGAAGAACCAGCCGACAACTGTTGAGATCACAAAATCAGATGCAACAACCGGTGTAGAACTGGATGGAGCTTATCTGAAAGTAACGGATAAAGATGGAAATGTAGTAGATAGCTGGACATCTTCCAAAGATGCACCGCATGTGATCAAATATCTGAAAGTGGGTGAGACTTATACCCTACATGAAGAGTTTGCACCGCATGGTTATCTGGTAGCCAATGATGTGACATTCACAGTCAAAGATACCGGAGAGGTTCAGAAAGTGGAAATGAAGGACGAGGTACCGGTTGGTGAACTCATCATCAACAAAAAGGGAGAATTTCTGGATTCTGTTACGCTGGCCGATAAGGTCAAAGGTGTGGTGGAACACATTTTCAACTATGTAACCGGAAAACTGACAGATGTTACGTTTGAAGTCTATGCTGAGGAAGACATTAAGGCTGCCGATGGCGTCAGTGACGATTACTATAAAAAGGATGAACTGATCGCAACGATCAAGACAGATGAAACCGGTATTGCAAAACTGGAAAATCTTCCACTTGGTAAATACTATGTGAAAGAAACAGGAACTGCTTACGGTCATGTACTGGATGGTGAGATTCGTCATGTAGATCTGACTTACGTGGATCAGAATACACCAGTTGTAGTCTATGACAAAGACTGGCAGAACAACCGCCAGAGAGTAGAAGTCAATGTACTTAAGAAAGAAAAAGATTCTGACCGTACATTGGAAGGCGCTATCTTTGGATTATTTGCCAAAGAAGACATTAAGTCTGAGACAACAGGTAAAGTCCTGATCGAAGCCGATGAGATCATTGAGCTGAAATCTACGGATGAAGAAGGAAAGATCACATTTGTTGCAGATCTTCCAATAGGAGCAACTTACTATGTAAAAGAGCTCTATGCACCGGACGGATTCGTAACCAACGATGAAGTAAAGGAATTTACCTTTGAGTATGCAGGTGAAGATCAGCCGACAGTCACTTATGATTTTACCTTTGATAATCAGCCAACCGTCGTTGAATTTACCAAATCCAGTCTGACAACCGGAAAAGAACTTCCAGGATGTAAGCTGAAAGTGGTAGATGCTGATGGAAATATCGTGGATGAATGGACTTCCGGTAAAGAAGCACATGTGATCCGTGAGCTGACTGTCGGAAAAGAATACACACTGGTTGAAACAAAACCTGCTGATGGTTACGTGACAGCTGAAAGCGTAAAGTTCACGATCAAAGATACTGCCGATGTGCAGAAAGTTGAGATGAAGGATGATGTAACGAAGGTGAAAATCTCCAAACAGGATATCGCCGGAAAAGAACTTCCGGGAGCGAAACTCACAATCCTTGATCAGGATGGAAAAGTTGTGGAAAGCTGGACCAGTACAGAGAAAGCACATTACATCGAAATGCTTCCGATCGGAAAATACACTCTCCGTGAAGAAACGGCACCGGATGGCTATCTGGTTGCAAAAGATGTGGAATTCGAAGTAAAGGATACCTGTGAAGTACAGCATGTAACTATGGTGGATGAGAAAAAACCGGCAGAAAAGACACCGGAAGGTGGAAAACCTGTCAGTGATTCACCAAAGACTGGGGATAACACCAATCTGTGGCTGTGGTTTATGCTTCTCGGCATTGGTGCGACTGGGACAGGAGCCCTTGCATTTATGAGAAAAAAGAAACACTAATTAAATAAGAATGAGCGTTCATGGAAACCGAAAGGAATCTGTGGACGCTTTTTTAGATGGGAGAAACCATGAGAAATATCATTATTTTTGTTGCTCTTCTGGGAGCAGCGGCAATATTTACAGTTTTGTATTGTCTCATTGCTGCCGGAAGTCAGGCAGAGAAAAAACTGACAGAAATCATGAGAAAAGAGGAAGAACAGAATGAAGACTAATAAAGATCTGATCATAGAACCAAATGCAGCTATTGAGGGAAGAAAGTACAGCGAAGAAAAGCCATGGTCCTGCAAGTACTGTTACTGGTGGGGAGGCAAAAAGAAAGGCTGTAGCTTGAAACAGTGCCACTATCTGCTTCCGGAAAAGAAAAAAGCAGTAAAAACAACACCATGTGGTGGCTGTCCGTATGGAAAACATGTTCCATGCATCGGATATTGTATTGCCCGTCTTCATTCTGAAATGAAAGGAAAGAAAGGACGTGGGTAATTGCAGGAAGAAGTAAATCAGAAAGTGATCAGCCTGAGCATCCAGGGAGTCAAGATCACTGCCAGTGTGCTAAAAGCAGCCCTTCGGAAGTTCCTGGAAATGGACAACCGGAGGAAACAGGAAACAACGCAGGTGAAAATGGCTGAAAAGACCGGACGGGCTCAGGAGAAAGGAAGGGAAAAAGCCCGAAAAAAGATTGAAAAGAAAAAGCCACATGGAAAGCAGACCATCAAGCAACTGAATGCACAGGGAGTACAGCTTTCCAACATAAAGATCACAGATGAAAATATCAAATCCTTTGACCGTGTGGCAAGAAAGTACGGGATTGATTACAGCCTGAAAAAAGAAGTCGGTGCTGATCCACCAAAATATCTGGTCTTCTTTAAGGCTAAAGATGTGGATGTGATGACAGCGGCTTTCCGGGAATATGCCGGAGTAGAACTGAAAAAGAAACAGGCGAAGAAACCATCCGTCAGAAAGAAACTGCAGAAATCTGTAGAAAGAAAAGCAAAGCACCGCCAGCGTGTGAAGCAGAGACAAAAATCCAGAGGTCAGGAACGATGATCCGGGAAAAATTACAGAAGATCCAGGTCAAACGACTGGTGATCTTAAATCTCCCATATTTCTTTATCTTCTATGTAGCAGATAAAGGATTCTGGCTGTACCGGCATTGCCTGGGAGAAAGCATGGTCCAGAGACTTGGCGTGATGTTAGTCAATTTCCGACTGGCATTTTTAAGCTGGCTGCCAAGTATCGCTTTGCAGGATCTTACAGTAGGTGTTCTGGTTGCAGGTGCATTAAAACTGGTGGTCTACTATCGTTCTAAAAATGCAAAGAAGTTCCGACAAGGTGTGGAGTATGGATCTGCAAGATGGGGAAACAGAAAAGACATCGAACCCTTTATGGATCCGGTCTTTGAAAACAATGTCATCCTCACAGAAACGGAACGTCTGACCATGAACAGCCGGCCAAAAGCCCCAAAGTATGCCAGAAATAAGAATGTGATCGTCATCGGTGGTTCCGGATCCGGAAAGACAAGATTCTATGTAAAACCCAATCTTATGCAGATGACGGATCACGTGTCCTATGTGGTCACTGATCCGAAGGGAACGATCATCGTTGAATGCGGGAAGATGCTGGTAAATGGAGGATACCGGATCAAGGTATTAAATACGATCAACTTTAAAAAGTCCATGCATTACAATCCGTTCCATTATATCCGGAGTGAAAAAGACATCTTAAAGCTGGTCAATACCATTATCGCAAATACCAAGGGTGAGGGCGAAAAATCAACTGAAGATTTCTGGGTCAAGGCCGAGCGTCTTTTGTATTCTGCACTGATCGGATACATCTGGTATGAGGCACCAGAGGAAGAACAGAACTTTTCTACTCTGTTGGAATTTATCAATGCCAGTGAGACCAGGGAGGATGATGAAGAATTTAAAAATGCAGTGGATGAATTGTTTGAAGAACTGGAAGCAGAAAATCCGGAACACTTTGCAGTAAGGCAATATCGCAAGTACAAGCTTGCAGCCGGTGTAGTAAGTTTGAAGAGACTTCTTAATCAATCAAATTTAAAGAGTTGGAGCTCCAAAATGATTAAAAAGTCTCTTGAGGCTTATTTTTTTACCTTAAAGAACAAAATTGTATTTTGTAAAAAACAATTTCAAAACATGTCCGTATTTTGTTTCGTCAGTACAGAGATTGTGTAAGGAACTTTAAAAAGATGACACGAAATCAAAAAAGATGCAGTAAGGGGGCTGTAAAAAGACCTCTGAGCATTTCGTTTAGTGTAAGAATCTTTTTTACTTCTTACACGAACCTTGAAAACGAAACAGTCTGCCCGTAGTGATACCAGAACTGAATAGGCATTCAGCGTGTCTTTTCTGGTTAATACGTCCCGGAAACATCAGAACCCGGTACAGGAACGGATATGGGATGAGAACAGGCAATTAATAAACAAAGGAAGGAGGACATCTGACTATGACAGAGAAACAGGGATTCATGACAGCGTTGTATGAACGTCTTAGTCGTGATGATGAATTAAACGGGGAATCCAACAGTATTTCAAACCAGAAGAAACTGCTGGAACAATATGCAAAAGAACATGGATTTACCAATCTTGTTCATTTTACTGATGATGGTATCTCCGGTACAAGATTTGATCGTCCAGGCTTTCTTGCCATGATGAAAGAAGTAGAGTCGGGGAAAGTCGGAACGATTCTGATTAAAGATATGAGCCGAATGGGAAGAGATTATCTGAAAGTCGGACAATATATGGAATTGCTGCGACAGAAGAATGTCCGCCTGATTGCAGTCAACGAGAATGTAGACAGCTTCCGGGAGGACGATGATTTTACTCCATTCCGAAATATCATGAATGAATGGTATGCAAGGGATACCAGTAAAAAGATAAAATCAACTTTCAAGGCGAAAGGAAAATCCGGCAAGCATGTGGCAAGTACAACACCGTATGGGTATCTGAAAGACAAGGATGATCCGAATGTATGGATTGTTGATGAAGAAGCAGCTGTAGTTGTACGGAGAATCTTTCACATGACAATGGACGGGTACGGACCATATCAGATTGCCAAGGCACTGAAAGAGGATAAGGTTGAGATACCAGCGGTTCATATGGCAAAGAAAGATGCCGGATTATGGAAAGGCAGAGTAGAAGAAATCAAAGATCCTTATGGCTGGGGCTCTTCTACTGTTGCAGGTATTCTGAAGAAAAGAGAGTATCTTGGTCATACAGTGAACTTCAAGACCAGAAAACATTTCAAGGATAAGAAAAGCCATTATGTATCTGAGGATAACTGGACGGTGTTTGAGAACACGCAGGAAGCAATCATAGATCAGGAAACTTTTGACAATGTGCAGAGAATCCGAAGCAATGTGAGAAGGTACCCAGATGGATGGGGAGAAGCCCACCCCTTGACAGGTCTGATGTATTGTGCAGACTGTGGTTCCAAAATGTATGTACATCGAGTAAATAATGGCAAGCGAGTACCACAATATACCTGTTCTGCATATTCTAAAGTTCCGGTTGGAACACTCTGCCAGACACAGCACAGAATTAATGCAGATGTGGTTATGGAGCTGATTAAGGAACTGTTAAAGGCTGTTGCAGAGTATTCACAGCTGAACCGTGAAGAATTTTTGGAAACAGTAAAAAAGGCACAGACTTCACAGCAGTCCAGTGAGATCACAAGATTGAAAAGCAGATTGGCAGAAGCAAAAAAACGTGTGCAGGAACTGGAAAAACTGATCTGCAGAATTTATGAGGACAATATTCTTGGCAAGCTGCCAGATGAACGCTATGCGATTCTTGACGGACAGTATTCTAAAGAACAGAAAGATTTGTCGGCAGAAATTGCAGATATGGAAGCTGAATTATCAGGCTATGAAGAAGGCCGCAGATCAGCGGAGAAGTTTATTGCTCTGGTTGATAAATACCAAAATTTTGAGGAATTGACCACTTACATGCTGAATGAATTTGTAGAAAAGATTGTGGTTCATGAGCGTGACCGAAAAGGAAGCATTGAGACAACTCAGGAAGTGGAAATCTATTTTAACTTCATTGGGAAATATTTACCTCCACATTTCGGTGAGGTGGAAATGACACCAGAGGAAATTGAAGAAATGAAGAAGCGGGAAGCCAGAAAAGACAGGCTTCATCAGAATTACTTGAAAAGGAAAGCAAATGGCAAGCAGCAAGAATACTATGAACGGACAAAGGCAAAAAAGAAAGCTGAGATGGATGCAAAAAAAGAGGAAATCCGTCAGGAAGATATTGCAAAGGGTGTGTTCGTGCCGGTATCACTGCTTCCACCAGCAGAACCGAAGAAAGGAGTTGCATCAGCATGAGCGAATTAGAAAGAATCATTCACGATAACAGTAATGGTCTGGATTATATCCTTGTCGGGGAAATCTATCTGCCACTGATCGCAGTACCCGAAGAGAAAAGAGAGATTGGTTTTTATGGAAGTCTTCACAGAAACTATCTGAAAGATTACAAGAGTGGCTTGTATTCCTATCTGACATTGAGTGGTAAGCTCTGGACGTATCTCGCAGATCTGAATGAGCAGTGTTTGGAACGCAGGGATTTCCTCATGGAACAGATTATGGAGCAGGAAGGCATTACGAAAGAATTGAAAAGCAGAGATCAGATGGAATGGGTTCGCCGGGCAAACAATGCAAGAAGCCGGGTAGATGAAATTATTTTAAATGAACTGGTGTATGTGTAGGAGGGACTTATGAGATACCGGATTGAATACGCAGACGGAAGATGTTGTAATTTTGCAAACAGCAGAAAAGATTTACTGGACTGGCTGAAACTTTTGAAAGATGAAAAAATCGTTGATATCCGAAAGATTTACAAAAGCGGTGTGACAGATTCTGTGATAGACAGCTATCGTAGTTATCTGAAACAGTGAAAGGGGTGGACAGTCATGGTTGTTGTAAGAATTATTGTGAAAATCGTATTACTGCCAGTGCGTATATGCCTGACAATGATACAACTGGTGGTTATGTTCTTCACATGGCTGTCGGCAACGGTATTTCATATCCTGTCGGGGATCATCTGCATTACAGCAGTTTTAGGGTATGGATTCGGACAGGAGACAGGCACAGAAGCGGTCAGGATGCTTGTGGCAGGTTTTATACTTTATATCCTGCCTGTGCTTTCTGGCTGGGCAGTGGTGTGGCTGGAAACATTCAAAATCAGATTGATGGAGTAGACCACTGGAGAAAGGAATAGGATTCTTAAATGAAGATTACAAAAGAGATTGAAGAATTTATCAACCTGACCATAACGGAACATATGGGAAAAGAGTATGCAGACTGGAAACTGAGCCAGCTGTCTGTGACAGAACCAGATGAAGTTGAGGAAGAATATAAAAAAGTGATCGCAACACTTCCACAGGAACAGGAAGAGACCATTACAAAATATTGCGACCAGATATTTAACAGTGGAGCAGAGACAGAAGAATTTTTCTACCGGTTGGGACTGAGGGACGGAATGAAACTTAGGAAGACTGTTAAAATGGTTCTGAAGCAATTATCAGAATGATACATACAGGAATTATCTGAAAAGTGAATGAGTAAAGGAAAGGGCATTAACCGTAAAAAGTTAGTGCCCTTTGTTTTACCCATTTTTATATTTTCACAAAATCCGATGCAGAGGATTTTTGAAAAACAGACGGAACGGAGATCATGCTGAAGGGACAGCGGCAGGAGTTACGTTTTGTCTGCTGGGAGTACAGAGGGCTGGAAGTCCTTTGTGCCCAGATTGCAAAGAGCGGCAGCATCTTGCTGGGGTTAAGGGGCAAAGCCCTTAGCAGGTTAAGGGCGGCAGCCATTGCCCAGTGATATGGCGTTTCGCCATATGGTACTGGGTACTGTCTGTAACGGGGACAGAGACTTTTGGCAGCTTCGCTGCAATCCCCTCCGGGGAAACAACTTGAAAAAAGGAGAGATGTGAATTGAAAGGCACAAGGCATAACGGCAGATCTGGGAAAGACGGTGTTTACAATCCGCTTCACAATGACCGGAGATTTGACCCGGAACACAGTGAGCATATTGACAATGAACGTGTCCGTCAGAACATTTACTGGGACTGCTATCAGGGATATACCACAATGGCAGACCGGGGAAAAGAGGATAATTTTTCTTTTAACCAGATTGAGATGGCATACTATGTGGATCATTACAGCGATTATGTGATTAACCAGAATAAACGTCATGAGAAAGCAAGACACCCCGACAGATGTAAAGGGGTGGAAGATGTTCTGAAAAATAAAAAGACCTGTCCGGAAGAAAGTATCTATCAGCTTGGGACGATAGATGAACACGCTTCTGTGGAAACGCTGGTTTTGGTTTTTGATGAATTCAAGAAAGAGTTCGATGAGCGGTTTGGTTCTAATGTGCATATCATTGACTGGTCACTGCACATGGACGAAGCGACTCCGCATATTCATGAGCGTCATGTATTCGATGCTACGAACCGGTATGGGGAGATTGAACCGAAACAGGAAGCGGCACTGGAAGAACTTGGCTTTGAACTTCCGAATCCGGAAAAGAAAAGATCAAAGACAAATAACCGTAAGGTTGTTTTTGATTCTGCCTGCCGGACAATGTTTCTGGATATCTGCAAACGTCATGGACTGGAAATTGACGAAGAACCGTCCTATGGAGGAAGGCAGCATCTGGAGAAACAGGACTATATCCGAATGAAGCAGAAAGAAGAGATTGCGGTTCAGCAGGAAATGCTCAATCAGCAGAGGGATAAGGTCAATGCGAATCATCTGGAACTTGCAAGGCAGTCAAACCATGTCAGGGCAAATGAAAAGGTTATCCAGTCACAGAAAGAAAAAATAGAACAGCAGGAAAAAGAATTTAAAGAAAATTTCATTTCCAATTCTGACCGGATTCTAAGTCAGGGCGAGCTGCTTGAAGAACAGAGAGAGGAACTGCAACAGCTTACCCTCCGTATTGAAGATGTGGAAACCTTGCTTGACGAAGTATCCAGTGAAGCCTATGACAAGGCTGTGGATAAAGTCGCAGAGGAAACAATGCGGGCTACCAGAAAAGATGACATTCGTCTTGCGGAAGATTCTAAGAGATGGATTCAAAGTCCGGAACGTAAGGCATCACGAAAAGAAAAGGAATATGCGATAAACAGGCTGGACGGTCTGATTAAAAAAATCGAATATGCGATGGAAAAAGCTGTTGTGAGGGTTGTCCGTCAGTTAAAACAGCCAGAGAAGAAAAAAGCCGTTGTTGAAGAAATCAAAAAAGAAGTGAAGCCGTCAATCAGAGAAAAACTTGCATTGAACGTAGCAAAGATTCAAAGAGAAGAGGCAGAGAGAAAACAACTGAATAAAGGAAGATCACATTCCAGTGATCTGGAACTATAAGGGCATTTTGTTGATTCCGTAAAGACAGGACAAAGTGCTTTTTTGTTTTTTGTGAAAACTTGCTTCCCAGATTTGGGAAGCAGATTTAAGAAAGTGAGGAAACGAATTGGGATTATTTGATGAAGTAAAACAGAATGTGACCGTCCGGCAGGCTGCGGAGAGGTATGGGTTAAAGCCCAACAGGAGCGGACTGATCCGCTGCATTTTCCATAATGACAAATCACCCAGCATGAAAGTTGACCGGAGATATTATTGTTTCGGGTGTGGCTGTACAGGAGATGCCATTGATTTTACGGCACAACTGTTTGACATTGGATTGAAAGATGCAGCCATGAAGCTGGCAGATGATTTTGGGATTCCTTATTCCGGCAGGGACAGGGGATCACCGCAGAACAGGAGAAGCGTTTCAGCAAAAAAGCCAGAGCCGACACCAGAAGAACTTTGGCAGAAAAAACATCTGAGATGCCTGAGAGCCTATCTGGATTATCGGAGCCTGCTTCTGAAATGGAAAGAACAGTATGCACCAAAAACATGGACAGAAGAATGGCATGAAAAGTT
>ENA-OOZX01001191-OOZX01001191.1-human-gut-metagenome-genome-assembly--contig:-NODE-1191-length-17542-cov-3.190942_pt1 | contig 17542 bp, 13 predicted proteins | sample MGYA00241048_ERZ501412 | MGnify/ENA primary metagenome ERZ501412 (study PRJEB25962, sample SAMEA2042518) | human gut metagenome | biome: human gut; feature: human-associated habitat; material: faeces... | reverse complement strand
GATGCCGCCATGAAGCGCATCGCCAACGCGCTGGAAGCTCTGTAAGGTAGTCATTGGGGACGTTCTTAAACGACTAGGTGGAAAGGGGGCGCCGCGGATTGGTTCCGCGGCGTCCCCTTTGCGTTGACGTGTCGGTTATGCCTTACAGCTCGTAGAGCGTGGTGAACTTGTCCTGCAGGTAGCTGCAGTAGTAGCGGGCATCGAACGCCATGCCGCAGGCGCCCTTGATGAGCTCCGGCGCGTCTTTGGCGCGGCCCCACTGCCAAATGTGCTCGCCCAGCCAGGCACGGACGGGCGCCAGATCGCCGCTCGTGCAGGCACCGGTAAGGTCGACACCGTCGCGGCACATGGCCGGCACAAACATGGCGTCGTAGGCGCTACCCAGCGCATACGTGGGGAAGTAGCCAAACGAGCCGCCGCTCCAGTGCGTATCCTGCAGGCAGCCGCGCGTGTCGTCGGGAACGGGAATGCCCAGGTACTCGTTCATGAAGCGATTCCAAAGCGCGGGGATGTCCTTGGCCGTGGCCTCGCCGGCAAACAGCATGCGCTCGATCTCGTAGCGCACCATAACGTGCAGCGGATAGGTGAGCTCGTCGGCCTCGGTGCGGATCAGCGAAGGCCGCGCGATGTTCACGGCGTGGTAGAGCGTGTCCTCGTCGACGTCGCCGTAGACCTCGGGTGCGTGGCGGCGCAGCACCTCGAGCAGCGGTCCCATAAAGGCGCGGCTGCGACCCACGGTGTTCTCGAAAAAGCGGCTCTGGCTCTCGTGGATGCCCATGGAGGTGCCACCCTCCAGGCACGTGCGCGCATAGGCGGGGTTCACGCCCAGCTCGTACATGGCGTGACCTGCCTCGTGGATGATGCTGAAGACGTTGGAGATACAGTCGTTCTCGTAGATGTGCGTCGCGATGCGCGCATCGCCCACGGCAAAGCCCTCGCTAAACGGATGCTCGGTAAAGGCAAGCGTGGTGTCGTCCAGGTTCAGGCCGACGAGCTTCATCAGGTCGAAGCTCATGGCTCGCTGGGCGGCCTCGGGCACATGCGCGTGCAAAAAGTCGGCAGCGGGCTGCTGGCCGCGCTCGCCGATGGCGTGCACGAGCGGCACAACCGTGGCCTTGACCTCGTCGCAAAACGCGTCGAAGCTCTTGGTGGAAAGGCCGCGCTCGTACTGGTCGAGCCAAACATCGTATGGGTCGCGCTTGGGGTCCATGAGCTCGGCCTGATGCTTGAGCTGGTAGACGATCTTGTCCACATAGGGCTCAAAGCTCGCCCAGTCATTGGCGGTTTTAGCCTTGTGCCACACGGCATCGGCCTCGCAGGTGAGTCTGGTCCAGGCCTCGGCCTCCTCGGTAGGGATAACGCTTGCCTCGCGCTGGTCGCGGCCGAGCACGCGAATCTCGTCGAGCAGCTGCGGGTCGTCGATCTTTTCGCCCGCGACCGTCTCACGCGCGAGAGAGTGCACGAGCTCAACGGACTTTTTGCTGGTCAGGAGCTTGTGATGTTCGCCGGCAAGGGTCCCCATAGCATCGGCGCGGGCCGCGGCGCCGTTGGCGGGGGCAATCGTCGCGCCATCGAACTCGGCAATCTTGAGCAGGTATTCACGAGTCCACAGCTTGCCCTCGAGCTTGCGGAATTTTTTGACGGCCTTATCGACCTTCATGCCTTTGGGCGTCTTGCCCACTGCGGGCTTGGTCTTCTTATCGTGCTTCTTACCCATACCATATCCTTGATCTCGCGAGCCGAGCGCCATGGATGGGCGCACGGCCAGTTTGCACAGCTACCTGCCTTGTACCCAGCACGAACAAAACGGAACGCGGCGATATGCTCGCAGAATGTGTTATCCTATAGCCCAATGCGTTGACGGAGAGGGTTTTGCCCGCCGCGTCGCCGGCAAGAGAGGGAAGGTCATGGGCTGCAAGCCTTCCTGCGGTGGCAAGGGCCAAGCGTTCACTCCCGAGCAGCAACCTCAACGGGCGCGCGGCCAGCGGCGGCGAAGCCCCAGTAGGGAAGCCGTGAGCCTCGCGATAAGGGGCGCAGAGTGGGCGCGGCGGGCCAGACATCCGCCGGGTCAAACAAGGTGGTACCGCGGAATTCAACCGTCCTTGGGCAATGTACATGCCCGAGGGCGGTTTTTTGTTACCGAACCGGGCCGCGCATCCGCAACATCGGGCGGCGTAAGCCGTCCCGGAGCGCGGATGCGCGAGAGACGAAAGGGAAGACATGAGTCTGATTGATGATCTGGTCAAACTCGAGGAAGAGGCCAAGGAGCTCGTCACTAGCGCCGACGACGCCGCCAAGCTCGAGGCCGCGCGCGTTGAGCTGCTCGGCCGCAAGGGCCGCATCACCGGCCTGATGCGCATGATGGGCAAGCTCGCCCCAGAGGATCGCCCCATGATGGGCAAGCGCGCCAACGAGATGCGCCAGCTGATCGAGGGCATGCTCGACGAGCGCACCACCGAGATGAAGGCCGCCGCCCTCAAGCACGCACTCGAGCACGAGGCCGTCGACATCACGCTGCCGGGCATCCGTCCGCAGATCGGTCACCAGCACCTGATCAAGCAGATTATCGAGGAGGCCGAGGACATCTTCTGCGGCATCGGCTACACCGTCGAGTCCGGTCCCATGGTCGATACCTCCTACTACAACTTCACTGCGCTCAATGCTCCCATGGATCACCCGAGCCGCTCGGCCCGCGATACCTTCTACGTGGTCGACAACAACCCCGGCAGCGTCGCGCATCCCGAGGCTCACGCTCACGGCGAGTCCGATGTGCTGCTGCGCACCCAGACCTCGGGCGTGCAGATTCACACCATGGAGTCGCAGAAGCCGCCCATCTACATGATCTGCCCGGGCACCGTCTACCGTCCCGACACGGCCGACGCCTGCCACCTGCCGCAGTTCAACCAGATTGAGGGCCTGGTCGTCGACGAGGGTATCACCTTTGGCGATCTTAAGGGCACGCTCGACTACTTTGTTAAGTGCATGTTTGGCGAGGACCGCAAGACGCGCTACCGCCCGCACTTCTTCCCCTTCACCGAGCCTTCCTGCGAGGTGGACGTGAGCTGCCACGTGTGCGGCGGCAAGGGCTGCAACTTCTGCAAGCACAGCGGCTGGATCGAGATCCTGGGCTGCGGCATGGTCGACCCCAACGTCCTGATCAACTGCGGCATCGATCCCGAGAAGTACACCGGCTTCGCCTTTGGCATTGGCGCCGAGCGCGTCGCGGCCCTGCGCTACGACCTGCCCGACCTGCGCACGTTGATGACTGGTGACATGAGGTTCTTGAACCAGTTCTAGAACGCTTTCTTCTTAGTTGCAGTTTCCGGCTCAAAGCCGCATTTATGAAAGGAGACCAGTTAGATGCGCGTTTCTTACGACTGGCTCAAGACCATGATCGATATTCCGGAGGATCCCAAGACCCTTTCGGACGAATATATCCGTACCGGCACCGAGGTCGAGGCGATTGACACCGTGGGAGAATCCTTCGACCACGTGGTGACCGCCCAGGTGCTTACCAAGACCCCGCACCCCGATAGCGACCACATGTATGTGTGTTCGGTCGACGTGGGCGACAAGAACCTCGACCCCGACGGCAATCCCGCTCCGCTGCAGATCGTCTGCGGCGCGCAGAACTTCGAGGCCGGTGACCACATCGTCACGGCCATGATCGGCGCTGTCCTGCCCGGCGACGTCAAGATCAAGAAGAGTAAGCTTCGCGGCGTCGTGTCCATGGGCATGAACTGCTCCGCGCGCGAGCTCGGCCTGGGCGGCGACCACTCCGGCATTATGATCCTGCCCGAGGATACGCCCTGCGGCATGCCGTTTGCCGAGTACGTGGGTTCGAGCGACACCGTGCTTGACTGCGAGATCACGCCCAACCGCCCCGACTGCCTGTCCATGATCGGCATGGCCCGCGAGACCGGTGCCATCTTCGACCGCGATTTCCACGTTGAGCTGCCCGCCATCAAGGCCGAGACCGGCCGCGCGACCGACGACGAGCTTTCGGTCGAGATTGCCGACGAGGGCCTGTGCGACCGCTATGTCGCTCGCATCGTGCGCAACGTGAAGGTCGGCCCCTCGCCCGACTGGATGGTCAAGCGCCTCAACGCCCTGGGTGTGCGCCCACACAACAACATCGTCGACATCACCAACTATGTGATGATGCTCACCGGTCAGCCGCTGCACGCCTTTGACCTGGACACCTTTGCCGAGCGCGATGGCCATCGTCGCGTGGTGGTTCGCGCCGCCCAGCAGGACGAGAAGTTCACGCCGCTCGACGGCGGGGAGCGCACGCTTGACGCCGGCATGGGCCTCATCACCGACGGCGAGCGTCCCGTGGCGCTCGCCGGTGTCATGGGCGGCATGGATTCCGAGATCGAGGACGATACCGTCGACGTGATGGTCGAGAGCGCCTGCTTCAACGCCGGTCGCACCTCGCACACCAGCCGCGACCTGTCGCTGATCTCCGACGCCTCCATTCGCTTTGAGCGCCAGGTCGACGAGACCGGCTGCGTGGATATTGCCAACGTTACCTGCGCGCTGATTGAAGAGATCGCCGGCGGCGAGGTCGCCCCCGGCTATGTGGACGTGTTCCCCGCGCCCAAGACCATCGACAGCATCAAGCTGCGCCTGGCCCGCGTGCACGCTATCTGCGGCGCCGACATCGAGCCCGACTTTATCGAGCGTTCGCTCACCCGCCTGGGCTGCACCGTCGAGCGCGACGGCGAGGACTTCATGGTTACCCCGCCGAGCTTCCGTCCCGACCTGCCGCGCGAGATTGACCTGATCGAGGAGGTCCTGCGCCTATGGGGCATGGGCCGTGTGACGGCGACCATCCCGGCTGCCAAGAACCACATCGGTGGCCTGACCCGCGAGCAGAAGCTCACCCGTAAGGTCGGCGAGATCCTGCGCGCCTGCGGCCTCAACGAGACCACGACCTTTGGCTTCGCCGCCCCGGGCGACCTGGAGAAGATCGGCATGTCCACCGAGGGCCGCGGCTGCCCCGTGGTTCTCATGAACCCGCTGGTGGCCGAGCAGACCGAGATGCGCCGCTCGTTGCTGCCGGGTCTGCTGCAGTCTGTGGCCTACAACGAGGCCCACGGCACGCCCAACGTGCATTTGTACGAGGTCGGCAGCCTGTTCCACGGTCGCGAGAACGCCAGCCTGCCCAAGGAGACCAAGTCCGTGGCGGGTGTGCTCTCGGGCCAGTGGAGCGAGCAGTCCTGGAGCATGAAGTACCGCAAGCTGCGCTTCTTCTTTGGCAAGGGCATCGTCGAGGAGCTGCTTGCCCAGCTGCGCATCGAGAAGGTTCGCTTCCGTCCCGTCGAGGGCGAGAGCTATGCCTTCCTGCAGCCGGGTCGTGCTGCCGAGGTGCTCTCGGGCGGTACCGTGCTGGGCTGGGTTGGCGAGATCCACCCCGAGGCACGCGAGGCTATGGGCATTGACGAGGTCGTCGTTGCCTTTGAGCTCGACCTGGACAAGCTGATCAAGGGCGCCCGCAACCAGGAGAACTACCGTGAGTTCTCGCAGTACCCGGCCGTTGAGCACGACCTTGCTATCGTGGTCGACAACACTGTGACCTGCGAGGATCTCGAGCGTCGTATTACGAGTGCCGGAGGCAAGCTTCTCGAGGGCGTGCGTCTGTTCGACGTCTACCGCGATCCCATCCGTATCGGTGCGGGCAAGAAGTCCATGGCCTTTGCGCTTACGTATCGCTCCGACGACCACACGCTCACCAGCGAAGAGGTCGAGAAGGCGCACCAGAAGATCGTCACCAAGGTGTGCAAGGGCGTAAACGGCGAGGTCCGCGGCTAGGATTTGCGCTGGGAGCGCAGGACCCCTCGGCAGTTGCTGCGGGGTCCTGCGTGACCGCGGTGTTCGGAAAAGGCATTGCTGAGCCTGCATATATGACACACGCATTACATAACGGCGTGCTGCTTTGTCGGCAGCGCGCCGTTTTGCTATGATAGCCCGCGGCGTGTTACGAATCTGGCAATACGTAACACTGGCAAGGTGATTCAAGCGGCATTGCAATTCTGTGCGCCGGCAACCGGGAGGCGTATATGCACATTCCAGACAACTACCTGTCCCCGCAGACCGATGCCGTCATGGCGGTGGCGATGGTGCCCGTTTGGGTCCATTGCATCAAAAAGGTGCGCGCCACGCTCGATCGCGAGCACATGGCGTTCCTGGGTATTTGCGCCGCGTTCTCCTTTTTGCTCATGATGTTCAACGTGCCGCTGCCCGGCGGCACCACTGGTCACGCCGTTGGCGGCGCGCTCATCGCGCTGCTGCTGGGCCCCGAGGCCGCGGCTATCGCTGTCTCGGTCGCGCTGGCGCTGCAGGCGCTGCTGTTTGGCGACGGCGGTGTTCTGTCGTTTGGCGCCAACTGCTTTAACATGGCCTTTGTGTTGCCGTTTGTCGCTGCTATCGTGTTCCGTGCGCTCAACAGCCGTCTGCACGACAAGAGCTGGGGCACCTCGATTTCTGCCATCGTGAGCGGTTGGGTCGGTCTGTGCCTGGCGGCCCTGTGCGCGGCAATCGAGTTTGGTATTCAGCCGATGCTCTTTACCAACGCTTCGGGCGCGCCGCTGTACTGCCCCTTCCCGCTGTCTGTGGCTATTCCGGCCATGTTGATCCCGCATATGCTGGTTGCCGGCGTGATCGAGGGCGTGGCGACGGCCGCGATCTACGGCTTTATCAAGAAGACGGCGCCGAGCGTTATCGTCGGGCCCGAGGCCGTCGATGGCCAGCTTACTGCCGAGGGCGTTGCTGCCGAGAAGACCTCGCTGGTCCCCACGCTCATCTTGGTTGCCGCGCTTGTCGTGGCTACGCCGCTCGGCTTGCTTGCCACAGGTGACGCATGGGGCGAGTGGGATGCCGAGGGCGCCGCGACCGCTGTTCAGGAGGCTGGCGACGACAGCCTGCAGGCTTCGGTCGGCCTCGATGCCCCGACTTTTGCCGACGCTCTGCCTACGGGCGATTATCTGCAAGCCTATTCCGAGGAGCAGGGCCTTGGCTTTGCCGGTCAGGCTGCCATGTATATCCTGTCCGGCGTGATTGGCGTGGCGGTGCTCACCATCGCATTCCGCCTGGTCTCGCTGACGGTCAAGGAAAGCGGTGCTCATGGCAATAGCCGAGCTGCCTAGCTGGCTTGCGGTCGAGCAGCGTTACGAGCCCGTGGGGGCTCGGCATCGTGTGATGCAAAAGAATGTCCTGCACCTGGCGAGCCTGCTTGAGCGGGTTCGCCTGGGTGGGGGCGCGCACGAGGGCGGGTCGATGGTCGACCGCGCCCTTTCTTGCGTTTCGGCTCCGGTGCGCCTGTTGGGGATGTTCGTCTGCGTCCTGTGCGTGTGTCTGACGCAGAGCCCGCTGTACCTCATGTTGATGGCGGCTATCGCGCTGGTGCTCGTTGCCGTGCGCCCCGTACGCGGGCTGCGCGCGACCTTTGTGCCGGCGATCGGTGCCGCGGGACTCGCAGTGGTTCTGGCGCTGCCTGCCCTGCTGCTGGGCGCGTCTGCCACGGGCGCCATGCTCAAGATCGCGCTCAAGACGTTCATTAACGTGTCGCTCGTGCTGGGCGTTTCGTGGACGCTCACCTGGAGCCGCATGTCGGCGGCGCTCAAGACGCTACGTCTGCCCGACGAAGTTATCTTTACGTTTGATATGGCGCTCAAGCACATCGAGGTGCTGGGTCGCACGGCGCACGATCTGACCGAATCAGTCATGCTGCGCAGCGTCGGTTCCGCGTCTGAGGGGTTTTCGCGCACCGACTCGGTCGCGGGTGTCATGGGCATGACGTTTATCAAGGCGATGGAATGCAGCCGCGCGATGGACGAGGCTATGCTTTGCCGTGGCTTTGCCGGTGTGTATCCGGCGCCCGCTCGCGCCGGGTTGAGCTGGCGCGATGCGGTCTATACGGCCGTTGTGGTGCTGCTGGCGGCTCTGTGCGCCGTGCTGTAGTGCGAGTTTTGGCTTCGATGCGAATAGGAAGGGCGACGTTTTGGCTAACGATACGAATAGCGTGACGGGCACAAACGGTGCGGGCGGCGCCGAGGTCGCGCCGCTCATCGAGCTGCGCGACGTGGTGTTCTCCTATGCAGGCCATACGGTTGTCGATGGCGTGTCGCTGCAGGTCGATCGTGGTGAACTCGTTGCCCTGCTCGGTCCCAACGGCTGCGGTAAGACGACGATTATGCGTCTTATTAACGGCCTTGAACTCGCGGACGCGGGGGCATACCTGTTTGACGGGCATGTGATCGATGCGGCGTTTCTAAAGGATTCCGCGGCCGCTCAGCGTTTTCATCAGCGCGTGGGCTTTGTGTTCCAGAATGCCGACGCCCAGCTGTTTTGCGCTACGGTGGGCGAGGAAGTTGCTTTTGGTCCCGCGCAGATGGGGCTGCCGGCAGACGAGCTCGAGCGCCGCGTCCGTGATGCCATGGAGCTGTTCCAGGTTGCCGACCTTGCCGACGCCTCTCCCTATCAGCTCTCGGGCGGGCAAAAGAAGCGCGTTGCGCTGGCTGCGGTGGTGTCGATAAACCCGGATATCTTGGTCCTCGACGAACCTACCAATGGGCTCGACGAGGATTCATGCGACATTGTGGTCAACTTCTTGCTGGCCTACGTCGCGGCGGGTAAGACGGTCTTGATGAGCACGCATCACCAGGATTTGGTGCGACGCCTGGGCGCCCGCGCTATCTATATCGATCGATATCACCATGTGGTCGAGGCGCCTTCGCCGTCGTATGGAACCGAAAGCGGTGCTACGGACTAGTTGCTGCGTAGAGCGTGCGTAGCCGCTCGCGCGGCTTCGCCGTGATGGTATAGTTATCCAGGTTTTTATGGGGGTGGCTATGCCAAGCTGGAACATTCATATCGCTCAGACGGAGCGTTTGCTGGAGCGCACTGGTGCGCTTGCCAAGAGCGTGCGCGACCGCAATGCCTTTTTGTTTGGCTGCGTGGTTCCGGATATCTTCGTGGGCTATATGGTCCCTGGCATCGCCGATCCCATCCCGTACCGCATTACGCACTTTGCCAAGCCTGAGCCCATCCCTAAGCCTCGTGAGCATGAATTCTGGGATACCTATGTGGCACCGTTGCTTAAAAGTTCGCCCACCGGTGCGCCGGCCGCGGCGACCTCGATTATCGAGGAGCGCGAGCGGCTGAATCGCGTGCACTATCCCCAGCGCTACAAGGATGCCGAGCCGGTTGCCGGTCCCGGCGCTCGTGAGTTCTCGCTTGCGTCCGAGGACGTGGCTCAGTCGTTGCTCGATTTGACACTGGGCGTCTGGTCGCATCTGGTGGCCGATACCGTATGGAATACGCGCGTGAATCAGTACCTGGAGGCGCACGGCGGCAAGCCGTGCGAGGAGTTTCGCATTAAAAAGCAAGGCGACTTTGACTGGTTTGGCAAGACGCTTGGCATTGTTTCGATTCCGCGCGCGACCGATCGCCTGTATACTGCGGCGACGCGTTTTGGGCAGTATCCTATCCATAAGGAGTATGTGCTCAAGACCATCGGCGTTATGCACGAAATCGTGCGCGAAAACCCCGGTGAGCCCGACCATCCGCCATACCGCCTGCTGACCGAGGAGTTCTTCGACGCGACGTTTACCGAGGTCATCGAGCTGACCGAGGCGGGCTTTGCGGCTCGCGTTGCCGCTTCTGACGTCCCCGCAGTCCCTCTGATCGCTAGCTGCTAGCCGGCCGGCTTGACGGCGAGCAGTTCATCCCAATTGACCAACGGCTCCCGTCGCAGGGCATCTTCGGTGGTGCGCTCGGCATCGGAGAGGCTTGCGACTGAACGCAAATCGATGAAGTGGCATATGAATAAGGTCTTAAAAAAGGGCCCGGAAGGCAATGCCTTCCGGGCCCTTTGCAATGCAAATTTGCTTGCAAGTGCGATTTAGCGCACCTGAGCGACGTAAGCGACGTTGGTCGAGGAGACCTTGTCCTCGAGCTGGACGCTCATGCGGGGATCGCCGGCGGTAGCGACGGTCAAATCGCCGGCCTCGACGTAACCGAGCTCTTTGGCGGTCTCGATCGCCTTGACGATTGTGCCGTTGACGGTGCCCTGGGTAATCTCGGCCTGGTGCGGGATAACGCCCCAGTACATGATCATCTGCTGGACGGCCCACTCGTGGCGGGAGAACGCGCAGATCGGCATGTTGGGACGGAAGTGCGAGATCAGGCGAGCGGTACGACCGGTGGTCGTCGGCACGGTGATGCACTTGGCGCCAACGGTGGTGGCCATGTTCACAGCGGACATACCCACAACGTTGTTGACGACGCGGGTGCCGTGAGCATCGGCCGGAACCTCGAGCGGAGCGTGGGCCGGGAGGTACTTCTCGGTCTCGAGAGCAATGCTGGCCTGCATCTTAACGGCCTCGACCGGGTACTTACCGGCAGCGGACTCGCCGGACAGCATAACGGCGTCGGTGCCGTCGTAGATGGCGTTAGCAACGTCGGCAACCTCGGCGCGCGTCGGGCGCGGGTTCTGCTGCATGGAGTCGAGCATCTGCGTAGCGGTGATGACGGGCTTGTAGGCCGCGTTGCACTTGGCGATGATCTCCTTCTGGATGTGGGGAACGAGCTCGGGCTTGATCTCGATGCCCAGGTCGCCACGGGCGACCATGATGCCGTCGGAAGCCTCGAGGATCTCGTCAAAGTTCTCGACGCCCAGGGCGCACTCGATCTTCGGGAAGATCGTCACGTGCTCGCCACCGTTCTCGCGGCAAAGCTCGCGGATGCCGCGGACGGACTCGCCGTCACGGATGAAGGAAGCGGCGATGTAGTCGATGTTCTCGGTCAGGCCAAAGAGGATGTCCTGACGATCGCGCTCGGTGATAGCGGGCAGCGAGATGTTGACGTTGGGCATGTTGACGCCCTTGCGCTCGCCGATCAGGCCGTCGTTCTTAACGACGCAGGTCATGTCCTGGCCGCTGACGGACTCGACCTCGAGGGCAACCAGGCCGTCGTCGATTAGGATAAGGGAGCCCTTCTCGACCTCAGAGGGCAGAGCCAGGTAGTCGAGGGAGATGTGCTCAGAGGTGCCGTGGAAATCCTCGGACGTGGGCTGAGCGGTGACGACGATCTTATCGCCGGTCTTGACGGCAACCTTCTTGCCATCGACCAGAAGGCCGGTGCGGACCTCGGGGCCCTTGGTGTCGAGCAGGATGCCGACGGGCAGACCGAGCTCCTTGGAAATACGACGGACGCGCTCGATGCGACCGTGGTGCTCGTCGTAGGATCCGTGCGAGAAGTTAAAACGGGCGACGTTCATGCCCGCCTTGATCATCTCGCGGATGGTCTCGTCGCTATCGCAGGCGGGACCCATGGTGCATACAATCTTAGTGCGCTTGTACATTCAGACCTCCATCTGACATCGTCTTGCGCTGATAGATAAACCATAAGAAATAAAACTGAGATGATTATAACGAAATGCCGACCGAATACCCCAAAAAATCGACCGTATGCCGAATTAGAAGTTCATTTTTTGCGGGAAAAACGGTATATGAAAAAACTTTACCAACCGTTCTGACCGCTGCTATCTGGGCGATATTTCAGTTTGACGATGCGCCGAAGAAAAAACGTTTTATCAATGTTGAGCATCACACGGTCTGCATCGTTGCACTCGAGCCGTGTTTCCAGATGGAATGTTTTGGCTAGACGCGCCGCTTTGGGGTACCATAGCCCCACTATCAACTGCCGCTCAGCACGGCAGCCTTGATGAGCCCTTGCCCTTCTCCTGGGAATTATGATCGGGCATCAATCTGCTGAGTGGCCCGAATCCCAGGAGGGGACTCTATATGCAAAAGGAATACCTGTCCGCCGCGGCGGAGGTACTCAGCGACCAAGGTGTCGATGAGAACCTCGGCCTGAGCAACGACGAGGCGTCGTCGCGCCTCGCCAAGACAGGCCCTAACAAGCTCGAGGAAGCCGAGAAGACGCCGTTGTGGAAGCGCTTCTTTGAGCAGATGGCCGACCCCATGGTCATCATGCTGATCGTTGCCGCCGTCATCAGCGCACTCACGGGCATGGTCAAGGGTGAGGCGGACTTTGCCGACGTCGCCATCATCATGTTCGTCGTTATCGTCAACTCGGTGCTGGGCGTGGTTCAGGAGGCCAAGAGCGAGGAGGCTCTCGAGGCATTGCAGGAGATGAGCGCGGCGCAGTCCAAGGTGCTGCGCGACGGCAAGCTCGTGCACCTGCCGAGCGCCGAGCTCGTGCCCGGCGATGTGATCATGCTCGAGGCGGGCGACTCCGTCCCGGCCGACTGCCGCGTGCTCGAGAGCGCCACGATGAAGATCGAAGAGGCTGCACTCACCGGCGAGTCCGTGCCTGTCGAGAAGCATGCCAACGTGATCGAGCTCGCCACCGGCACCGATGACGTGCCGCTCGGCGACCGCAAGAACATGTGCTACATGGGTTCCACCGTTGTATACGGCCGCGGCCGCGCCGTCGTGGTCGGCACCGGCATGAACACCGAGATGGGCAAGATCGCTGGTGCCCTGGCCGAGGCGAAGGAAGAGCTCACGCCGCTGCAGGTGAAGCTCGCCGAGCTCAGCCGCATCCTCACCATTATGGTTATCGTCATCTGCGTCGTCATCTTTGGCATTGATATCATCCGCCACGGCGTGGGCAACGTCCTCACCGACCCGACAGCCTTGCTCGATACCTTTATGGTTGCCGTCTCGCTCGCCGTCGCCGCCATCCCCGAGGGCCTGGTCGCCGTCGTGACCATCGTGCTGTCGCTTGGCGTGACCAAGATGGCCAAGCGCCAGGCAATCATCCGCAAGCTCTCTGCCGTCGAGACTCTCGGCTGCACGCAGACCATCTGCTCCGACAAGACTGGTACCCTTACCCAAAACAAGATGACCGTCGTCAAGCACGAGCTCGCTGCGCCTAAGGAGAAGTTCCTGGCCGGTATGGCCCTTTGCTCCGATGCCCAGTGGGACGAGGAGCTGGGCGAGGCCGTGGGCGAGCCGACCGAGTGCGCGCTCGTCAACGATGCCGGCAAGGCGGGGCTCACCGGCCTGACTGCCGAGCACCCGCGCGTGGGTGAGGCACCGTTCGACTCGGGCCGCAAGATGATGTCCGTGGTCGTCGAGACCCTGGACGGCGAGTATGAGCAGTACACCAAGGGCGCGCCCGACGTGGTGATCGGCCTGTGCACCCATATCTACGAGGGCGATAAGGTCGTCCCCCTGACCGAGGAGCGTCGCGCCGAGCTCGTGGCCGCCAACAAGGCCATGGCCGACGAGGCCCTGCGCGTGCTGGCGCTGGCAAGCCGCACCTACACCGAGGTCCCGGCCGATTGCAGTCCCGCCGCGCTCGAGCATGACCTGGTCTTCTGCGGCCTGTCCGGCATGATTGACCCGGTCCGCCCCGAGGTCGCCGACGCCATCCGCGAGGCGCACGACGCCGGTATCCGCACCGTCATGATCACGGGCGACCACATCGACACCGCCGTGGCCATCGCCAAGCAGCTAGGTATCGTCACCGATCGCAGCCAGGCCATCACGGGCGCCGACCTCGACCGCATGAGCGACGAGGAACTCGACGCGCACATCGAGGACTACGGCGTGTACGCCCGCGTCCAGCCCGAGCACAAGACACGCATCGTCGAGGCTTGGAAGTCGCGCGACCAGATCGTGGCCATGACGGGCGACGGCGTCAACGACGCCCCGTCCATCAAGCGCGCCGACATCGGCGTTGGCATGGGCATCACCGGTACCGATGTCACCAAGAACGTCGCCGACATGGTGCTTGCCGACGACAATTTCGCCACCATTATTGGTGCCTGCGAAGAGGGCCGTCGCATCTACGACAACATCCGCAAGGTCATCCAGTTCCTGCTTTCGGCCAACCTTGCCGAGGTGTTCTCGGTGTTTATCGCCACGCTCATCGGCTTTACCATCTTCCAGCCGGTGCAGCTGCTGTGGGTGAACCTGGTCACCGACTGCTTCCCCGCGCTCGCGCTGGGCATGGAGGATGCCGAGGGCGACATCATGAAGCGCAAGCCGCGCAACGCCAAGGACGGTGTCTTTGCCGGACATATGGGTCTGGACTGCGTGGTCCAGGGCCTAATCATCACCGTGCTGGTGCTGGCGAGCTTCTTTGTGGGCGTGTACTTTGACATGGGCTACATCCACATCGCCGATATGATCGCCGGCAATGCCGACGAGGAAGGCGTGATGATGGCGTTCATCACGCTCAACATGGTCGAGATATTCCACTGCTTCAATATGCGCAGCCGTCGTGCGTCGCTGTTCACCATGAAGAAGCAGAACAAGTGGCTGTGGGCTTCCGCCGCGCTGGCACTGGTGCTGACGGTGATCGTTACCGTGCAGCCGACGCTTGCCGAGATGTTCTTTGGCCCCGTGACGCTTGAGCTCAAGGGCGTTGTTGCCGCCCTGGGCCTTGCCTTCCTGATCATTCCGCTGATGGAGATCTACAAGGCGATCATGCGCGCGGTCGAGAAGGAGTAACGTACCCGTCCGGGCCCGCCCTTGCGTGTTTTCTTCTTCGCTGGTCCTCGCGCTTCGCGCTGCGGAATCGCTCAGAAGAAAACACTCCCGGGGCGGGCCCTATGGCTACTTTGCTGACTTCTCTCGCGCGGATGAAAAAGGCTGAGGGAAAGCATGTGAGCTGGTCGGGCTTTGCCCGGCCAGCTCTTTTTGATTTAAAATACCTGCTCAGTTGTGATTTATGGTGCTGGGAGGCGTTTGTGGGCAAGGCTAAGGCTAAGGCGAAGAAAAAGACGACGGGGGCGCGGGCTAAGCGCGATCGTCGTCGGAAGCTTGCGACCGAGGCCCCCACGTCTGCTGAGGAGCTGCTGGCAAGCGTGCCGGGACTCGACGCGCTGCAGGACGTTCCGGCGTTTGATGACCTGCCGGTCGATGAGGCTCAGCAGGCGGCATTTGACGACTTTTGCGCACATGCCGAGGAGCCCGAGCAGATGCGGCTGGGTGCCGTGGTGCGCTTGGATCGCGGGTTTCCGCTGGTGGTGACTGCCGACGATACCTTCCGTGCCGAGCATGCCGTGGGGTTTGCCAAGTCGCGCGGCGAGGACGAGGTGCTGCTGCCCGCCGTGGGCGACCGTGTGGCGGTGCGCCGCGCTCCCGGGCACGATATGGGCGTGATTGAGTGCGTTCTGCCGCGCCGTACGAGCTTTGAGCGTTGGCGCGGCCGTGCCCGTGGGGAGCGTCAGGTGCTCTGCTCCAACGTGGATAGCGTGCTAATCGTGCAGGCGCTCGGTGCCGGTGAGGTGCTGCTCGACCGCGTGGCGCGCTCGCTGGTGTTGGCGCTCGACTGCGATGCCGAGCCGGTGGTGGTGCTCACCAAAGCTGACCGCTGCGATGCCGAGGAGCTCGAGCACGATCTAGACCGCGTGCGCCGCCTGGTGGGTCCGGACGTGCGCGTGATCGTGACGTCCTCTGCCGAGGGCCGCGGCCTGGACGGGGTCCGTGCCTGCGTGCCTGCCGGGAGCTGCGCCATGATTCTGGGCGAGTCGGGTGCCGGCAAGTCGACGCTGCTCAATGCACTGCTGGGCCACGATACGTTGGCGACCGGCGGTGTGCGCGAACGCGACGACCAGGGCCGTCACACTACCGTCGCGCGCGTGATGGTGGCGCTACCGGGCGACGCCGGCGTGATCGCCGATGCCCCGGGCCTGCGCAGCCTACCGCTCGTGGGTCACGAGCGGGGTCTGGCGCGCGCCTTCCCCGAGATTGTCGAGGCATCGCGTGCGTGCCGGTTTGGCGATTGCACGCATACCCATGAGCCGGGTTGCGCCGTTCGCGAGGCCGAGGACGCCGGGCAGATCGACAGCCTGCGTCTGGAAACGTTCCAAAACCTGGCGTCATCCATGCGCGTGAGTGCTCAAATGCTCGATCCCGATGTTCATCTGTAATTGATTTTTCCTATGACAGCCGTCTCCCAACTGTTCGGGAGACGGCTTTTTTGCTGCGGAAAAGCCTCGAAACATGCAGTTTGTTGACGTACTGACCAAAACCTTGCCACGAGCTTGACGGGCTGGTCAGCTTTTGGTCAGCGATTGGTTTGACATCGAAAACCAAAATCGCAATTGCGCCGCTTTGCACTCTGACCGCCCAGACAATGGTGGTACGGGCATTCGCCCGGCACTGCCATGAGAGGAGCGGCCGTGAACAAGAGCAAACGCATCGCCATCAGTCTGGTCGCGGGCGTGCTCGCTGCTCTGCTCTGCATGGTTTACGGCTCGTCGATCCGCTCGCAAGCCGAACAGGTCCAGGCTGAGACCTTGGCCAAGTACGGTGGCGATCGCGTCGAGGTATGCGTCGCGGCGCGCGATATCGATGTGGGCGAGACCCTCGATGAGACCAATGTCATAACCCAGGAATGGCTGACAAGTCTGCTGCCTCGTGACGCGGCGACCGAGCTGCGCCAGGTGCGCGGCGACGTGACGACTTCGCGTATTCCCAAAAACGCCGTGATCTGCAATGTCTACACCAAGGCCGAGAGCCACAAGCTCGAGGTGCCTAAGGGCAAGGTCGCCGTTTCGGTGGCGGTCGATGCCGAGCGCTCGGTCGGCGGTGCTACGGGCGTGGGCAGCTACGTGGATGTGTATGTGCAAAAAGACGGCGTAACCGATCGGCTGTGCGGCGCGTACGTGATCGATACCAGTGAGGATTCCGGTGCCACGCGCGAGGGCAAGATCGAATGGGTGACGCTGGCGGCTGACCCCGAAGACGTCAAGGAACTGCTGGGAGCTTCGGGCAAGGGAACGGTCAGCTTGACGATTCCCGCCACGGCGCGCGGCAAAAAGAGCGGAGGCGACGAGTGATGAAGGCGATCTGGCTTGCGTGCTGCGCGTGCGGCGATTACGGGCTGTTGCAGCGGGAAGTCGAGGGTCGTGATGCGGGTGCACAGGTGCTTCGCGTGGGTGACCTGGACGGGCTGATTTCCATGGCGCGGGCGTTTCCGTCGCGCCGCGGGGCTGCCATCATCGCGGCGTCTCTGTTTGATACTGAAGATGTGCGCAAGACTGTTGCGCGCCTGACGGCCGAAGGCCGCGTGAGTCGCGTGGTCGTGTTGATAGAAGCACTCGATCCGTCGGATATCGAGGGGCTGTTTCGCGCAGGGGCGACCGAGGTCATCGCTGCGCACAGTATATGCGGCAACGGGCGCGCGGGCGAGGGAGCGGTTGATTCCGATCGGCGCATGACGATTGAGCCCGATGCTTTTGTTGATAGGGAACCCGGGGCGCCTCGCGCTACAAGGGGCCCGCGTGTTGATGATTATGGAAAAGCGGAAGCCGAGCATGGTCGGCGCTCCCGGAACCCCCTTGTATACGATGACGCTGGAGGGCCGGCGCAGCATGCTGGCGACTCCCCGGCTGTAGATATGGGATACGTGCACGGCGTGAATCTGGCGGATGAACTCGACGAAGTTGAGGGCTTTGCCGGGTGCGGCGAGTTGTCGCTGATGCGGCATGAGCAGATTGCACAGAACGAGCCTGCCTCGCAGACCGAACAAGCCGCCATGCCGGCTTGGACGCAGC
>ENA-OOZX01001188-OOZX01001188.1-human-gut-metagenome-genome-assembly--contig:-NODE-1188-length-17616-cov-14.715050_pt1 | contig 17616 bp, 4 predicted proteins | sample MGYA00241048_ERZ501412 | MGnify/ENA primary metagenome ERZ501412 (study PRJEB25962, sample SAMEA2042518) | human gut metagenome | biome: human gut; feature: human-associated habitat; material: faeces... | reverse complement strand
TAGGGAAAGAGAAACTGAACTTCGATGGCGAGCGTTCGGGATTATTCTTTGAATATGTCAATATACTGAACCATATCAGACAGTTCAATCCTAACATAAAATTCCTGCTTGAAAATGTGAAGATGAAATCCGATTGGGCTGACTTGATTTCGTCACATCTTGGAGTAGACTATGTGTATATCAACAGTTCCGATTTCTCCGCGCAAATGAGAGCAAGATACTACTGGTGCAATTGGGAAATACCTGCATGGAAGGACAAGGGAATACTGTTCAAGGACATCATTACGGACGGGTATGTGGAGAAAGACAAATCATGGTGTATGCTTGAATCATGGAACAGGTTTGCCAAGAACCCCGAATCACTGTTGAGAAGATATAAAAAATCGCTTACACCGCTTATATTCAATTCGCCCAACTGTAATCCCGAAAAAGGTTTCAGAACGCCTAATATTACGGAAGCGGAAAGATTACAGACCGTTCCCGAAGGATACACCAAGTCGGTACAACCACATATAGGCATGGGGCTGTTAGGTAACGGATGGACAGTAGATGTAATTAGTCATATTTTGAAAGGAATGAAACAATGAACCCAATAGTTAGTCATATATTTGCATTTCTGTGCGGATGCTCGTTTGTTATACTTGGAGCAATTTATTTTGTAACGAAACGGTTTAAGTAAAAATTCCCCATTGCCAGTTGTCAGCAATGGGGAATAATTTTGTTACAACCTCGGACCCATAGAAAGAAGCAATGTACTATCTTTATAGTTAGCACTGTTAAGGCTTACCCATACCCTTGCGGTTCCTGCATTAATCAGTTCCGATGATATTAATATTCTCACTTTCTTGTCAATGCTGGAATTGGCGGGTACTGAAAAAGCCTCTATTGTTTCTCTTGATTCACCTATAACCATAGGATCTTCAAATTTCTTACTTGCAAACCTAGACATACAACTATTATTACGGAAAGAAATAGAGCTACTCGAACCGTTTCTCACTCTTACGGTAACTTCAATATATCCCATAACGGATGGCATCACTCCACCAATTATTGTTATGCTTACGTAAGAACCAACTATCTCTATATCTCTTTTGCTTACCATTGGTACGGAATATGCTATATGAGCAATATCGGGATCATCCTGCTTCAATATAGCTGTACTAAGGAAAGGATAAACTTCCCAATCACCAGCAGTCATACCCCACGAGTTTACAGTCACCATAGCATATCCTGTTCCTATCTTCTTGTCGGCAGTAACACGCCTGTACTTCTGACTGGTCTTGTGCTTAACATAGACACCGAAATAGCAATCGGCTATCTCGGCAAAGTCACCCATGCTAAGAAAATCAGTATCATGCCCCTCCGATGGCATCATTATAGCCGCAGAACAGACAAAATTACTACTTGTAAACTGATTGGTAGCAGTATCCGGGCAGGAGAATCTACTTATCGGTGGACTGGCAAGATGGTTGTATCCGTTAAAGTCGGTAAGACGACATGGGAACCTACCACCTGTCGGTGCTGTATATTCCCATCCGTTCATGCTTCCATCTGCGTATTTTGGCGCATCCCAGTATCCTGCCATTTGAAAAGGTTTGACACCACAGTTCCCATCCCATCCTTGCCACCACTTTTCATTCGCACCCGGTGCAAGGCTTTCGTAACGCACAGGCTTGTACCGTGCCCACGGGTTTATTTTCCCGTGGGTGTTTGCACAAGCATATCCTAAATCGTAAGCCCCATTCACACTGCCTATGCCAAGAGTGGCGTAAACGTCACCAGCAAGGTTTATCGGGGCTGTAATCTTTCCGTTAGAATGACCCATAATCTTTTTTTTATTAATTGTTAATACCTAATCTCTTTTCCAATTCTCTTACTCTTTTCTTTAATCTTGTAACCTCATCATCGACTTCCTGCAAACCTTTCCACACAACGGGGATAAGCCTTTCATAGTCTATGGTATAATAGTCATTGAATATATCCTTTACCCACTGGGTGTAACCTCCGGAAAGCAAATCCTGCGCGATAAGACCGTAATTCCAGTTATCATGGTTGAATACTTCGGAATTTTCCTTGGCAATAGCATTCCAATGATATTTCACACTCCGGAATTTACGGATAATACCCATAGCATCATAACCCTGAATATCGGTTTTCAACCTTATATCCGAAGAGGACGCTTTGGCTGTAATTGCTCCGTTTGCAAAGATATTAGCACTACTTGTAATATTCTTTTTCGCATATATTCCACCACTAGTTGATATTGCTGTATTTGTGCTAAAGTCACTGTTTTCTGCATTTGGAACATAAAACCGTTTTCCGCCAAACACTCTTACCCATGTACTATCTTCCATATATATTCCACCACCATAATTCTGATGATACCACCCTGAATTTCCTGTACTTCTAAACCAGTCGCTGCATTGGATGGAAGATGGGAGTTTTAAATATACATTGCTAGAACCGTTTACACTAATACCAGCACCCGTATGGGAAGCGTTGTGGTCTTGTATATAGAATGTTCTAGCAGAAGTCCACACATCCGCACTAGAAGCCCTACTGTCAGCCAATGTAGAAGCACCTCCTGCCGATACAGCCACAGTCGTATTTGACGTGGATTGCAGACCTCTCCATGCGGAAACATTAGCACCACTAGAAAAATATTGGTATTGTATGTACCCATTGTTCCATGAACTAATCTGACGCACCTGCAATTCAAAATTGTTTGTCCCTACACGTACAAGGCGAATGTTATCCATTCCTTTTGCAAATGTGGGGAGATAAAGGCGTGCTGAATTTTCAACATTTCCCACACTGCTATTAGAAGAACTAGGGCCACTTCTCATATAAAATATGGCACAGAAGTGATAATTCCATACTTCTGACTGTGCATGATTTCCATAGGCGTACCATATCCTTCCCCAAACCGTTACTGACCGATATGGTCCGGCTCCCGATTCAGAACAAGCGAATATCTTTTTCCAACCATTATCAGTACCACCTAGAGCGAACTGTAATGAATAAGTAGCGGTGGAATTATAATTTCTAGGTATATCCATTATATGCCAATTGTCCAGCATATCCGCGTTCAAGTTGGTATTCAATGTAGTGGAATTGCATTGGTAAGGCTGCGTGCCTGTGCCTACGGTGGACGCAAACCTGCTCGATTCAGCATAATTACCTATTACAACCTTGTTATCTTGCAGTACGATATTACATAATACATTATTGCTTGAATTTCTTGAATCAATCCAAGCATAGGAACTTCCACCGCTCAATACCAACCGTCTAGCCGAATCCCAGTTTGCAGCAAGATAATTAGTATGGGCAGTAATAGCGCCATGTGTATCCAAATTTCCGTTTCTAACATTTAGCCACATGGCATTTTTACCCTGCGCCACAGTTTGTCCGCTAACTGTGGGATACCAACCGATTCCATACCAAGAGCCGAAACGTAGATTGGCATCATCAGAACTAGCTCCATCCGTTCCTCCATGAATCCAACAATTTGAAGATTTAACCACTCTTGTTCCCCAACCCATATTAAATCCTTTGGTGTTATTCATCGTCAAATCCCCTGTCATGGTGTCACCTGCTTTCTTTACGTAGCGTCCGTCAGAATAACTGGCGTAGTTTACATTGTCAAGCAACATTCTCCAAGGTTTTTTATCAGTATTCCATCCGCTTCTGTATTGGATGCCATTAGAACCATAATCAGGTGATGAAGAATGATGGTTATACCATATATCAAATCTAGCACTAGCAGAGGGCAAAGATATAACAGCCCCGTATATATATGGACTATTTGTCATTCCGTCCGGCTTTGCATTATCGTACTGTCTTATACCTATCTGTGACCACAATGTATTATATCCGTTAATACTATAAGTATCTCGGTGTCTTAAAAACGAATTTTCATGAAATCCGTCAAGATAGTCTGCATTAAGATTGGCATTTACAGTAGTAGACACGCATTGATATGGGGATGTTCCTTGTGGTGCTTTTGATATGAACCGCCCTGTATTGTAAAAGAACATTTGGCTATCCCCAGCTTCCAGTGAATCATTTTTGCTGACAGCAAGTCCATATCCGGCAACAAACGTATCATACCACTCATGGCGTAACATTACTTCTTGATTGACATCATCACATCTGAACCAAATACCTTCTCCTTGATTCTTTGTAGTAGAACCTGTTGACCTTATTACAAGCTGTTTGTTATAGGTTGAGTTAGCTATTGTCAGTACACCGCTCATGTTAATGCTACCGACATCTGTCATGTTTCCGCTTACATTAGCCGAACCGTCAAATGACTGCCCCCATAAAGTCCTTGGGGTTTGCAGTTTTTTAGCCATCTCAGAAGAGTTCTGCAAATTTACAAATCCCGGATTAACATAAGTGCTCCATGATGGTGCTTTTGTATCCGCCCTGTATAGTGTTATATTCGTATTAGCCCCTCCGTTTCGGTCATGGCTGTATAACAGATTGGCTTGTATTATGGAATAGTTGCTTCCACCATAACAATACAGTTCTATATTTTTCTTTTCCACATCATGATAGATACGTATGTTTGACCTATTGATATTGTATGACGCTATCAATAGACCTTCCACTACAGACGTACCCCTAGTTTTAACAACCAACAGACCAAACAAATCGCTAAAGGCTGAGTGCAGCACAAAGCAAACATCTGTCATTATTTCCGTATTAGGTATTGAGTACGTAGCTATTCTACACCATGCAGGTTTAGTACCCCCTACCGTATATCCGTATTTTATAAGGGCGTTTGATGTGCCGAACGCATGGTATCCGTCCAACAAATCCGCGCTTAGATTATCTACGGTTGTATTGCTTGAAACTATCAACGGTGATAACCCTGTGGCAACAGTTGACATAAACCTAGGTGCTCTCACATCATTTGGAGTGACACGTAAAACTAGTTTGTTGTTATGGTCTACGACACCAAATCCTGCACTATCTATACTACTTCCTCTAAGGTTTCCTATATACCAATATGTATCATACCAGTTGAACCTTAATCCGTTTCTTATAGAAGTAAGCCCGCCATCATCGTTCCTGATAACTCCGTTATCTTTATAGATATTGGTAATATCACAATTTTCCACTCCCTTGAATACGATTGAGCCGGGAGAAGATGCGGATGTAAGTGTTCCAGTCATAGTATCGCCAGTCTTTTTCACCCATCTACCGTCCAATACGGAAGTAGGGATATGACTTGCGTCTATGATTTTACTTGAATCAGCCTTTTTCAATTCAGCCCACATAGCATCAGCGTCAAGTCCTCCCTGTCCAGCCATGTCGTACAGTTTCTTTATCGTGTACGCATTAAACGTATTGTCAAGGTCTGAATCGGAGAAGGTTGTGCCGTCAGTAAGATTTGCGAAGCTGTACACGGTCTTTATGACACCACTTCCTCCACCAGCACCACCTGTCTGCACTCCAAGAGCAGATACCCAACCGTCCGAGTAGAATCCTACCGTGTTTCCGTCTGTTCTATGCTTCACTCTCAGAGCCTTGTTTGCCGAATCGTAAACAAGTTGGGCATCTCCTATCGTAATGGTATTTGTTGACACTGATGGTGCTTGAACATTTCCTGCCTTATTAATCCAAACAGCACCTTCCGTATTATTATGCCCATTCGGTCTTAGATTTATTTCGCCATTTCCAAAGCTAGCTAGTATTGTATGACCGTCTGAGTTTCTTAATACTACATTTGAATCAGTATATGTTATACCACCGTTATTATTGAATACTATATTCTGACTAAACGTTTTTCTTCCCGAAATAGTCTGAGCAGTAGTCAAGGTAACAGCATCAGTAATCCCGTACCCTGCCAATGTGGTAGGATTATCACCGACTGTAACACGTCCGTATGTATCTACAGTAACTTTCGTATATGTACCAGCCTTTACCCCTGTGGTGGCTAGTGACAATGTGCGGTTTGCGGACAGGTTTCCACCTCCCGTAAGGCCTGTTCCTGCGCTTATCGTTATGGTCTTGTCCGCTTTCAATGCAAGAAGTTCGGCTAGGTTGTTGCTTTCCGTAAGACCGTCAAGAAACGCTTCAAGTTCCTTCCATTTGTTGATAATATTATCGGCATCGCTTCCCTCTAGGAAGTTGTTCAACTTGTTGCTTAACTGTGTTACGGTATTGTTCAGCGTACCCAAGTCCTGCTGTCTGGCGAATGTTTCCCCGAATACGGCAGTAATGGTTTTTCCGTCAGAACTAAGTGCCATGTCTGTTACGGCATTTCCACTCCCCGACTGGGTGATGTTCTTTATTCCACCACCTTCCTTCGCCATTTTCCAAATCTCGTTTATCGTGTACGCATTAAACGTATTGTCAAGGTCTGAATCGGAGAAGGTTGTGCCGAGATTGGAAAAACCATATACGTTTTTCACAAGTCCGTCACCACCGCTTCCTCCGCTTCCGCCGGGAGATACGCCCAAAGCGGAAATCCATCCTCTGGTATAGAAGCCTATTTCCGTCTTTCCATCCGCGTGTTCAAAGGTTACTGCCTTGTTTACGGAATCATATACAATCTTTATATCGCCAACCTGCAACGACTGTGTTTTTACCGTGCCGCTTATGTTGGCATCTACAGCATAAATATTCTCCCATCTCTTCGATTCAAGACCAAGTGTGGATGCGTTGTTCACGCTAGGAACTACATTTGCCGTAGACAACTGACCAGTAAATATCTTGCTTGCAGTAACTGTCTGTTCCGTGTCAAGCGTTACAAATTTATTGTCAGGAATATGGGATATGTGAATTTTCTTTGTCGGATCATCCTTTCCCAACTCCTGCCACAATTTGTCCGTATTCATTCCGCCTTCCTTGGCTAGCTTCCATATCTCATTAATGGTGTATGCGTTGAATGTATTGCTAAGGTTGGAATCGTCAAACGTCTTACCTAAATCGGCAAATCCGTACACGGCCTTAATCAGTCCGCCTTCTCCACCTCCCGGTTCTCCGCTACCACTCTGTGCACCTAATGCTGATATCCATTGGTTTGTATAGAACGCTGACTTGCATCGTAATGCTTGGTTTGCTTCATCCCATTCAAACCATCCGTTGAACTTCTGAAACGATGCAATAAGGTCATTAAGGAGTTGTTCAGAAAAAATATTTGTTCCGCTTCCCGTACCACTTCCGCCTAATGTTACATTTGTCGTATTCTGTGTTGAAGCGGTCTGATTTTCCTGCGCCAACCGTTCATAGAAGGACAATATCTTTCTTCTTGCAATGGTGCATGAATATGACGGGAACATATTATCCTTGGAATATTTAATCTCCAAAGACTGTATCTGCAACTGCATATCCACTATCTGACCGTTATCAGAGAAATCGAACACGCCTATTCCATCATCCCTTACCTTAAGCATATTTCCTTCTATGAAGTCAATGAAAAGGTTAGGATGCTCTGCGACAAATCTGCTAGATATGTCAAGTGAAACGGTTCGGTTCTCATGGTCATATCTTGACAGGTAGTCAAGAGCCGCCTTTTCAAGCGTATTCTCAGCCATTGTCACATACGATTCGGGCATGACAATATTCAGAATGACAAATTCCGTGCCTTCCGCAATTGAAGGAGATTTACCATCCGTGTAAAGCGGAAGTTTGGCATTGTCGCTATCTGTTCTGTAGCATGATATTTTATATCGTGCCCCCTTGTTGAACATGGCAACATCCTCTTCCGTTTCCCCCGTATCACCGTTCACCTCACCGTAAAGAGGAATAATACCGTTTTTGTTTATCTTAAATTCCGTGCCTGTATAAGTTCCTGTACGCATACTGAACACCGCGTCCGTCACAGAAGCATATTTGTAATAGAACCTATCCTGTGAACCGTCCTGATTACCGAAATGTATATTGCAGGTCATTTCCTCACTAAATCCGATCTTACAGCTTCCGGCAGGAACGTCAGAATCAAACGTGAACTCAATACGTATGGTAACTGTCGTATTCTGACCTTTTTCTATATATCCTACAAGAGCGGTCTTGTCGTAAGGTATTTCAAGCATACCAGTAGCACCTTCCTCTCCGATAACAACCTCTTTCAAAGGAGAAGCCTGACCCAATACACGGTTCGTAACCATACGTAGATTAATCTTCACCTTTTTCCCTACAGCATCACTTCCTATAGGTAATATACTGAAAAGCATCTTTCCTGAGAATGATGCAGTAGCCTTTACAGGCTGGTCGTAATATGCCCTTGTACTATATATATCAAAACGCTCAAAATCCCTGTACTTGTCAAACATAGCATGGGACTTGTACTGGGGCTGCACATTGTCGTTTATCTTATCGGATGAATCACCGTCCTCATACACCTTGTACCCTAGGTTGAATCCGGGAGAGGTCATATAAATGAAGAAACTGTCACTATCATCACTCTTTATAGGAGTAGACCCGATAATCTTGTCTATCCGTGTAGATGCGCTAGCACCCTCACCTGCCACCTTACCCGATTGAGGATCTGGTTCTCCGTCCGCCTTGTATGTATCCCATTTGGGAAGTCCTGACGGGTACAGATCACCAAGTTTTTTCCCTCTGATGGAAGGATATATCCCACTGAATGTATTTGATATGGTTTTTCCTCTCACACCATAGTTCTTCAATCCGTATTCGCTGTCAATATAATATCTTATATTTCCGTCAGAATCATTCGGAAGAAGGATGTACGGGCAATAACGTGATTCATCGGCAGGCTTAGCGTCCTTCTTGTATTCAGGCGGAACGTTTCTGCTTCCGCCTTGTGGTATGATTCGGGTTATGACGGGTGTGCTCGTATCTACGGAAGAGGAAACTTTTACAGCACCCCCACCGTCACCCTGCTTGAATGTCCAGTTTACGGACGGTCTTGTCTTGTCCGTAATGGTTATTATCCCACCGTTTGCTGTGGTTGAGAAGTAATAATTGAGATAAAACTTGTCATAGAAGTTCTTCAATGCTTCAAACAGGTTGATGTCATCGGTTATGTCAATCATATCCTCTGTCAGTTCACCTTCTGCATCCACATTCAATGTCCATGTACCAATGCCTGTATATCCCACACCCAATGACGCATTGTAAGATTCTATATTTGCTTCGATGCGTGCGGCAAGCTGCTTTGCGTCACCCCAGAACTGGAACAGACCGCCATGTGTGTATCTTATCTTGTTTATCTCACCGCCTGTTCCGCTTACTATGTCAAGAAACGCTACATTCTGCAAAAGCACCTCCTTACCGTAAAACAGAAGGGAGTATTTGTATTTTCCTGCTTCGTTAAGATTATCTCCCGATGGGGCTTGGTACAGGATGAATGTATTACCGTTATATACGACTGTATCGTATTCCGATTCGCTCCTTGAGTTGTATACCTTGAACTCTATCGGAACAACGGAAACGACTTCACAAGTCAATTTTCTCACTTCCTGCAAAGACGGGCTGTATGAAAAATCAGCACTCTCCGCAATAACCCTATTTCCTCTTTTAATCTGTAAAATCATTGGTCTTTAAAGCGTTGGTTGGTCAATACTGAAATTTAACGAAAATGTATAGGCGGACACAAGTTGGTCCGGGTTCTGCAAGTCCTGAACGTCCTGATAACTCATCTTTGCGCCTGTTTCAAAACCAGTGCATCTTATCACCTGCTTTGCCGATTCACCCCATATATCATTCCATATAGAGAATGAAGATGAACCGTAAGGCGTACCGGGAGTGGCAGGTATCACATTGGTTATATATGAATAGAACGAACGGATATTCGTCTTTACCGTTTCCACATCTCCCAAAGCGGCAAATGTTATACTTCCTTCCGTTGGCTGATAAACAGGCGTGACAGGTTCGTACACCTTCTGACCGTTCTTGTCATACCATTTTTCGGCATAGGCTTCCTTTCTTGTCGGCAAATCCCATAATCCCTTGCTTTCAAGTATATACAGCCTGTATGTGGCATACAAATCCTTTGCCGTATCGCTTCCTTTCTTTATAAAATATTTAGATATAGCCATTCGTGTACATTGTTTAATTAGTGCAAAAATAGCAAAAATAGTCTTAGAAACCATCTAGTTTTAAAAATTATTTTTCTATATTTGTATCACAATCGGTGCTTTGGATGAGTGGTTTAGTCAACGGTCTGCAAAACCGACAACAGCGGTTCGATTCCGCTAAGCACCTCAAGTGATTGGATTTTTTTGTTCATAATCAAACTGAAACGCCCTGCCAACTGTGAAGCTAGCAGGGCGTTTATATTATCAGTCAATTACGACTTTTATCGCATTTCCGCCTGACCTTGGGGCAATGGAAACGACACTTAGAAGTGCTGTCTTTATCGCCATAGTTGCGGCAAGCTGCTGGGTGAGAACCTCCAACTGTGACTGCTGTATGGCTGTCATGTTAGTTCCTCCCGTTCCTGCCGAACCACCGTTAAGCGATACCAACTGACGGAGTAGATCGCTTTGTACAACCATTTCGTATCTCATCCCATTAAGATAACCCAATGCCTGGTTGAATGTATTCTCGTCAACTCCTGCAATGGCATTGGACAGACCTTCCGCATTTTCCTCCGTTTCGGTAAGCATACCACCAAGGGCGTTGTTTATCTCATTGACTACACCTCCAGCTTCCGCAAAGGCTGATTCCAATGAACCCATTACATTTCCTAGTATTATAAGTTCATCCTTGTCTATCTTGTTGTCTGCAAACATACCACCTTTACCGTCCGCTCCAAACAATGTAGTCTGTACCTGTTGCATTGCCTTTTCTATGTACTGCTGCTGAACCCAGCTTTTAACAACATCTCTCATAACGTCCGCTACGGTATCCTTGTATGCCTTGGCTGCGTCCTCTCCTTTCAACCATGCTTCGACAAGAGCGTCACCTATCTGACTAGCCCAATCTTTCAAGTCAATGCTGTACAATTCTTTGGCAAGCGTTTCTGTATAATATCTTATCTCATACTCCAATTCTTTTATTGTCTGTTTGTAATCTTCCACTTTCTCCCTGTCTGACTTTTTCTTATCTTCTTCGGCTGCTAGAATATCCTTTTGAATTTGTAACTGTTCTTTCAGATTGGATACTTGTTGGGATGTAACCTCATCAAGTTTTGCCGGGTCTATAATGTGCTCAAATTCCTTTTCAAGCATATTATAGATATTGGTAAGTTTCTTTGATTCAAATTCAAGATTCTCTATATGCTTTTGAAGTCTTTTGTCATGCTGTCTGTTAAACATAGCGATAACATCAAGCGGCATGGATATAGCCGAACCTATCGCACCTGCAAAATCACCGCTTTTGAATGAATCCAATGATTTCTTCACACCCTCATTCATAACGCCCATAACTTCCGAGAACTGGTTCATCTCACGCATGAAACCGCTGTCAGTATCCTTACCCATAGAATCCATAAGGTTGGACACGGATGCTATTATCTGTTGCATGGCTTTTATGGCATTGTATATGTTGGTTATGATAAAGTCGATAAGATTCACCGTCTGCGAAGCGTTCTGTGCCGCAGCCATCATTCCTTTACCAGTCTTGACAGCTTCCTGTCCGCTCTTGTATCTTGATTCGGCTTCCGACTTGGCACTCAAAGCGGCATTGGCGGCTTCTTCATCACCGTTCTTCATTGCGTCCTCGTATGCCTTGGAAGCATTTTCTATGTCAGCCATAGCCTGTTGCATATCATTCATGCCTGCCATCATCTTTGACTTTCCTGCATCATAACGCTTATTATACAGACCTTCAATCCCATCTTTCATGTACGTCTGAAAGTCAGACTGGTTATTCTTCATCATCTTCTCTATCTGCTTGTCCACACGTTCAAGTTCCTTCATGTATTCCTTTGCGCTAATAGCACCAGACCTGAACGCACTGTTGAGCATTTCCCTTACCTTGTCAGCTACGGTATTTGCAGCCTCCATAGACATCGCTTCAACAGCACCGAAGAAATTCTGATAGTCTGTGGTCAGCTTGAACAAGTCCATCTCTTCGCTTTTCTGCAATGCGGAAGATAATGAAGTGTTGCCCATACCCTTTGCCGTTTCAATCCTTTGACGGTACTTCTCTCTGATAATATCAACCTGAGTATAGTAGTCACCATATTTTTCAAGGTCATTCGCATATTGTTTTGCCATCTCACCGAAATAGCCTTTCCATGCGTCAATCATTCCTTGTATAACCTCTTTCTGATCTTCTCCGATATTCTTATTCCCCTTAATTGCCTCCTGTATCTGATTTATATACTGGTTCATTGAGCTGAATGAAGATGTGTCGGGCACGACAGAAACGCCAAGGTCAAGATTCATTCCTGCCAATGCGGATTGCAGATTGTTATATATACCTGCCGCAAAACTTTCAGCCATAGTGGATGTGTCACCACTAAACTGAACCGCAAGGTCTAAGGCAAGTTCGGAATCACCAGTTATCCCAAGTATGTCACTGTAAAAATCATACTTGTTCCTGTATCTGTCAAACTCATCCGTAATTCTTTTCATTACCTTCTTGGCTGCATTAACATAAATTTCAGAGGACAATTCGGCTGCTTTCCTTGCATTTTTAACAGCATCCTGTGGAACACGTGTTTCCAATTCCTTTGCAGCCTTGTTGTAATTGTCAACAATAGCCTGTTTGTCATATACAATATCCACGCCAAGTTTTAACGCCTGTGAACCGTAGATGGCTTCAATCTGCTTTTTGGCTTCTTCCTTACCTATGTTAATGCTCAAATCCTTGAACTTGGAATAGGCGGATTCAAGCAATGACAACCTGTTTTTCCAAAGGTCAGCAAGAGGATCTCTTTTTTGTGCTTCCTTTTTCTGCTTTTCCAGTTCAAGGTTGAATTGTTTTGCTGTTCCCGTAGCCTTTGACATCGCTTCGTTGGCAGCGTTAAACTCGCTTATTATTTGCCTTAATGTTTCAAGTTCTTCGGAATCTACCAATCCTGTCAGTTCGTATTTATCACCTACTTTTTTCAGTTTACCTTCTTTGGAAAATTTGTCAATAGTTCTCTGATAGTTTTCTATTGTACTCTTTGAATCTTTATATTCCTTTTTTACGGCATTGAAAAAATCCTCTACAGTCTTTACATCTGACGTTTTGATTGTTATAGTCCATGCTTTTCCTGTAATCTCGTCAAGTGATTTCTTCCATCCTGTCAATCCTGCTTGCGCTTCCCTATCGTCAAGTTCAAATTGAATACGCCATCTTTCTTTTGCCAGTTCGTTCAATTTCTTTCGGGCATTTTCCCCTAATTCATTAGCTACTGCAAATTCATCAAGATGTATCTTTAATTGTTTCTGTTGCTCATCAGTAAGGTTTTTTACATCTATATTGCCAAATACATCTTTAAGTTTCTTCTCAGTATATTTTGCAAATAGATTAAAGGATGATTCAAGTTCCTTTACTTCATTCGTGATACCCATCCTCAACTTCTCATATTCTTTCAACAATTCCTCACTGTCAAAATGGGTTTTGTTCTTGAATATTTCAAATGTCCGTGCATCTCCTGACGTTTCAGCCAAAGAACGTATCTTCTCTACAATAGTAGCCGCCGAAGCCCCTTTGTTTATCAGTTCGGTAAGTTCGTTTCTCCATTCCTTAGTACCCTTACCCATATTTATAATTTCCTTGGATGCCTGTACTATCTGACCACGAAACTCTTCTATATCCTTACTTGCCGAAGTGAGTTTTACAGACGATTTCTCGTAATCTTTAAGCATATCAGAGAATGAATCACCAAATACACCCGTAGATGTTGCCTTATCCGCCTTGAACATTATATCCGCATTTTCGGCAGCACGTTTATAAACCTGCTCTAGTTCCGATGCCGACTTTTGCAGATATTCAACACGAGATTTCTGATCATCTATTTTCTTGCTATTTTGTACTATATACTGCCCCATATTGCCATATTTAGACAATACTCCAGTAAGCGTTTCCTCATACGACTGCAACTGTTTCGTGTCAAGCTGTTCAAGGTTTTCCGGGGTGAGTTTGTCGAAGTTTATCTTGTCAAGGTCTTTTTGCAAGTCACTGTATGATTCGCGGAAAGACTTTGCACTGTCCTTTATCTTCTGATTAAACTCTTCCGAACGTGCAGACATCACATGAAACGCTTCCGCCACAAGTCCTGCAACGGTAAGTATCGTCATAAGCGGATTAGCCTTTATCGTAAGCCACAATGTTTTCAATGAATTTGTCAAACCGAATGTTGCCAGTTTGAATCTGTTCATCAACATTGTCGTTTTTGCCATAGACAACATTCTTGCAGCTTCCGCACCTGTCAGTTTAAGTTCGGTGACAAGAAGATGCCGTTCAGCCTGTGTCAGCATATTCGTGGCAAGAATACGTTTAGCCATCTCTGCCGACATCTTTCCCGAATTAACGGCAGCAGCTATCTCTACGGCAGACAGCTTGGATGCTGTAGCTATCTTATATCTCTCGGCAGTAGTTAGCGTTCTATACATTGCAGCCTGTTTAAGCAACTGTGCTTCCCGTAATTTTTCAGCCTTAATTGCATTAGTTGTTGCAACAACTTCTTTTCCCAGCATAGCCGTTCTAGCTAGCTGTAATCCTTTCAACGCGGCATATCCTACAGCAACGCCCTCTATTGCTTTAGAGAAGTATCTCCAGTTGTTCATCGCATCGGTTATGCTTCCAACGATACCTTTCAGAACGGAATCATTCGCCTCGCCTATGTCATTCATCATAATCTTGTATGAATCGGCAAGGTTACTTACCATACCTTTCAAAGATGTGGCTTGTATTTCCTGCATCTTGTAGAACATACCACCATCTTCCGTCATTGTGGTAAACATCTCCCGAATATACTCGAAAGGAATCTGACGTGTTGATATGGCGTTGAACACATCATCAGTAGTTTGAGCCACACCTCTTACTTCTTCCAGTTTTTTTCTCAATGAATCCAATGCAGGAATACCGGCCTCTGTCAATTGACGTAATTCCTGCCCTCTCAATACACCTGCGCTTCTTATCTGTCCATAGGCAAGAATGATACGTCCCATATCAACGCCAAGACCTGCGGAAACGTCCGCAAGACTTTTCATTGTACCGTACAATTCGTTGACAGGTATCTGGAATGCGGCAAGCTGTTTGGTATATCCAACCAAATCGCTGAACTGGAAAGGAGATATTACAGCAAGACCCTTAATCTGACTGAATATCTGGTCCGCCCGTCTTGCATCCTGTATAATGGCACGTAAAGATACCTGTTGCAGCTCGAACTCCCCACGAATGGCAACAAGTTCCTGAAACATATCTCTGAAAAAGTAGAACCCTGCATAAGTCTTTATCGTATTGACAAACTCACGCATCATTCTGCTCTGCTTTGTCAGTTCCTCAGTAAACTCCTTTGAACTTGTGGCGTTTTTCTGATTGGTCTGCTGCATCTTTGTTCCATAGGATGTGGCTTCGTTTACAAACTTGTTGTGTTCCTGTATCTTCCTGTTTAGAAGAGTAAGGGTACGGTTATAGTTTGCATCAGTCGTATTAAGCGCATTACGCCTGTTTGTCAATTCAGAAATAAGATTGTTAGCCTGATTGATAGACGTAGGATTAATATTAAGTAATTCAGACGTTGATGTTTTTCTTAAAGATGATTGCAGTTTATCCAACCTGCCTTGCAATTTCTGAATAAGAGTGTCAATCTTTGTTATTTGATTGCTGTTAAAAGGAATATTAACCTTAAAATTATTCAATACTTCAAGGCGTTTCTGTATAGCGGCAATCTTCTTGTTCAAATCCTCAACACTTCCCTCTGGCATACCAAGGGCAAGTCCAGACTGACCAGAAAGGTATTGTATATAATTCTGATTGGTCTGCTGCATCTTTTTCTGCTTTGATGCTTGTTTATCCATCTCCTTTGTCCGTGCAATCTCCATCTCGTATTGCTGGCGTAGAAGATTAAGTTCCCTTTCATCGGAAATGGACAATTTAGGCACACTGTTAGCAGTAAGGGAATATGCGGTTTTCAATCTGTTCAATTCAGCCACAAGATTATCTATCACTTTCTTCTGGCTTTCAAGATTGGCTTTTCTTGCATCCATCCCCTTATCTCCGCCTGCATTGCCTATGTTACGGTAAGTCTTTTCCAGCTTGTCATACTCCCTTGTCGCTTCTACAATCTTGTTTGACAACTCTTCCATCTGAACAAGTATATCCATTTTCTTGTTCGACTTTCCTTTCCCTACCTTGGATGCGTTTTCATTAGCTTCATTTATCTTTTTTACAACCTCGCTAAGTTCGTCATTCATTTTGCCTATATCGGTCAACATAGGCTTGAAGGACATCTCCTGGTTAAAGGTGTCCTGCAACTTCTTCTGTATATCCTTTATCTGTTTGTCAAGACTAGAATCATCTAGCCCGATCTTAAACTTTAATGCTCCTAAATCAACATCAGCCATAGTTATTGTTTTTTAATTATTGCAAAAATAGCAAAAATAAACACAAGAGCATGATTTACAACAAACAAAAATCCATTAGTATTTTTTAACATATTTAAAATGGTACTTAAAAACGATTATGTTATCTTTGCATAAAATTGGAATTGACGAAGTATGAGACTCAATAAAATTAAAATATCGGGCATATTCAATCTGAAGGATGTAGAAATATCTTTGGATGATTTAAGTGCATTGATTGCACCTAACAATTATGGCAAAAGTAATATACTTCGTGCCATTAGTTTTGGCGTGTTTTTTATGGAGGCTTCTTTAAAGAGAAAGCTGTCATTGATGCGCAATCGTTCTCTTATACCTATTAATACAGCCTTAGAAGGTGCTCCGTTTACTTTTGAATTGGAAGGGGAATTTTCTAACGGAAAGGAAACGTTTTCCTTCGTTTACGGCTATTCCTTTGAGTGGTGGAAGACTTCAAAAGATGATGGTAAAATTATCGGTGAATATTTGAGAATGAAATCAGATGATGACTTGAAGTTCAGAAGTTATATCAATCGCGAAGATACGGATGTTGCTTATTATTTAGCTTCACCAACTGGACGTTGTTCTAAGCAACTTCCCGTTGATAGTAATATTTTAGCATTGAATAAACTTGCTAACTTTGATGACCTTTTTTATATTGATTCTATTCGTCAGTTGAATAGGCTGGATGTTAGAGAAATAGGCACTTTGCAACATCCGGATAGTTTGTTTAACATGATAGCACCGGACGATGATGTAAATGAGTTGAGTCTGGATTATCCAAAGGAGGAAAAAGTCAGTCATTATTTGAATAGCTTAAAAGAACTTGCTCCAGACAAATATGCATTGCTGAAAGATGTTGTTACTGGACTGTTGGTTACAATCGAAGACTTTGAACCGGTGCAGATTAATTTGCGCAAGGATGTAGAAGAGGAAGAAACGAAGAATTTACCTTTCCGTTTACCAGAAACTTTTTATGATGTTCGTGTAAAGGAAAGATACAATAACCAATATACTTCCATCAGTCGGATTTCGTCAGGGTCAAAGAAAATATTCTTTATCTTGACTTTGGTGATTGCTGCGGAAATAAATAGGATTCCATTGCTTCTGTTGGAAGAATTGGAGAATTCCGTACATCCAAGACTATTGCAGAACCTGTTAACGGCAATTGTGC
>ENA-OOZX01001187-OOZX01001187.1-human-gut-metagenome-genome-assembly--contig:-NODE-1187-length-17625-cov-3.316164_pt1 | contig 17625 bp, 16 predicted proteins | sample MGYA00241048_ERZ501412 | MGnify/ENA primary metagenome ERZ501412 (study PRJEB25962, sample SAMEA2042518) | human gut metagenome | biome: human gut; feature: human-associated habitat; material: faeces... | reverse complement strand
TTCATACTGTCGAGGAACGTCGATTACACAGAATTTTCTGCGGTCTCGTAATAATCAGGCTCTTGCGCTCGTAGCAGTCAGAGATCACTTGGAACAGCAGCTCGGCTGCGTCCTTGTGCAGCGGTACAAAGCCAATTTCGTCAATCACAATCAGCTCCACCTTTTTCAGAGAGCCGAGGAAGTTGTTGAGAGTGCCTTTGTTGTTCTTCTCGAGCAGGAGATTGGCAAGACCAGCTGCGGTAAAGAACCGCACCTCTCGCCCCTCCTGGCAAGCTTTCAGGGCAATGGCCGTGGCAAGATGTGTCTTGCCTGTACCAACTGTTCCCATAAAGATCAGGTTTTCCTTGGGAGTGAGAAAGTGCAGATCGGTCATATATTCCTGCGTTAAACCGCTGGGAAGTTCAATGGCAGAATTCCAGACAAACTCATCCAGGGTTTTCAGTACACGGAACCCTGCTGTTTTCACCATACGGTTAATGCGGTTGGCCTCTCGCTCCTGTAACTCCAGCTTTAGAAGCTCGGTCACGTACTGCTCGGTGTTCTCGTACCGTACCGAGCGCCAGCCCTTTGCCATACCGCCCAGCTTTACCTGCCGCATCATCAGTTCAATCTGCTCAGCCATGGGCATCACCCCCCATCAGGCCATCGTAAATGGAAAGATTGGGATTGTTGTTCAGCATTGGGTCGGAAGTCAACTGCAATGGGTCAGGACGGTATTCCTTTTTTGCCACCATGTAGTAGCACTGGCGCAGACTGTCAGTGTCGGTTCTTCCGTTCTGTGCGGCCAGCTCCAGTGTATCATCACACAGGTCGGCATTGCCGTCGTTCACGATTTCGCTGAGAAGCTGTAGGGCGTTCTTGCGTTCTTTGCCTTGTGTGGAGGCCAAGTAAGTCTGCCACTGTTGTGGCATCTGGTGGAAGAACCGGGTGTTTTCCGTTGCTCTGGGCTTTTTGCAAAGGGTTGCCACATACTGCGTCCAGTCATAGATTTCATCATTCTGCTTGTAACTGCGCCGGAAACTACCAACGGCATGGTGGTCATGGAAAAATTCAATGTGGTCAAAGAAGATTTTGGCCTGCACCACTTCGCCGGCAAGCACCGGGGACAGTCCGTACCGGTTCGTGTCAATCACCACAAAACCGGTCTTGCTCACAGTCAGCGTAGAATAGCGGAATACCGTGAATGGATAATCCGGCAGATTCAGCAGCGCATCCGCATCTGCCTGCCACAGTTCCAGGATCGGAACCTTGTGGATGTAGTGGTCACGCTGGGCATCTTTTTCGCACCATCCCCACAGGTATTCCTCATTAAATTTCTCAAAGGAAGTAATAGTGGGAACCGGCACAAAGGCATTTCTGCGGCTGTACCCAACCTTGTTCTCCACATTGCCCTTCTCGTTGCCAGAGGCCGGATTACAGAACTCGGCCTGGAAACGGTAGTGCATCATAAAACGGCTAAAACCCTCTGTGAGAGATCGCTCTGTGCCTCGCAAGACCTGTGCAACAGCGGTGGTCATGTTATCGAAACGAAGCCGGGGCGGTACACCGCCCATGTGCTCGAAGATGCGCTTCATACCTTCCAGCAGGCACTCCTGGTTCTGCGAGGGGAATGCTTGCGTATAACCCATATTAGAGTGCGGGAAGGAGATGGTCAGAGCGTAGCCCTTCTGCTCCTGCCCTCCGGCGTCATAATACAGGAACTCCCCGAAATCCACTTGTCCGCATCCTGGTGTGCGTTCCAAAGGAAGAAACCCTGCGCTTTGGACTTTCATTACATACTTCTTCTTGCGGACATATCGCTTCACGCTGGAGTAGCTGCCCCTAAAGCCGTACTCGTCCCGTAGGCGACAGAACAGTCGCCAGGCTGTATGCCGCTGCTTTCTTGGAACCTTGCGGTCTGCTTCCAGCCAGCCGTCCACAATGGGAATGAACTCACCCAGCACCGGATAACTCGTTGGCTCAGTATCCGGGAGATTGTCCTCGTTCCAGTTTTCCTTCTGGGCGTATTTCTGGACAGTTTCAAAGCTGTGACCTGTGATGCGAGATATTTCCCGCAAACTTTTCTCTTCATTTTCGTAGAGATCTTTGATATACTGCACTTGAGCCATTCTTAACACCTTTCCGCTACCTCCTTAGTTTATTCGACACAAACTAATGGTAGCTATAATTGGGGGTGTTGACAATGGCTCATTTTTTGTGCCATTTAGGGTGCTCACATTTTGGCGCCCTTTTGCTCGATTTCCATTTTACCGAAAACACCTTTCACCGGAAGACAAGATGATTGACCCAAGCCTGCTGACGAAATTCAGAAAAACGCGGATCACGGAAGATATATTGGAGGATATGCTGAAAGAGACGATTCAGCAGGCAATCCAAAAAGGGTTGGTCAAATCCGGAACGATCATCGTTGATGCGACGCATACCGAAGCTGCGGTGAGGGCAAAAAGAGTAACTCAGGTTCTGAGGGATTTAACCAGAACGCTCCGCAAGGAGATATATAAGCATGAATATGACTTGTCCGAGAAATTCCCGGAGAAACCATCCATTGAGGCGGACTTGTCTGAAGAAATAGCATATACCTACGAATTACTTGAGCAAATCCAAAGTGGTGTGGAAGCGAGTGACAATGCCGAGATCAAGGCATTATACAATCGTATAAGGGAACTGCTGGACAGTGACCGTATTCGGCAGATTCGCTCTAAAGATGATGAAGATGCAAGATTCGGGCATAAGACGCCTACATCCACATTTTTCGGGTACAAAACACATATTGCGATGAGTGATGACCGGATCATCACGGGGCTTGAGGTAACAGATGGAAGCAAGCCTGATGGCGAGCAGCTGCCAAATCTGCTGGAAAAGAGCAAACGAAACGGGGTAGCTGTCAAGGAGATCGTAGGCGATATGGCCTATGTCAGTGATAGTAATCTGGCGTTTTGCGAAGAACACCATACAGAACTGTACGCAAAAACCAATTCGGCAGTCGCCGCTGCTGCGAATGCACAGTTAGAAGAAGGGTTCAGCTACAGCAAAGATGCCCACATGATGCAGTGTCCCGCAGGCCATCTGGCTATGCGTGTTGAGAAACGGGATGCCGCAAACGGCAACACCTACTACAACTACTACTTCAGCGCAAAAAAATGCAAAACCTGTCCCATGCGGGATAAATGTAGAGTTGGAAAATCCAAGGGCCGAACTTACAGCGTAACATGTGCAAATGATGCGCACAAAGCCAGGCTTGAATTTGAGAGCAGTGAAGAATTTTCCGACAAGCTGCGCATCCGTCACAGAATAGAAGAGAAAAACGGAGAAATGAAAACAGCCCACGGACTCCGAAGAGCGGATTCTGTGGGCTTGGCTGCTATGCGATTGCAGGCATATTTCACCGCAATTGTGGTAAATATGAAGCGAATTGTGGCAGTAATTCCGGGCTAAGAGCTTGGATTCTTTTTTCTCGGCTATTGACGATCTATTTTTACTGCATATGAAAAAGGTGTGCCTTTCGTTTTTTGAAAAGCACACCTTTTTCAGTGCCCTTGCGCTGCAATGGATTGCGGGATTTTTGATCTTACTCCCACTCGCCGAGTGAAATCCGTTTCTAAACTTTTTTGTATAGTGGATTTCATTCGGTGTTATTTGTTTTGATACAGATTATCCTTATCCTATGGTCTATCCGAAATTCTGCTATCAAAAAGCTATCGCCTATCCGCTATCATTGGTTGCGCTTGTTGCAGGTTGCGTGTGGCTTGGCTGTATTATAGCATAGATACGCAGAGATTTCCAGAGGAGAATTTTTCTCCCATCCGCCAGGCGCATATTTTGCTGCAGTGATGTTCTTGTCCGTACTGTACCCACGCCCTGTTTTTACCGTAAGTTGCTCCGCCAGTTCAATGTATTCTGTAACTGTTCCATGTCCAGGGGTTTCCAGCCAGTCCCCTCCAGCCACTGTTTTGCTGCCAAGTATTCCGGATCTTCGGGATGCTGCAGCAGCTCCAGCAGCTCTGCATATCCATCCGGCCCACCCACATCCTCAGGCGGCGCATCCCCCAAAGCCAGAATACACTGTGGGCCAGAAAAATCAGTCATATTTTCCTGACTGACCAATGTAATCTCGTGTTCCCACCTGTCTCCCATATCGTAGATGTACCAAAAGTGGGGATAACGCTCCAGAACTTCTGATAAGAGGAGCCACCGCTCCATAGGCTCTGTATCACACATCCCCCAATCATCCATGGAAGCAAGGGAGGCATACTCCGGCATCGTAATATCCAGCGGCAAATCCGGCTCCAGCTCGAAGCTATGAAGATGATAGTCCTTCCATCCAAACAGAATCTGCAGCGTCTGATGAAAATCAGACAGCGACTGCCGCAGCGGAATACGAATGCGGCGGTAACAGGGCGAATGTAAATGCAGCCGAACATCCAGCGTTACCATAGGACACAGGAATACCGTTCGGTTGGGATAGTGAGCTGCAAATCCGTCCCGCAGCAGCTCCCGGGTAAGAGAATATTCCTTTCCCGCAGAAAGGACATAGTTGTTCAACCGCAGGAGAATATGGGGCTGGAACAGTTCCTCGCCGTCAAAACCCTCCGCAAATTGTTCCACCCGCCGGGTAAACTGATTCAGCAGGGCAACCGCAGAGCGATTCTGCGTCTTTGTGTAACGGATGGCCAAGCCGCCGCCTTGGAGATATTCCTGGACAACCTCCGACGCAATGCACTCTGCCTCCAGCATCCTCCGGATTCCTTCTATCAGAAGCTGATCCATCTGTTTGAGCTGCTTAGCGGTCACCCCATACAGCACAAACCCACACCGGCTGGCATCGTGTACCACCGCAATGGTTTTACGCCGCCGAATCGTTAGAAGCGTTGCCGACCAGCTGTAAAAAGCGTCCATACCCTCCTCTACGGCCTCCGGCTCCCTGTTCAGATACGTCAGCAGTTTTTGGGTACAACCGATTTGCACTGTATCACTCCTTTGTATAGCCCGCTCGGTAAATAAATTTTTCCTTTCTCGATTATCATTCCTTCTCGCGCCACTTCTCCAGAACCGCCTCCACCTGGGCAATCAACTGATCCTTGTTGGGCATATACAGCACATACCGGGAGGCAAAGATGTTGTTCTCCAATCCGCCAAGAGCGTATTCCGCTGTGATGCTGTCCTTATCCGTGCAGAGGATGATGCCAATGGGTGGGTTGTCGTCTGGATCGTTGACCTCGGCTGCATAGTAGTTCAGATACATGTTAATCTGTCCTGCTGCCTCCGGGGTCAATTTGGTGGTCTTCAGCTCGATAAGCACATAGGCCCGGAGGATCTTGTTGTAGAACACCATGTCCACATAGTAGTGGGTGTTATTCAGCGTCACCCGCTGTTGGGTGCCCACAAACATGAAGCCTCTTCCCAGCTCCAGCAGGAACTTCTCGATCTGCTGTACCAAGGCACGTTCCAAGTCGCTCTCCATCATTGGCTTGTCCTCCGGCAGACCGAGAAACTCAAACACATAGGGATCACGAATAATGTCCGCCGGAGTAGCAATCTCATTACCCTTCATAGCCAGCGCCAGTACCTGTTCCTTGTTCACATCACCCTTGGAGAGCAACAGCCGTTCAAAGAGGGAACTGGCAATCTGCCGCTTCAGCTCTCGGACAGACCAGCCAGAATTGACGGCCTCTTTTTCATAAAAGCTCCGCTTATCCGGGTCAGAAATGGACAGCAGCTCACAGTAGTGAGACCAGCTCAATTTGCCAGACAGTGTCTGGCATTTTTCAAATGTCAGGTAAAACTGCCGCATATTCTGCAGGTTCGAACGGGAAAAGCCTTTGCCAAACTCCTTTGTGAGTGCCTTGGAAAGCTCCTTCAAGGTCTGCTTGCCATAGTCGGCTCGCTCTGGCGAGGTCTGCTCATACTCACAGATAATCCGACCGATGCTCCAGTAGGTGTTCAGCAGTTCATTGTTGACCTGCTGGGCAACCTTCTGTCTGGCTGCCTCCAGCACAGTTCTCACTTCCTGCACCAGGGAGGTCAATTCATGGTGCAGGGGTGTCATTTTTTCGTCCATTTGATCACCGCCTTTTTTGATTTTAATATACAGTTACAACCCATGTACTACATCCTGATCCAGCACCTGTTTGCGTTCCTTCCAATCGGGCATATAATTTGAGAGAAACATATAAAACTGCTTACTGTGGTTCGGATATAGGAAGTGAGTTAATTCATGTAATACTACATAGTCAATATAGGGAACCCTTGCTTTGATCAGATAGAAATTAAAGGTGACAACTTGGCGATTTACGCTGCAGCTCCCCCACAACGTTTTCATTTTTCGAATAGCTACAGCAGGTATAGGGATTCCGTATTTTTCAATAATCGGACACCAATGTTCTGTTCGCTCCTGAAGGATTTTCTTCGACTGCTTCCTCCACCAGTTTTCAAATTGGTGCTGGATTTTTTCTTGGTTACTTGCATCTCGGCAGCAAATATGAATGATCTTTCCTTCTGAGTACACCTTCTCTTTGTCACATTCAGTAACCACAAAAATCATATCCTCACCGAGAAGTTTGATAGAAAATCCATCTCTAATTTCTTCTGTCGCACCATATCCAACAGTCTTCTGAAAGCCATTCAGCTTCGACTCTATCCAGATACCCTTATCTATCAAAAAATCTTCAGCCCAAGTAGTCGGAACTCTTTCTGGCACAGACAACACAATTTCCTGAGATGGGTAAACCTTTAACCTGCAGGTCTTCATAGGTTTTCTATCTAATCTGACGTCAACCCTCTTTTTAGATGTTGGCAATGTAATGCTGATTGTTTCCATGCTTAATAGCCCTTCTTTGCAACCATCATGATTTCATCAATGATAATATCTATTGTATCCAGACTCCAATCCAAGTTGTGCTCTTCCATATAATCGAACAGCAGATCATCCAGAGCCTTCCTAATGCCTCTATGAACGATTACATTGTCTCTCCAATCACGCTTTGTATGCTTTACAATCACCACCTTAATATCTAACGCAAGCTGTCCCAAAGCATCCGAAATTTCCACATCACTGACTCCAACAGATTTTTTTATTCCGGCACATACAGCACCATAGAATGATTTTGCATCGCTATCATCCATGATGTTTTCAGGATATTTGACGGAACTCCGACCCGCCCGGTAGTCTTCTGCCATCTTCTCCATTGAAGACAGATACTTCTCACTGTCACGCTCTTCCATATAGTCAGCAATCGTCTTTTTTATGCGCTCCATGAAGGTCATATAACGAATCGGGTCCACATACCGCTGACTTTCGAGCACTTCAACCTGACGTGTTTGAATAGCTTCTGCTTTAGCTTCACTAGACCCTAGTCGAGCAAGCTGTTCCTCCATCTTTTCTTTGTTGGTAATATCCAGCGGTTCAATCAGGATTTTTGCGTCTTCTGCATTCACATAGGTATTCAGCAGCTGGCGAATGCCATCTTCATATCGTGAAAAGTCCACACGATCATTGAAGCGAAGAGATACACTATCCTTTAGTTTTTTGAAAAACAGATAGTCTTTACGATAAACTTCTGCCTGATCAAATCCAACAGCTTCAAATAGTTCGTAGCTGGAATACATAAAATCCACCATCTTCGCAAAGGCAGACAGCTTTTCATAAAAATTTTTGCGCACATCATGCTCTCTGAGACGTTCCTGCCATACATTTGCACTGGACTCGTTGGGATCGATCCCCTTAAATATTTTCCAAAGTTCCTGATGAACTTTCTCCAACTTTTGCTTTTCCTCTGAAACCGAAAATATTGCCGACTGAATTTCTGAACGATTAAATAGATTCATTCCGGATTGCTCGTCACTATACAAATCCAAAGCAGAATTCAGTTTCTTAAAGATTCCCATATAATCGACGACCAAGCCAAAATCTTTGTCTGGATATACTCTGTTCACGCGGGCAATAGCCTGCAAGAGGGTATGATCCTTCAGCTTTTTATCCACATACAGCACAGCGGCAATTGGTGCGTCAAAACCAGTGAGCAACTTATCTTTTACGATCAGTAGATTAACATCGCCTTCCGGATCAATAAACCTCCCCGTTACAGAGTCTTCATAGGCATCATAGTTATTTTTGAAAAGGGGATCAACCTCTTTCCGGAAGAACTCTCCTATAATTTTTTCGGTCTGGGGAGTGTTGTTTTCATCATCACCCTCTCTACCGGAGTTAGGAGTAATAACCACAGCCGGAGTAACTCCGCCGAGATCTCTTAATTTATAAAAAATCTGCACTGCTTCTGCACGTGAAGCACAAGTAAGCATAGCTTTGAATCCCTTTGGCTTAACATAATTGATAAAATGTTCATGCAGGTCAAATGCTATCATATTGAGGCGCGCTTCTGTCTGAGCAAGAGCAACAAATCGGCTATACTTAATCTCCAGATCCTTCTTAGCTTCTTCCGTAAGGCCTACAGTAATATACTTCAGATGAGCGTTAATCTGCTCACTGGTAACTTGTTGAGGGATCACGCGGCCTTCATAAACAATAGGAACCGTTACTTTATCGTCAATAGCATCTTGAAGTGTGTATCTATCGATTTCAGGACCAAACTTTTCATAGGTATCTCTTGCTGGAATAATATCACGTTTATTTTCTTTCGGCTTTTTTTGCATCAGGGGAGTACCTGTGAATGCAATCTTCACGGCGTTAGGCAGAACTCGGTTCATGTAGATATTCAACTTGCCATATTGTGTTCGATGCCCTTCATCAATAAAAACAAAAATATTTTCGCTGTCATTACAGTATTCCTGTTTTACTGCAGCTTCGAATTTATTGACCAGTGCAGTAATGACCGTATTACTCTCCTCTTTCAGCAATTCAATCAAACCTTTGCCGGTCTTGGCACGGTGAGGACTCATCTGGGTGTGAATAAAGTTATCCCTGATCTGTTTGTCCAAATTGATACGGTCAGTTACCATCACAAAACGCGGCTGTTTGATCATGCTTTTTGGCTGCATGCTCTCACGCAGAATCATTTTGGTCAGCATAATCATGGTGAGAGTTTTTCCGCTACCTTGTGTGTGCCAAACCACTCCACTTCTGGTGTTTGCGCCGTCTTTCAGCAAAATACGATTCATGCATTTTTTTACTGCAAAGTACTGTTTATACCGGCAAATTTTCTTTACATTGTTATCGTAAATGATGAAGTTGCGGATTAGATCCAACAGTCGCTCCGGGTGCAACAGCGAAACCAATGCTCGATCCTGTTCCTTGACATGACCATCCGGAGAGCATTTCCGGCACCAGTCGTTCAGCCATTCTTTATCGTCCTCGTGCCAGGACACAAAGTATTTTGCAGGCGTTCCACAAGTGCCGTAAAGCACCTTATCCGGATTAACCGCTAGAACCAACTGTGTGTAACGGAATAGATGGGGAATATACTCTTCACCCCAGTTACGGATGTTCTGGTTGACACCTTCCATTACATCAACACTTGATTTTTTACATTCGATGACCACCAGAGGGATGCCATTGACCAGCACTACAATATACGGACGAGCGAATTTACCATTAGAACGTTCTACTTCAAACTCATCCGTCACTTGGAATGTATTATTTTCCGGGTGTTCAAAGTCAATGAAACTCAAATCAAAGGACTGACGGGTTCCGTCAGGCAGATCCTCTTCCATGCTTTTGCCGGCACAGAGAAGCTCATAGATTGCCTTGTTTTCAGCATACAGTCCGGCAGCACTGAACTGGTCTACAGTCTGCATCGCCTTGGCAATGGAGCCTCCTGAAAAGAATCTGTCTTCCGTGCCAAACTGATATGTCTGGTGGCTCAGAAAAGACTGCAGTTCTTCCGTAAACAGCACAGCCCGACGAGAGCCACGTTTTTTCTCTGCTTCACTCCGGGGAACAATCGTATATCCCAGCTTTTCAATTACTTTTAACGCACGGTCCTGAGATTCAGGACGTTCATTAAAAATTGTGTGGTCAGGCATAATACTAACTCCTAACTATTCGAAAACTCTATTGCTGAAAAAACAGAACACCCTTAAGATTTGACCAGCCCAACTGCTTAATTGCCTTAATTCGCTTAATTTTCCTTACCGATTTGATAGGTTTGATATGTTTGCATACGGCGGTGGCGAGTGGCCGCTGGTGCGGTGGCCAGTGGCCACAGTGCGGCCTGAGTGGCCACCATGAATCTGCACATTGATGTAGTATGGAAATCTCCCATAATAGTAGTATCCGCAGCAACGGAAATACACTATTTTAGGGAGGGTAATGAATGTTACTGGACTACAAAGACATCATTATCAAGCACTATGCCCTTGGCATGAGTGGCCGGGAAATTGCCGAAGAGCTTTCGGTTAGCAAATCCGGCGTCAACAAATTTCTTGCAGCATTCAAAGAATGCAAAACTCTCAGCTATCCTCTCCCAGAGGGGATCACCAACTACGGCATTGCCGCAGCAGTCTACGGGCAGAAGGCTGCAACCGTGGGGCGGGATCTCAGCTACGAGATGCCGGACTATGAGGCAGTAGCTAAGGACATGTCATCTCGGAAGAACATGACCCTTGTGGTTCTCTGGAACCGGTACGCCAAGAAGTGCCGGGATTGTGGGCTGAAGTTTTACTCGTATCGGCAGTTCTGTGAGAACTATGCCAAATGGTGCGAGGAAAACAAGGAAACGCTGCATTTTAATGCTGTCATTGGTCAGAAGATGGAAGTGGACTTCGCCGGAAAGACTTTTCAGATGGTGGATCATCTCACAGGCGAGGTTCTGGAGATCGTTGTCTTTGTAGCCGTTCTTCCTTACTCTCAGTACATTTACGCAGAAGGAATGGTCTCAACCAAGGAGCCGCAGTGGATTGCCGTCAACAACAATGCTCTGACGTATTTTGGCGGCGTGCCGGCGCTGGTCGTCTGCGACAATTGCAAGCAGGCTGTCATTGCCAACCGGGACTGGATAGCTCCGGAACTAAACAAGGATTATGCTGAATGGGCTGAGTACAACCACACGGTCATTCTGCCGGCCAAAGTAAAGAAGCCCAAGTACAAGAGTTCTGTAGAGAATGCTGTTGGCATCATGGAAAAGGGCTTCTTCCATGACATGGAGGAAATGGACTACTTCAGTCTGGAGCAGTTCAACCGTGACCTTTGGAAGCATCTGGACAAGCTAAACAGTGCCCCGTTCACCAAGAAGCCTCACAGCCGCCGCTACTACTGGGACGAGGAGCGCAGGGAGCTTATGCCGCTGCCTCCTGTTCCTTATGAATACATGGAGCGCCGGACGGCCAAGGTGTCCTCAGATTACCATGTTCGCTTCGACAACGCTTATTACAGCGTAGACCGGGCCTATCTGCACAAGGAAGTGCTTATCCGGGCTTCTGCTACCATGGTAAAGATTTTCTCCAAAGAGGGAGCGCTTATCTGTGAATGGCCCAGAGCGACCGCAAAGAGCCAGTGGTCTACGGATCCGAACCATCTCCCAGCGAATTACAGGGAAATTTCCGAGTGGAACGGTACCTACTTCACCCGAAAGGCCATGACGATTGGTCCAAATACTGGCAAAGTCATTAAGCGCATTCTTGCCAGCCGTAAGCTGGAAGTCCAGACTTACCGAATGTGCCAGGGAGTCCTGAGCTTTACCAGGAAATACAGCAAGCAGGCGCTGGAAGAAACCTGCCGCCAGGCTTTGGAGTTGGGAAAGGTAAATTACACCTTCATTAAAAACACGATTCCGGTTGTTGCTGAAGATCTGGGAGTCTCCGGTTACAATACCAGCATGAACGAGGAACGCAATAAAGGTGCTTTTGTTATGGATGCGGGGTCCATGGATATTAGCAGACTTCTCTCCCGCAGCCAGAGTCTGGCTCGGGGCAACGGGAAAGGCGGTGACAAGTAATGCTCACCGGGAAAGCACTCTTTAACACGCTTCTGTTCGAGCTGAATGAAATGGGACTGCCCGGTATGTCTGCCACACTGGACGAAATGTACCGATCTCCGAGCTTTCTTGAGCTTGATCCATTGATGGCAATTGCCAACCTTGTGGAGCCAGAATACCAGAAGAAGATGAACAAACGGATCCTGAGCCGTCTGTGCAGCGCACATCTGCGAGGGTGTCCGCAGGAGCTTTCCAACTGCGTTGATTCAGCCGAGCGTGAGTACCTGCCCCGGGGAATTACCGAAACGCTGTCCACGCTGGACTTCATTGACTCTGGCCTGAACGTGTGTATCCTGGGCCCGTCTGACAGTGGTAAGTCCTATCTGGCAAAGGCTATTGGCATTGTTGCCTGCAACAACTACAAGGTAGAGTACCACCACTGTGAGACCCTTCTGGAGGAGCTGGTGGCACTCAAGGCCGTAGACTACTCCAAGTACCAGAAGCGGCTGAAGAAAACCTGTGGTGCAGCCCTACTCATCTTGGATGACTTCCTGCTGCACACCATTACCGACGAGCGTGAAGTGAAAATCCTCTTTGAGATTTTGGAGAAGCGGTGTGAAATTAACCTCAGCACCATTATCTGCTCACAACGGGAGCCAGCAAGCTGGAGCTCCATGATTCTTAATGATGAGGTCTCCGCGAACGCAATCCTGAAGCGTGCCACAAAGCACTACACCGTGGTGATTAAGCCTCGAATGGCGGTCTAATTTGCCCGGCCACTACCGGCGCTTAGTGGCCGCTGGCCACCGCACCAGCGGCCACTGGACGCCGCAGAATGCAATGTTTTACACTTTTAACAGGACACACATGCTTAACGGGCTTAATTGGCCCAGAACCAGTAGCATTTTCAGTAAAAAACACGCAGTAGCCAGACAAATCCCTTATCCAACCATTTTCAAACCATCCCAGCTGCTTTCCATTAAAACTATAAACAGCATCTTCATATAAATAAGCGACTGGCTCACCTGTAAACAGATAAATAGTTTCATTATCTTCTGTATAAGCGATAGGGGCTCCCTCGCGACTATAAAAAGTCATAATATGACCTCCCTTTAAGCTATTTCGATCTCAAAACCATTAGAGAATTCATTCCATTTTGAAACAATTAAATCATGATTCTCTTCAATCCATTTTTGGGCCATTTTCTTCTGAGCCGGAGATATTTTTCCGCTGCACGCCAAAATATCTCCGTTATCGATAGCAATAGACATTGCCGCATCTGATGTTGATACATGTAAGTGTGGACGGTTGTGACCCTGTTCATTGGTATATACTTCAAAACGAATACCATTAACTCGTCCCACTTGTACAAAATCGCATATATTTTTAAGGATAAGTTCCCATTCTAGTAGTGCCTTTTTTTCATCTTCAGTCATATTGAAACCCTCACAATCCCAGCAAGAAGCAACTGCATTAATGCTTTCTTACGTTCTTCCAACTTTTTTAGTTCCTCTCGAAGTTTGTCGATCACAATATCCTGTGAGTAAATAATTTTCACAATCGCTTGTTGTTCATCTTTTTGTGGATAAGAAATTTTTAGTTTTTTAATGATTGCTCCAGATAGGTTACCTTGCCCGCCTTGTAGATATGTCGCAACAATCCACTCTTTCATACTGGCCAAGACATAGTACAAGAAGCGAATATCAATAGTTTCACTTCTTATGCATAGAATTGCTTGATTAATTGCACCATCTATTTTTGAAATAAAGCACTCGCCACTATTGGCACCATAAAGAGCATATAGCAGATCACCTTTCTTTACCATTTTTGCTGCCGAGTTTGCAAATCCTTGATCCGAGAGGTATAGTTCAGTTTTGCTTTCTCCAATCTCTCCTGAACGGATAAATGGTATTCCTTGGTGTGAGTAATAACAGGAATTAGAGGAAGTGGGTGTACCTCCAGAAAATGACGAAGTAATAGAACCGATTGTTGCATTTTCCCAATTTCCATAGAATCCTGGTACTCGATATTTTTCCGGATGGTGAAGCAACTGATTCATCATCCACTTCTTGCACTCCACCTCTGCTTCCAACCGCTGCTGTTTAAGTTCAATGACCTTATCACACTGTGCAAGGATTCCAGCAATTTTCTTCTGTTCCGCGATTGGGGGCACGGGAACCATACAACTGTAAAAATCTTTTCCCGTCAGATTTAACAATCCATCATCTCGGACGCCACGGTTAATTTTAGAATAGAGTTGCTTATTTAAGAACCCACTCAAAAAAAGCTGCTCGTAATAATCTGCGTTTTGATCTTCAATCCGAAAACTTTCAAACACACTGGGAACAGCTGCAGTCTCTCGATCATTCAGTCGATAAATACAGCCTTGGGGAAAGGTTTTTGAGTTTCCTTTGTTGTATGAAAAATCGCCCTTGTGCAACACAATGTACTTCTCGTACTGCTTTCCAGACAGCTCTTTGCCAAACTTCTCTGCCTGATTGACGAATCCTACTCCGGCTGAAATGCTAACTGTTTCATATTTATCCCGTCCGGCCCGTTCTGTCAGCGCAGTCGCAACCTCGCTTAATCTTTTCACCTGCCAATCAACAGGTAAAATTCCTGCCTCAGTGACACGGTATCCCTCAGGGATTTTTTCTGCTTTACCCATTGTTAGGCCTCCACTTCACATAAAAAGGCATATCAAAGGCCCATTTCTTTCAAATATGCGTCCATCTGTTTCTCAGCCTCTACAATTTCAGCTTTTAGACGAGCAATATTGGACTGCACCTGCTGAATATCAATCGGTTCTTCTTCTTCAAAGGCATCCACATATCGAGGAATGTTCAGATTGTATTCATTCTCCTGGATTTCCTCCAAGGATGCTACATGAGCAAACTTATCCTTGTCTGTACGCGATTGATAGGCTTCAACAATGGCATCAATGTGCTCCGGAGCTAATTCATTTTGATTGCTTGCTTTGATATAGCGAGGATTTCCATTTTCATCTTTTTTGCTGGCATCAATAAAGAGTACATCCGTGTTGGTCCGGTTCTTTTTGAACACCAAAATGCAGGCGGGAATGGAGGTACCGTAGAACAGGTTCTCAGGCAGACCAACAACAGCATCCAGCAGATTCTCTTCAATCACTTTCTGGCGGATACGACCTTCCGCAGCACCACGGAACAACACGCCGTGGGGAGCAACAGCAGCAATTCTTCCATTCACCGAAAGGCTTGCAATCATGTGGAGCAAGAACGCCCAATCGCCCTTGCTGGCAGGAGGCACGCCCCAATCAAAGCGATGGAATTTATCCAGCGAGGCTTCCATTTTGAACTCCTTTTTGCCTTTGCCGCTGGACTCGCCGCCAGGATTAAATCCAGACGCCCATTTATCCTTAGAAAAAGGCATATTGGCAACAATGGCATCAAAGAGCAGCAGGTTACCATCTGAATCTAGGAAAAGCGGATTTGCCAGAGTATCACCCCAGGCAATTTTTGCATCCCGGATTTCGTGGATATACATATTCATCTTGGCCATGGCAACAGAAGAACCGTTTACTTCCTGGCCATAGATGGATACTTCCTTGCTGTTTTGCTTCTTGGCAGCTTTGATCAGCAACGAACCAGATCCACAGGTGGGGTCATATACGCGCTCACCAGGCTGAACATCTACAATACGGGCCATAATTTCCGATACAGCTGCCGGGGTATAGAAGGACCCTGCTTTCTTACCCGCCATACTAGCAAACTGACCAATCATGTATTCATAAGCATCGCCAATCACGTCTGCCGGCACCTGGCCTGCTTTCACTTCGATTTCAGAAGGCCGCAGGCTCAGCGATTCAAAGTCCTCCAGCAAATCACGAAGAATTGCTTTTTTATGATCCAGCGTTCCAAGCGCATTTTCACTATTGTAATCTACGGTATTCAAAACGCCTGCCAACTGCTGATTGTTATCTGCCTCAATTTTGCGCATGGCGGCATTGATTAACTGACCGATTTTATCCGAAAATCTTTGGTCGTACAAAGACTGAAACGAACATTCCTCCGCGATAGTGAAAGGCAAGTAGCGCTTCTGCCGCTCCAGACGAATTCCGGAATATTCTTTCTTCAGTTCATCGAGGGCATCTTCATAAGAATCACTCAGATACTTGACGAACATGATTGGCAAAACATAATCCTTATAGTTTGCGGCATCAATGGTGTCCCGCAGTGTATCCGCACCACGCATCAATGCGTTTTCAATATCTTTTTTCGTCGTCATCTGTTGATTCCTCCAATAATATTCTCTAATAAGTTCTCGGTGAGCGTTCGTTCTTCTTCAATTAATTCACGGTATAGGCATTCTCGGCGACGGCTTAGTGTATCGATCATCACTGCTTTTTTTTGAACTTCCAAAGGCGGGATAAAAATGTCCAAGTTTAAAATCGTTTTTATTTTTACAGCTTTTTGAGCCGTCCCACTTTCCAAATCAAGAACACGATCCTGAATACTTTTCTGCGCGAGCCAAAGGCGTAGATATTCTGGCATAATGACCTCTCTATCTTTCACCCGCAACACAGCAAATTGAGAAGGTACCAAAATATTTTCATAGTTATTTTCTACATACACAGGGTACATAGGTGAAAGCAGACGGACCACAACGTCCCCTTTTGAGGTAAACAACGCATTGTCCAAGCTCTCGCAGGCATAAAACTCCTCTAGATCTGAAACATGGATGCTGCCGGTTCTATCAAATGCTCTAAGCGTGAGGCGCTTATAAGAGCAGTAGCTTTCTTCTTGGGTCTTCGCTTCTTTTCTGCTCAAAACTATGCCACCTTGCACTTCCGCAACATCCGAAATTTTAGCAACCATCTTTCTCCCTCCTCAAAAAGAAAGGTGGCCCGCCCATAAACGGGCGGGCCACCTTATCGTGTTTATCGGGTGTGGCTTTCAGGGCAGCAATGCTTGCAACCGTCTACACAGCTGTAGTACTTGCGTGCTTCCTTTACAGCAGCCTGGGAAGTAGCAAAATCCCCCAGGTAGATGCGGTTTTCTGCATCAGGCAACCAGGCGCAATTGGAGCGATGTACCTCATGCTCACCAGTAGGCTGCGCGTACTTGTTTACATAAAAACGCATTAGGCTTGTTCTCCTTTCTTCAAAAGTACAAGCCCGCATTGACATTCTTACGAACATCTGATATCATAAACACGGATATATCTATGATATTTCGCGGGAAGCTCCCGGACACAGTTGCCGCTGTGCCCGGGGGCTCTTCTCTTGTCTGGTACAATCATAGCATATGGCGTTCAGGTTGTCAATCGTTTTTTTGCTACTTCGATGTAATATTCAAATATTACTTAAAATCAAATTCGCTCCATCTACTATCTGCTGCTACTTTCAGATACCTAACCGGATCACCATCCAAAATCAACTTTGCGTAAGCCAGCGGATCGTTGTAGATCAGCCAGTCCAGTTCTGACCGCTGGTACATGCTGTTTGCCGCCTCGCTCTCCACGGCGGTGCAGTCGATGGACAACAGGGTTCCATCTTCCATGCACAGCTCCACGAATGCAGTGTCCGGGTTGAACTCACAGGACAAAATCTTACTCATACTCGTTACCTCCTAATGCTTAAATTTCGGTTGATTTTCCGTAGCGGTACAAAGTCCGTTTCATTAATTTTAGAATCTGGCAAGCAATGCGTGTGGCTATCCACACACAAATCCGGCAAGCAATGCGAGTGTTAATACACACTCACATTTCCTGCCGTCTGCTT